>Ga0209390_10003424_pt1 | contig 25771 bp, 17 predicted proteins | sample BON01_FD_187212 | JGI IMG/M metagenome (GOLD analysis project Ga0209390, IMG submission 187212) | Freshwater microbial communities from Lake Bonney liftoff mats and glacier meltwater in Antarctica - BON-01 (SPAdes) (version 2) | ecosystem: Environmental > Aquatic > Freshwater > Ice > Glacier... | reverse complement strand
GCACAGCGGGATGGTGAGGACGACGAGCCGCCGCCTAAGCGCGCGCGCGTTCCGTCCCGCAAGCAGCCCCGCGGCCCCGCGGCAGTCGCCCCTCCCTGCCTGCGGCCGCCGCCAGCTGTGCCCGGGGCGGCGACGGCGGCGACGGCTGTGGCGGCGGCGGCAGCGGCGGCTGCGGGAGCGGTGTCCGCGGCGGCGGCGGTGGAAGAGGAGGAGGCGGATCTCGAGCCGGGTGTCCCGTAGCCTTTTTCTACCCAAATCCGCACTTCTCCAAGTCTCGTTGCATCCAACTGCCCGACACAATCACCTCCTCCCCTGCGGCGGCTGTTGCTCGAGTGCGAGAGCGCGCGGAGACCCCCAAAAAGTTTGGAGGAACCACCTCCCGCCCGGAGGATTGGGCGAGGAGAGAGTCAGCGCGACAGCGGAACCGACGACCACGAGAAAGCGAGACAAAATCGAGCCGGGATGGCGTCGGCGGGCGTCGGCGGCGACGGCGACGGCGACGGCGCGCAGTTGCCCCCGCCGCCGCCGCAGGTCGCGCGCGTCGTCGGAGAGGGCTACGGGCGGCCCGACGCGCCCGAGCTGCCTCTGGACATCCAGTACGGCCAGCTGGCGGACTGGCTCGTGAGCCGCGGCAGGATCCCCGCCGACTGGCCGAGGCGCGTGGCCGCCGTCCAGGCCAAGGCGCGGGAGCTGAGCGCCGCGCTGCCGCCCGGGGTGGCGCGGCGGGCCGCGGCGGCGTCGCCCGCCTCGCCGCCCCCCTCCCCCTCCCCCTCCTCGCCCGCGCCCGCGCTCGACAACTACTTCGCCGCCGCGGCCGCGCGCGACGCCCTCGCCGCCGCCGGCGAGCGCACCCTCTTCGGCGGCCTGACGGGGCAGGCCGCGGCCTGGGACAAGGTCGTCAGGGCTTACGAAAAAGACGCGGTCTTTATGGGAGAGGCGGCGGCGGCTTTGGTCCAGGCCACGGACTACGGCCTGCCGGCGCTCCGGCGGCAGTCCGCGCGCCTGGCGCAGGCCGTGGCCGACGCCGAGCGGCGCGCGGAAGAGCAGCGGCGCGGCGCGGCGGCGGCGGCGGCGGCCTTTGCGCGCGAGTGCGGCGCCGCGGGCGTCGACGCCGGGCGGGCGGGCGCGGGCGTCGCTGGGGCGAGGGGCGAGCTCATTCGGCTGGCGGCGCGGCTGCCGGCCGCGTTCGAGGAGACGGTGGTGCGCGCGGCGGTCGAGGGAGAGGACCTGTGGGAGGCGGCCGAGGTCTACGCGGCGATGGTCGCGCACGCGCACGGGCCTACCGACCAGGCTGGGTTCGGGGCCGGGGCCGACGGCGGCAGCGCCCTCGCCGCGCCCCCGCCTCCGCCGCCAGCCGCCGCCCCCGCCTCTTCGGCGGCGCTGCTGCTGCCCGCGCTCGCCGCGGTGCGCGAGGGCCGCGTCGAGCCGCCGCCGCCGCCGCTTGACGGCGAGGCAAATGACGACGGCGCGAGCGTCGAGATCGACTGGGGCGTCATGCTGGCGGCCGGGATCGAAGGGGGAGAGGCAGGCGGCGGCGGCGGCGGCGGCGGCGGCGGCGGCGGCGCCGACAAAGGCGGGGCGGGCGGCGGTGGCCAAGGCGGCGGCGGCGGCGGCGGCGGCATCAGCTGGGAAATCGACCTCTCGGCGGCGGCAACGGCGGCCGCAGCAGATCCCGCGACAGAAGCGGAGGCTCCGGTGGCGGAGGCGCGCTGGGACATTGACGTGGCCGGCGCCGCAGACGACGAGGAGGGCGGCGGCGGCGGCGGCCGCGCAGACAGCGGCAGCAGGGACGCCAACAACGGCGGAGACGCGGCAACGACGATGACGGCGGCGTCCGCGGCCGCGATCCGGCTCGCGCGCGACGGCGACTTCCGCGCGCGCCTGGCCGACGACCTGCACGAGCTGCGCGCCTTCATGGCGACGCGCCTGTCCGAGGTGTCGTCGTCGTTCGGGGCGGGCGGCGGCGGCGCCGCCGGGGGCGGCAGCGGCGGCGGCACGGCGGCGCAGTCGCAGCAGCGGCAACAGCACCAGCGGCAGCTGCTTCTGGCGCTCGAGGGCGCGCTGCCCGAGCGGGCGCGGCGCGCCGACGCGGCGGCCTGCGCGCGCATGCTGGCCGCGGCCGACGCCGCCCTGGCCGCCCTGTCCGACCCGTCGGCGCTGCGCCTGCTGCGCCTGGCCGCCTCGCCCGCGCACCTCGAGCGCCGTGCCGCAGAGCTGGCGCGAAGGGGCGGCGCGAGCGCGCGCCTGCTGGCCGGCGCGCGCGAGTCGGACGCGCGGCAGCGCGAGGCGCGCGACATGCTGCGCGAGGCGGCGCCGCGCGTGGCCCAGGCCGCGGCGCGGCTGCGCGCGCTCAAGGCGCGCGCCGAGGCCGAGCTCGGGGCGCTGCTGGGGGGCACCCGGCGCGTCAACTTGCAAGGGGAGATCAACGTCCAGGCGCGCGCTTGAAATAGAAAAAAAGCGGCAGCGGCGGTTCTTATTTTTTGTTCTTATTTTTTGTTCCTTTTTTGAGGGAGACGCTTTTTCAAGCCCGCTGCTTCGACTGGCTCTATTTTTTCGCCTTTGCGCCTCCTGCCGCGGCTTTGCCCTTTCTTGTCGCCGTCCCTGCGACGGTCGCGACGCCCTTGTTGCTGCTCGTCTTGTTTGCCGTCTTGCTTTTGCTGCCCCCCTTGGTCGCGCCCTCTGCCGCGCGCGCCGCCGCCGCCGCGACCAGCGCTGCAGCAGAAGCGGCAACATCGGCGGCGGCGGCGGCGGCCGCAGCGGCCGCCACCTCGGCCGCGGCCGCGCTCTCCTCCTCCAGCCGCTGCCGCCGCCGCCGCCGCAGCCCCGCCCGCCAGGCGCGCTGGAAGAACGTCGCGCCCCACTCGCGCTCGCGCTGCATCTTTGCCGCGCGCTCAGAGGCGTGCCAGCGCTCGACCTCGTGCAGGGCGCCGCCGGCAACGGCGCCGCCTGCGTTTGCCGCCGCCGCCGCCGTTGCAGCGGGCGCAGCGGAAGCCGCGGCCGTCGAGCGCGCGAGCGCGGCCGCGTCTGCCGCCCTCGCCCGCGCGTCCGCCGTCGCCAGCCGCCGCAGCTCGGCCGCGCGCTCCAGGGCCCCGCCGCGCCGCTCCTCGAGCCGTCGCAGCGCCGCCGACCCGGCCGCCGTCTCCTCCGCCAGCGCCTCGCCCTCGCGGGCGAGCCGCCGCCGCCGCTCCGAGACGGCGGCCGCGTGCAGGTCGTCCTCGTCGTCGTCGGCGCCGTCGCCCCGGCCTTCGTCGTCGCCGCGTCCTAGCCGCGCAGCCACGGCCCGCTCGCGCTCGTGCTGAAGCGCGCGGCGGGCCGACGCGCAGGCCGACCCGAGGGAAGCGGCCGAGGAGGCACAAGAAGCCGGCGGCGGCGGCAGGAAGGGGCCGGCAGCGGCGGCGGCGGCCGTTGCTGGCGGTGGTCGGGCCATGGGCTGCTGCGAGGTCACATGTCCGGAAGGGAGGGGGATGTGTCGGGTCGTGGTGATTGGAAGGGGGGGCGCGCGTTTGACCGGCCAATGACTTCCATTTTATATATTTATTTTTGGGGCGCGGCGCGGCGCGGCTGTCCGTCCCGGCAGGTACGGCGCCGGCACGCCGCCACGCCGCGGGACGATTGACCAGCAAAAATTGACCGGCGCAGATCTCGCAAAAACAACGAGCGCGCGTCAGAAGCCAACGCACCGCGCCAGACCACAGGGTTTCTCGTGCACATTGTTTCCCTTAACGTCCCGCCACAAACCGCATAGAGCCAATCCTCCTCGCCCCCGCGTCTTCCCTCCTCCCCCTCAACCTTTTTCCGCGGAGGTTATTTTTCACGTCGCGCGAATCCTCCAGCGCTTCCCCCGAGTCGCCCTTATCTAAAAAAATAAACCTAGATCTAGATTCAGATCGCCTCCGCGGCGCGCGCGCTCGGCCGCCTTCTTCAGGTCATCGAGCTCAAACCCCCGACCTGTTTTACCTCTTTTTGCGCAAACTCGCCATCCGTCCATCCGTCACCTCCGTGCGCCCCGCCCGCGCTCGCCTCCCCGCCGGCTTTCCGTTTCGCGCCTCGGGGACGTTCCTCACCTCATTCACCTCCCATTGAGCGGCAAACGCACCGACAACGCCCTTCCCCCGAAGGCCCAGGAAATAGCGTGTCGCCGGCGACCGGCGGCGATCAAACCGGTGGGTGTCGCGCGCAGGCCAACCTTTTTTGTCGCGACAGCGGCCGCGACCCGTGCGCCTTGAGCTTGTTTTCTGACGTCACATCACACCGGCACCCCCCCTTCTCCTCCTTGCCGCGCAAAAAAACTTGCCCTACCCGCGAGAGAGAACCGGCGATGGCCCGATATAATCGCTGAGACGAGAAGGGGCCTCGCCACGATGGCGGCAGCAGCAGGGCCGGGCGGCGGTGGGGCGGCCGCGCCGGACGGCGGCGACGACGGCGGGGTGGGGGCGGCAGCCGCAGGAGCAGGAGGAGCCGCGGGAGCCGCGGGAGCAGCAAACCCCTCTCTCGTCGCGCTCATGGCCGCTTTGCAGCCGCCGTCGCAGGAGCGACATCAGACGCAGCAGCCCCAACACCAACAGCAACACCATCAGCAGTGGTTGCCGCTGCCGCCGCCGCCGCACTACTTTGGCGGTGGGCCGGCCGGCGCGCCCCCGCCGTCGCTGCCGCCGCTTGCCAGCAGTCCGAACGCGTTGCTGGCCGCGGCCATGGCGAGCGCGGCGGCGGCTGGCTCAGTCGCGTCGGCTTCGGTGCCCCTGCGCGCCAGCGGCGGCGGTGGGGCCCAGGGCGCGGACACGCAGCACCACCAGCCCCAGCAGCAACAGCTGCTGCTGCTCTCTCAGCTGATGGCGGCCGCGCAGCAGCAGCAGCTGCGGCAGCAGCAGCAGCAGCACCAGCAGCACCAGCAGCACCAGCAGCTGCGGCAGCAGCAGCAGCAGCAGCAGCAGCACCAGCACCAGCACCAGCAGCTGCGGCAGCACCAGCACCAGCAGCAGCACCAGCAGCAACAGTACCAGCCGCACCAGCCGCAGCAGCCGGCCGACGTGTACGCGCTGCTCATGGCGGCGGCGGCGTCGGGCTTGCCCCTGGCCCTGCCGTGTCTGCCGCAGACGCCCCCCCCCGCCCGCCAAGACGGCAGTGGCGGCGGGGACCGCTCTCCGCCCCTGCTGCCGATGATGGGCGGCGGCGTCGGCGACGCGGGCCCTGCGGCCTGCCCGCCGTTCTCGCCGCCGCCACCGCCGCTCAGCCAGCACCCGCTGATGGCCGCGGCGCTGCCCCACCCGTACCACCTGCCCGCGATGGCGTCAGCGGCGGCGGCGGCGGCGGCCACCACCAGGGGCCCGCCGCCGCCGGGGCAGGAGCACGACCGTCGGGCTGCGGCGGCCCGCCCCCCGCCGCCCCCCTCCTCCCTGCTGGCCGCCGCCGACGGCGCCTCCTCCGAGGGCCGCAAGCTGTTTGTCGGCAATGTGCGCGCCGACGCGGCCGAGGCCGAGCTGCTGCGCCACTTCGCGGCCGTGGGCGCCGTGTCCTCGGTCAAGATCATGTACAACTCGCGCAAGATGCACCACCAGGACCGCGCGCAGTGGCGCTCGAGGCAGTACGGGTTTGTCATCTACGAGCGCGGCGCGGACGCGCGCGCCGCCGTGGCCGCCTTCGACGGGCGCGCCGTCCCGGGCCTGTCCAAGGACGGCGGCGAGGGCCTCGTCGTGCAGCTCGCGCGCCCGCCGTCGCTGGACCGGGGGGCCTGGGGCGGCGGCGCCGGGGGCCTCGAGCGCCGCCGCGACCCGGGCGAGCCGGCGCAGCAGCCTTGGTGATGAGAGGGGTTGCTTTTCTTCCGTCGGGCGACGATAATTCCGAAAGATAAAATAATTCCGAAAACATCCTCATACGGGTCGGGAGCCCGCGGCGCCCCCTCGTTTCCCCCCTCGGTCGTCGACGAGACCAGTCGCGCCCATCTGACCTTCCAACGCTGTCCCCCCCCCTCAACTCCTTTGCCACACGCCTCGTATCCCTACTCCGGCTTGTTTTTTTTTCTTCTCTATTATTAGAAGACGCTTGTCGAATCGGCGCTGTCGAGAAATAAGGACTACACAATCGACGTGGAGGGATATTCGCCCACAAGAAAATTAGCCCTGTTTCTCGCCTGAGAATCAAAGCAATGTGCTTGTGTGTAGGACACCTTGGTTTTACGTTGCGCAACGTTTGGGCCACAGAAACAGGAGCGCGCCCCGCCGCCGTCGCTCGCTCGCATCGTTCCGCGCCCCGCCCCCCCTCTATCCTCGCTCGCTCGGCCTCGGCCTCGCCCTCGCCCTCGTCCTCGCCCGCTCCGAGAGCCTCAGCATCTCGTGCGCCGACCATATCTCGTGCTGGCGATCGTGCGTGGCCGGGCACCCCCTCTCAGCAGCTTGTCCGCCTCCTCCCCGCCCCCCCCCCGCCGGCTCGTTGTCTTTTGGGCCGCCGGCGGCAACGACAAACAGGCGGCGGGCGGCGCGCGCGCGTCGGCGACGTTCTTTTGCCTCGTCACAAGTCGCCGTCGCGCGCCCCCTGCAGAGGAGGGGGCACAAATGCTCCGACTCAACTCGCGCACACTCTCACGACCAGCGTGGCCACTTGCTGTCCGCTTTGTCTCATTCGCGCAAAGAGGGGCACTCGACCCGGCGCGCGTTCTCATCTTGCGCCCTCTCCCTCTCCCTAAACGCCGACAGGGAGGACTCGTCCCGTCGGGGGGCACGTCATCGCTAGAGACGCGCGCGAGAAATGCCCAGGCGCCACAGCAAGCAGGCGGGGGGTCAGGGCGCCGAGCCGCCGTCCTACCACGAGCGGCGCGCGTTCGGCTACGGCACGGCGCGCGAGCGCCTCGGGGCGGTGCGTTTTTTTCTCCGTTCGTCATCGTCGTCGTCTCGCCGGCCCGTCTCTTCGCCGCCGCTCAAAAGAACAAACCTCCTCCCCCTCCCTAACAAACACAGGACTCGATCGGCTCGTTCTACGACTGCTGCCTGACGCTCCGGCCCGCCGTCGACCCCGTCGTCACCCCCGAGGGCCACCTCTACTCGCGCGAGGCGATCGTGGCGTCCCTCCTGCGCCAGAAGAAGGCGGCCAAGCGCGCGCGCGCCGAGTGGGAGGCGCTCCGCGCGCGCGACGAGGCGCGGCGCGCCGACGGCGCCGCCGCCGCGGCCGACGCGGCAGTCGCGGCGTTCGACCGGCGCACCAACGCGGGCGCCTCGGCGGGCGCGGCCGCGGGCGCGGCCGCGGCCATCCGCGACGAGGCGGCACGGGCCGCCAACCCGGGCGGCGCGGCGTCGTCGTTCGCGACGCGCCTGGACGAGCGGCGGGCGCAGACGATGACGGCCTTTTGGGGCGCGGGCGTGGCGCCGGGCGGCGGCGGGGCGGCGGCGCAGGCGGCGGCGGCGGCGGCGGCGGGCGCGGCCGGTGGGGCGGCGGCGGCGGCGGCGGCGGCCTCCTCGGGCGCGGCGGCGCTGCCGCCCAAGCCGCCGAGCGACGAGACCCTGTGCCCGGCCAGCGGCAAGCGCCTGCGACTGAAGGACCTGGTGCAGGTGCGGTTCACGCGCGCAGAGGAGGAGGAGGAGGAGGAGGACGAGGAGGAGGAAGGCAAAGGGGGCGGCGACGACGAAGAGGGGGCCGGGAGGAAAAAGGCCCCGCCGTCGCAGCAGCGGCGGCAGAAGCAAGGCGGCGGCGGCGGGGGGCGGCCCGAGTATATCGACCCCGTGTCGCGGCGGCAGCTGACCAACGCCTCGCGCCTGGTGGTGCTCGTGCCCGGGGGCGAGGTGATGACGCGCGAGTCGTACCTGCGCGCGGTGCTGCAGACGACGGGCGGAGGGCGGGAGGAGCGGGGGGAGGGCGGCGGCGGCGCGGGCGGCGCGGGCGGCGCGGGCGGCGCAGGCGGCGCCGCCGCCGCGCGGCCGACGTTTGGTGGGCGCGTCGTCGAGCGCGCCATCCCTCTGCGCACGGGCGGCACGGGCTTCTCCGCGCGGTCCGGGGACAAGCTGGAGTCGCGCAAGTTCTTTGCCGTCGGCCAGGGCAGCGGCCTGGCGGACGTGCGCGGGCAGAACCCGAGCGCCGCGTCCAAGTTTGCCGGGCGCGTCGTCTGAAGAAGGAACAAACGCGCCGGAGGCCAACGAATCGTTGCCCTTGAATCCCCCCTTTGCTTCTTTGCGTTTGGGCCTCTCCTAGGCGCTGATTTCGGATCTTTGATCAGTCCGGGCTCTTTTCAGGGACTTGGCCTGTAAGCCTGAATCGTCGCCTCGCTCTCTATGGAAGGCTCAACCCGTGGATCGGCCGGGGCTCATAGACAACCGAATAGTTGAGTTACAATCGTATGTATGATGATGACGAACGGGGACGGAACGGACGGGTATCGAGGGTGTACGGGTATGACGACCAGGTCTCTAGGAAAGAGAGAGGAATAAAGAGGGGGGGGGCGTTGGCGATGGAAAGGGCGGCGACGGGGGCGAGCCCTTACACTCTACGCCTCGTCATCCTCGCTGTCCGACCCGGCCGCCCCCGCGCCCGCCGCCCCCAGCGGCCGCAGCGCGCCCGCCCGCGCCGCCAGCCGCTCGGCCAGCCGCGCGAGCGAGAAGGCAGAGCCAAAGCGCGCGTCGAACCACCAGTTGACGCCAACACAACAACCCGCGCCGCCCGGGCCGTCTCCGCACTGTCGCACGTGGTGAAACCAAAAGGCGGGGAGGTAGAGCGCCTGCCCCGCGCGCACGGTCACCGTGATGGCGGGGGGAAGCCGGGGGTCGTGGAGCAGAGGAAAGCGGCGGCGCTGCTGCTGCTGCTGCTGCTGCTGCTGCTGCTGCTGCTGCTGCTGCTGCTGCTGCTGCCGCTGCTGCCGCGCCTCGTCCGAGGGAAGCGGCGGCGGCGGCGGCGCAAACGTTCCGCCGCCCTCGGCCGCGAGCGTCAGCGTGGGGTCTCGGATCGCCGTCCACAAGATCTCGCGGGCGGGGACCTCGGGTTGGGCCTCGAGCTGCGGCGCGCCGTCGTCGGCGGCGGCGGCGGCGCTCCGCGCCCAGCGCGCGACGGGGAAAGGCTCAAGCCCGAGGCGGAAGGCCTCGTGCGGCGGGAAGAGCGAGAAGGTCTTGCTGCCGCGCAGCACCACAAACAGGTTCTCGTAGGGGTCGCGGTGCAGGCTCGTCTCGGAGCGGCTGTCGCCGACCCACGCGTTGACGGCGTCGGCGCGGCCGCCCCCAGCCATGGCCCGCCGCGCCCACGCGGGCCCGGCCGCCGCGCGCCGCCGCCGGCGCGCCTCGTCCGCCGACACCCCCGTCGCCGCCGTCGCGGCCGCCGCCGCCGCCTCTTTGTCCTCCTCCTCCTCCTCCTCCTCCGGCTCTCCTTCTTCCTCCTCCGGGTCGAGCAGGTCCGGCAGCAGGCCCGGCAGCTCCGCAGCGAGGGAGCCGTTCTGCGCGCCGAGGTAGCGCACCGCCGCCTGCGCCGCGGGGGCGGCGGCGGGGGCGGGGGCGGGGGCGGGGGCGGGGGCGGGGGCGGGGGCGGCGGCGGCGTGGGCGGTTGTGGCGGTTGCTGCGTTGGCGTTGGCGGCGGCGGCGGCCGGAGCGTGGACGAGCGACCCGTCCGGCCGCAGAAAGTCGTGCAGAGGCACGCGCTCCTCGTGCGGCAGGACGAAGAACTCGCGCCGGTCCGTTGTCCGTTCGTCGCCGCCGCCGTCGCCGCGGACGACTTCGACCGAGCTGACGGCGTCGGCGCGGCCGTCGGGCGTCACCGTGAGGGTCACGACTGTTTCGCCCTCGCGCGCGAGCAAGGCCGCGGGCGTCCACTCCCGCGCGGCGGGCCAGCGGGCGGCGGCGCCCAGGACGAGCGCGGGCTTGCTGCCGCCGACATGCTCGTGCGCGAAGGCGGCTAGGTTGCGGCGCACGTCGTCGACGTGCTTGATCGCGACGGTATGGCCGAGGTCGAGGGCTGTCGTTCTCGAGGTGCGTTTTGGGGTTCGTTGTGGGTGGATTGGGGGAGGGAGGCGCCGCAGAGTCGGAACGGCGAAAGAGAGCGTCGTGGGCGTTGGCCGTCGGCGGCCTCGCGCGCGCCGGGCGTCTCGTTTGTTTCAGCGCACTGACGTCCCCCCCACACCCTCTCCCTCTCTGTCTTCCCCTCAATCTCACCTCTGGCCCTGCGCGCCGTGCGGCACAGCTCGTCGATCAGCATCGACCGGACGTCGTCGTCGTCGGTGATTCTCATCCCGGTCGCGTGTCGAGCGCCGGGAGAAGAAGGGATCGGCCAATGTGTCGAAACGCCGATCGTGCAGGGTTCATTGCGAACCGAGAAACGAGAAGATGGAAACTGTGGTCACTCGTAACAAGGAATTCGTTTCGATACAGCAGTATGCGGTGTGTGTGCGGGACAGGCTCATTTCGCCGCCACCGCCACCGCCGCCGCCACCCCCGTCCCCGCGCCCCGCTGCTGCAATTGCAGCATCGCGCCCGGCGGCAGCACCATCCCCTCGGGCACCGGCACCCCCCCGGCCCCGTGAAACTTGACCCCGCCCTCCGGGTCGTCCACGTTGTCGTCGTCCACGCGGTAAAAGGTGTACGCCAGCGTCACGTCGTGCACGTTGCGGCAGTTGAAGTCGTCCACGATCTCCGGGTCGATGTAAAAGAGCACGGGCATGTCGACCTTTTCGCGCGCGCGCAGGCGCTGCTGCTCGAAGCAAAAGCACTGAATCTTGTTGAAATAGAAGGCGGCGCGGTCGGGAACCACGTTGTACGTCGAGACGCCCGTGATGGCCTCGTCCGACACGTTCTCCGCGGTGAAAAAAGCGAGGGCGCTCTGGCCCGGGCGCACGGTGATGCTCGGGGTGGCGGGGGTGAAGCGCCAGGGCAGCGAATCGTCGACGTCGGCCTCGAGCCAGATTCGGACCTCGCGCTCGGCCGCGCGCGCCTCGCGCCCCAAGGCCTTGGCGTCGCCCGAGGCGGCGGCGGCGGCGCGGCGGGCCACCTTGGCCTCGACGTTCTTGGCGGGGCCGACGGCGCCGCCGTACCCGGTGGCCTGGCAAAAGGCGCGGTACAGCGGGACGGACGCGTAGGAGACGCCGATCATGCCGACGATGACGGCGCCCTTTTTTTTGTTATTGGTGTTTTGTTGTGTTGTGTTTTGTTTTGTTTTGTTGTGTTTTGTTTTGTTTTATTTTGTTGTCGAGGTGAGGTTGGCATTGGGCGGGCGAGGTGTTTCGGGGCGTTCTTATGATTGGTTTGGGGCGTGGGGTTGGTGCGCGGACGGGCGAGCGCGCGAACGCGAGAGCGCTTGCAAGAGAGAGCGCTGCGCGCGCCGAGCGCCGGGCCGCGGCCTCTCTGCCGCTCACTCTCGCTCTCGCTCCTATTTTTGTCCGGCCAAGCGCAAGACCAAACGCACCAGGTACATGCCCGTGTCCGAGTTCTGGCCCTTGCGCGTCTTGTACGGGTCGGCGCTGCCGCCGCGCGAAGGCAGGGGGGGGCCGGAGGCAGAAGAGGCAAACGTCCGCCGGGCGCCGGGCGAAAACATCGCGCCGCCGGCGCCGGCGCCGACGCTGCTTCGTCGCCACGCGCCCGCCGCCGGCCCCCCGCTTCTTCCTCCCGCCGCCGCCGCTGCTGCTGCTGCTGCTGCTGCTGCTGCTGCTGCCCCTAGCCTGTGCATCATCGCCGGCTCGACGAGGCGGCCGCAGAGGGCGGCGGCGGGCGAGAAAGAGGAGCAGGGCGTTTGTGTCGTCGTGACGACGCGCGTCGACGACGCGAGCATCCGGCGCGCGAGGAGCGAGGCGGCGAGCCCGCCTGCTCGGGTCGTCATCGCGTTTGGATTGGATTGGTCGATGGGACTGTTCTAGATTGTGCAGTATGGAGAGAGTGAGGTCAAGGAGGGGGCGTTTGAAGCAGGCAAACAAACCTCAAACTCCTCTTCCCCTCTCTCTCTCTGAGAGAAAGACACAAACGCACACACCACGATCTATCCAACGCGGCTTGGACCCCGGCACAACCTCCTGTTCGAGCGTCACGGGCGCAACGCACCACACAAACGCACCACACAAAAAGGAAGGGGCCGCCTCCCCCTCCCTTCCCCCTCTCTTCGCGCCCGCCGCGATCCACAGCGCAGCAAGCATGCTCGCCGGCCAGGCCCGCACCGGCGTGATGTCCTACGCCAAGCGCGGCAGCGTCACGGCCGCCCCCGCCCGCCCCGGGGCCCGCCGCGCCGCCGTCGCCGCGCGCGCCGCCGCGCCCGCCGCCGCCGCTGCCGCCGCGCCTGCTGCCGCCGGCGCGCCCGTAGGCGTCGCCGCCTCGTTCGTCGCGCCCGCCGGCGAGGGGCTCGGCTTCTATACGGGCGAGGGCGACGGCTACCTCTACTGCGACGAGCGGCGGGTCGACGACATCCGCGCCGAGGTGGCCGCGAGCCCGCACGCGACCCCGGGACCCTTTTATCTCTACTCGCAGGCGCGCGTGGCAGCAAACTACCGCGCGTACCAGTCCGCGCTCGAGGGGATTGACCACATCATCGGATACGCCGTGAAGGCCAACAACAACCTCAAGATCCTGCAGCAGCTGCAAGCCCTCGGGTCGGGCGCCGTCCTCGTGAGCGGCAACGAGCTGCGCCTTGCGGCGGCCGCGGGATTCGACCCGCGCCGGACCATCTTCAACGGCAACGGCAAGCTGCCGGCCGAGCTCGAGCTGGCCGCCGAGCTGGGCGTGCTCGTCAACGTCGACAGCGAATTCGACTTCGCAAACATCGCCGCGGCCGCGCGCAAGGTGGGCAAGCCCGTGCGCGTGCTCCTGCGCATCAACCCGGACGTCGACCCGCAGGTGCACGCGTACGTGAGCACGGGCCTGGCGTCGTCCAAGTTTGGCATCCGCAACAGCCACCTCGACGTAAGGGGACATGAGAGACTGACTTTTCTTTTGCCGCCGCCCCCCCCCCCCCCCCCCCCCCCCCCCCCCCCCCCCCCGCCGCCGTTTTCGGGGTCGAGAGTTTTGTTTTGGACAACTTGCTTTTCCTTGTTTGCATCCTTTGTGCTCCGTTGGCTCTCGCCTTCTGGAGGACGAGCGCTCGACACACGAAAAACGCACGCGCAAACACGCACACACATCAGCGCCGGGGGATGACCGATAAACTAAACACGATTTCTCACCTGACAATATCCGAACACAAAAAAACGTGTCGATAAATCGTGATCTGACGGCTTTTTTTTTCTCCATTCGTGACGCCCTTTTTTCTTCGCTTCCCGAGTCCAGTTTTGTATCCTTGCGTGCCTCTCTTTTCCCCTGTACTCCGAGGCCTCTGGTTTCGTGCACCCTTTCCGCCCTCCCCCTCGAAAACCAAAAACAAACCCGACGACCTCCCCCGCCGCCGCCAAAACAAAACGCCGCCGAAACCCAAAAAACACACAAACCACCGGACAGTGGTTCCTCGACGCCATCCGCGCCGAGCCCATGGTCGAGCTCGTCGGCGTGCACTCCCACCTCGGCTCCACCATCAGCAAGGTCAACATCTTCCGCGACGCCGCCGTCATCATGTGCGCTTTTGTCGAGCAGATCAACAGCCGCGGATTTCAATTGCAATTCTTAAACATCGGCGGAGGGCTGGGGATCGACTACCGGCACGCCGGCGAGGTGCTCCCCACGCCCGCCGACCTGATCGACACCGTGCGCGACATCGTGGCCAAGCTCGGCTTGACGCTGGTGATCGAGCCGGGCCGCTCGATGGTCGCCAACAGCGCCGCCCTGGTCAACACGGTCACGGGCGCCAAGACAAACGGCAGCCGGCGGTTTGTCGTCGTCGACGGGTCCATGTCGGCGCTCATCCGCCCGGCGCTGTACGACGCCTACCAGCACATTGAGCTGACCGCGCCCGGCGCCGATGCGGCCACGGCGGGGACGTTCGACGTGGTGGGCCCTGTGTGCGAGTCGGCGGACTTTTTGGGCAAGGACCGGGCGCTGGCGCGCGAGCCCAAGGCGGGCGGTGAGGAGCTTGTTTGTTTTTTTGGGGTCGGTGTTTGGTGTTTGATTTTGCGGCAAAGGGCGGCGCGCGTTTTCGCGATGTCCCCCTCGTTTCAGGCTCGTTTCGCCTGGACCTCTCCTCCGTCCCCTTCCACGCCCCTGGACGATGGCCGCGCCCGAGCTCGCAGTCACCGACTCTCACACGCCAACCCCCATGCAATCCAATCAAAACAATCAAAACATCCAACAATAAAAACAAAAATCACAAAACCAAAACCAAAACGCCAACCAATCATAACAATGCAACCGCAAACGCCAACGCCAACGCAGACGGCCTGGTTGTGCACGACGCGGGCGCCTACTGCATGGCCATGGCCTCGACGTACAACCTCAAGATGCGGCCCGCGGAGTGGTGGGTCCGGGAGGACAAGGGGGGGCTGGCGCTGATCCGGCGGGGCGAGACGCTCGAGGACCACGTCAAGATGTTCGAGGGGCTCTGAAGACCATGAGTCCCATTTTATGAGATTTGTTTTTTTTGCGACGGGCGCTCGCGTGCCGTGTTTTCGAGCGAAACCGTCGCGCTTGCGTTTTCGCCTATACATCTGTACTTTTTTTTATTGTCGGACAAAAACGAGCTCGCGGACACGAGAGCTTGCGTGTTATTTTTGTGGTCGAAAGAGATCGTGATTCAGGTTCGCGTCGATCATGCGTTCAATGTCGGCGTTCACGGGACGAAGGGGCACACACTTGATTTTCTTTTTCCTCTCGAGGCGGGCAAAAATGGAAAAAACGGCCGCCACGAGACGTCACGCCACCGCCGCCGCGTACAGCGCCGCCAGCGCCAGGCTCAGCAGCATCGCCGCCGCCTGCGCGCACAGCAGCGCGGCCGCGCCCAGCAGCCTCGCGCGCCGGGCTGCCGGCGGGGACGCCCGCAGGAGCGACGGCGCCGCCAGCAGCAGCAGTGGCACCGCGAGGCGGTCGATCAGGGCGTCGGCGGCGGGCGCCAGCGCGACGGCGGCGGCGAGGCGCGCGGGCCGCGACGCCTGGTTGGCCAGCAGCAGGGCGGCCGTCGCGCCCGCGGCGGCCGGGCCCGCGAGCCGCGTCGTGGACAGCACGCCGAGGGCCAGGATCGAGCCGCTCACCGCGTTGGACAGCAGCAGGTGCGCGGTCGCGGCGCCGAGGCCGCGCCGCCAGGCGAGCGTGGCGAGCTTGGCGGCGGCGGCCGAGAGGAAGGTGGCCGCTGTCGTCGGCGTCGCTGGCGTCGGCGTCGCTGGCGTCGGCGGCGTCGTCGGGCGGAGGGCGCGTACCTGCTGCGCGTCCTGCTGCTGGTGGTCGGCGCCAGTACCGCGGGGCGGCCCCGCCCCGACCGGGATGCTCGCCGCGGTTGCTACTGCTGCTGCTGCTGCGCGAGACGATTGTTTCGGAGCTCGTTCTGCTCCCTTTGCCTGGGGTCTCGCGCTCTTGCGCGCCCGCGCAATCGCGGGTGCCGCTGCGGCGGCGGCGCGCGCGCGAGACGCGAGCATCACCACGAGCGCATCTTGTCGCGGGGTGTCGTTGTTGTCAGAGAGATGTTGACAGCGTTGGAAAAAGGAGGGCAAGTTCGGCTGAGACGCGAGACGCTAATCTGTCTTCTTCGTCCTCGTCGCGCGGTGGCGGCGATATCTGCTCGAGCCGCCGCCGGCGACGTGCCAGGGGCCAAACGTTCTAGCCAGCAGCAAGCGACGAGCCCGGCGCCCACCCCCCCCCTCCAGTCGGCCTTTCTGCACCTCAATCGTGATCGTCTAATCCCCTCGGATCACAACACAACTGCATTCGGCAAACGTAGCAAAGATGGCTCGGTGAGTTGCCCCCGTTTGTGCGCTTGCGCCTGGCACGCGCCTCCCTCTCTCGGCCCCGCCCGCCGATCTCGCCGCGCCGCGCGCGCCATTGGTTCTCGACCAATGCGGCAGAGACGTTTTTGAATCGAGCGGCCGTCTTCGCCCCCCTTGGGCCCAATCACTGAACGAGCCCTTTTCGCCGCCGCCGCCGCCGGGCCCCCCCCCGCCTCCCCCCCACACACAAAAATCGAACGCAGCCCCGCCGCCGCCGCGGCCCTGCTGCTGCTGCTCGCCGCCCTCGCGTGCGCCGCGCCCGCGCGCGCCGCCATGAACACCGACCGCACCCTCCCCACCGCGGGCACCACCTGCGTCGCCCAGTACGACGCGCTGGTCGCCAAGCACTACGCCAAGGACGCGAAATGCGCGACGCTCGTGAAAGGAATGCTCTCGACGGCCGACCCGGCAAAGTGCCCCGACGCCGACAGCGAGCTCGGCTCGGCCGTGCAAAAGTGCATGGGCGCGAGCGAGGAGACGATCGAGGCGTGGGAGGGCTTCGTGAAGAAGTGCGAGATCATGAACGTGGCCAACGTGAGTTGTTTTGTGACATTCGGGTCGGGGTTGTGGAGGGGTGGAGAGCGCCGCCGCGAGCGTTTTCGGCGCCCTCTCTTTCTCCGCCCGCCGTCGCCCCGTCTCTCGTTCCCCCACGCCCCCTCCCCCCGTGGATTTTTCGCGGAGCACGAGGAGACTGAGCTGCCGTCGCCGCCGTCCTCGGCCCGTCCTCTTTCTTCGCCCCCTCCTCTCACGTTTCCCCCGCCCCCCCCGCCGCCGCCCCCCCCCGCCCGCTCTCTCAAAACAAATCAAAACCACAGCGCCAGGGCGAGGCCGAGGCCGCCGCCGACCGCAAGCCCTCGTGCATGCCCGCGTTCGGCACCCTCGCCGACTTCGTGCACTGGCTCGAGGGCCACGACATGACCAAGACGGACGCCGCCGCCGCGCCGGCCAAGAGCGGCGCGGCGTCGGTGTCGGCCGCGGGCGCCGCCGTGCTCGTCAGCGCCGCCGCCGCCGCCGTGCTGGCCGCCTTCTAAGCAGGAACAATGTGACGATGATGATGATGACCGGGGAGAGAGCCCGACGGTCGCAGCAGCTTGGAAAATGGAACGAAAACTCAACCGCAAACAGCAGCTCGGGTGAGCGGCGAGCGGGGGGCAGACGTCCCTGTCTTTTTTCCTTGTTTTCAGGGCCCGCAGGGCGCCCCGCTGCCCCTTCTTTTCAAACGCCCAGTAGCTCGGATCCTCGTCTCTCCCCTAAGGAGAGCCGTGCTATCCGGACAAAATCAAGCTTCCTTATTTTGTGTTGAAGCAGCAGCAGCGCGCGACATCAAATGAATATTGGCGAGGCCGACAAACGACAAAACGCCGGAGCGCAAGCGCATAAGACAAAGAAAAAGAAAAAGAGAGGAGGGTGTGTCGTCTCTTTGTTTGACATCGCACAGAGCCCTTGTCAGCCGCACACCTCTGGCGGCGGCGCCGTCTCCGGGATCTTCCCGCGCTCGAAGCGCGCGGCGCGCCATGCGCCGGCCTCGGAGCCCGGGTCGAGACCGGCCGCCGACGCGGGCGGCAGGGGCTGCGGCGGCGCTGCCGCCGCCGGCGCCGCCCCCGCCCGAAACGCGCCGCCGGGCTGCGCGCCCGCGCCAAACGCCGACGTGGGGGCCGCAGCGGGCTGCCCGAACGATGGGGCGGCCGCCGATGCACGTCCGAAAGGAGCGACTGGGGCGGCCTGCTGCGCGCCGAAGGCGCCAAAGCCGCCGCCGCCGCCGCCGCCGCCGCCAAACGCCGCCGCCGCCGCCGCCGCGGGACGAGGCTGCCCGCCGAACGCGCTCTGCGGCGGCGGCGGCGCCGGCGCTGCGGCCGGTGCCGGCCCTAGGCGGCTAAAGACGCCGCCCCCAGCCGGCTGCCCGAAAGCCGCGGGCTGCTGCTGCTGCTGCTGCTGCTGCTGCTGCTGCTGCTGCTGCGGCTGCGCCCCGAACCCGCCGCCCCCGCCACCAAACGGTGGCGCCCCCGCCCCGCCGCCGCCAAAGGCGCCTCCCCCGCCAAACGGCGCGGCCGCCGCCAGAGGAGCGCCGCCGCCAAACCCCCCGCCGCCAAACCCTCCGCCGCCGCCGCCAAACGGCGCCGCCGCTGCCGGCCCCGCCCCAAACGCAGGAGGAGGGGGGGGCGCGGCCGGCTGCGAGAGGAGACCCGCGGCCGCCCCACCGCCCCCGCCCCCGCCGCCCCGGTCCCACCCGCCGGCCGAGAACTCTTCGGCCAGCGGGTTGGCGCGCCGCCGGAAGTCGCCGCCGCCGCGCGAGGGCAGGCGCCCGCCCCGCCTTAGGTGCGCCAGCAGGTCCTGCTCCGACTGCCTCTGGCGCCGCGCCGCGTCCTCGAACCGCGGCGCGAACGACGGCAGGCCCTCCCGCTGGGCGCGCCAGCGCGCCTCCTCGGGCGACACGTCTCCCGGCAGGTCGGAGCCGCCGGCGCCCTCGCGCTCGCAGCCGTACCCAGAGAGCGGCCACAGCGGGCGCTCGCCGCGGAGGTCGGCGTCGGCGGCGGCGAAGGCGTCCCTGGCGGCGGGGGCCGCCTGCGGGACTCGCGCGGGGGGCGGCGGGCCGTGCGGCTGCCGGGCGCGGTCGCCGCCGCCACGCGATGGCTCCTCTTGGAGGGCGCCAAAGCGGTTGCCGCCGCCGCCGCCAAAGCCGCCGCTGCGGCCGTGCTGCCGAGGCGGCGGCGGCGGCGGCGGCGGCGGCGGGGGCTGCTGGTAGTAGCCGCCGCCGCCGCGGGGCTGCTGACCGAATCCTCCGCCGCCTCTCAGCGGGGGCTGCGGGTAGTATTGCTGCTGCTGCTGGGGAGGAGGGGGGGGAGGAGGGGGCGGGTAGCCTCCGCCACCCGCTCCTCCTCGCCGTCCGCCGCCCCCGCCGAGCCGATCAAAAACGCTCCCGCCGCCACTGGCCCCGTCGCCGCCGCGGTACCCCTCGTCGCAGTAGGGCTGCTGCTGCTGCTGCTGGCCGCCGTTTCCGCGGTGGCCGCCGCCAGACCCGCCGCGCCCGCGGCCCATGGCGCTGGCGGCAAGGGCTCCTAGGCGCGCACGCGAGAGGGACAGAGAGGGGCGGGGGAAGGGAGGAGGGAGACGCACCTTCGGGTTTGGGTTCAAGGTGTCGTGTGCGTGATGCTTTCCAAAACAAAGGTGAGTTGAAACGTTAGATGATCGCGTGCGTTTGTGGGGGAGGCGTTCGACCTGTGAGACGCCGCCCGCCTCTTGAAACGACGCGCGCCGACGCAACCGCGCGCCGACGCAACCGTCACTTCGGCGTCGACGCCTTCTGATTCGAGCCGCGCCCCACAGCCCCCCTGCTCATCCGCCCTCATTGATCTCACCCTAGTCAATCACTCCCATTTTGGCGTCGCACCGTCGGTGACATCGAAACAGCCACGCTCCCCAGCGGCCTCTCACCCGACACCCGCGGACCACGATGCTCGCGCGCGCCAGGGGTCCCACGCCGCTCGCGCGGGCGCTCCCCCATACCAGCACCAGCATCAGCACCCTCCCCAGCATCAGCTCCCTCAGGATACCACGCCGCCTTTGCCGCCGCGACCTGACCGCCGCGGCGGCAACCAGCGACGGCGCCGACGCCGCCGACGCCCCCGTCATCGGCCGCGGCGTCGACGACGCCGACCGCGCCCACATGCGCCGCGCGCTCGAGCTCGCGCGTCTGGGCCTGGGTCGCACGGCGCCCAACCCGGCCGTCGGGTGCGTGGTTGTCAGCGCGTCCGGCCGCGTGGTGGGGGAGGGGTACCACCCGCGCGCGGGCCTGCCGCACGCAGAGGTGTACGCGCTGCGCGCCGCCGGCAACGTGGCGCGCGGTGCGACGGCCTACGTCACGCTCGAGCCTTGCGGGCACCACGGCCGCACGCCGCCCTGCGCCGAGGCGCTCCAGGACGCGGGCGTGGCGCGCGTGGTGGTCGGGTGCGCGGACCCCAACCCCTTGGTGGCGGGAGGCGGGGGGCTGGCGGCGCTGCGGGCGGCGGCGGTCGATGTCGCGCTGATTGGAGGGGCCGAGGAGGAGGCGTGCCGCGCGCTCAACCCCGAGTTCATGGCGCACATGGAGGCGGAGGCGGCGGGGAGGCGGGGCGAGGCGGTGAGAGAAAACAGAGGGGGAAAGGGGGGAAATAGAGAGAAAAAGCGGGGGGGGGGGCGCGCGCCGGCGCGCGGCGCGCCTCGCCGAATTGTTTGAAGAAACGATGAATTGAAGAAAAACAACGCGCCGCCGTTTGCATCATCCCATCCTCTCTCTCTCTAAGATCTCACTGCCCCTCGCCCTCCGCGGGCGACGCCGCCCGGCGCGAGGGCGGCCCCGCCTCGGCGCGCGCCAGCTCGGCCTCGATGTCGGCCAGGCGCACCAGCCCCATCGGCGAGAAGGCGTCGTCGACGACGACGGCGGCGCCGCTCCCGCGGGCGGCCATGGCGGCGCGCGCCTGCGCCAGCGGCAGCGTGTGGCGCACGTACAGGTCGGCGCGCGTGACCATGACGCTCTCCACGGGCCGGTTGCCGGCCTCGGCGAGGCGGCGGGAGCGGCGGCGGCGCTCCGAGGGCGACGGGCCGGGGGGGGGCGGGGGCGAGGGGGGGAGGGACGAGGCGGCCGAGGCGAGCGGCGCGCTCGCAGAGAGGACAGATGAGGAGGACGCTGACGCAGGCAGGAGGGGCAGGGAGGTCGAGGCGGAGCCCGCGACGGGCGTCACGCCAGAGGCCAGCACGTCGATGATGGCCGCCCCCGCTCCAGCCGTCGCCGAGCCGCCGTCCGCGGCCGCGGCCGCCGCCGCCGCCGCCGCCGCCGACGACGACGCTGGATCGCCGCCGTCCCGCCACGACGCCGGCAGCGCGGCCGCCAGGAAGCGCGGCAGCCGCACGCCCGACACGGTCACGTGCCCCTCGTCTTCCTCCTCGCGCGCCGCGGCGTAGCCGGCCCCGGGCTCGTCGTCCCCGCTGCCGCCGCCCCCGGGCCCGAGCTCGTCGTCCTCGTCGCTCGCGCCGCGCTGGCCCCCCGGGCTGCCGGCCGTCGCCGACCGGCCGCCGCCGCCGCCGCCCGCCTCCGACGACGACGAATCCGCCGCGTGCGCGCCCCAGAACAGCGCTCGCTCGCGCAGGTAGATGCCCGCGAGCGCCGCCTCCAGGCGGGACGACAGCGCCCCCTCGACGTACTCGGACGCCAGGGACGCCACACCGATGGCCGCCAGCAGCGGCACCAGCAGGCCCGTGTCCCTCGTGATCTCAACCATCAAGGCAACCGCCGTCAGCGGCGCGCGGCAGGCCGCCCCCAAGACGGCGGCGGCGCCGACCACCACGAGCGTGGTCGGGTCGGCCACGCCCCAGTCGTTGACCACGTAGTGGCCCATGATGTCGCCCACCAATGCCCCTAAAAAAAGAGAGGGGGCGAAGAGGCCGCCCACCAGCCCGCCGCCCGCGCACACCGACGTCGCCGCCACTTTTGCGAGCAGCAGCGCGGCCAGGTCCCCGACCGACAGGCGCGTGCTGTCGCGCAGGATCTCCTCGAGGTTGACGTAGCCGTACTGCACCTGCGGCCAGCGCAGGGCGATCAGGCCGCACAGCGCCCCGCCCAAGGGCGCGGACGCCCAGCGCGGCAGCGGCCGCAGCACCGCCTCCGAGATCCGCACCCCTTGGTACAAGGCGACCGCCGCCGCCGCGCAGCCGACGCCCAGCGCCGAGAACTGCAGAACGTCCGTGAGCAGGTTTGGCTGCAGCGAGAAGTAGGGGATGCGGCCGACCAGGTGCGTGGTCGAGCCCACGAGGCCTAGGGCCTGCCCCTGGTCGCGCAGGAAGCCGACGGTGCCGGCCGAGACGCTGGTGGCCGCGAACACGGTTCCGATGGAGAGGCGGTCGAGGCCCAGGCGCGAGCTCTTTAGGACGAATTCTACCGCGAAGAGGGCGCCCGTGGCCGGGGCGTCGAATGCGGCGGAGACGCCCGCGGCGGCGCCCGCGGCCACGAGCATGCGCTGCCGGCGCTTGGACAGGCCCTTGGGCGCGAGGACGGCGGCGGTGTTGGCCCCCAGCTCGACCGACGGGGCTTCGGGCCCCAGCGACGCGCCGCTGCCCAGAGTGATTGCAGAGGCGGCGGCCTTTCGGAAAACCTGCCACCACGATTTGGGGAGGGCGGCCGTGCGGTCGTCGTCCACGACGCCCTCGGTCGCGCGCGTCAGGAACTTGAGCCCGGGCGAGAAGCCGAGCGTCTGGAGCCAGGCGACGGCAAAACCCGCACCGACGGGCATGACGCACCGAAAGGGGACGGCCACGCCGAGCAGCTCGAGGCCCGTGGCCCGCCCTCCGCCCACGTGCAGGTTGCGCGAGAAGATGTCGGGCAGGTCGTGGATGTACTGGATGGACACGTCGAAGGCGAAGACCGAGGTGGCGACGATGGCGCCCGTGCCGACCGCGTAGGCCAGGGTGAGCACGTCGCCGCGCTGCTCCTGCTGCCACCACTCCTCAAACGGGTCGGGGCGGGCAAGTGCGGCGGCGGCGGCGGCGGCGGCGCTGGAGGCGGCGGCGGCGCTGCTGGGGCGGTCGCTAACCTCCAGGGTCCGGGCCGCTTGTGTGACCTCAAAGTCGGCGGGGGGCGAGGGGGACAAGGCGGGCGCGGGGACGGGCTCGGAGAAGGCGGGAGACGGGGGCGGGGGGCCGTCGGCCGGGGCAACCGCCGTCGCCGCCGCCGCCGCCGCCGCCGTCGCCGTCGCCGTCGCCGTCGCGGCGAGAGCGGGAGGCGGCGGGGCGGTAGCGGCGGCGGTCGGCTGGTCCGCGGCGGCGGGGGCGGGCGACGCGAGGTCCAGGGACGACGTGGGGCTGTCGGAGGAGGAGGCAGGCGGAGAGGCCGCCGTCGAGAGGCCGGCGGCTGCGGCGGCGGCCGAGGCCACCGATGCCGCGACGCGCCGCCGCCTCTGCTGCTGCTCCTCGCGCTGCTGCCGCTGCCGCCACGCGACGGCCTCAAAGCCTGCGTCGCCGTCGTCGCCGCCGACCACCAGCGAGATGGGCCGCGGGGCGGGTCGCGCGGCCGCTGCGGCCGCGCGCCAGCGCTCGTCCTCCTCGAAGGTGTCCTCTGGGCCGCCGCCGCTGCCGCCGCCGCCGTTGCCGGCCCCGGGGGCCGCGGCAGGGAGGGGCGCCGGCACCGGCGGGCGCGCTGGGGCCTCGCCCGCCCGCGCGCCGACGTCGCTGCTGCCGCTGCCGACGCTTGCGGTCGCGCTCGCGTCTGCAGAGGCGAGAGCCGCGGGAGCGGGCGGGGCAGGGGGGTCCGATTGGTAGGGGCCGGCGGCGGCGGCGGCGGCGGCAGCGGCGGCGGATGCCGCGACTTTCGCCTGATGTGCCGCCGCCGCCGCCGCCGCTGCAACGGCCGCTGCATTTGCCTCGGCCTCCGCCTGTGCCTCTGCCGCGGCCTCGGCCTCCTGCGACAGCGAGCCGCCCACGTCAGACAGGCTCTCGGGGCCGCCGCCCTCCCGCATCTCCATCTCGCGCCGCAGCTGCGTCACGGGGCCGCCGCCGCCGTCCAGCGAGGCCACGGGGGCGCCGCCGCCGGCGGCCGGCGCGGGGGTCGGCGGCGAGGCGGCGGCAACGGCGCCGTCGGGCCCCGGCGCGGCCGCGCCCGCGGCCGGCGGCGGGCCGCGGCGGCGGCGGTGGGGGCAGCGGCTCGCCGCCGACGCGGCGCCGCCGCCGAAGATCACGCTCGGCGGGCGCAGCGACGCGAGGGCCGCCGTCGTCGTCGCCATGCGGGTTTGTCTCCGCCGGGGCCTGGCTGCCGCCGCTGACGCTGCTGCTGCCCGCGGCATTACGAGGCCGCGAGCTGCCGCTGCCCTCGCCGTCGCCGCCGGCGCCGGCGCCGGCGCCGGCGCCGGCATCGGCATCGGCGGCGCGGCGGCTCGGCGAGCGGCGCCGCCCGCGCAGGTCCGCATCGCGCGCGCGCTGTTCAGTGAGATGGCGCGTCTGCTCCAATCAGTGCGCGGGATCAGGGGGCGCGGCGCGGACGGATGTTGAAGGGGGGTTTGCGTGTGTGTTTTGGTTTTTGTCGCGCGCGCCTCAAAGCAGCAGAGAGCTAGAGTGGAGGAGCGCGCGTGGTAGGTAGGGAGCGCACGACTCGCTCGCGTTCAGGTCGAATGCAGGTCTAAGATGGAGACAGTAGGACGGGTGGGGGAGGCATAGGGTGACGGGTCCAAGTAGAGAGAGCCGGGGGAGGCGGGAGCCGAAACCGCGTTTCGGCGGCGGCGTTGGCGGCGGCGTCGGCACGAGCACGAGCGGACGGCAACCCCATCCAATCAAACGCCGAGGCGACCGTGCTTTGCCTTTGTTTACACAAGCGCCGCGCCTCTCCGACCTCCGCGAGGCAGCCGGCCGGTTCTAACTAGCTCTTCAGCGGCGCCTTCTTCACCCGGTCGGCGATGCGGTCGGGCCCCGACGCCGTCGTCTTGAAGCGCCCGCGGCCGTCCTCGCCCGCGCCGACCACCTTTTTCTTCACGATCTGCGCCACGTCCTCGTCCGCCAGGCCGTGCGAGAGGCCCACGCGCTGGGGCGCATGCTTGACCGAGCGGCCCCACACCAGGGCGTAGGCGAACTCGCGCGCGAGCGAGTTGTGCAGCTGCCGGCACAGCGCCTCGACCGAGGTGCCGCCCCTCGCGGCGGTCAAGACCACGGGGTCCCCGAAGTCGGGCTTGTGCCCGACTTTTTTCGTGTACACCCGGCACAGGGCCATCTCGTCCCACATGCGCGCCAGCAAGGCGTCCAACCCTAAACGCACGGACGCGCTGACGGGGACGCTGTGGTCGCGCCGCGCGATCTCGTCGACTTCTTCCACCGTGCACATGTCAACCTTGTTGTAGACGTAGAGGCAGCGGACGTAGCGGCGGTTGCCCTCGATGAGGTCGATGAGGTCGTCGATGGAGCAGTCCTCCTTGAAGAGGAACTGTGAAGTAGGAGGGGGTGGGGGGGGAAGGGGGGAGGGGGGCGTGTTTTTGTGTCAGTTTCTTTCGGCGGAAGCGGATTAGGCGGGCGGGGGGGAGGAAGAGGCCGGAAACAACGCCCCAAAACCGAACGAAGACACAAACAACACACAACCACCAACCAACAACAAACGCACGTCACAGTTGTGGATCTTGTACTCCTGCAGCACCCGGGCCACCAGCTTCTCGTCCAGCTTTGTCAGCGGCACCGTGCTGCTGACGCTCACGCCGCCCGTCTTTTTTTTTCGCATGGTGATTTGCGGCGGGTTGCGGTTCAGGCGCATGCCCACGGCCTCGAGCTCGCGCGTGAGGATCTCGCGGTGGGTCCACGGCTTGGTCGCGTCGAGCACCATGAGCAGCAGGTCGGCGGACTTGCAGACGGCGATGACCTGGCGCCCGCGCCCCTTTCCCTCGGCGGCGCCCTCGATGATCCCGGGCAAATCCAGTAACTGGATCTTGGCGTCGTTGTAGTGGATTACCCCGGGCACGCAAGTGAGGGTGGTGAACTCGTAGTCGGCGGCCTCGGAGGCGGTGCCCGTGAGCTCGGTGAGGATGGAGGACTTGCCGACGGACGGGAAGCCTTTTTGTTTTTTTTTAGGCGAGGAGGGGCGGGAAATAGGGGGGTTGCGGCGGGCGCGCGGGCGTGAGCGAGCGAGCGCAACAGAGAGAAAGAGGGGGCAAGGAAAGGCGGCTTCGCGCCCACCGCGGGGACATGAACCCAGAGAGCAAAAACCGCCGACGCGCCCGCCCCCAACGAAAAGAACGGCGCGAGAGCAAAGCAGTCGTCGACAAAGAAAGGGAAAAAGAACGATCGAAAGAAGCGCAACCGCCTCTCTTTTTCTTTCCCCCCCTCCCCTCCCCCTCCTCACCGATCAGCGCGACGCGCCCGTCGCCGTACTTCTGGACGTCGAATCCCTCGCCCGCGCCGCCCTTGGCGGCCGGCTCCTGCAGCTGCGTGCGGAACTTGGCGAGGCGCGCCTTGAGCTGGCCCAGGTGGTACCTGTCGCACGGTCAAAAA
>Ga0209390_10003423_pt1 | contig 25776 bp, 17 predicted proteins | sample BON01_FD_187212 | JGI IMG/M metagenome (GOLD analysis project Ga0209390, IMG submission 187212) | Freshwater microbial communities from Lake Bonney liftoff mats and glacier meltwater in Antarctica - BON-01 (SPAdes) (version 2) | ecosystem: Environmental > Aquatic > Freshwater > Ice > Glacier... | reverse complement strand
TCAGCCAGTTGTCGCTGGGTTAACCCTGCTGCAAGGCGCCCTTGCTGCAACAGCAACCCAAGCCCCTCAGAATCTCTCACGGTTCCGCGTAGCGTTCCCATAACCCTCCCAATTCAGTGTCAAGAACAGGGTATCTGACTGAGGTTTCATAGTCAACATAATTTACTAGGTTTTTGTAGTCAATTCATTTGACTAGGTTTTTACATTCAGTTAGACCGACAGAATGCCGCACCTTGGCGATTGCATTCTCACAAACGAGAATCCAAAGTGCTTCCGTGAGGTCTGCGGGAAAAGGTTTGGCTTTTGAAGCCATGCCTTATGGCAGAAGTTCAAAAGGGGCGGGAGAACGCTAAATGTCAGAGGGCTGCGCTAGCGCAGCCACAGCATCAAGAATGGCAGCGCCACCTAATCTCACCACTCGAATCGACATGGCGGGCGGTTGTTTTTAGCCCAACCTCACATCCGGGTCGCGACCGATTTGAGCAGAGAGTATGACTGTCCAGTTGAGTCCTGTTCCCAGACCTTCTAGGGCTTCGAACAACTTTGTTTCGGACACATTGGATTCGGGTCTTGGTTTTTCGTGTAAAAATCTCATCTAGCCCTCCCTGATTTCTATTCTTCGGCTTCATTTTCACCATCGTTGGGGTCAGCGATGCTCATCCCAAGAATCTTCGGTGCGGTGAGCATTATCCGTAAGCGACCAATTTGGAAATCAACGATATTGGGTTCCTGACAAAACTGAAGCCGTCAGCAGTTCTGAATTGGAAACCATCATTCACCATTTCTTTAGTCAAAGCCGCCAAGTCTCCTTCCTGATTTTCCAAAATACGAGTCTCCAGGGGGTGGGAGAGAATTAAACCAACTCTCTTCGAATCGTTAAAAATAACAGTTTTACCGGCCAGGTTTGCGAGCCGCACTCCGGTTAGAGGTATGGCGGCATCTAGAAGCAGGTCCTCCTCTCTCTGCCAGCGGTTGATGACGGCTCGTCCTTTGACCAAATCCACATAATCTAGAGCCAGTCGCCAATCCAAGAGTCTGTGAAGTCTCCTATTGGAATAGCTTCTTAGGCAATCAGGGCAAGAAGATGCGCATCTTTTATGCTTTTTGGCTTCCCAGGCGGGAGCTAGCTCAGTTTCGAATGCATTAAATATCTCAACTAGCCGTTGGGGTTGCGAAATCTCTACTGCATATCCGGCGCCATTTTCTAGAGCGTCAGAAAAGAATGCCCCCGAAGTCAAATGTCCATTTCGCTGGCGAGCATGAGTGCCAATAATAAGCTCATCTTCGCTAAGGTCCAGAGCTGCATCTATAGCTTTTTTGAACGCGGTTGAGAAAGAAACGACTGCAGCCTGTCCCGCTTTTGATTTTGTGTCTATCACCCCGCCGGGGATTTCAAGATTGACCGCAGTCAGGACTAGTACGTCTGAAGTCTTCTCTGATCCGATTGAAAAGCCTTGCCTGATTGGAACGTTCTTAGGGGGCTCTCCTGCAAAAACTTGCCAGGTTTTGGCGGCACCTGTGAGCGCAACGGAGAACCCAAGACCCGAATTATCGTTTAGTTCCAAAATTGATGCCTGGTCATACACCTCTAGCTCTAGGGTGTTGTCCACCACTCTCGAATCAGTTGGCGCTTGAGTCTCTATGAACTGAATGTCTCCAGAGTAAGGAGTTGGAGATAATGCAGACTGGTCGAACTCTCTTTTGTCGCGGAAAGCTGTGAAGCCCCGGGGTTGGTAGAAAGTTGTCCAGGCCATATGCCTCGACCCACAGACAGGGCAAGTGCTCTTATCAGGGTCAAAGAAACTCGACCCGCATGAGGCATTCTTGCAACGTACGACAGTCTTCTCGGGCCCCATTCCATCCACTTGAGCTATACGATGGCCCTTCTTTATCCAGTTTCCAAAGCCCCCAGCAGTGTGGACAAAACCGTCCTTGACCAGCTCAGCGCCCGGTGCAAAGGCTGAGACGGCCATGTCTATAGGCCTGTCACTGATTATCGCTCTATCGAAGGTGTCGTCGTTTGAAGGCGCCCTGCTCCAAAGAGATCGAACGCGTGATGGGAATCCAAACATGGGAAGAACTCCGCCCCTCGCCAGAGCCTCAGAGAGCCCATCGGTACCTTCTGATTGATTAGCTATTCTTTCAATTTCATCCGGCAGAGACTTTAGAACCGAGGAAATCATGGCCAACTTCTCTTTATCCGAAAGCAGAGTTCTGTTTGCTATCGCGGCAATAATTACGGTAATTTCGTCTTGATTTGGCAGGGAGCTAATTACCGACTGCTTTGACCCGACCCAATCCTCGACAAACCCAAATTGGCCATGTGGACTTGAATCGTTTCCTATTTCAGCCCCTATAAGTTTGGCGCGTTCGTAGGTGCGTCTGAGAACCTCAGCGTTTACAACCCTGGCGATGATTTTTTTCCTGGCCAGGTCTAAGAATGGAGGAGCCGGCAAATCTCCGGTTATTCGCTCTGGTCTTTGAAAGTAGTAGTCGTCATGACTGGAGTCCCTCGCGATTGTAAGCGCATAGCTATAGGATTGACCGCTTCTTCCTGCCCTACCCACGCGTTGCTGGTAGTTGAACCTCTGTGGGGGCATGTTTCCGAGAACGACTGCCATTAGCGAACCAATATCTACACCGACCTCCATCGTGGTCGTGACACTCAGCAAGTCCAGGGGGCTGGTAAGTGGGTTTTCTTTTGGACTCGGGAGTGTTATGCCTTTGAATTTTCTCTGTCTTGCCCTTTGCTCTTCCAGGGGCTTCGTTTGCCCGGTGAGCTCTGATGTGTTGAATCGCTTGGCCTTGAAGTTGGTCGCAAGCCAGGCATAAAAGTCGACGTCTGACCTATTGTTTGACCTCTCGACTAATCTGTCTCCACGGCAACGCCAATTACTGCACACTCCTGCGCTAGCGTGAAGGTGAACGGCACCACAATCCGAACATGTGAAGATGCTCGCGCCTCCGAGCTCAATTTCAATCGCAAAAGTACTTTGGTCGCATAAGAGCACCCATTCCGAAGCGATGGGGGAACTTATGAATACCTCGGATACCCAATGGGTCAAGTCCGCCAGATTCAGCGAATTTACCAACGCCACTTTCTCAAGGTAGGACTTAACCATGCCGGGCATAACTTGGACCCCCCTTGCCCACTTGGAACCTTTTCTTGCGCCCTTGACCCCAAGCATTCGAATTACTGTCGAAAGAATTTCTCCTAGCAAATTCTCATCAAATGTTGATTTCGGCAGAGCGAACAATTGCGCCTTGACGAATGCAAGACCCATTGCCTCTAAGTCCCTGTTGACTCCGAAAAACAAAGCCTGTGCCACCTGAATTCTCACATCTTCGAAATAGGCCTTGGTCGTTTCTCTGGGAAAGGACTCCTTGGACCAGAGGCCAGCTGTGGGCGGTTGGAAAATCGTATTCCACGGCCGCTTGACTTCATCTGAGAGATTTAACGTCTGGTTAAAGCCACCAGGTCCAGCAGGGTTGATACCGAGAGAAGTACATGCTGCCGCATAACCGTCTACAACTAGTTGGAACGACCTACCCGAAGTAATGCGCATCTCAAAGTCGCTTATATCACTCTGCTCCTCCTCAGTAATCTCAGCGCCATTCATTTGGCGCACGATTGCGAGTCCTAAACCACCGTCATTCGACAAGGTGCTTCGGAAGATCTGGTCTTCAGCCTCCGTTAAACCTGAGGCATTATTCTTGGAAAAAGCCAACTTGATTGCATTTAGTCGAGGCATGGGCTCACTTAGAACCTCTTGAAGAACCTGCCGAACAGTGTCCGCATGATGCTCGAAAGCCAACGAAGCTGAGGTTTTAGCTGCCTCGTCCCTCGAGTCTCTAAAAATTATTGTTTTAGTCGCTTGCTCTTCAATTCCATCAATCTCGGACAGCTCTCTGACTAGTTGGCCCACATACTTTTGCATGGCGACACCGGGCTCCGCGTTGTGTGAGGCTATCGGTGAAGACGTTTTTCCAGCCCAGTATTCTTCTAAGTCTTGGCGCCCTCGCTCCCCATGGCAGGCTGGGCACACATCCGGTATTGCTGGATGAAGTAACTCAGAGGAATCTGACTTCCAAATAAGACCAGTTCCACCTATTTGCGCTGGTCTGATGAATCCAAATTTGGGATCGAAATTGGCTTCCATAAATCGGAACTTTTCCGAAGTTGGCTTTTCGCCGTTTTGGCCTTTGCGTCCGTGTGACTTCGGTGCGGGCTTAGAGATACTCTCCAGGCCCGGTCGATACCAGATGTACTCCAAACTGGTTAGAGCATCTACCCTCTTTCCACTGGAGTCGTTATCAAGGGGCACGGGGGACAGAGCCTTGATAGCCGAATCATCAGTCTCGCCAACGATGTATCCGCCTAAGCTTGCGTCTCCGCAAAAGTAACAGTAAAGAAGCTCTAAGACTCTTGATTCGCAAGCCTCACAACTGCTCACTGGCGAATCAAAGAGCATACCAAATCTCCGGTTCAGGCCTTCCTTAATCCCACTGCAAGAAGGGTTGGAGCAAGCCCAGAAGCCTCTGGCTTTTCTCGCTAGGATGTGGGCACGAAGGGAAATTCCCGAATGAGTTTCTCCTAGCTGCTCGAAAAGCCCCCGAGCCCTGGTGTCCCCTTCAGGTGAATTACCAAAGAGCTTTTGAGTAATTGTAGATATTCTTGTCGCCTTATAGCGGTTCTCGCCCTCGTCGAAGCACGCGTTCGCCATGTGAAGTGATAGCTCAGAGGTGCTGTACATGCCTTCACTGAAACGGCTTTCACTGAATTGCTCGCTAGGCGAAATCTCCATCGGTCGTCCAGAAGTCACGGAGAAGCTCGAGCTAGGAGCAGAGAAAAATTGCTCAAGGAAATCTTCTGAGTCTCTGCCCCCTGGTAAGGACGCACTAGTCGCGATGATGCGCAGATTCGGTGAGTCACCAGTCATACCAAGACGCTGAAGCAAGTTCCTCAAAACGAGCGCGACCTCTGAGCCTTGGGTTCCTCTGTACATATGGAGTTCGTCAACAACTAATGTGAAGATATTGTCCTCGGACTCAGCTAGCCATTCTTTTGTTTGATCGAACATGCGGTTTTCTCTTTCTCGCATGAGCATGACGTTGAGCATCACGGTGTTCGTAATCAAGATATCCGGCGGGGAATCAATCATGTCCCAACGCAGAAGCATCTCCCCAGACTCGTGAGTTCCGCTTTGGTGGAGCAGTTCGGCTGAAATTTTTCCCTGAAGAACCAAATCTTCGACGACCTGACGCTCGTTGTATGTGCCCTTCAGGTCCCTAGAAGTTTTTGTCGCACTATCTCTAGAGGGCGGCAAATTGCCCATTCCTGGGGTTGCACCTGTGTACCTTCCAAACCAAATGGGAGCCAGTGTGGAATCTCTGTTCAATTCCGTCACGGTCCTGCGAAGTCTCGTGAGCTGATCTTCAACCAGGGCGTTGGTCGGATATAGAATCATCGCCCTGACTGCCGCTTTCCGGGTCTCATTCCCTCGCAGTGCCTTCCACTTATTCTCGGATCCGTCCCACCATCTATCGACCGGACTTTTTGCGGCCGCCCAGGTTCGCTGTTCCATAGTGAGCCGAGTCATCAGGGGCAGCAAGAAAGCCTCTGTTTTCCCCGATCCAGTTCCGGAGGTCACGACGGGATGAATCTGCGCCGGGGCTTTAGAGAAATGCGTTCTAAGAGATTCCGCATGATGCTCACGCAACCCGGGTGCGGATTTCCCATGGTTCCATGGCATGAGACTAAGCATTGCGCGTTTAGCATGTTCTTCTGGGAGGCCAATCTCTCTACAGAGAGTCAAGAAATCGACCGTTTCCTCGTACTTTAATACTGGCTCGATTAGAACCTCATTCATGAGGTACCCATCTTGCTCTAGGAGCCTTCTGCGCTCGGCTGTCAAGTCGGGGTCGTCGAGCTGATAGGCGGTCTCGTAGTAGCGAATGTAGGCTTTCCGCAAACTCTCGGCGATTTTTAGCGGACTCGTAAGTTTCATTTACTTTCCCCCTAAGGCCCAGAAGATAATTCTGGCCACCTCTCCCTCAATGTTCTCATAACGACAAACTGGAATCTCTATGCTGCCAGATTTTATCCGAACGGTAATGGGACTCTCTCCAGAGAAGCTGCAGGCCAATCGGCCGTATAGCCCGGGAAGGCTCATCCCAAAAGGCACGTCCAGAAACTTGCGTTCCGAATCAAATGACATTAGAGGCTTCCCAACCGCATGACAGGCAAGGTATTTGGCTGAAATAGCATCGAGACGATACCCCTTGTTTTGTTCGACGCCCTGCTTTGGAACAAAGAAAACCTCGGAGAAAAAGCCGCCCGTTACTTTGTAAGCACCTTCACGTCCGATTCGACCAGATTCATGAAAGTTCCAAACCCCGGAAGCCTCATTGAGGATTTCAGTCCTTGAACCCTCTGGCAGCGCAGAAAGGGCTCGCTCCGACACTAAATTTGAAATTGGCGTGATGTGACCCATCAGATTTTCCCAGGGCCTCTCGACTAGGGGCACGCCCTTGTCTGAGGCGAACCTGGCAAAAGCCACCTTCTTTGAAGCGGTATCGGCCGAAATTATTCCGTCAGATATTGTTAGGTCGGCATTCTGCTCATCTCTCCAGATGGCGGCAAATTCTTGGATAAGTTCCCAGGGCCAGTCTCCGGTGATTCTATATCCGCCATCCGCTGTTTTGACTAAGGACGTTGGGTTCAGGCTCCAGGTGGCAGCCTCGTCGAAGTGGTTTTCGATTTCAATGTTCCCTGCCACCTCCTGAGCTCGTACGAAATTTCGAATCTCAAAAACATCTAGGCCTAGAGACGCGCCGGCTTCCCGGATTTCTTTGTATTGACCTCTTTTCAGGTAACCGAGGCTCTTTGCAAGCGCGCGTAATTTTACGGAGTCGGACGGCGCCGCGTTTTGAACTACTTCGATGGCCTCAAGGGACTGGTTAGTTGGTTTGGAGAAGAGCTTGGTTGAAGAAGCCCACTCCGCATCGGCTCGTCTAGCTTGGCAGAGCTCAGGCCGAAATTCTCCACAGTACAAGCAGACGGCATCAACGTAAATCTGTTGACCAGCACAGGTGCCTAACTCCCACTTGTGTGCACCAGTAAAGCTACAGCTGGTTACATCGGTCATCGGTAGATTGTCAGGTTTATGAGTCACACTTAATCTCGGAGCTGATTTCTCGGAAACCCAACCTGATACCACCGGAACAGGCGTTGTAAAATTAGAAAAATTCGAATTAATTTTGCCCGAAGTCTTCGGGAATCCTGCCCATCGGGCTTGCGGACTACCCCAACCAGGCATAGCTACTGCTTCACCGATTTCCGGGTAGCCCAGAATCAAGCCCGGGTGAAGTTCCGACTTTCGAGGCGTTTCATTGGAGCGCAGGCGAAAAGAGCGCGATGCCCGGGGCTTTGCGTCGGACCCCGAGTACAGACGTACTTTGTAGTCGCCGTCTTTTATCTGGTGTGGCTTTAGTCGAATCACGGCTAAACCTTCGCCAGAGTCGATTGCCTTAACTGGATTGCCCCCGTCGTCTATCTCGCTCATTATTGCCACCCTAAGATTTTCCCCTCCTGGCGAATAAGCGGCAATGGTCAGGGGCGCAAAGTTGCTCCAGACTCGAGTCCCAGGGCCCTCTGGAAGGCTCAGGCCCTGATCAATTGAGAGCTGAGTGGTCATTGGTGGAATCAGCCCAAGTAGGCCAACGTCTAGCCCCAGAGGCGATATTGGGTTTTCAAATACAACATCTTGAAATACCCTCCAGCCGGGAATTCCATGTGCCTTTTCGCTGAGCTCCGACAAAGAGGAGTTGGCGTGGCTTCTCAGGAATGCGTCAACTTTTTCCGCCAAGCAATTTGCTTTTGATGCGAGCAGTATTAGGTTCTGACCCAAAACAGGTTTGTCTATTTCCACATAGGCTTGCAGTTCTGAACTTAGGCCCAAAGCCACCAATCCTTTTGCGTCGCGCGTGTATGGTTCTAGGCCTGAAGCCTCTACTTTGAGTTTTGACATGAGAAGGGCCCCCGGGCTAAAAGACCCAGAGATGTCGAGTTCAAAATAGCTGGAGACCCCAAGCCGGTTCAGGTCAAGTACTTCGCTTCCGAGACCGGAAACGCTTGCGAGAAAAAGCCGCTTATCTTGAGCTGCTTGGATTTGGCACGCGATTCGAATTTCGATAATTGTTTTTCCAAGCCAGTCCGTGTCTCTGCGAAGAACAATCCTGGCTCTGTTAGATCGATTGGAAGGGGCATCCAAATCCGCGGGCGAATTGCCATCCCAGGCATCAAGTTCGCGCCTGATGACTTCGAGAAGCCGACTCTTAGTCTGACCTCCTCGACCCCACAGGTTGCTAAAGTTTGCTGATATGGAGTGGTACCCACGACTCAGCCACCACTCGAACAGGGCCGTCAGTTCCTTTTCGGAAGGCGTGCTGTCCGAGGTCAGTTCCGAGTCAATAAAAAAACCAGCTAGTTTTCTTCGATCAAAAAATCTGACGATTGCCTGAGATGCAGGTATGGACACGTACCGATTTGTAACCGCCATGGCGGTAGGTATTCCTCGAAGGCCTTGCTTGTTAAGTAGCAGTGAATTTAGGTACTTCCATAGTGACTCAATCTCACTCATGTAGGCACCTCGCAGCTTGGGCATAAGCGTCTCATCTAGGCCGAGAACACGAGTCAGAATCGAGTAATAAGCCAGAGGGCTTTTCTCTCCCGCTCCCATCTGCTGGGCGGCCATGACTGAAACGGCAAGAAATGGCAACTGAGGTGGTGCGGATACGGAACTGACTGGAAGGAGCTTGGACTCGCGACACCAAGTTTTCGCAGAGTCAGTAATCCGGGACAGAATCATTGACTTGCCTAGATTGAGCTGAAGCTGGCCTCTTACTGCCAGTGAGAGAGACAGCTTCGCCTGCTCAATTGTGAGTGAAGAGTCCAGCTGCTTGGCCATCTCAGCAAATTCCTCATCATCCATCCCTAGATAGACGGGAGACGGATGTTCCCTTTGAAAAAAGTAGTACTTCCACAGCACGTCGGCCCATTGTTGATGCAGCTGCTCCACTTGCACCCCCAAAAAACTATGTGTCTTCTGAGGTTATCGGGTTATGGACTTCGAGGGATAACCCGTCGCAGTCGAATTCATGAATCTTCATCCGCTGCAGACAAAGACGCACGACTAGCTTTGTAGCTTTGTCGGTGCTTGACCCTAGAATTGTGGAGTGTATGTAAATCCCAAAGCTTCGCAACCGGCAGTAATAGAGCTGTTCGCGGGAGTCGGGGGTTTTCGCTTAGGCCTGGAAGCAGTGGGCTGGAACACGGTTTGGTCTAATCAGTGGGAACCTTCGACGAAAGAGCAACACGCATCCTCTTGCTATGTAGGAAGGTTCGGAACAGAGGGTCACTCGAATGAAGATATTTCCCTGGCGATTGATTCTCATGAAGCCGGACTGGCACTTATTCCTCAGGCCGACATGATTGTTGGTGGTTTTCCGTGCCAAGACTATTCGGTTGCCAAGAGCTCCAATTCGGCACTGGGGCTCGAGGGCAAAAAGGGTGTTCTTTGGTGGCAAATTCATCGCTTGGTCTCAATTATGAAACCTAAAATCGTCTTCTTAGAAAATGTTGACAGGCTCCTAAAGTCCCCATCGAGCCAGAGAGGCAGGGACTTTGCCGTCATGCTCCGCACTCTTGGTGATTTGGGGTACATGGTGGAGTGGCGAGTGGTAAACGCAGCCGAGTACGGATTCCCCCAGCGCAGAATTCGAGTCCTTCTAGTTGCAACTCGAGATGACCTGATTAGGGCCTCTAATCCAGCTGACGAGCTGTACTTTGACGAGGGCGTCTTGCCATCAACCTTCCCTTGTGAGAGGTACTCGGAAATGAAGCATTTTGAGCTTTCCGATGACGCGAGTGAAATCTCTTCAAGCTTCAACGCTGGAGGAAAGCGCACCCCTTTTTCAACGGCCGGCATTTATTATCGAGGTGTGGGTCTAACAGCTGTCGGGCACCCAGTTGTGACAAACAACACCCCTTTGAGTTCGGTGCTCCAAGGGGATGCGGCTATTCCCGAGGGTTTTTGGATTGACGAAAGCAAACTCAAGGATTGGATTTACCTTAAAGGCGCGAAGAGTGTTGCCCGCGTTTCCAAGTCCGGCCACTCGTATAACTACTCAGAGGGAAAGATGTCTTTTCCTGACAGCATGGATAGGCCGTCGAGGACCATTCTCACCGGAGAAGGGGGAAGCACACCTTCGAGATTCAAGCACGTGATTAAAACGCACCGGGGTTTCAGACGACTTCTTCCAGTAGAACTAGAGCGGTTGAATGGTTTCCCAGACGACTGGACAAAATTCGACACGAATGGGAAGGAGCTTTCTGATGCTAAGAGGGCATTTTTCATGGGCAATGCTCTTGTGGTGGGTTTAATTGAGGAAGTTGGAAAAGAGCTGATTAAGAGACATTTCAGCTAAAACGGAGATGTCGATGAGGCAAGCTAAGTAGAGAATGTGTCTACACAAGGGGCGATGAGGCTGCATGTTGCTAGGGGGAGTGAATGGATGACCAGGATTACGACAAAACCTCGGTTGAGTCAATCTACGAATTTGCTAAGCAGTTAACAGGAAAGTCTCTGGCAGAGGTCGTTTACATTCCAATTGGTATCATAAACTCGCGAAATCGCGGTGACCTAGGCTCCCTAATTGAAACGTTTTACTTTCAACATCGGCCTACTTCGAACCACGGACCTGATTTTCCTGAAGCGGGTCTTGAACTGAAAACAACAGGCGTGGTTAAGAGCACTGACGGGACATTTCGCGCAAAAGAGCGCCTCGTGTTGACAATGATAAATTTTGAATCACTAGTCGACGAGACTTGGGAAAACTCCTCGTTTCTTTTGAAGTGCCGTTTGATGCTCATTCTGTTCTATTTGTATCGAAAAGATTTGCCAGTTGTGGACCGGCTTTTTGTTATTGACCCATTGATATATCGACTACCAAACGACGATCTTGAGACAATAAAACGGGATTGGGAGTTCATTAAAAATAAGGTCGAATCGGGCAAGGCGCATGAGCTTTCTGAGGGGGACACCTTCTACCTAGGGGCATGCAGAAAAGGCTCAGGAGGTGAAGGCGAGGCCCTGAGAAAGCAACCTTTTTCAGATCAAGGCGCGAAAGCCCGGGCCTTTTCTTTCAAGCCCAGCTACATAACCAAGTTGATTGGCGAGCAAGCTTCTCTCGAGAAGAGACTAGGAGTTGGCCCAAATGTTAGCTTTCAGGAAGCGACCGCAATTCGCTTTGAGCCTTTTATTGAGAAATCCATCGAAGAAATTTCTGAAATTCTAAATCATCATAAAAAAGGCCCCAATAACAAGGGGTTCCACCGAGAGCTCGCAGTGAGGATTTTGTCACACGGTGATGGCTTTCCCCCTGAACTCAACAAAGCGGGGATTGAGATGAAAACAGTGCGTCTCCAGCAAAACGGCAGACCTAAAGAGGCGATGTCCTTTCCTGGCTTCAAGTTCCTAGAAATTGTCCACGAGGAGTGGGAGGAATCGAGTTTCTTCGAAAGACTGGAGCGAAAATTTTTATTTGTCGTCTTCCAAAAGGAATCAGATGGCCATGAACGCTTAACTAAGGTCGCGTATTGGAATATGCCCTACGTGGATCGCTTGGAAGCAATGAAGGTATGGGAAGAAACCAAATTACGTGTTGAGATGGGGGCTCCCAAATTTCCAAAATCGAGCGAAAATCGGGTGGCTCACGTCAGGCCCAAAGCGAGGGACGGCGCAGACAAGCTGCCCATGCCCCAGGGGGACTTTAGAGTCAAGCAGTGTTTTTGGCTCAATAGCGCTTATGTCTCAAAAGTCATTCAGGGCCTCTAGGCCCCGCTCAAGGAAATTTAGAACTTTAGTCAATAAGAGTTGCTCGAGATGAGGCTCTAATTTGTATTTACTGCTGCTTGGTTGGGAGTGACAGAGGTTAAAATCAAGCTTTCGGTTGTCACTTTTGCGTCGGGCAAGTCCGATTCTGAAGGCCTACCTATGAGCTAGCTAGAGCACTGAGCGTTCTGGAGGTGTTTTATGGGGTTGGACAGGATGCTGGGGCTGAAGGCATCGGGAATCCTAGGTTGGAGGAGCTATTACGGACCATGGCTTTGGCCTGAGTGTGCAAAATGCCTGACCCCTAGTGCAGGCTTCTTTTCTAACTAGAGATAGAGGAGGACATGAATAAAAAGTCAGAAGCTAGTCTCAGGAAAAACCGCACTATCCACCTGATTGACATCGAGAATCTTTGTATGAATAGCAATCCAACTCTTGATCAGGTAAGTCAAGTTAGGGCCGAATACTTTGAACTAGTGAAGCCCGGTCCTAGTGATCTGTTTTACGTCACAGTGAGTTCAATACACAACTTGCAGTCTGCACTCTTTGGTTGGCCCAATGCTTGGCATGGTTGCAAGGATGGTCATGATGGCGCGGATATCCTGCTGGCTAAAGCCATGCTGGAGGACGATTTAGAGACTCGTTTTGATGGCGTGGTTGTAGCCAGTGGTGACGGAGGACTGGCTCCCTTCTTGGAGAGCCTAGTTGGCAGAATCAAATCAGTGGTGGTTGTTTCGCAACCAAGCTCAATTGCTCTTTTGATGTCCAAGTCCGGTGGCTCGATTCGGTACCTCAGTTCCCAATTTGCGCTCGCTGCATAGCAACCCGGATCTTACGACCAGGGTGCTCCAGTAGAAAATGCGGTCATAACAAAAGTTAGGGCAAGTCGTGGGGCGATAGCCCCCAGTTATAGGAGGCATCATGATTAACGACAACACCAGGTATGACCCAAAGAACTGCGGACTCTATAAATCTGGCCACAAGACCCACTATGTGCAGTGCAATGTGATGAGAGATAAAAAGCGTTATCAGGCAAAGGTTGATCTGATTTCTCCATACTCCTTGCGGGTAACCACAAGGGCACAAGCTCAGGTTCTCTACTACCACGATGCAGTAGCCCTGCAACTGAAGTGCCTGACGGCTATAGATGACGACATTCAGTACTGCCCGGAATCAAACCTGCTCTATGTCAAGACCAATGGTCCAACTGGCAACACCAGGGGATCTTGGTTTCCTGCCTACCTGAGCAGGGAAGAGCTAACAATGTGTGACAGCTCAGACAGTGACAGTGGCTATTTCTTGAAGCGGAGTAATGACAGTGACGGTAAATAATGTCGGTGGTCTTTCCTGATCTCTATTAGGGAGGTAAAAGATGAACGAGAACCAAAAGAAGACATTAACCATTGCCGCCACGTATAGAAGTATTGCAACATAACTAAGAATCAGAAGGTTGGGGGTTCGAGTCTCTCCAATCGCACTGATGTGATGTGTCGCGTCATAGTTGACAAACGAACCCGCGACGGGTCATTTTAGAAACCCAGACTTCGGTCTGGGTTTTTTAGTTTCGGCCAGTAACTGCGTGCGGGTTCGATTTTGTGTTCGCTCAGAATCTCGCCGGTTCTCAGGTTGGTAACAATCACCTTTCGAGAATCGATTATCAGAAAAACCTGCTTGGTTCGGTGAGTTCTTCCAACTCCGATGTGATGCATTCTGCCGCTGCGGCGAAGGGTGACTTTGCCGGACTCGTCAACTCGATCCGTCCTGGTGCGCATGGCGCCAAAGATTGGGTCCTTATGTGGTTTGGCCTTGGGTCTTGCCTCAAATGCTTGCTTGGGGGTCTGAGCATTAACGGCTCGATGGGGACGCTCGATATTATAGACCTCTCGAAATTCATCCAGTAACGCCTGCAGCTGTTTTAGGTCTTTCGGTTTTGGTCGAGCAGCCAGCCATTTTTTGAGAGTTTGATGAAAGCGCTCTATTTTGCCTTGGGTTTGCGGGTGGTTCGGGCGGCCGTTTTTCTGCTCAACCCCGAGATATTCCAGCAGTGTCTCATAGGCGTTTTTGCCCCGTTTGCGCTTGGTGGTGTAAACAAGTCCGTTATCGGTGAGGCTGGATTGCGGGATGCCAAAGCTTGCGATGGCTTGAGTGAAGCGATCAACAATGACGTGCGAGGTGATTCGATAGTGCGCGGTGCAGCCGATCAAAAACCTTGAGTGATCATCTAGAAAGTTCAACACCAGAATGTCTTGGTTATTACTGAGTCGAACATGGGTGAAATCTGACTGCCAGGTTTCATTGGGTTGGGCTGCTTCAAAGCGTTGCAGGTAGCGCTTGGGTTTCTTTTGCGGAGTGTATTCAACTAGCCCCTGATTGCGCAGTGAGATTGCGAAGTGATCGCCAAATGGTTGAGATTGCCGGTGACTGGCCGTTTATAGCAATCAATCGATAGCGAATCGAACTTGCCCCGGCATCCAGCCCGGCTTTTGAGAGCTCATGGCGTAGTTGGGCTATCTGTTCATGAATTCCATCAGCGACCGCATTGGGGTCGCTTTGGTGGGCCCTGGAGCCTGGCTTAAAGGCTTCAACACCAATTAGTCGATGTCGCTTGAGTAACTGATAGACCCAAGTTCTGGAGACCCCATACTCTTTGGCAACCTGTGAAACAGGTATTTTGTGCTCTAAAACCGACAGGACAATCAATGCATTTTTCGACATGGCACAAAGTGTCAACTATGACCCGACACATCAAAAGCGCCCCAAACACCGAACCCGCGCTATTTCTAGCCCTGGGCGGCCGTCCCAGCGGGGATCTGTAAACTATGACGCGACACATGTGTCAACTATGAGGTGAAACTAGACACCTCCAATCGCACTGAGATGACGAGGTTTTCACGGCTGCGTCATTTCTTTATCCGGATTATTCCGTTTAGATTCCGGTCGCGGATCGCCCGTTCACCTTGGAGGCTTCCTTATTTGGGCCCAGTTTCTCATCGATTTCCAGGCCTCGAACCCCTATGCAATGCCGACTGTGGTCCACTTCCTCGAGTACTCACCGGGACTGAATAGATTCCTGGATTTTAGGAATTGGTAGTTAGAACAAGTTGGCGTGGCCGGTGGGCAAGGTATTGTGGTGTCGAACCTTACCCGACATTTTGGTCAAATATTCACGTTCCAACACTGATTCAGAACGTCCAAATCAAAGACATTTGAAAAAATCTACAAGTACAAATCATGGTTTGTCTAAGTAAGCCTGGAAGTGAACCTCCATGTCGATACTCCTAATGAATCTACCAAGCAGGTCCTCAGTTATCGAACCTGCTCTAGTCTCGAGTTGAAGCAGTTCCCCTGATGCCTGAGAAATATAATCATCAGCTTTTGCCTCGTATTTGAAGTCATCAAATTCGCGGTGGTTGCCGCGCATAACCGGCATGCCCGAAATGCCAGTTATGGCGACAGAAATGTCCCAATAACCGCCATACTCGACTTGACTCGAGGCAATTGAAACAAGCTCAACGAATTCTCGTGTTTGTTCCACAATCCAACTGGGGGCGATGCTTGGTGTCTCGTTAGGCTCATCTCGCGTCATGTCCATTCCAACTTGACCGTTGAAATATCTGAGCTGTCCTTCCTCTGAAATCTCCAGCTCCACAATGTTCTCGGCGCGTGTCGCGTTTGGATCACTGAATTGCCTATTTCGTAGGATGTTCCCGCTGTACAGCGCAACTCCGTCATGTCTGCGAGCTTCCGAAATCACGGTGTTCAGAAAAGTGTCTCGGGAGGCTGTTCGCGACTTAGGCAGTTTTGATGCGGACGTCTCCAGCCACTTTTTAACTTCCCCAAAGCGCTCATCTCGTCTTAGGACATCTCGAAATAGGGGTTTGGAAACCATACGGGGGGTAGCTGTTAGATGAAGATGCGGGTATCGGCGAACATCAGCAGGAACAGGGTCGCGTGATATTTGCTTCAATATTTCACGCTTAGCTCCCTCGTTCAGCCTTGCTCTGTACTCATGCATCAGCAGAACTTCTGAATGACTGAGCGAGCGCTGCGTCTTATCATTGCGCGCCATGTAGCGGCCGTTGACCATGTGTGGAGCGTTTGACGATGCCAGTATGTGAATCACAACGAAACCCTGATTCTGGGTGCCTTCAGATGGTATTACGTAAGTACTAACAAATACGGGTGGTTGAATTAGCGTAAAAGCGACGTTTTCAATTTTTTCGCTGAGCCCGTCTATGTTTATTGGAGCGGCTTTAAACCCGGGGCCAACTTCACTCACCCCAAGTATCATGACGCCACCGTCTATGGCGAAGCTCGCAATGTCCCCAGCTAGGGACTTGTTACCATTTTTGCCTTGATCAAGTTTTGCTTTGAAGTCTAAGTAATGTGATTCCTCAATCTGGCCTGACCCAATAGCGTCTTTGAGTTCATCTTCATTTTTTGGTAGGAAAAACAATCCAAAGCCCCCTCGCGCTTCTGCTGCTCTAACCCTACGTTAAAAGAAAAAGTTCACTAATAGTCAATGCCGAGAATGACAGCTAGAGATGCGTCTGAATAATCGGCGCAGAATGCTGAGAAGCCGATACTGTGCTGGGATTATGACGTTCCAAACTCCCCTGAGACTTAAAAGGAGTCATCCATTCCAAAGATATTTATTTTTTCTGACAACCTTTGAGACCAGTGCGTCATCGGAAACGTCTTGCGCGGTCGGTAAATAGAGTTGCGACCGTCTCACGCCCCTAAACGATTGGGATGCCGAACGTAGCAGGGTTCCTACTGACGTCAAGGATAAATTGTCGTGGGAATATGACGGGAGTTATTAAACGACTCTTATGAATTATCTCTCAGGGGGTCCTGCGGACTCTGGTGGCCACTTGGGACTGCAAGCGGGTGTGAATTACCAGGTTTTTCTGGAAGGAACCACCGCGCTCGCGGGTACGACTGCGTTGCTCCACCAGAGAGCGCAAGCGCAACACATTCGAGGCTTTCCCAAGACGCTTTGATCTGTGGATAATTCAAAGCACATCAATCGAAGATTCCCCATTCATCATGCGTGAATTGTCCTATCCGCAGACATTGGATGGACATTAGCCGACGGCCCATGCAAGCTGAACCCGCACAGTTCAATTAGATTTGAATGGCTACAAGGTGCCGAAGCCTCAGACCACTGAGTTGTTTTGAACGAAGGCTTCGACGGGGGATTTACAGCTCACTGCTCGCTTTGCTCCGCACTAAGTACCGCAATTACATACATTGCATGAGACCAAGTCAAGGGATTGGCCGAAGACCCCCATCTGTGTTCCCATTCTTCCAGATACGCTGAGTCGGAGATGAGATCAGCCACCTGTTCCGGCAGGTTCCCGTCTTCATCAGCTTTTGATTCCACCCACTCAAGCAACTGATTCCCGAGAAGTCTGTGGCCAAGGGTGTGAGCAGCCCATGCAGCCCATGCGGTGAGCAGAACCCATTGACCCCCGCCATAGAAAGTATCGCCAAGGTACCGTCTTAGGCCAACTCCCTCTCCGAGGGATTCCAGAATTGCACTGAAGTGCTTACTGGGATCGAAATTCAGGGACTCGGTGGTACCAAACGGAACAATAAACCCCAAAGTAGATGAGTCCACGCCCGGATGTAGATTGCTCTTTTTGGCGATCCCATCTTCGAGGATATTGTGACTTAGATACTCATCAATCTCAGAAATAGCATCTGAAACCTCAGCCCCCACGAGCCGCTTGGCAGAATGTAAACCAGCCCTAATCGAAATTAATGTAGATGCGTGCACCCCATCCGAGTGCTCTTCCCAGTAGTCGAAACACGGATGGGTCCAGAAATGAGCTAGATATTTGCTCGATAACTGCACTGCATGTTCTTGTTCCTCAGAAAGCCGAATGCCGTGTAGTTCCGTGTGTTTCAAAAGGCTCCAAATCCAAGTGCCTAGACCGTCCAGTTGGAAATTTGGCCAGATTTTTCCATCCTCCGCTTTAGATTCAGTTGCCCCATGCAATTCATAACGCGCGCTTAGGTAGAGACCCTTTCGAACGGCGTCGACCGGAGTCATATCAAGAGCATCACTAATCAAGTCGGAGTTTCTCAAGAGCGTTTTGGCTGCCCATGTGTGGAACCTGCTTGCAGCCTCAACCTCGCCAGCCACGGAGAGTGCGTGCGCAATAAAACCTGAGTCGCGATACCAGCAGTAGTTGTAGGTCGGGAATGTCGGAGCAGCCACGAATGACCCCCATTCGCTTTGTGCCGCAAGCATCTGTGAAATGCTGAATTTGTAAAGTGATTCTCTATTCATTTAGTCTTCCCTTTTATTAGTCCCCAGCCCGTCAGGGCCGGAATTCTTACGCTTGGCGTCTCATTGTCGTAAGTGACCAACATGACCTGGCCAGTTGGGCAATCTGAGGAGAACCAGTGCACTCCATCGTCATGCCAATCTTCCGGCAGCTCGAATATGAAGTCTTTGACCTCAGAGGGCGTCTTAATGGGCTCTCCCCATGGCGTTTCGGCAGAACAGAGGCCAAGGTTCACCAGCCCAATGGCCTGAGAAACCCCACATACATATGAAATTACTGCCAGATTGCACTCATCCTCATGGATGTACCTCACCTCCGGCACCGACAGCCGAATGGAGTCCCCCATGGCAACAGCAAAGTCATTCTGGCGTTGTGAATAAGAGGCGAGGGTGGGGGAGGCAAGCTCGTACTCGGGAAAATATGGGTCACTCAAGAAACCGTCTAGCTGGCCAAATTCAATTCTCCATGCTCCCAGGGCGTGAATGATCGAATCAACGAGCGAGTTGGACCCGGCGTTCGCTTGTTTTATGTAAATAGCGACCACGACACCCTTGTTGCCTGTCGCAATCCTCGAATAGAGAATATCCTGGACAAGATCTCCAATCGACCCATTAGTTTCCTCCCACAATTCCATGTAATAGAAATCTTGATTGGTTTTTGTCAGCAACTCTCGGGGCCAATTCTTGACAGCGTTTAGAGTGGAGGGAATATTTGCATTTCGAGCTTTGAATCGATTGATTACCTCAACCAAAGCGTCCCCCACGTTTTTGTGCTTGCCCTCTAGATCAAATCCATCGCGAGGTTCTCCATATTGATCGAAGTGAATTCCAGAGAAACCCATGGCTTCAAGGGCCTTTTCGGATTCATCGAGGATTACATCCAGGAATGGAGCCCCTCTAGAGACATCAGTGATCTTCAGAAACCCATGGAAGTCTTGCGGGTGGCCTTTTGAATCGTACAAGAGCCATTCTGGATGTTGGATTGCACCTTTATTTGAGGTCGCATATGCTGCAACGTAACCCATGGAAGCAATTCCATGTCTGCGCAATTCCATGATTATATCTTTCGTCGAGGAGTGCCTCATCCTTCTCCCCAGGGGATCGACAAACTCATCCTCGGGCGAGACAAGATTCTCGTGCCTAAAGTGCCAGTCATAAAACTGGGCAGCATTTGAGGAGTACTTAGTCAGGTTTTCAGCTAGTTCGAGTGAATCAGCTGCTCCGTCGAAATTACACAGGAACCCATATCTGGGCCTATTGGTCCAACTTTCCAGCACATCGAAACCACGAAAGTTTCCTAAGTTGTCAACAATTGAGAACGATCCATACACCTCAGGTCCGAGAATCCATCTAAAGGTCCCCTGGGAGTCACGATCCAAAGTCTTATGGAGCTCTTCCATTTTATAGATGGACAAACTGTGCACAGTTGGAGGTAAGTTTTCCACTATGAGTTCTTGACCCACAGAGAAAGTTGATTTATTTAGTTTCATGAGTTTAACCTTTCAGTCCTGAGCTGGCGATGCCGGCAATAAAATATTTTTGGAAAAAAGAGAAGAGCAAGACCACAGGAACTACCGCAAAAATGGCTCCAGCAAAAACCATGCCCCATTGAGTTAAGTGCTGGGATTGAAAGAAGGCCAACGCAATGGGTAAAGTCCTTAGAGACTCCTCATTCACAGCCACATTTGCCCACGGAAATTCGTCCCATGAGTATAGAAATGTGAAAATGGTAACAACAGCCAGCCCTGGTTTTACCAACGGCAACATAACGACTCGGAATATTCTCACTTTGGAGGCTCCATCTAGGACGGCAGCCTCTTCCAGCTCCCGTGGAATGTCCTCAAAAAATCCACGTAATAGAAACGTTTGCATAGGAATGGTCATGCAAATGTAGACCAATATCAAGGCTAAGTGGGTGTTTAGTAAGCCAAGGTATTTGGACATGAGGAATTGAGGAATTATCAGCATTACGGGGGGAACCATCATTCCGGCTAGGACCAATGTGTACAAAAACCCTTTGGCAGGAAATTTGAGCCGAGCAAAGGCATAAGCCATTGAACTGGAAATTGCCAAAGTCCCCAATGTGGTGATTGTTGCAACAAAGAAACTGTTGAAGAAATAAATACCAAATCCATCAATTCTAAGAAGATCTTGAAAGTTCTGAAATGTTGCATCAGATGGAATAAGGCTTGGCGGGATGTCAAAAATCTGTGCCTGAGGTTTTAATGCAGTTGAGACCATAAAAATAAATGGAAAAATCATAATTGCTGCGAAACCTAGTAAGCCAAAGTGCCTTATCGTAGAGTTCTTTTTAGTTACCATCCGAGTGCCGATTCCCTTCGTAGAAGCCTTAGTTGAACGACACTCACCATGAACACGACCATCGCCAGAAGGTACGAAATTGCGGCACCCGGTCCGAACTCCAACCCACTGAAGGTCTTTTCATACATGTAAGTGAGAATGAAATGCGTTTGATCCTGCGGGTCTCCACCGTTGGTGATCAGCTGGTTGGAGACGTATGCGTTCATTGCTCCGATAGATAAAACCACTGTGAGAAAAACTAATGTTGGCCGAAAAAGTGGAAGGGTAATAAAACGAAATTTCTGCCAATTGCTGACGCCATCTAGAGCGGCGCTTTCGTAAAGATCTCTCGGAATGACCTGAAGGCCAGCTAATGCGATCACGCCAACCCAACCGACGCCCTTCCAGATTCCCAAAAGATGAATCGGAACAAAAGCCAAGACTGGGTCCGCGAGCCAACGGATGGGTTCACTCGCAATTCGAAGTAAATCCACCAAAATATAGTTCGCTAGCCCGCCCTGCCCAACAAAAATATATTCAAAGAGCAAGGCAACAACGACCCAAGGGGTAACAACAGGTAAATAAAATAACGTGCGGTATAAACCCTTGCCTCGAAGCGCGCCGTTTAGTGCAATCGCCAATGCAAGGCCAAGTGCAATTTGACCGGGCACAGTTACCAGGGCATAAATCGCGGTGTTTAGCGCCGCCTTTTGAAATATCGTATCTGACAGAATTTCCGTGTAATTTCCAAAACCAACAAATTTACTAATATCGGGGTCGACGATGTTCCAATCAAAAAAACTGATGTAGAGCGAGTACCCCATCGGAAGAATCAGAAAAGTTGCTAGGACAAGAAATCCGGGCAGAAGGAAAAATAGAACCTGCATTAGAGACTCCTAATCTCGCTCGTTTAAGGATTAGCACCGGCAAGAGCCACAAGGGCAGCCCTTACCAGTGCTAAATCGGCCCGCTACTTTAGTAGCGCGTCTATCTCCTGAGCAGCTTGGTCCAATGAGATCTGAACCAATTGGTCACCGTTTAGGATTCTTTGGAAAGCGTTGCTAATTGCCCCATCCATGTCTCCCCAATTAGGGTGTGGGACACGAGCCTTTGCGGTTTCCAATTGCTCCATGAATACTTCGAAGTAGCCAGGAAGCCTGGTGTCTCCGACAAGCGAAGCACGAGTCGGAATCATACCAACCTGCGCCATGGAGACCTGAGCATCCTCGGACAGTAGGTAAGCCATCCACTTTCCAACGGCATCGGATTTCTGGCTTGACGCGAATGCAACTACGTTTTCCCCTCCCACTACAGAAGACGTTCCTCCGGCTCCAGCCGGAATAGGAGCGAAGTTAGTTTCAAAGTCGGGGTAGGAACCCTTGTAGATGTCAACCATCCACGGTCCGTCGATGATCATCGAATACAGTCCAGTGCCATGTCCGTCAGCAGTTCCGATTCCACCGCCAAGTAAATTCGGTGAAATACAGCCTTCGTCGTACAAGTCCTTCAATATTGTGAAGGCTTGGACAGAACCGCTTCCGTTGACGTAACCCTTAGCTGTGGTCATCGAGGGGTCAGTGACCTCACCACCAGCCGCGTAGAACAGAGGTGCTGGTGCCCAGAAGTATGTGCCCCCTAATGCGAAGCCATACTGGTCGGTCCCTTTTGAGAGCTGGCAGGCGTTAGCAGCAAATTCATCAAAGGTAACAGGTGCGCTCATAATCCCAGCGGATTCAAATTGAGACTTGTTCCACATGAGAACCTGTGTATTAGTGTTCTGCGGCAGGCCGTAGTAGCCATCTTCCCAATAGGTTGTGGAAAGTGGTCCCGGGAATACGTCCGACGATATCTCATCGAATCCCGGCACTAGAGTCTCAACCCTGGATAAAGCCCCTAGGTCAGCAAATTCAGGCACCCACGCAATGTCCATCCTCGCTGTGTCTGGAGCGATGTCACCAGCAAGTCCGGTCGTAATTGCAGTCTTGAAATCATCGTAAGCGTACCGGGTTGGTTCAACTGTTATTGCAGGATATAAGGTCTCGAATTCTGCAATCACAGAATCAAGCTGTGCGGATTCCGCATCACTCATTGTGTGCCAATATGATATAGTTACCGGTTCGACCGCCTCGTCTGAAACGTCAGCAGCAGTCGGGGCGACTTCCTCGTTCGGGGTCGAACATGCGGTCAGAGCCAGGCTGGCAAAAGCCAGCACAGCAAAGCACGCGATTGCATTTTTTTTCATTTGGTCTCCTATTGGTTGGCCTTCAAGTGGATTTGTTCTTGAAGTTTTGAAAACTGATCTTCGTCAAATACTGCGTGAAGGGCCAAGCTCGCCGCACCCCTAGCCCAGGCAACGTCCGGCAGCTTATTGATTGCGAACCTATATGAGCCCCTGAGTGAAGGATGGCAGCGCGTATTGGCTGCTTGCTCAACTTTTCGGGCATAGTAAGCACCTGCCGCCAGACCTTCTCCTGCCAGAAAGATTGTTGTTGGTCTAAAGATATTAATCATATTTGCAAGACCACGACCTAACTCTTCTGCCGCCATGTCCAGAATGTCGTGAATACGGGGGTCAGTCAGAGCCAGTTCATAAACCTCCGAAACTGTCTTCAAAGGTCGATCGTGAAAAAGCTGATTTGCCGACTCCAGGAGAGCTGATTCCCCAGCGGTTGCCTCAAGGCAACCGCTGTTTCCGCAAATACACTCTTTATCGCTGCTAGAAACTTGTGTATGCCCAAATTCACCCGGAATCCTCAGGACCCGACCGCTCTTTATGACGCTTAGTCCTATGCCTTGACCGGTCGTAACAATTAAGCTGTCCCTCGCACCTGTAACATCTCCAAACCAAAGCTCGGCGAGCGCGAGAGTGTTGACGTCGTTGTCTATGAAAACGGGCAACAGCAGAGCTTCGGCAAGTAATCGCCGTATTTGGACGTCCTGCCATCCGAGAAATGGAGAGCTTTCCAAAACACCGCGATCGATGTCTACCAGGCCTGAAAAACCAACACCTACGCCCAGTAAGTCCTGACGAGCTATCGAGGACTGGACCAGAAGCATGTCCAGGCACTGTTTCACGCTTTCAACCACTTTTTTAGGAGTGTGTCGAACCATGGAGAGCTCGCACTCAGCTAGAACTTGTGCTCGCATGTTGGTTAGAGTTCCGGTTATTCGAAAATCTCTAACCTTAAAGCCGGCAACAAGATTTGAGTGGACTGCGAGCTGAAGAACTTTTCCCGGTCTACCCCGTCCCAGGCCCTCGGTCGGCCCCTCTCGCACCAATCCCGAATTGATTAGCGGGTACACCTCTCGGCTGATTCGCATCTGATTAATTTTTAATCGCCTGGAGAGCTCTGCTCGCGAACCGGGGCCGTCGAGCAAGAGGGATCGCAAGACTCCGGGGCTTTCACTCGCAGCTTGGGGCCTGGACACATAAATCATGGAATTAGTATCACACTGTTAGTAATTACTGAATAAATAATCTAACGTTAGTAATCAGTTAGTTATTAGCCCCATTATCTAGAAACCAAAATGCTAAGCCGCAAGATTGAAAGCCCCGTACTCAGAACAGCTGATGAGCGTTAGGCACAGCAAGGGGAACTGACGGCTGCGTACCGGAGGCTTTTTATGGACCGTCTCCCCGAGCGGCGAGGCACTAAATGGATCTTTGACCTTCGATAATTGCCTGTTAGTTGACCGGTTACGACAACATTTAGGGGCACATCTACAGACCTCGTAGGCGTAACCGCCGCCCAAATGTTAGGGCTTAGGGTTTCCAAGTGTTCCGGTGAGCAATAAGCGTATCCTGCTGACGTAGAGATGCTGCTGTTTGGTCGCTCGCTTATCGATTATCGACCATGGCGCTTGACCGCCCTTTAATCGGATGCGGTGCGTTGAAAGTGTTCAGATTAGGCGTGTCATGCGCATTTTTATTTTTGCTAATTCCACGAAGCCTCAGCCTATGGGCTCTAAACTCAAGGGGCTGTGACACGTTTCATTCCCAACGGTCAAGATTAGAGGTTACGTCCACCACGCAATTTTGGCTATTTGGTTGTTTCTGAGCTTCAAACTTGAACGCCAGGCGAAGATGATTGGAATTCCGTTCACATTCCGTTCAGTGGCCGGAATTGGGCAGAAATAGACGGAACTGCAGAGAACCCCTTGACTAATGAAATACTGGGGTATCTATGCATTTCGGCTACACACACAGGGACCGCAACATAACTACGGATCAGAAGGTTATGAACAAAGTTCGTCTTCATGCACGGTGTCTATCAAGTCCCACTTCTCTAGATATTCATTCAGCCAGCCCTCTTGTTTTCCTAGGGAGCTGTTCCTCAGCCTACGGAATTTGGTTTCGTTGTGCGCTTGGCCGTTCTTACCTTGACCTATGCCACGTTGTACCCGGTTATCTTCTTGGTTCTTTCCGGTTACTTAGCAAGAGCCATAAAGGGATCAAGTGCTAGGTAGCTAGTAGTTTTACCCAAACAAACCAGCCATGACACCAGACCAACCCTGACGAATATCGTCAAGCTTGAGATCTGCAATGTCTTTGATTTCGACTAGTCCTGAGGTCGCATCGGTAACACCGATGCGGAGACAAGGAACGCCTCTTGCTTCGCAAAGGGCTTGGAATTTCACGTCGTCTTCTCGTCCAACGCTGACTAGCACCCTGCTCTGTGACTCTGAGAACAAGGCAGCTGTCTGGTCTATGTCATCGCGATCAAGGATGTCACCGAGCCAGATTCTGGCACCGACGTTGAACCGAAGCGATGCCTCTAGCACTGCGATGCCAAGACCACCCTCCGAGAGGTCATGGGCAGATTCAATGAGGCCTTGAATGCTTGCACCATGCAATAGTTCTGCGAGCAGTTTCTCTTTTGCTAGGTCCACCTTTGGTGGTTGACCACCTAAGTGGTCATGAATGTCTTTGGCCCAGGCCGAACCATCTAGTTCGTCATAGGTGGTTCCGAGAAGGTAGATGTTGTTGCCATCATCCTGCCAACCGGAAGGGATTCTTCTTGCGACATCGTCAATAACACCCAGGACACCAACCACTGGGGTTGGGTAGATGGCGACATCGCCCGATTGGTTATAAAAGCTAACGTTTCCACCTGTTACAGGAATGCCTAGTTCAAGACAAGCGTCAGCGAGACCGGCAGTTGCTTCTTTGAATTGCCACATGACTTCTGGGTTTTCAGGGCTACCAAAGTTCAGGCAGTTAGTTACTGCTCTTGGGACTGCTCCGGTGACAGCAACGTTTCTATAGGCTTCGGCGAGTGCGAGCCT
>Ga0209390_10003422_pt1 | contig 25781 bp, 31 predicted proteins | sample BON01_FD_187212 | JGI IMG/M metagenome (GOLD analysis project Ga0209390, IMG submission 187212) | Freshwater microbial communities from Lake Bonney liftoff mats and glacier meltwater in Antarctica - BON-01 (SPAdes) (version 2) | ecosystem: Environmental > Aquatic > Freshwater > Ice > Glacier... | reverse complement strand
CTGCGTTTTCTGTTGCCGGCGATGCTCAGAGTACCGATGCATTGAGCGTGACTAACCGCGATGGCTTTACCCACACCGTGACGTCGGATGATGACGCCTTTGACGTCACCGTTAACGGAGGCGCAACGAAGAGCCTGCCGTCGCTGAAACCCGGCACTTATGCGTTTTATTGCAAGATTCACCCTTCAATGAAGGGCACGATCACGATCGTATAAGCGTGGAATTTGTCTGATTCTTCCTCCGCGAAGATATTTCCTAACGTTCAGCGGGTTGGGGATTGTCGTCGCCCGGCGCGTTCAGCGAACCTATCGAGGGCATCAAGGACGTCCTTGGCTGCCCACTTGCGGTAGTGATGGTTACCGGAGACCTTTCGGAGGGCGCCGGTCTTCTCGAGCAGTCCGATCGCAGTGTTGGCGTTGTGCGGTGCAATGTCGAGTTCGCGTTGAACGATCTCGGAGTTGAGTACCGGTTGACGTAGCGCGAGGTCTGCGAGGCGCCAGACGGAGGCGTCTTTGCGAGCGGTAATTTTGCTACGCCAGTCGTCCCGAATCTGATGTAGTTCCCGCACGAGTGCGCGGCCGTTGTTGATCGCGCGGAAGGAAGCGACGGCAGTGAGCGCGACGATTGGCTCATGGTTGCCGGCCTGGTATTCGGTGAGCGCTGCGAAATAGGCGTCGAGGTCGGCGAGCAGCCCTGCCGACACGGGAACGGTCACGTTCCTGGTGAGGCCCTTGGTTTTGAGGATGCTGTGCACGAGGGCGCGACCTACTCGCCCGTTGCCGTCGGGGAATGGGTGGATCGTCTCGAACTGGGCGTGGGCAATGGCCGCTTGGGCGAGTGGTGGCAGGTTGTCGCGGCGGAGGAACTGGATGAGGTCGTCGATGGCTGCCGGCACATTGGTGTGGTACGGCGGGATGAACATTGCTTCGTGGGGCGAGTAGTCGCTGCTACCGATCCACACCTGCTGGTCGCGCCAACGTCCCGCCCATTGCGGCTGGCTGTCGGCAAGAAGGGCTTCGTGCATCGCCAGGATCGCGTCAGCGTCGATGTGGTCGGCGAGCCGAAGTGCGGCCTGCATGGCGGCGGTGTTGGCGACGATGACGTTGGCGTTGCGTCTGCTGCGGTCACCGAGTTCAGCGAGGAAGATTGACTGGGCGGTGGCGGACAGGTTCTCGATCTTGGAGGAGGCGACGGATTCGGAGCGGAGCAGAATGCTGCCAAAGGGGACGAGTTCGGCACCGAGTTCGGTATCGAAGCGAACGATTTCGTTAGCGGCATCTGATAGAAGGGCGAGGGTGTCGTCGGAGACGGTGAGTATCGCAGTGTTGGCAATGCGAGGGGTCACGGCCGCGAGGTACGGTCCATTACCGGCGAGCCGTGCTCGACGTGGGACTGCGAGTTCGTCGCTGAACACCCAGTCGTGCTCTTCGTAGGTGACGGCGCTCCAGGCTGACGGATCTGCGACCATACCCCTACGATACTCACAGTTCTGTCTTATCTGTGACTTAGAGCCAATATTACTCACAAATCCCAGAGTAACCTCTTCCCGAATGTAACCTCAAGGCTGTATGAACGCAGAAATCGTTGTCTACTGGCGGCCAGGTTGCGGCTTTTGCGCCTCACTTGAGCGCAAATTGATCGGCGCCAACATCAAGTTTCGCAAGGTCAACATTTGGGACGACCCGCAAGCATCCGAGTTCGTGCGCAGCGTCGCCCGCGGCAACGAGACTGTGCCGACGCTCTCAATCGGCTCGGTGTCGCTCGTCAATCCTTCGCTGCAATCAGTAATTGACACTGCCACCGAGCACGCGCCAGATGCGCTTGCTAACTAATTCGCGTCGAGCGAACTGACGCCGACTAGCACTCGATCTTCGTCAGGTCTGGCCCGACAATAATTTCGCCCGCATAATGCTGCGCGGCCATGGCCGCCCACTCGGCCTCGCTGCCGGGCTGCATCGCCGGCACGTAATGCGTGAGCACGAGTTTCTTCACGCCCGCGCGCGCGGCGGTCTTGCCCGCGTCTTCAACCGAAGAGTGGTAGTCGAGCACGTCGATGAAACGAGATGCGAGCGCCGGCAATATCATCACGACCTGCTTGATCAGGTCTGGCCGAATCACGGTCTGCACATAAATGTCGGCGTTGTGGCATAGCTCATCTAGATCGCTACAGGGCACGGTGTCGCCGGCAATCGCCACAACTTTGCCAGCATGCTCGACGCGAAACCCAACGCTCGGCGTCACGGGGCGGTGGTCTGTCTTGTGCACCGAGATTGTTGCGTCGCCAATCGTCATCGAGTCGCCGGGCCGTACTTCGGTCACGCTCACCTGCAGGCCTGGCCCGCTGCGCAAGTCTTCGTGGTGCTCGTTGCGATAATGCATGTCGGCTTCGAGCATCGTTAACAGCGCATCAACGACGTGCTGCGTGCCCGGGGGCCCGTAAACATTTAGTGGAGTCGCCTCTGGCGTCATGATCCATCGCGTGGTCATGATGTCATTCAGGTCGGTGATGTGATCGCTGTGCAGGTGGGTGATCAACACGTTGCCGATGAAGGGGATAGGTACGCCCGCGCCGATCAGCCGCATCGCCACGCCACGGCCGCAGTCGAACAATAAAAATGTATTGCCAGCCTTGATCAGAGTTGCTGGCCCCGCACGGTTGGCGTCTGGTATCGGACCGCCCGTGCCGAGGAGGGTTACGGCGATATCGGTCATCTCTAGAACCTAGTGCTGATTGGGTTTTGCCGATTATTCGGCTTTTCCTTGAGATCGCATCCGCGCAGGCGTACCTTGCGATTAGATATGGGAATTATTTTTATTTATCTTGATTGTGTGGTGAGTAGTCGGGCCAATTTCTAGGAGGCTGTAATGAAATTATCCCGCTGGTTATCGACGGTGCTTGTTAGCGCGCTCATGTTCGCTACTTCGTTCCCCGTGTCAGTCGCCAACGCTGTGGCGCCGACTGCCTCGACATTGTGTCCTATCGACGGCGCGATCGATGTTGGAGTCGCCTCGAACCTTACTATCCGGTTCAGCGCCAACGTTCGGGGCACTGCAGTTACGGATGGGACTAATGGTGTAGCACTCTACAAGACGTCGGGGAATATGTTTGTTGAAGCCTTTACAACCAATCCATCCGACTCAAGATTGGTATGAAGTCAACGCAGTTGGGTGTGTTGCCGCCAGCCGCGTTCGGGTCGATGAGCGGCGACCAAGTTGGCGCGTTGCCAGACGCGGCCTTTAAAGCAATTAAGCCTGCACAGTTGGGGGCACTGCCAGCAGAGGCGCTCGGTGCGCTCGACGCTGGCCAGGTCAATGCTTTGCCGCCTGAAGCGTTTAGCGAAATGAGACCACTTCAGGCAAAAGTATTGCCACTGACTGCTATTAGGTCGCTCGATGTTGAGCAGCTTGCGGCATTGCCATCGGCGGCGATCGGGGCATTTACTCCGAAGCAGATGGGCGCGATTACGCCAGAAGCAGTAGCCGGCCTGGATGCAAAACAGGTTGACTCGTTGAAGCCGGCAGGACTTGCGGCGATCAAGCCGACTCAAGTGGCCGCGCTAGAACCAGCAGCTTTTGCCTCACTCAATATCAAGCAACTTGACGCCTTGACGCCAGCGGCCGCAAGGGGCATCACGCCCGATCAGGCAACTGGTCTCACGTCCGCGCAAAAAGCGAGCATGAGCCCGGCGCAAGTAAACGCAATGGCGCCTGAGGTTCGCGCCATCATCAGGTCGTAATGCGGGCGCTCAACGCTGTAAGTTAAGTCGATGAGGGTTGAGCCCGTGTCGCCAGCAATTGGAGCCGTGGTAAGCGGCGTCGACCTTTGCGCACCGCTCACCACCGCACTTCGCGACGAAATCTCGGCCGCGCTCGTGCAACATCACGTGTTGTTCTTCGAGAACCAGCCGCTCACGCCGCTACAACACCGCGACCTCGCGGCCAATTTCGGCAAGTTGCACGTGCACCCGGTGTACCCGCACGATCCGCAAGTTGAAGAGATAATCGTGCTCGATACGAACGCCCAAAACCCTCCAGATAGCGATGACTGGCACACCGATGTCACCTTTATTCAGCAGCCACCGATGGGCGCGCTGCTCTCCGCGCGCATTTTGCCGCCGTTCGGTGGTGACACATTGTGGGCGAGTGGCATCGCGGCGTACGACACGCTCTCTGATTCGTTTAAGTCGTTTATCGGCGGCCTCACCGCCGAGCACGACATCGCCGCATCATTCACGGTCGAGCGTTACGGCAATTCTCCCGATGCTCGAAAGCAGGTTGAGACCGCACAGAAGGCAAACCCGCCGGTTGTGCATCCTGTGGTTCGCGTGCACCCGGTCAGCAAGCGCAAGGGCATCTTCGTCAACGCTTCGTTTACTACCCGCATTCTCGAGTTGTCATCGCGCGAGAGCGAGTTAGTGCTGCAGTATCTCACCACGCATGTCGCCAAGCCCGAGTTCACGGTGCGCTGGCGCTGGAAGCAATACGACCTCGCATTTTGGGATAACCGACTTACGCAGCATTACGCCAGCGCCGATTACATGCCGCACAGGCGCGTGATGCACCGCGCCACAATCTTGGGCGATACGCCAGTTAATCGCTAAACAAGTACGGCAGTGAACTTGTCGCCAAGCCTCCGTTTAATTAATCAGGTCTTAATCGAAATGCTTCCTCCACGAAAAGTAGTTGCTCTGTGAAGGCCTTTGCAATCTTCATCATGTTCCAGTCATCCGCTACTTTCAAATTTTTAAGGGGTGCCAAATGACAGTCATGCCAATTTTTCCACTTGGCTCGGTTTTACTGCCGGCCATGCCCATGCCTCTTCGCATATTTGAGCCGAGGTATTTAAAGTTGCTTGGAGATCTAATGGAATCAGACAGGCCCGAATTTGGGATCGTTTTAATTGAGCGCGGTCCCGAAGTTGGCGGTGGAGAAAAGCGTATGAGTATTGGAACGATCGCTAAAGTCATCAAAATTGGAACCACAGCAGAGTTCTACGGTTTGGAATCAGTTGGAACGAGCAGATTTATTGTCAATACCTGGCTACCCGACGACCCGTATCCAATGGCTGATATTGATTTAATTCCCGATTTAGTTTGGGATGAAGAACTTGCACAACCGAAAGCAACCCTTGAAAAAAGAGTCAGGCGGTTTTTAGCTTTTGCCAGTGAGTTCGTTGATCTCGCATACAACTCGGCATTTGATTTCAGCGATGATCCACTAGAAGCCTGCTGGCAATTAGCCGGTGTTCTACCGATTGTGGAATTTGACCAAGTTGAACTTTTGCGGGCCGAGTCGGCTGGAGATCTCATTTCTCGGATTGATAACTTGGTTACAACAGCTGATGAAACACTTCGCGCCATGATGAATCAGATTGCTGAGCAAGAAGATGACAAGTAAAAAAGAAATATTAAGGACGAAGATGCAGTTTTGTCGCGCTTGGCGTTCACATACCCCTAGTAACCTCTATATGGATGACGCGGCTTGTGTCGGCGAATTTCGCACCACATTTCGCACCATCCCCCGCCCCCGTAGCTCAGTGGATAGAGCAACGGTTTCCTAAACCGCAGGTCGCATGTTCGATTCATGCCGGGGGCGCATTGTCCATGAAACTCGCGTGTTATGACGGTTGTTAGTTGCGGACAAGTTGCTCTCGGTGTCCATCAATCTTAAGGTGATGCCATGAGCCTTTCCGTCAAAACTGGCACAGCATGGAGTGACGTATTCGCTCTTGCCCGGTCGAGTGCCCCCGAGGCGTTCGAGTCTGACCGCATCCGAAACCTCGTCAACGGAGAATGGGTGGATACCGGAACCACGGCACCGCACGTGTCACCTGTCGACGGAACTTTAATTCCTGGGCCACCACGAATGACGGGGGACCAGGCCACCGATGCGATGGCTGGGGCCGTTCGCCAGGACAAAGAGTGGTCAATAGTTCAGCTCGAAGAACGGAAACGTCGCGTTGCTCACGCAGTTGAGTTGATGCGCGAACAACGTGAAACGATTGCGCTCTTTCTTGTGTGGGAAATCGGAAAACCATGGCGCATCGCGTGCGCTGACGTGGATCGTTGTTTGGATGGCGTTGACTGGTATCTCAGTCAAATTGATCGTCAGATGAACAACCGCACGCCACTCGGTGGTCCCGTGTCAAACATCGCGTCCTGGAATTATCCACTGAGCGTGTTGGTGCACGCAGAATTGGTGCAATTACTTGCGGGCAATGCTGTCGTCGCGAAAACCCCCACCCAAGGCGGGTTCCATGCACTCACGCTCGCCCACGTCTGTATGGCACGTGCTGGTTTGCCGGTCACTCTCGTGTCGGGATCAGGTGTGGCCTTGAGTGAAGCACTGATCTCATCCCCAGATCTTGGTGCACTCGCATTCGTCGGAGGCCGAACGAATGGTCGAAAGGCAGCGACGACACTTGCCGACTTCCGCAAACGCCACATCCTCGAACAAGAGGGTCTGAATGCGTGGGGTATCTGGAATTTTTCCCAGTGGGACGATCTGTCCTCACATCTGAAGAAAGGTTTCGAGTACGCGAAACAGCGTTGCACGGCGTATCCGCGGTATGTGATTCAACGAGGACTGTTGCCTGCTTTCTTAGAGATGTACTTCCCGGTTATCGCATCATTGAAGTTCGGTCATCCGTGTGCTGTCGAAAACGACAGTGATCCACTACCCGATCTTGACTTTGGTCCTGTGATTCAGAGATCAAAGGCAGAGTCCCTGCGGGCGCTCTTCGAAGAGGCAATCAAGATCGGTGGAATTCCGTTATTACAAGACCATGTTGAGCGTGGTCGTTTCATCGCTGGGCAGGATATCTCTGCTTACATTGCTCCAGCGTGTGTCCTTGAACCTCCCACCGCTTGGGCACTGCATCACTCAGAGCCGTTCGGCCCCCTCGATTCGATCGTCGTCGTTGACACCGAGGCCGAACTGCTCGCAGCAATGAATGCGTCGAACGGTTCACTTGTGGCGTCGCTCGCAACCGATGACATCAACTTTGCAGAGCGCGTGAGCGAAGATATTCAGGCGTTCAAAGTCGGGGTCAACAAGCCTCGATCGCGAGGTGATCGCGAGGAAGTATTCGGCGGCCGCGGCGGCTCGTGGAAAGGCGCGTTCGTCGGCGGCGATCTTTTGGTTGATGCCGTGACACAGGGCGATCGTCCACTGTTCGGAAATTTCCCGGATGGCTCGCGCTACCCACGCACGTAATATTGAAGTTACGATTCATGCCGGGGGTGCCATGATTTTGCCTCGCGACACCAAATCTGGTTGGGACCTCGACCACATGGTCGACATGGAGACGCGGTTGATGGCGTCGTGGCTCTGCCGCCCTTGATTGTCAGCTGAACAACGTGCCACCCTTCTTGAATGGTGGGACCGCACCTTCCGTATGCATCAGGGCGCCAAGGTTCAAGTTACTTCCACCACGCCAGTAAGTGATCGTGATGATCTGTTCATGGCTTAAACCCCTGGCGTTACGCGCATCTCTCCGGGCGATGTGGAACTCGCTGCCCAACGGGCTGGTGCTGCAATCACGAGGCAAATTGAACCTGATATTCTTGCATCGTTCAGCCAATTAGGCCGAATTATTCTCTAAAAAAGGAGCTAACGATGTTAAGAAAACTAAAGGCCCTTGGGTTCAGTGCGAATCTTGCGTACGCGCTTGGATTCTTGTCGGTGATTGGAAGCATCATCGTCTGGTTCACACAAGGTGGAACAGATGCGGGTGAAGCGGGTGCCGCAGGAGAGCGTTTTGGAATCTTCGTCGGACTTTGGGCGCCGACATTCATGGCAATTGGCAACGGAATTGACAATTTGTCAGATAATAAGTAACAACACTTTCAGAAAATTGAAATGAGTTGATTGTCAGAGTCGGGTGATACTCGCAATGAAAACTGCGAGTGTCACCACGACTACTACAATCGGTGCGACATAGCGTTGAAGTTGTGCCATGCCAACAATTTAGCATTGCTTTTGTTGCCGTTGGCAAGATTCTTCTTAACGCAGGTGTCGGCGAATGACACCAACCAGTCACGCAAGATGGGTTCGATCTCTGACGTGATGAAGGGTGCCGATGTATTCGTTGGCGTGAGCGGTCCCGATCTAATAACTGCCGCCGACATTCGCTCGATGGCAAAGAACCCCATAGTGTTCGCAACCGTCCGCAGTTGCTACCCGAACCAGGTCAGCAATGTGTTGGCATTCCCTGGGGCCTTCCGTAGTGCGCTTGATTCAAACGCCACTTTCATCACCGAGAACATGAAGTTGGCTCCGATAGTTACGGCTACGGAGCCTTGGCGAAAGTTGGTAACTCTTGAAGCCGCTCATAAACCGGCGTAAAATCATGTGCGGTATCGGCGACTAGTTTCTCGAAACTTTCGATCACAAAGTACGGATCTTGGTAGCGGTCGATGTGGTAATCAGTTCGCATGATTTGCTCTAAATCGAATGGAAGTCGGCGCGGCGTAGGGCTGTCGATCGAGTGCACAATTTCTCCACTCGATGACAATATTCCGGCACCAAATACGCGAATTCCATTCGACGCCTGAATCAAACCAAACTCGACCGTAAACCAAAACAGGCGCCCGATCATGACCAATGCCTCGGGGCCGAGTTTTGCCGCCTTCAAGGCACCAATTCCGTAAGCACGTAGATAGTCGGCATAGTGCTGACTAAATAGGAGCGGTACATGTCCAAAACAGTCGTGAAAGATGTCCGGCTCAACGATGTAGTCGAATTCCTCTGGCTTGCGCAGCCAAACCGTGGTGGGGAAGCGGCGATTGGCAAGAAGGTTGAAGAATGCAAGATCAGGGATGAGTCCCGGTACTGCCACAATTTCCCATCCGGTGGAACTTCGCAATCGTGTCGAGATATCGGCAAAGTTCGGGATCGATTGCGACATGTCGAGATTTCCGAGGTGCCCGAGGTACTCGTCAAATGCGTACCCGCCTACAAGTTCAAACTGTCGTGCATAAAGTCGACGCCAGAGTGCGTGCTGTTCATCTGAATAAGTGGTCGGGTCTTGGTCGACAGTGAAGTCTTCTCGGGCATGGGAATAGTCGCCGCGTAATGCCGATCCAGAGGTGGTATTGAATTCGTCGAGACTCAATGTTCAGAAACCTCCTCAACTGCAATCTTACGCCGATACAGGCATTTGTCTAGGTCCAACTTGTTGATCGGCGACGACTAGAGCCACCTATTTCTTCGGAAAAGTCTGAATAGGGTCGAGCACACTACAACAAGAAGTCCAACCACGATGAAGTAGCCATAGCGCCATCGCAACTCGGGCATGTGATCGAAATTCATTCCGTAAATGCCGGCCACCATAGTGGGAACGGCGCCAATTCCGATCCAGGCCGAGATCTTGCGCATATCGGTGTTTTGCTGTACCTGAATCAGCGACGAATTGGCGTGCAACGCGGCCTCGATCAACTCATCCAATAATTCAACCTCGTCGATAACTTTGAGCAAGTGATCCCGAACATCCGAGAAAAGTGGAGCCAAACTTGCATTGCAGTGAGTGACCTTGCCCGCGGCGAGAAGTTCAATCGGCTTGATAAGGGGAAATATGGTTCGTCGAAACTCAATAATCTCACGTTTAACAAAATAGAGTTGACTAGCAGACGCCGGTTGCTCGTCATCAAATACCGTGTCTTCAATTTCTTCGACATCTTTGGCTATGCGGGCGCAAACATTTATGTATTGATCGACGAGACGGTCGACGATTTCGTGGAGAACAGCTGTTGGGCCACCCACTAATCGCTATGGATGATTCTCCAAGTCGGCCCGTATCGATCGCAAGGCGATTGTCTTCAAAACCAAATACAGGTGCTCCGGATAGATATCAAGTTTGGTTCGTTGCTCGTCCGAGGCAGCATCCTCTATTGCGAGGTTGTTGAGGTGGAAGCGACGCTGATACTTCTCAAGTTCGGCCTCGGATGCGTCAACAAGCCCAATCCATGTGAATGGCTGATCGCCGAGAGCCGATCCGTCGCTCGTTCGCTTACCCGCAATGTATTTAGCTTCGTCGACGAGCATCACATAAGAGTAGTTCCCCTTATCTAATTAGGATTTGAGCGTGGTACGGGATTTGGTTCAGTTCTCTCGACAAGGTTCGCCCCTGTAGCTAAGTAGATAGAGCATCGGTTTCCTAAAACAGCAGCCCCACGCTCGGCTCATGCCGGGGGCGCAACCCTGGAAACAGTGCGGTTGTGCCAGAAAGGATGGCTATGTGCTCGTTAAACGGGTCCCTTCGACTTCTGACTTGACAGCACCGCCTAGTTGCCTTACCTTCACTGTTCATGATCAACTTTCGAAAGATCACAAAGGTAACCATCATTACTGCCGTTGCGATCGCAATGATCTCTAGTTGCAGTTCATCCTCAACATCAGATTCTGCGAATACTGAAGCCATTTCGAGCATCGTGATCGAGGGTTCCGCGTATTCCGTTGCTGGCGATGTCAAGAGCACCGACCCGCTGAGCGCAACCAATCGCGATGGCTTTACCCACACTGTCACTTCGGATTCTGGGGCATTTGACGTCACTATTGAGGGTGGCGCGACCGAGACACTGCCGGCGCTCACCCCCGGCACATACGAGTTCCATTGCGAGATTCACGCTTCGATGCGGGGCACGATAACGGTCATATGACATCACCCGCCGTATTCAGGCGAATTGCCAAGGTTTTGATGGTCGCGACTTTGGTAATTGCTCTGCCCCTCGTTCAGCAAGTGTCTGCTGTGCCAGCGGTAAAAGATGGGGACAAGTGCACCAAGGTCGGAGTCAAGATCGCTGGTGGCTCCGGGGTGACATTCATTTGTACGAAGTTTGGAACGAAGAATGTGCTGAAGTGGAAACGAACTGCTACTACAACAACCGTACCGAGAGTGACCGCTACCACTACAACCGTCCCGAAAGTGGCCGCAGCCGGTCAAGTCGTTATTGATGGCTTCGCCTTTAGGGTCGCCGGCGGCATCAAGGGCACCGACGCGCTGAGTATTACCAATCTCGATACTTCTACACATACCGTGACTTCGGATACGGGCGCGTTTGATGTTTCGGTTGCCGGACGCACAACGAAGAGCCTGCCATCGCTGAAGTCCGGCACGTACGCGTTTCATTGCGCGATTCACCCTTCGATGCGGGGCATGATCACCATCTCGTAGTTTTCGTAAGCCGTGTCAACTCGAGGGGGTCTTCTACGCTTAGAAGTTGCACGGGTATAAATCTGTGAGCCAAAAGCCCTAATTACGTATCGGGTCCGCCTAACTAGCCAAAAGCACGAATCGCTCGAACACGAAATGGTCGCTGCGGTGGAGCTCTGTTGGCCGATAACGCCTTGACCCGATCGAATTGTTGTCCATCATTAAAATACTGCGTCCATGCGTTCTCGTTGTTGTACTCACTAGATGTCCAGTAGTAGCCCTTATCGAAGCCGCCAATCGGCGAATCGAGAGCCTTCAGATTATTGAAGACTAGATCGAGTTTGTTTTTGGATGGCAAAAACCAATCATCGGCTCCATGACACACAAGATTTTGAGAGTACAGCGCCGCATAGTTTGATCTTGATTTATACTTGCTGACGATCAATTCGGTGTTCGACCTGCCTGCTCCAAGTGCCTTGGACAAAACTCGTTTCTGTGCGGCCGTGAAGCCGCGGGCGGTGTCGGCGTACAACCGCGGCAAATTTGGAACAAGTGGCCTCCACGACAACTGAACCCCTTCGCAGTCGATCGGTGCAACTTCGAGATATCGACCCCAACTTTGCCGCGAACCGGCATCAAAAAAGATGATTCCGCCACCGGGACCGACCGCTCCGATTTCGTATGCGCCAATATTCTTACTCGGTTGCGATCCGCTTCCCTCTGGAAATGCCCGCACTGGCGTTGCAATACGGCGCATCGGCAGGAATGATCCGGCGTGGTATGGAGTGACAGTCGTTGCCTTATTGCCCTTCAGGCCCGGGATAATTCCGTTGGCGTCCGTAAATTGCGTTCCGTCTACGAAAAGTTGATACCACGCAAATGACGCGCTCGCCTCAGAAGATGTCCACATCGCGGACTTCGTGAAATTGAGGTTGATGTTCAATGCTTGCCTGGCGTTCGCTGAACTCCTGCCGCCAGTCTTCAGATAGTAATAGCGGGCATCAGCCTCATCTTTGGATGGCAAATACCAGTCAGTTTTCGGTGACACCTTAATCATGCTTCCAACGCGGGCAGCAAAATTGCCGACTTGGCCGTAAGCGCCGAGAATTGCTGCAGTATTTTTCCTCCCCATCCCAATTGCCTTGCTCAACACCTACTGACGAAACACCGAAACGCCGGCAACTGGAGCTGGATACACCGATACGGATGCCAATTCGCTCGGGCTCCATGGCACGACCCATTGGAGGGTTCCCTTGAACTCAAGGTACCGACCCCACCACTGAAGTGATCCGGCGTCGTAAAAGACGATTCCCCCACCAGGACCGATATCACCAACGGCGCAGGATCCACCATCGCGGCACGATGCTGCTGCTGCCGATGATGTTTCGAAGACCAAGACAGCAACTACGCATGCGACAACTACGAGTAGGCGAAGAATCAAACGACGCATGATCTGAAGCATACGACTTTCGCGTCAAACATAACTGTCTCCAATCCTGGAGATTTCTAGCCGTTTACAATGGAACTTCCATTCACGATTAGGGCGATCACGCTTATGCCAGCCAAACACAGCGTGAGTGGCCATACCGTGCGCTGTCGTCCCGATAACCCCGCGGCGCAAATGCCAATTAACCCGACCACGGCCACGGCCACGAGTGAGAAACGGAATCGACCCGTCGACGTCGCCGCGGATAACGCGATAACCACTGTTGACGCTGCGACAAGCACTGCGCCCAGAACCAGCGAAATCATAAAACCCAATCTGTGAGGCAACCCGGACACGCCCGTAGATCGATCGGATTCAAGATCTGGCAACACATTGACGAAGTGCGCACCGGCTCCCAACAGTGCTGCGGAAATCATCGCCCATGGGCGCGGCCACGGATGCCCGTCAAGACCAAGCGTGACAAACGCCGGGAGCAGGCCGAAAGCAAACAGATATGGCACGACACTGGCCAAGGTTGACTTCAACTTAATGTTGTACAGCCACGCCAACGCCACCGCAATAAGATGAATAGTTCCGGCCCGCCACCCCGAGAGCATTGACAGCGGAACGCACACGGCCAATGCCATTACCGCACAAGTACCGACCAAGTTGGCACCTATTTGCCGAGCCACAATCGGCTTATCGGCACGATGCGATCGTAGATCTCGCTCGCGATCGAGATAATCGTTGCTCCAACCCACCGAGAATTGGCCAGATAGCACCGCCAATGCAACCCAAACGGAACCAACGCCACGGCCAACAGAAACAGCAAGCGCGGTAGCAATTGCGGTTACCGCAAAAGTAGGTTGAAAATGGCTCGCTCGTATCAGCGGGACGACTGGCAACGTTTGTATTCTCATCAATTTCCCACTCTCGCACACTGCTGTCCGGTGAGGGTGTCGTGGAGTTGCTCAGACTGGGTCATTGCTTCATTTACTATGCCATGTGAATATGGGTCGGTCAAGAGAGCGTCAAAGTCAATTTAGACAGGCTTCTTAGGTTTCCTAAACCGAAGATCGCATGTTCGATTCGTGCTGGGGGATTTATAGGACAACAGTTTGCGGGCCGCGTATGACGCGCCAAAGTGCGTCGTAACCGTCGCTGTTGGTCAATGCCGAAGGTCACATGCATTCGTAAAGTGACAGAATTCATTACATCTGCGTCATCACTCTCGGAAATACCTGTGAAAAGGTATGTCCTTATACCCATAACGCATTTTGTGCGTCCCAACCCCAAGGAGAAATACATGAAGAAGATGATGGCAGCTATTGCTGCGGCGTCGGTATTACTGCTCGCAGCATGTGGATCTGACAACAGCACTTCCGACACCTCAGTAGAGACCACGGAAGCAGTTGAAGCAGGCACGATCGTCGATGTGGCGATTGCAAATGCCGATTTCAGCACGCTTGTTACAGCGTTGACTGCAGCGGGTCTTGTTGAGACACTGTCGGGTGAAGGTCCGTTCACCGTCTTTGCACCCACGAACGCGGCCTTTGATGCGCTTCCAGCAGGACTTCTTGAAAAGCTTCTCTTGCCAGAAAACAAAGACGTGCTCGTAGCCATCCTGACCTACCACGTTGTCTCAGGAAAAGTAATGGCAGCAGATGTCACGGCCGGAATGGTTACATCTGTTCAAGGCGAGGACATCACAGTTGCTACGGCTAGCGGTGTCATGGTAAACAACGCAAATGTTGTAACCACCGACATCGGAGCATCAAACGGTGTTATTCATGTAATTGATGCCGTCATTGTTCCACCATCGATTGATGTTGCGGCGTTTCTAGCTTCGTAAGCAACTCAAACGTAAAGTATTGGCGACGGCCTACGTGACGTGCGTTCCACTACAGATTCGCTCTGCTAGTTGGATGTATGGCACTGGGCCGTCGCTTGCATTTAAGGGATCCAATAACAGGCAACTGCTGTACTCCGCTAGCGATCTCGAGCGAGCATCTCGACAGCCTTGCCAAATGAGCTAATCCATATTCGCATCGTTTTGACGTTCGTGGTTGTTGCGGCGCGTCATGCCACCCCAAACGCGTTGAAGCGCCGTTAGGCCAAGAAACGGTCTAACCAGCCTGTAGATCAGACCCGGTATCACGACAGCCTTGTTTCGATCTAAGCCGCGCATGGCAGCAGCAACTACGTCATCTGGGTTGAGCCAGAGCATCTTGGGCACCTGCGAACGAAGATGCCCAAGCCCGGCTTGTTCGTGCAGCTCGGTACGAACGTACCCGGGGCACACGGCGGTCACTCGCACGCCAGCCGATTTCGCTTCAAGGGCGATGCTTCGCGCATACGTAGTGACGAACGATTTGCTTGCCGCATAAATCGCCGACTTACGCATAGGCGTGAAAGCAGCAATGCTGGATACGACGATCACATCGCCCCGTCGCCGTCGAATCATCTCAGGCACGATTGCCTCGCACAGGTCCATCACTCCCGTCGCCAAAAGGTTGACAATTCGGTGGGCTACTAATGGCTCAGTAATTCCAATCCCTGCGACATGCGTTATTCCGGCGTTCGCAACCAAAAATTCAATGCCGTTTGCGGCAGCGATGACCGTACTGATTCCGGCTTCCGTAGAAAGATCGGCAACAACGACTTCGCATTTACGCCCTTGCTGAGAGATCTCGGCGGCGAGGCGCTCGAGGCGGTCTTTGCGGCGCGCGACAATTACCAGGTCCCATCCATTTGCAGCGAGATGACGGGCGAATGCTTCGCCGATACCCGACGAAGCTCCTGTAATCAGGGCCCGTTTAGGGGCTAGCGGGTCGCTCACGGCCCAAGGCTAGTTGTGCCTTGGGCCGCGCGCTTCAACTTGAGCGCGCTTAAACACCCGTAGAAAGTTCTGCGAGTTGAACTTGTCGATCGATGACTGCGGCACGTCTTTCATGCACGACTCGAAGCGGGCGATTGGGTCGCGGCCGCCCTCGGTGTGCGGGTAGTCGCTCGAGAACAGATAAATCTCGTCGTTGGATTGCTCGATCAGGCGCGAGACATCCTCGAATACGAAGGGCGTAAAGGCCATCTGCTCGGCGATCTGTTCTGACGGTCGGCGCTTGAAACTCTTCAGCCGCTCGTCAACGCGCGAATAGGAGTGATGGATCTGGTCGAGGCGCACGATCGTCTCGGGCACCCATCCCGCGCCAAGTTCTACCGACGCCAGTTGCAGTTGTGGAAACTCTTCGAGCACGCCATCGAGCACCATCATCGCCACGACGGTTTCAATGCCCTGGTGCAAAACCGAAGCGTCGCGGGCGCGCACGTTTTCGCCGCCGCCCATCCAGTCACGACTGACGCCGCGGCCAGTGTTGCTCCACTCTTGTTTCAATTGCAGCGGATTGCCGCCGACGTGAAACACGACCGGCACTTGCGCTTCTTGCAACATCGCCCATATCGGGTTGTAGTCGATATGAGTTGGCGAGCGCTCGCCTGCCAGGCGGTGGGGGATCCACATCGCTTCAAGACCGTTGTTGAGTGACCACTTGACTTCGGCGATCGCCAAATCTGGGTTCTCGAGTGGAATCGCGGCAACGCCCATAAGGCGGCTATCCACCGAACAGAAGTCGGCCATGTGCCGGTTGTGGGCGCGCGCGCCGCCGTAGCGCAGTTCGTCGGATATTTTAGTGCTCGGCGAAAACGGCATGTGCAAACTGTGGGTTGCGAAAACGAGTTGCTTCATGAATCCCAGCATGTCGGTGGCAATTACGCGATCGTGTTTGTCGAATGCACCGAGTGCCTGAATCTCTTTGACGTCTTGAATCATTCGGTCGCCGAGCGCGATCAGGCTTTGCTTATGTGCTTCTGTGTGTTGCGCGCCGTTGCTCACGATCACTGCAACTTCTTCGTCGGTAACAAGCGACATGCCGTAGTTGACGAGCGGCAACTGGTCGCGAATAGCGGGGTCAGCGAACTTGCGCAGGAAGTCTGGCAACTCCATGATGTGGGAGTCGGCGTCGTATAGAACTCTGTCGCCTGCGTAACTCATCTTGGCCCCCATTCTCAGCAGTTATGCCTACTGACCGAAAACTATCACCGCCATCGTTGTTTTTCTAGACCTCGCGCTCGTAGATCACTGATCGCCGCAGAAGTTCGAACCCGAGCTTTGTGTACAGACGGTGGGCCCCAGTGGGGTTGTCTGCGTCGACGCCAATATTGGCGAAGTCTAGAGAGTCGGCCTTATAGGCGTGTAGGGCACGTGCGATAAGTGCCGATGCGATACCGCGACCCCGGTAGGTACGCAGCACCGCGATGTTGTCGATCAGTGCATACTTCTTGACCGTAAGCGCGTCGTCGGCGGGGAAGCGGTGGGTTAGCAAAAGTCCGACAACTTCGTTGCGCTCGTCAAGGGCGAGAAATGAGAGATCGAGGCGTGATCCGAACCCCGTTGTCTGTTGCGCCCAATAATCGGGGTCGATCGGGGCAGACCCCCAGTGGTCTTCAAATGCGCTGTTCTTGACCAGTCTGGCCTCCTCGTTACGAGCAAGATCCCAACCGACCATGCGAATATCGGCAACCGATTCAATTGCGGCAATTGACGCTAGCGAGATATGCAATTCGTCATCAAAGCGCACAGCGTTCATACCGAAACGCTCTACCAGACCCCTAGCGGTCGAGTTGTTATCGAGAATCGTCGCGCGAATGAACTTCGGCAACGAGTTATTAGAGCCTCTCAAGAGCGACTCGGCGTGCGACATTGCCCAGGTCATCAGTTGGCGACCAACCTCGAGGCCACGCCATTGCGGGTCGACCCCACCTTCGATGAAGCAACGCACTAGGCGCACCGAGGATGGAACGTAGAGCGTGTAAGCCGCCCCGATTAACGTTCCATCGGCCCACGCCGTGAGCGTGTCGCGAGCAAGTTCAACATGAAGCGACTCGAACCATTCGCGCAATTCATCGTCTGACTGTGCCGTTAGCTTGCCGTCGGCTGCCGATACTTTGTTCAGTAATTGAGCGAGCGCCTCGAATTCGTTTTCACTCAGTGGGCGGAATTCGGTGACCATGCCATAATCGTACGAAGGAATCGAATAAAAAAGGCCCGCCCTTGCGGGCGGGCCTTCTAACTAAGAGAACTATTTCTTCTTCTTGCCGACAACTTTTTTGGCTGCTGGCTTCGCGACTGCAACTTTTTTGGCTGCTGGCTTCGCGGCTGCAACTTTTTTGGCAGCTGGCTTCTTGGCTGGCGCTGGCTTCTTGGCTGGCGCTGGAACTGGTTTGCGAACTGTTACAAGCTTTGGTGCTGGTGCAACACCAAGGGCGATGTCTTTGAAACCTTTGAGTGCCGTGATCTTGGCGACTGTCTTGGCCTTGATCTTGATTGTCTCGCCAGTGGCCGGGTTACGACCCATGCGCGCTGGGCGATTCTTCTTGGCAAACTTGGCGAAGCCCGAGATGTTTACAATTTCGCCCTTGGCAACATTTGCCAAGATAACGGCGATCGTCCCGTCTACTAGTTTGGCCGCTGTTTTGTTATCAACGTCGGTGTGGATGGCTACTGCATGGATGAGGTCACGTTTTTTCATGTCTCCACTTTATTGCATCCCCGCGTCCGTATTGGTGATGCTGCTCAATGTTTATAGGCATGTTCGGTGACTGGCAACCAATAACCGCACCAGCTTGCCACTATTCGCCGGAGAGGTCGGGTGTTTACACCTGCAATGTGCCCGTTGGGTCGGCGAGTACACGCTTCAACCCGTTCGTCGCGACATCGCCTATTTTGTTGAATTTGGGACCGAGCAGCGGGCTCATCGGCCGGAAGATGCCGTTCAGCGTAAGCGTCGCATCGTAGGTGACATCGCATCCGCTCGCGGTCGGAACAATTGTCACTCGGTCTACCGAACTAAATATTGAGTTACGCGCCTTTACCAAAATGTTGCGCGGCGCATCGTGCTCAACGGTGCGATACCGAAACGTGAGATCGCGTCCGCGAAACCCCTGCGCAGTTACGTCAAATTCAGTTTCTTTACCACCGCCATTACCTTTAACCTGCACCACCTTTTTTACGCCCTTGTCCCATTTGGCAAAATTACGTAGGTCGGCCATGTATAAAAATGCGGCGTCGGGCGTCATCAAACTAGGGATTGTCGCTACGTATCGGGCCATTTTCGTTCTCCTGTCGGTGGTGAAAGTTTTCTCGCAAACGAACCGTAGTGGCTCGAATCCGTAGTCGCAAGTAGCCTAAGAGGGTTGGCTGCGGAGGGTTGATAATGGCGAAAGAGTGGTTCGAGACGGTTGCAGAAGCGCAACGCCGCGCCCAAAAGCGCCTTCCGAGATCTGTGTACTCGGCTTTAATCGCGGGCTCTGAGAAAGGTCTTTCGTCGCGCGACAATCTTGAGTCGTTCGATGAGTTGGGTTTCGCGCCGCACGTTGCTGGCCTCTCGTCGCAACGCGAGATGGCAGTCGAGGTAATGGGTCAGCAGATGTCGATGCCAGTGATCATTTCGCCGACAGGCGTGCAGGCTGTGCACCCCGAGGGCGAGATCGCTGTCGCCCGCGCCGCCGCCAACCGCGGGATCGCCATGGGGCTCAGTTCGTTCGCGAGCAAACCGGTCGAAGAAGTCGCCGCGGTGAATTCGCAGGTTTTATTTCAGATGTATTGGTGCGGTGATCGCGACACGCTCGTGCAGCGAATGGAGCGCGCGCGTGCTGCGGGCGCGAAGGGTTTGATTGTCACGCTTGACTGGTCGTTTTCTAACGGCCGCGACTGGGGCAGCCCCTGGATCCCAGAAAAGATCGATTTCAAGGCGATGCTCAAACTTGCCCCCGAGGTGCTCGCGCGACCCGAGTGGTTGTGGTCTTTCGCCAAGACTGGACGCATCCCGGATCTCAGCGCGCCGAACATGGCACGGATAGGCGAGAAGGCTCCGACATTTTTCGGCGCCTATTACGAATGGATGCAGACGCCGCTGCCAACGTGGGAGGACGTCGCCTGGTTGCGCGAGCAGTGGGGCGGCAACTTCATGGTCAAGGGCGTCAGCCGAATCGATGACGCCAAGCGGGTCGTCGACCTCGGCGCGACTGCTTTGTCGGTTTCGAATCACGGAGGCAACAATTTGGATGGCACGCCGGCACCAATTCGTGCGCTGCCCGCGATCGCTGAAGCCGTGGGCAGTCAGATTCAAGTAGTGATGGATGGCGGCGTGCGCCGCGGCAGCGATGTTGTTAAGGCGCTCGCGCTCGGAGCGCGTGCCGTGATGATCGGTCGTGCCTATCTGTGGGGTTTGGCTGCCAACGGCCAGCCTGGGGTCGAAAACGTACTCGATATTTTGCGCGGTGGCATCGACTCGGCATTGCTGGGTCTTGGCAGGGCCAACGTCAGCGAGCTGACCCGCGACGACGTCGTGGCGCCAGCAGATTTCTATCGCAGGCTCGGCGCCTAAACCGCAGCGTTTAACTGGTCGGCGAGACTCCCTGGGCCTCGGCTTCGGCGGCGATTGTGAGCCAGGCCTCTTCGGCTCGGTCGACTGCGGTTTGGGCTACGCCAAGTTCGGCGCTGACGCGCGCGAGCTCAACATGATCACCGCCTGCTCTGGCGAGTTCGCGCTCAAGTTTGTTCTTCTTTTCGGTGGCATGCGCGAGGGTTTTCTCGCTCTGGCCGAGCAGTCGCCGCAGCGTGCTCGGGCTCTTCGGCGGTCTTGGTTTTTGCGTCTGCGGGGCGTTGACGACTGGCGCCGTTCGCAAAGTTGGCACGGCCTGCTTTGATGATTGCGCGCCGTGCTGTTTGAGCCAGCCACCAACGCCGCCAACAACGATCGTCGTGTTACCTTCTCCGTCGAGCGCGAGCACGTCAATCACCGTGCGGTCGAGAAATACGCGGTCGTGGCTGACGACGACAACGATGCCCGGCCAATCGTCTAGGTACTCTTCAAGTGCTCGCAACGTGTCGAGGTCGAGGTCGTTGGTTGGTTCGTCGAGCAATAAAACGTTGGGCTGTTCAATCAGCGTGAGCAGCAGTTGCAGTCGGCGACGTTCGCCACCAGACAGGGTCGAGATCGGCGCGAACTGCGAGTCGCCATCGAACCAAAACCTGCGCATCAAGTTGTTGTCTTCGATCGATGGGTTGCCCTTGTCGCCGGCGATCGCGGCGCGAACGGTTTGCGTTGGGTTGAGATCGCGACCGAGCTGGTCGTAATAGCCGACCTTGACAGTCGCGCCGATTTCGATCGAGCCGCTAGTAGGCATGAGACGCGACGAGATTAGGTCGAGCAGCGTGCTCTTGCCGGCGCCGTTAGGCCCGACGCAGCCGAGGCGATCGCCGGGCTCGAGTTTGTAATCAAACGCGTGCAAGATCTGATGCTCGGCGGCCTTTTCTGTCGCCGGCCAAGAAAAGGCGACACCGTGTAACTCGATACCTTTCGAGCCGAGGCGTTGGCTGCCGAGCGAGAGCCCGAGTTCGCCGGCGCGAGCGGGGCCGTCGGCTTTGCGGGCGATCAACTCTTTGGCGGCGTCCATCCTTGCCTTTGGTTTCGTCGTGCGCGCGGGCGCGCCGCGACGCAGCCACGCCAGTTCGGTTCGGGCCAGGTTCTTGCGTACTTGTTCGGCGGTCGCGGCGCGCTCTTCGCGTTCGATGCGGCCAGCGAGGTAGGCGGCGTAGCCGGAACCCGCATTTTTGCCGACGGGCATGTGCATGTATGCGGTGCCACGGTCGATCTCGAGAACTTTGTTGGTGACCCGATCGAGTACGTGGCGATCGTGCGTGACCAAAATCAGGCCGCCGCGATAATTAGCGAGCCACTCTTCTAGGTAGGCGATGGCGTCGAGGTCGAGGTGGTTGGTGGGCTCGTCGAGAATCAGCGCTTCCCATTCGCGCACGAGGAGCGTTGCCAGTGCGACGCGTTTTTGTTGACCGCCCGAGAGTTGGTCGGTGCGCGAGTCGAGCAGACCAGACATGCCAAGGCGATCGAGCATCGCTTCGCCGCGCCAATCTTCGCCGACGGCGTCGCGCACGGTGCCGGCAGGGAGCACGGGTTGCTGGGGCAAGATGCCGACACGGGCCCCGCGGCCGCGATTGACGACGCCAGAGTCTGGGCTGTAGTCGCCGCTCAAGATGCGCAACAAGGTGCTCTTCCCGCAGCCGTTTAGACCGACGACGCCGATGCGGTCGCCGTCGCTAATGGTCAGTGAGATGTCTTGAAATAGGGGGCGGTTTGGTCTTGATGCCTTGAGTTTCTGGGCGTCGATGACGATCACGAGGGTTCAGGTTACGAGTAGTTTGAGCGCTAGAGGTAGGTTAAATGTCATGGCTGATTCAGGGGAAGTCAAAAGTACAAATTTCCGCTCGTTCGAAGAGTCGACGAAGGCCGACTGGGACATCATCCTCGGTCGCATCGGCGAGACGCAGGCGATGGTGCCCGAGAACATCGTTCATCAGTTGAAGTTGTTGTCAGACGACGAGGCCGGATATCCGGTTACCCGGCTCGAGCACTCCTTGCAGACGGCCACTCGCGCCGAACGCGACGGTCGCGACGAAGAGTACGTGTTGTGCGCATTGTTACACGACATCGGCGATGCGCTTTCGCCGTACAACCACGAACAGATCGCCGCGGCGATCTTGAAGCCGTTCGTCAGCGAGGCCAATCACTTCATGGTTGCGCACCACGGCATCTTTCAGGGCTTCTACTTTTGGCACCACATCGGTATGGATAAAGATGCCCGATTGGCGTACCGCTCGTCGCCGTACTTCGACTACACGGCCGAGTTTTGCGCCAAGTATGACGGCATCTCGTTCGATAAGGATTACCGCAGCGAGCCGCTCGAGCATTATGTGCCGCTGATTAACTCGTTTTTCGGCTCGCGCGACTTTGCGGCAGCACAACAGTAATAAGAGTTGCTGATGAATCTTGCGGGCAAGACCGTGGTGATCACGGGTGCTTCGCGCGGCATCGGCGAGGCGATTGCGAAACAGTGCACCGAAGCTGGCGCCCGAGTGATTGGCGTGTCGCGCAACGCCGAGGTGTTGCATGCGGCGATGGCGACAATCGGTGGTGCGGCGATGGTCTGCGATCTGAGCGACGCGACTGCCGTGCGCGGTTTGATCGCGCGCATTGAATCGACGCACGGCCCAATCGACGTGCTGATTAACAACGCCGGCATCGATCACACCGATTACTTCGCTAACGCCACCGACATCGACGTGCAGTCGGTGATCCAGGTCAATCAGATCACGCCGATCGAACTGATCCGTCAGGTCTTGCCTGGAATGAAATCTCGGGGTCTCGGGCACATCATCAACGTCTCATCGATTGCCGGCAGTGGCGGGTTCGTCGGCATGACGTTGTACTGCTCGTCAAAAGCGGGGCTGTCTAACTTTCACCGCGTGTTGCGCCACGAACTCGCGAAGTCGCCTGTGCACACGACGCTCGTCGAACTGGGGCCGATCCCGACCGACATGTTGAGCGGTGTCTACGAGTTGGCCGAGGCCGAGCGATCGTTTCGCAGGTTTAGGCGCATGGGCCTGATGCCTGAGGTGCCGCGCGAGCGAGTGGCGAAGTTGGTGCGCATGGCGATCGAAGGCGAGAAGCGTTATGTACGATTGCCGCGGCGTGCTGTGCTGTACCCGTGGCTATCTGCGGCACCGCAAAAGATTGTTGATGTGTTACTGCGCGACATCGCAGCGTCGCAGCGTCGTTAACGACGCCGACGCGTATCTATTCTTGTGAAAATCGTGATGCAGCCGCGCCCAGTAGGCCGCCGTCGACGACGGCCCTGCTGAACGGTCTGCCGATCGCACGCAACTGATCGCAGGCCTCCACGCCAAGCGCTGCGTATGGCGCCATTGAAAGCACGTCTGTTTGGGCTTCGATTTGATCGCGTACTTGCTTGCCCTGTTCGCTGAATGCCAGCGTCGCGCCTTGTTGCAACAGTCCACGCGACTGCAAGCCGCGCACGCCAGCAGCCCACTCGTCATTCGACCAGTCCCGACTGCGTTGCAGCACTTCGGCAGGGATGTCGCCCGAGGCGGCGTGGGTGATCAGAGCCTCGACGCCACTCAGGCCTTCGGCTACGAGCATGGCAATGTGGCCATCGCCGCGAAACTCTCGCAGCAATGTTTGAGCGTGCCATGCAACTAAGTGTGTTTCGTCGGGCCACGGCAGATCGGCGTGGGCCGCAAACAGCGCGCGACCCTCTGAGTGCCCGCACGCAACTTCGGCTGCTTGTCGCAGCAGTTGGGCGACCTGGCGCAATTCCGAAGAGGCAAGCATTTCGTCGTTCCATACCGTGCGCAGCGCGGCGTCAACGCCGCTTAAGCGGGCATCGAGAAACTGCTGCGGCGACGCGACACCCCAAGCTAGTGGGATCGACTTGCGCACGAGAGCGGGGTTGAAGTTGTAAAACGTGGCGATGACTTGGTGTGCACCAGCGGCCCCGAGGGCAGCGGCGCGCGAAGCGAAGTATCCCATGCGTGGTTCGGTGACGCCGAGCGCCGCGTACCTAGCAGCGGGGTCTGCCGCGAAGTAGACCATCGCATGAATCGACTCGAGGGTTCGCCAAGTCTTGTGTGCAGTTAGTGAATCCATCAGCAGCCCTTTCGTAGTGTCTATTCGTTGCCTTGTTTGCGCTCGAGGGTCGCGACGTTACCGCCGACTAGCGCCAGCGCGTTGAGCGTGGTGATCGCGGTGCAAAACTCGCCGTGCAGGTTGGCAACTGTCATGTCGTGCACTTGCTCTGGTTCGTAGTCGGTGCCGTCGATACCGATGCGGTTTGATGTGGCGCAGCAATCGTGCACGAGGTATGTATCGAAACCGAGGTTGCCGGCCATGCGCGTGGTGGTCTCAATGCACATGTTAGTGAAGAAACCGACGATCACGAGACGATTGATGCCAGCGCGACGCAGTTGCACCTCTAGCGATGTGCCGATGAAGCCACTGTTGACATCTTTCTCGACGACGATTTCGTTGGCGCGAGTCTCGAAGCCAGGCTTTTGCTCGCCGGTCGGCAAAGAGAACTTGAGTGGTGAGGCGGCTTCGCGCGAATCATGCCGAGTGAACGCCACGGTGTGGCCCGCTTTGCGCCAGGCCTCGAGCAACTTGAGCATGTTCGGTTCGGCGCTCGGATTGTTGCGGCGGCCAGTCGGCCCGCCCCAGTGTTGCAAGACGTCGACGCCTTTTTGTACATCAACTAGTAACAGAGCGGTATCAGCTAGGAATTGCTTGATCATAATTATTGGGTGGGTTTGGTTGGTGGTCGCCAAAAAACGGCGAGTTGAGCAAGAGCTGAACCAAAGCCAAGAACGACGGCAATCGTTAGCGATGCCCAATTTGAGTAGTTGAGTTTGAGAACAGCATCTAACGACCAAGCGCCTGGTCCGAGTAGGGCGATCACCAAAGCGGCAACGAGAATCGCTGCGCAGTACTCCCAGCCCTGGGGAGACCTAAAAATAAAGTAGCCGTTATGACGGTGTGCCACCACGATCGCTACGACCATCAGTGCTGTAAGCGCGGCGGCCGCAATTGGTGTCGCAAACCCAAAAATTAATGCGATTCCTGAACCGAGTTCGGTCAGTGATGCAAGTCGAGCTTGCAGCACTGGTGCGCGCATGCCGACGCTGCCAAACCACTTCGCGGTACCAGAGATGCCGCCTTTGCCAAACATCTTGTTGTAGCCGTGCGCGAAGATTGACAAGCCGAATGCCACACGCAGGATAAAGGAGGCGGTATCTATGTGGCTGGCGTTGATGTGCACGTATTCATGCTAAAACATCTAGGTATACGCGCGGCCATTAGAGGGTGTATCGTCAGGCTGTCCAGTTAGGTGAGACGTCGAAGTGCCTTGGGGGCGTGCGGTGGCGAATACGGCAAAGTCATGACCAGGCCACGAAATGGTGCCCACATTCTGAGGCCCAACCCCGACACGTCGACTGGGTGCTTTCTGGTACTGGGAACTCCTCGCGGCGGCACATCTGTGGTGGCGGGGTTGTTACGGCTGGCCGGATTGCCGATGGGTGAACACATTGACGAAACCAACCAGGAAGATCTTGAGTTTCTAGAGATCGGACAGCATTTGAGATGCCACTGCGAGGTCGACGGGGGGGGCTCACCACGTGGCTGGTCACCACATGGTCGACGCCGGGCAACGCTTTCGAAACCTGCACGACTTACGGGACGCCAACAATGGTGCATGGGGATTCGAGGATCCAACTCT
>Ga0209390_10003420_pt1 | contig 25795 bp, 15 predicted proteins | sample BON01_FD_187212 | JGI IMG/M metagenome (GOLD analysis project Ga0209390, IMG submission 187212) | Freshwater microbial communities from Lake Bonney liftoff mats and glacier meltwater in Antarctica - BON-01 (SPAdes) (version 2) | ecosystem: Environmental > Aquatic > Freshwater > Ice > Glacier... | reverse complement strand
CAGCTGCAACACACGCAGGTGAATCAGTCGGTGGTGATTTGTGGGGAGAGTGGCGCGGGGAAGACGGAGACGACCAAGCTCATGCTTCAATATATCAGCATTGTCGCCCGCGGGGGAGTGGAGGACGGCAGCAGCAGCAGCAGCGGAGGCGGTGGTGGTGGGGGAGGTCATGGGAAGGGAGGGGAGGAAGGGGTGGTGGTGGCTCCTACGATTGGGGAGCGGCTGGTGCAGAGTAATCCGCTCATGGAGGCGTTTGGGAATGCCAAGACGCTGCGGAATAACAATTCGAGTCGTTTTGGCAAATTTACCCTGCTCAACTTCCAGCGTCCGATGCCCAAGCACGGCCACCAGCACTCCCGGCACCTTTCGCAGCAACTACAACAACAATCACAGCTTGGCGGCAGCAGCAGCAGCAGCAGCAGCAGCAGCTTCCCTATTTCGGGGGGGCAAGTCAGTAATTTTTTGTTGGAGAAGTCGCGGGTGTGTCGGCAGCAGGGAGGGGAGCGGAATTACCACATCTTTTATCAGCTGTTGGCTGGGGCCTCGGAGGAGCTACGGGAGCGGTTGCGGCTACCGACGTTGGAAGAGGAGGAGAACGCAGGCAGGTTTTATTATATGGCGCAGAGTGGATGTACCCGGGTGGCGGGGATGGATGATGCGGAGGATTTTGCGATGACTAGGTATGTGGGTGGGAGGGAGGGGAGGAGGGAGAGAAGGGAGGATTGGAATGCATTTATTTTAGTTGTTAGCATTTGATTGTTCAATCGAGCAGGCCACCATCACTCCCGCGCTTCTTTTACCTTTACCAGCACACTCTCTGTACACACTACGATGCGCCCGCTGAAGTTAATTCCCTCTCACTCACTCACCCATTTCAAACCCTCCCACTCCCCCTCCCTCCCCCAAGGTCCGCCATGGACGCCGTGGGCATCGGCCGCGAAGAGCAAGACGCGCTCTTCCAGCTGGTGGCCGGCGTGCTCTACCTAGGCAACGTCGAGTTCGACGGCAGCGCCGACGGGGAAGAATCCAGCGTACGCACAACCTCGACACCCGAAGACAAGCAACAGCCTGTGGATGCACTCACGGTGGCTGCGGAGCTCTTGGGTTTGGCTCCGGAAGCGCTGGCTGAGGCCTTGACGACGCGTGTGCGGCAGCTGCCTGGAGGGAAGACGGTGCGTTCCCCGCAGACCGTGGGGCAGTCGCGGGATTCGAGGGATGCTTTGGCAAAAGCGCTTTATAGCAGAATGTTTGATCGTTTGGTGGACCGCCTTAATGTGGCGTTTGCTGGTGGTGCTGAGGGCAGTAGTACGAGCAACGGCAAGAGCAGCAGCATGGCCGCGCTTTCTTCTTCTTCGTCCTTTTACTCGTCCTCACCCTCCTCCTCCTCCTCGTCCTCGTCTTGCTTCATCGGCATTCTGGATATCTTCGGCTTCGAGAACATGGCCATCAACTCGTTCGAGCAGCTCTTGATCAACCACAGCAACGAGCGCCTCCAACTCCTCTTCAACCTCGCCACCTTCAAGAGGGAAGAGGAAGAATACATGCGCGAGGAGATCGAGTGGGACCGGACCGACTTCCCCGACAACCAACCCTGCGTGGACCTGATCGAAAAGAAACCCATGGGCCTACTCCCTATCCTCGACTCAGAATGCACCCGTGGCGCGGCTGCGAGCGATGCGGCCTTGGTGAGCACGTATAACAAGTCGTTTAAGACCCATGCGCACTATGGGGTGTGTGGGCCGTCGACGGCATGGAGGAAGCAGGTCGGAAGTGGGAGCAGCACCGGGAGTAGCTTCACGGCGGAGACGGATTTTGCGATCTTGCATTATGCGGGGGGGATTATTTATAGTTCGAATGAGTTTGTGGATAAGAACCGCGATGCCCTCTTTGATCACGTCAATACCCTGCTAGCCACGGGCTCGTCCGACCCCCTCGTCACCTCCCTCTTCCAAGCAAGCGCCTCCTCCTCCTCCTCCTCTTCCTCCTCCTCCTCCTTCTCTCCACTCGAGCCCCCTCCTCCTCCGCAAGGCCGGCTCAGCATCGGCGGCAGCAATGGGGAGGACGACAGCGCAGGGGGGGTGGCTAACCTGCGTGCGGGCAACGCGACGGTCTCGCAGCGCTTCACCGGGCAGCTGAACGGCTTGATTCAAACGCTCGAAGTTTGTAATGTGCGTTTTGTCCGCTGTATTAAGTCTAATCAGTTGCTAGCCCCGCAGGTCTTGGATAAGCCTAGTGTGTTAAGCCAGCTTGTATGTTCGGGGGTGATGGCCGCGCTGGAGGTGCGCCGGGCAGGGTTTCCGACTCGGGTGCGATACGCTGAATTTGTGAAGGACTTTCGTGTTTTTGCTGTTGGTTTCCCCGTGCCTGAAAGGGAGCAGAAGGCTCATGCGAGGCATGCTCGTCTTGTTGCCGAGCACCGGACGGAGAGCCAGATGGACGCGGCTGCCAAGGGAGAGGCAGCGGCGGTGGGCGGGTCTGCGTCGCCTTCGAGGAGGAGGAGAGCGTCACTAGCAGCAGCAGAGGAAGACGTTGATAGCACGAGCGATGATGGCAGCAGTAGCAGCAGTAGTGGTGGTGGTGTGGGAGAGGGAGAGAGAGAGGGTGATTTGGAGAGAGCCCGATTATTGACTGCTCGGATGATGACCCACCCCGCTGTCCTTGAAGCAGTGACAGCCCACCAGTATCGCCTAGGCCTGACCAAGCTCTTCCTCCACGCCGACACCCTGCTGGTACTACAAAGCCTCAAGCACAAGATCATGTTGCCCAAGGTCCTGCGGCTGCAGCGATGGTGGGTCCGGCTTTCGGAGACGGCGCTAGCACACAAGCTGAAGCGAGCCGCTGGCCTCTTGCAGGAGCTCGAGGCACAAGCGGACGTAGGGGGGGTGCATGGGGCAGGACCGGTGCGACGTGCTTTGGAGGAGGGGGCGGCTGCTGTGTTGTATGCCCGGAGGCTGGACTCGTTGAATCCGCAAGTGTTTCGACCGGCGGTGCAGAGGGCGTGTCAGAAAGCGCAGGTAGCAGAGGATTTTATTATGAGGGCGTTGGCGGTTAAGGAGAGGGATGCCGAGCAGCGGGCGGAGTTGCTGGAGCTTTTGGATAGTGGGCGGGCAAGGCTAGGGCATGTGCAGCGAGGGTTGGGGGAGGTGGGGATGGAGGGGGAGACACGTCTGAGGGTGGTACGGTTGGTGGAAAAGGCTGCGGAAGGGTTGAGCCAGCAGTCGGCGTTGTTGTTAAGGGTGGCGAATCGGAGTGCGATGCGTGGGCATGGGTTTCCCCAAGAGATTGAGGAGGAGGAAGAATCTGCGGCTTTGAGACGGGGGCATCAGCAAGCGAAGGAGGACGCTGCTGCAGTAGCTGGAGCTGTGGTGGAGGGAGGGATGATTGGGGAGGAGGATGGGGAGGACGGGGACCCTGAGGAAAGGGCAAGGCGGAGGAGGAGGAAGGTGGAGGGGGTCTTGGTCTGGGTTAAGGATGCAGAGGCGGCTTTGGAACGACTTCAAGTGCAGCAGCAGCGTTTGGATGAGGCGCGTGACAAGGCACGGGAGCTGTTGGGGAGGGTCAAGAAGGAGCTGCGGCACGTGGTGGAGGTGGCGGAAGGGGCCGGGATCGTGGGCGGGGGGGAGGGAGGGAGGGAGGGAGGGCTGATTCAGGAGAATCTTGCGGGGGCGCGGGAGCACGTGGCACGGACGGAGGGCGTGGTGGAGACGTCGCAGGATGCCTTGGCTTTGCAACCGGCGGTGGAACACGCGGCTTTTGTTGTGTCGGAGTTGGCGAGTCTGGTGCAGAAGGAGAAGAAGCGCAAGGCCGTGGAGGACCGACGACGAGAGGGGCAAGGGCTCTGGGACGCCGCTCATGCCAAGCTTGCGAGCTACAAGGGAGAAGCCGAACGCGCGGGTCTCTTCCAGCCCTCGGCGCCGCCATCGGCTCAGGCTGTGGTTGAGGCGTTGGGTGCGGTGGAGGCCGAGATGGCGAAGGCGGCGTTGCTCTCCTCCAGCAGTGACCCACATGCTTATGTCCAGGCATGCCAAGCCGTGAATGGACGTGTCGAGACAGTGCACACGACGTTGCGGGCCGAGGTCCTCGCCAAGCAGAAGAACGACCAGCTCCGGGAGGCGGAGCGGGCACGGGTCAAAGTGGCGAGGGGGGAGGTCCAGGCGCTCCAGCGGAAGGTGCAGACTGACTTTGCTTTGGCGGCGGAGCAGGAATTGTACGAAGCCGTGACTGCTAGTTTGCGAACTCTGGACGAGGTGCAGGCAGCGGTGGACACGAGCTCGGCGGTGGCGACATTGAGGGAACGGGTGGAGAAGGTGCTGCTGCAGGGGGCGGCGTTTGCTCGTTTGTTTGCGGACGTGAAGCAGCGGCATGAGCTTCAGGCGAGGGAGGTGGCAGCGGCTGAAGCTAAGCTTGTGGCGATGCAGAAGCGTTTCCAGGCGCTTCTTGTGACGCATGGGTTGGGCTTTGGGGAGAAGGAAGGCCGTGCCAGCAGCAGCAGCGGCAGCAGCGGCAGCAGCAGTTCCAGTAGTAGTACGCTGGGTGCTTTGTGTGAGGCTGCCTTGGGTCAGGCTCGGGACGCTTTGCGGGCGTTAGATCGCGCTGTCCGTCAGGGCGGGGCGGATAAGACGGCCGCGGCCCTGTCGGCTTCGTCGTTGCCTGCTGCTTTGCTTGCTGTGGCTGAGTCTTTGGATGGTCTAGAATCGACTGTCAGCATGCAGAGCCAGCGGCTGGCGGCGGTGGAGAAGGGGAGGCAAGATGAGTTGGCGCGCTTGGCCTTAGCACAGACGCGCTTCCACACTTTCCTGGACAAGATGCTTGGCCCTTCGTCGTCTTCGGCTGCTGCCTCCTCCTCCTCCTCCACTGCCACCTTTCTCGACAAAGCAAGCGTCCGCGCCATCATTGCCCAAACCAAGTCTGTCCTGCAGCAGGCCGAGGAACAGCTCAAGGCGCCCGTCACCCCGGCATGGCTAGAGGAGGAGGGCCGTGAGGGGAAGCAGCAGCAGGAGCGGCGGTCCGTGAATGAGGCTATCAGCCAAGTCGAGAAGGCCAAGGCTTTGGTAGAGGACGCGCGGCAGAAGCACGACGATTGGCAGCAGGAATGGGAGGCCAGCAGCTCGAGCTTTGAGGCTGCACGAGGAAAGATGGCGGAGCTGGAGGGTTTGGTGACTGTGGGGAGAGCCCTAGCGCACGTGCGGGCGGCGCAGACGGTTCTGGAGGCATGTCAAGCATCGCACGACGCGGCTGCAAAGCTCGTGGCGCAATGTCAGCGGACGGCGACGGCAGGTGCAGGGTCCAAGGAGGGTGCGAACGACGAGAATGATCTGGAGGAGATGAAAGAAAGTGTGCAGCTGCTCAAGATGAGGCAGGCGGTGGTGGTGTTTGTGGATAAGGTCACTCATGCTGGAGCTGCCTTGCAGGCGTGCCAAGCCCGGAAGGAGGCCGAGGTGAAGGAGAAGGTCCGGTTGCAAGAACGTTTTGATGCTGTTTTGTCGCGTTTTCAGGGGACGGTGGCCATGGTTGAAGCGGCGGGGCCGACGGTCCAGATGCTTTGTCGAGTCTTTTCCGACGACGCCGCCGCTGCGATTAACCAGGCTACACGGCTCTTGCGGCGTGGTGGTGGTGGTGAGCAGCAGCAACAAGGCGACGAGGGTGGGAGCATGTTGCAGCCTCTGACCGCCGCGGTGCTTGAGGCTGTCCAACGTGTTGATTTGCTGGAGACCGAGGCACAGCTCATTCGAAAGCGCGTGGATCGAGCAACGGCCTTCAAGATAGCCGAGGGCAAGAAGCTGGCTTCCCTCCGAGAGACCCTCCAGGTGTGTGCGGACAAGGCGGAGGCTCATGGGTTGGTCACTGATTTGAGTAAGGTGGAAGCAGCGTTGGGTGGGGCAAAGGAGAATGTGGCGGGCGTGATGTTTAAGTTGGAGGAGCAGCCGTTGGAGACATGGTTGGAGCACGTGACAGTTCTTGCGGAGGAGGTGGACGAGGCCGTGAGGGAGGTCGCGGGGGTGGAAGAGCTTGTCGACCAGGAAGCTGAGAAGCAGGCGCGGGCGGCACAGGAGCGAGCAATGTGGCTGAGTGGGCGGCAGGCACTGCAAGACCGGCACGAAGCGGCTAAGCAAGCTGCTGCTGATGGTGGGGTGGTGCATTTGGCAACGGTCCAAGCAGCGCTGGCGGCGGCCGAGGTGGAGCTAGCAGCGCAAGAAGGGCAGGCGGAGCTACCACAGCGCTTGCAGATTTTGACGCAGCGTGTGGTGGGTGCGGAGGAGGTGGTAGCGACGGAAGCGCGCCGGCTCCGCGCGCGGGAGGGGCATGTGGGGAAGGCTTCTCTGGCCTTGTCGTTGCTTGTGGATCGATTGGCGCGTCTTGAGGGGGCGCTCCAGGCTAGCTTCCGACAGACACCACCAGGGGCAAAGACGACGACGACGGCTGTAAAAGCGACTGAGGACGAGAGCGAGAGTGAAGAGAAGAAGGAAGAAAAGGACAGCAGCGACTTGTCCCTCCCCGTGGCCCCGGCTCACATCCAAAAGGCCGTCCAAGAGGCCAAGGCGGCCGTGTGGGAAGTGCAGCGCTTCGTCCGGGAAGGCCTGACCTCGCCCCACCTCTCGCTGCCCCGCACAGACACGGCCATGGACAAGGTGCGCGAGGCAGAGGAGGCTCTTGCCAAGGTGGTGGCGCGGGTGGGGTGCTTGAAGCAGCAACGGGCGGATGCCTTGCAGCAGTATCGTTTTTGGGAGCGGAAATTCTTGGATTTGCAGAATGATGTGGCGATTTTTTGTGCGAAGTCGAGTCATTTACGGGTCCAGATGGACGCGGATTGGGATGGGGATAAGTGTAGCTGGTGGGGGACGCAGTCAGGGCATACCCAGCCGGGCAGCAGCAGTGGTTCGTCGTCCTCGTCTTCGGTGGCAGCGGCAGCAGCGTCGAGCAGCAAGCCTTTGTCGAGCGTGCAGCTGATTGCTGAAAGCATTGCGGGGGCCCACGCTGCTCTGGGGGTGGCTAAAAAGCGTCTCTTTGCCGAGGACATACTTGGGCAGGACCAGGAAGAGTCCGAAAGCAACGATGGAAGCACTCTTCTTGTGCCTGTGGACTCACTTTCTTTCGCAGCAGCAATTGAAAGCGCCGCCCTGAAGCTGGACAGAGCCGCGGAGGTGATGGAACGAGAGAAGGTGCACGCCGCCAAGGAGGAGCATCAACGATTGGTGGCCCTGCGCAACTTGGAGCAGCAGCAAGATCGGGTCGCTCGACTGTGTGTGATGGCGGAGGCCCGTGGGTTGGACAAGGCCGTGCCTGCGGTGGGGGAGGCATTGCAAGCGGCCGAGACTGCTGTAAGTGTTGTAGCTCAACTATTAGGCACAGGCCAGGCGCTGATCGCGGGGTCTGCGTTTGAAGTGGCGATAGGCAAGGTGCAAGAAGCGGAGGAGGTGGTCGTGTGGGAGATCCAGCGGAAGATGAGGTATGATCGTCAATGTGCTGCTGCGAAGGAGGATTTGGTCCGACTCAAGTTGCGTCAGCAAGCCTTGTGCCAACTCGTCGCGGAGGTGCCTTATCTGGCGAAAGCCACTCCTGTTGCCGACAGTTTGAAAGACGTGGACAGGGCGCTGGAACACGCGGCGTTGACCATGGAGGAGGGGCCATCCTCGTCCTCGTCCGCCTCCTCGTCCTCGTTGCCGCTCGCCACCCTCCAAGCGGAGCTGCGGACGGTTACTCGACGTCTGGAAGCAGCAGAGCGGGAGGTGCGTCGGGCCCGGATTCGGCACGAGGAGACGGAGCGCTTTGACCAGCAGCAGGCGGAGGAGGTCCGTCTGCAGGTCGCAAGGGAAGCGGAGGAGGAACGATTGCACGGAGAGATGGAGAAGATGAAGCGGTCGCAGTTGGAGGGGGAGCTGGAGAAGCTTACCTGTCGGTTGGCCCTCCATCGACCGACCCTTGATAGCATCCATGCGAATATGGCTCGGGCGGAGGAGGCTGTCAAATCGGCGCGTGATCGGCTGTCGCAAGAGACTGGTGTTGGGTTAGGCAACGGGATGGGGAATGATGGTGCCTTGGGCGACAGCAGCAGCAGGGGCAGCTATAGCTCTACCAGCAGCAGTGGCAGTAGTAGCAGCAAGGGGATTGCGGAAGCGGCGGCTGCTGCTGAGGCTGCTTTGACTTTGACGGCGAATTTGGAGCAGCTTTTGAGTGCGTCTGCTATTTCTACGAGCGCAACGTCGTCCTCCTTGTCGTTGTCACCGGATGGACGGCATCATACTACTCGAAGCGCGGGGACCTTGCGCCTTGGAGGAGGAGGGGGAGGAGGAGGAGGAAGAGAGGCTGCTTTGCCCCCCTCGAGAACGACCGTGCCTGTGGCGGCTACGTTTCAGGCGTACATGGACAAAACCACTCATACCTTGGAAGCGGTTGCGCGAAGCGTGGAGGCCCTGAGTCTGGGAATGAAGGATTTGCAGTCGTCGGTACAGGCGCAAGCAAGGGTGATTGATGCCCAGAAGGAGATTTTGGCGAGTGCTGCTTCCTCACCTGATCGGGCCATGCTTCTCGGGGAGGCTGGCGAGGCTTTTCGTTCCTCGCATTCTTTTTCCTTGTCCGTGGACGTGTTGGCACCGAGAAATCGTTTCTTTTCTCCTTCCTTTCCTACGGCGAGTGCAGGAAGGGGCGTGGATGAGGGGAATGAGGATGAGGGGGAGGAGGGGGGGAAAGCGACCGGCGGTGGGGGTGGTCAGCGGCTCAAGTACGAGATTGGCCGTTCGGCCGATGGCGGGAAGCAGCCAGCGGCGGCTCGGGAGGAGAAGCACCGGCCACGCGATGAGAAGAGGCAGTCGATGGACGAGGAGATTTCTTTGTTGTTGAGCAAGTACTACTCGGACGATTTGTTTGAGCGTCTCCGGCATTTGATCACGCCAGGCGGGGTGGGGTTGCATGATTGTATCGCGAAGGGGAGTTTTGGGGCTGATGTTCTCGAACTTATAGCTGGTGATTACGATTGTTACTCTTCGTTTTCCCTCCTCTTTGAACCTGTCATCCGCGCGTGCCACCCGCGGTACCACCCATCCCTCAAGCACCCCACTGATAGGAATCCTGCTCATTTAGTGGAGGCCTTGGGCCCTGAAATCCTGGCGGAGAAAGACGGAGAAACCGTGCGCATGGCCCGTGTGATCGCCTCTCGCAATCTGCCCGGACACAACTACACCCCCAAGATGAGCGAGGTCCAGCTGCGGGAAGTGGAGGCGACGGTGGTGGCGGCCCTAAAGAATCTGACGGGTGATTTGGCAGGCACGTATACGACGATTGAGGAATTGAAGCGGAATCCGGCGTTGCAGGAGGAGATAGAGCTGGCGGGTTTGCCTCACGTTTTAGGGATGGAGAGCTCGAACGATTTGTCTTGTTGGCCGATAGGGAGGGGGGTGCTGTTGAATAAGGATCGGTCGTTGTGTATTTTTGTGAATTTGGAGGATCATGTCACGGTGGTGGCATCGTCGCGTTATAGCGAGGCTCGGCCGGGTGTGGCTGCGATTGGCTGCCACGCCTTTGATGTGGCCTGTCGGGCGCTGGAGGCCTTGAGTTTGGGGTTGGAGTTCATGTTTGACGAGCGTTTGGGGAATATCAGCATCTCCCCGGCCAAGCTGGGGACGGGGCTGGCATTGAGCGTGATTTTTTCGTCGAAGGCGCCGGAGCGGGAGATGGAGGAGGTGGAGCGTCGGTATGAAGTGGTCTTGGATCGGACGGGGCAAATGCCGCTGATACCTGGACATAAGCCTTGCATTATTTTTAATAAGCTAACGTTGGGGGTGACGGAGGTGGAGACGATGAAGGAGGTGTTGCTGGCGGCGAGGTGCATCATGCGGGCGTCGGCGCTGGCTTCGACGGTGGCGGCGCCGGCGGTGACTGCGCCGGTGGTGGTGATGCAGAAATAAGGAGGAGTAGGAGGAGTAGGTGGGGGAGGAGAAAGAGGGTGTTTGGTGTGGATAGACCAAGAGGTGGAGGTAGAAAGGAAGAAGTGGTGATGACAGCAGTATGGGGATGAGTAGGGAGAAGTGTATTTGATTATTATATGGATAAAAACGAATGATGTAATTGTGGGACAAAGACACCGACACGCACAAATCTTGCCGTGGAACGGACAGCACAAATCAAAAGCACCAGATTAGATAAGAACAGACGTCCGAAAAGAAAAGCAAGGGACTAAAACTCGCACGGATACGCTATTGGTAGTATTTTGACTTAATTTCTTTTGCCTCGCTTCACCCCTCTAAAATTATTTTCTTGATTGGTCTCGTTTTCCATCCTACAATCTTTTGCTTTTGCATTTCTCTTGGTTTGCTATCAAAAATGTCTTTTCATGTCTTTACATCTCCTTCTTACCCGCCTTTGCCTTCGTCTCCCTCTCGGCGCTATCACTACTCGACACCCGCTTCCCAGTGTCTTTCCGACTCAAAAACAAGATCCCCTCGTACATAACCGAAGACAACATCCCAAGCGGCGCGCTCGACACCAGCTTCGGCGCCAGCCCCCGCAAGAAAGACTGACGCAAGCCCTCCGTCTGCAAGATCGTCTTTAAACTTCTCACAAAAGTCAGCGGCCCAGGCTTCACATGCTGTGTCTGCAACCGCGTCTTGGCCACATCAAAAGGATTCGTCGCCAGAGCACTTAACCCACCCGCAAACAGCCCCGCAGCCATGTGAGGGAGGGACTGCCGGACCGTAGCAAGGACGTCACCAGCTTGATCAAGCATTCTTTCAGTCGACGAGAATGGAGACAATGATGCAGATGTGGGTGCGGGCGTGGGCCGTGGCTCAGAGGGGGGGGCGTGCTCTCGCGCTAGGACGGTGAAGAGGGATTTCAAGGACTCGTAACTCTGCCACCAGACGCCAGATGCGATACCCGAGGTAACGACAGTCGCCCCAAATCCTCTGTAGAAAGTCCGCAAACCTGAAAAAGATGTGGGGGAGGGGTGCGTGGAGGGATTAGAGATGGAACAAGACTATTTGTAGATAAGTCTTAATAGTATCGGCAGCATGTCCCCTCTCGCTGCATCCTTCCCTCTCCCCCTCATTCCTTCCCTCCCACTTTCTACGCACCGTCTTCCCGCCACATGTCCGTCAAAACCTGCTGCACGCCCGAATACCGCGTAGGGAGCTGCAAGCGCTGCGCCACAATCTCCACTGGTATGTACAGAGCCAAGCAGGCTGCGTCGGCAATAAAGCCGGCAAACATAGGAGCCATCGTTTGCTGGATGGAGGGCCCAGGAACCGTGCCAGTAGGGTGACCATCGGAAGGACTTATGTTGTAATGCAAGCCCAATGCACTCTTCGCATAGGTGTACGTGCTGATGTAGACCAAGTAGGCTGGGAGACTTGCCACGGCGTAGAAGAGGAAGCCCTTGTAGAGTGACCTGACCCCTCCCATGCGGCGGATGCTCAGGGATTGCGTGACGGCTCCAGTCTGCACTTGCTGCCGCGTTTTCATCGCCCACATCGGCCACATTATCGAGTTTTCAAACACTAGGGTAAGCCGGCGACCGAACGGGTACATGTGTTTGTGTGTGCATGCATTAAGGGGATGTGTGAGCGTCGCAGCAGCACGCAAGAGGAAGAAGGGGGTCACAACAATATCGAGTTTTGAAACACTAAGGTAAGCGCGGCGGGGAAGAGGTAAATGTGCTTGTGTGTGCATGCATTGAGGGGATGTGTGAAGCGTCGCAGCAGACAAGAGTAAAAAGGGGTCACAACAACATGCATGCAAGAGACTTACCCGTGGCCAAGGAGGAGAAAATCAACAGCTTTTTGACGTCCAGGTCCGACCACTCCGTCTGCCCCAGGTTGGAGACGTCGAGGGTCATGGTTGCTGCGGGTTAGGGTGGGTGGCGTGGCGCGGATGCTGATGACGATGGTGGACGTTGGAGGAAAATGGGCGGCGACGTGGAGAGAGCTTGCAGCCTCGGGTGTGGGTTGTGCTGCCCTGACCCGTCCGTCTCTTCGCGTCCTGGGTCTCCCTGTACGTCCGGTGAAGGGGGTGTAGTGATTTAGAAGGAGTGGTGGGTCAGCCTGGGACGATTTTGCAGAGCAAGAAGAGCAAGCAAGAAAACAAGAACTCTCGTCGTCATCCTGGCTCCTTTTCGCAGCATTTTACGTGCCATCTTCTTTCTTTTCCAAGGCAAACCACACTCTTTTTTTAGTGTCAAAAGTCTTTCTCCCTATCCACACCCACGATCCAAGTGTCCTTTCAGCCCTTTGCCCGCTTGGCCGCCTCCCACTCCCGAAAGCGGGTGAGCGTCTCCCCAAACAGGTGGGTTGGAGGCAGTTGATTTCCCACCGTGACCCAGCCTTCGCGGATGTTGTGCTTGCGGCCAAAGATCTCGATTTTGCGGGCGCCGGGACACAGGCGCTCGATGATGTCGTAGATTTCGTCGGGTTTGCGGCTTGTCTCGCGGGCCTCGGCCACAATCACGTCGCAATCCACGTAGCGATTCAATCGGGTCCGCCCGCCACCCCCCTGCAGGCCTGCCGTGACAAAATTCCCCTTGACGCCCACCAGGCAATGCTCCTTGGAATGGTTCAACCAATGGCCCGTGCGGCCCGTGCGGATGACCTTTTGGAGTTGGTTCGCCTTGATCCAGATGATCTCCTCCAGATGCCGATAGCCCCAGTACTCGAAAATCTCCCGCGCGCGCTCCATCGCCCGACCCGTGACCCACAAGAAAAGGAGGCCGCCTTCCGTCTCTTGCAACTTGGGGAAATTGAGCTTGCACACTTCGTCGTCGGACATAGTGCCGTAAGGCAAGTCCATGTGAATCTGTGAGTTTTAGTTGGTTGAAAGAGATGAGCAGGTGACGATCTACGATCCCAGTTTCGCGCTCCCCCTTTTTACTGTGTCCTCCCCCTTTTGAAAACAAGCAAAAGCCCAATCCTCACCTCCCAAGGCGGGTCCGCCATGATGACTGGAAACTGACCCAAGATCGACAAGTCAAAATTGCTCACGTCTACATTGACCCACTGCGCCGGTGCTCGGGGGGTGGCTGGGAGCGCGGTGCTCGCCATCGACGTTCCCGGCGTGCCCTCGGGTCTAGGGTGGGGTAGCGCCGGCGAGCGGGCTCGCTTTTGCGTGGCCGCTGCAGCAGCGGCTGGGCCGTGGCGATCGCGACCGTCGCCATGACCATTCCCCTTGTCCTCTATCTCGTAGTGAATGTACTTGCACGTGCGCATTCGCCGGCAGCCGGAGAGGTAAGCACAGTCGCCCAAGCTCACGTCCGTGTGGCTCTCAATGACGCGCCGAAAGTGGAGCTTACTACAGGCCGTGGTGGCCGTGGCTGCTGCTGTCGGAGCTCCAGCTGCTGCCGCTGCTATCACCGTTCGGGTTTGACGGTCGCATTCTAGGCGGGTTCCGTGGGGGCAAAACTCGCGGACCGAAGGGGCGTCTTTCTTAAAATGCGCCACGGCCGAAGCTTCGAGCGCCGTGGGCTTTTCCAGCAGGGCGGCAATGTCATGCGACGGGGCTGTCACGATGGCAGTGGGGGAGGCTATGCTGGCGACTCGCGGAGAAGAAGAATTGGACGAAGTAGTGGAAAAGGCCGTGGTGGTGCTCGTGCTGAAGGATCCCAGCGTGAGCTGCGGGATGGCGGACCCAGCGCCCGACTGCGCCGGGCCTTCGGAACGAAGCAGCGCATGCTTTTCCAGTGCAGCCGGATGAACGCGCGTCAACATGATCAAAGTCTTGGATCCCAAGACCAGCGTATCCACGTCCAGGCCTTGGTTCTCCACCAGCTTCCACACAGCAGGGAGGAGGTCCTCCGGCGTGGCGAGGTTGATTAGAGCTGGATAGTCATCGTCGGGGGGCTGGTCTCTGTCTGCGCAGCGGCGCAGCTTGCGACGAAGCGATGCCAGGTCCAGCGGCAGGTCTTGTTGCTGGCCATGGTGCCGCACCAAATAGCGGGCCAAGTCCGTCTCCATTGCTTCCTGTGTGTGGAGGGTGGATGGTCGTTGATAAGGGGAGTTTTAGTGCAGAGAACTTTGATTTGTTGCTGAACGAGATAGTTATATATGTCAAATGGAGCATAGGTACGAAGAGAATTCTGCTCCGGTGGGGCAGAAGAATGTTCCCCGCATCGCGTTAAAGGTTTAAGGTCCCAAGTTCCGATCGGCGAGTCATGTGCTGTTAGCAGGCGCTTCCGCCCGTTTCACGTCATTCTGGCCATTATTGCCCACTGCCAACACAACCCACAACACCATAGTCTGACACCCATCCTTGCACACACACACTGACAGGACAGCCAAGACCTTGCGCTCAAGCGCCCGGAGGCCTCGTTCGTCCAGCCACTTGCCCTTTGTGCTTGTTGGCGTCTTCTGCCCCTACTCTCTCCGGACCGCCTCTGCCTCGCGAGCATAGGAGCCATGACGATGCGGGACGTGATTGGAGATGTAAGTGAATGAGAGTAAAAGTAAAAGATGTCGCCTTTGTGGAGAGAGCGCAGCCTATTTGCAGGCTTTGATGCCACGTGCTGCACGATGCAGGCCAACTGCGTGCGGCTTGCCTTGTCGCCGCTAAGGTACATGCATCGCACAGGGAGATGTGGGAGAGCATGGCAGAGAGGAACATCTCCCATTGTGACATAAAGCTCAGGCCTTGCTTCCTTAGGACCATCGCTGCCCCGCGTGCTGCACATGCTTTCGTGCACCATCCGCCGGCGCACCATCCCTATCCCCTTTTGCTCCGCATACGCACAGTCAATGCCGCACCAGCACTCAAAGCTATCTGTCTTCCATTTCATTCCACAAGCGCTCACGATCTTCCCAACCCTTCTCTCTACCTACGAACAGTTCAAAACCGACATGCTCGTGTCAGAAATGCAAGAATTCACCGAGAAGCTCAACAAGTATGGACTCAAAAGCCCGCGTCCTTGGCAGGAGTTTGGCAGCGGCTTCAAGACCCCCAAGAGCAAGCAAGAGTTCGAGGAGCGCCTCCAAACGAATTTTATGCTTTACCGAGCCAACTACATCGTGCTGCTGGCAGGCATGATGAGCTGGTCTGTGATTATCTCGCCTTTTAACATGGCCGTGTTGCTGGTGTGTGGCGGGGTCTTTGCCTTGCTGCTTGGGTGGCCGCGGCCGTTGGAGGTCGTGGGGCGGGTGTTGACGCCAAGAGATAAGATGATGATTGCTGGTGGCTGTAAGTAGATATGAGGAACGGAGAGAAAGAAGGTGGAGGGAGAAGCACGCATTTCATTTTTGATTCCTAATCTCATCTCTTTCCTTCTCATTTCCATTCCTTTCAACTCCGCTCGCAGTCTCCTTCCTCTTCCTCCTTGTCACCGGTGCCATGATCAAGCTCATTTGGAGCTTCTTATTTGGCGTCCTAGTGACGGTCACACACATGGCTTTTAAACCTCGATCCCCGGGTCACCGGAACAGCATGAACGAGGAGATCAACCTGTCAAGCAGCAACAAAATTGTAAGTCCCTGACCTTTTGCTCCTATGCTCTGTCTTTCATTCTTCGCTGATCTCTTATGTCTCCCTTCCTTCTCACTCTTCAATAGTCTCTGGAAGACATCGAGTCCCCCGTTCACGAGGACAGTGCCGTAGGAACCTACCATTCTGACACAGCTAAGCTTCGGGCCAACACACGCACCAGCTCACGCGACGGTCGAGACTAGAAAGAAAGAAATAAGAGAAACTCCTCCTGCTTCTTCTCTCGGAAGATATAAAAAGTGAAACGAAAACAAAGGAAAAGCGAAAAGAGAGAGAAAGATAGAAGATTGGTCTATATATACATATTTGACTGTGTGTGTGTGAGTGAGTGTGTGTGTCATTTTTCTAAGAAAGTTGACTTCATTGTCTTGTATTTTGGGGCGCTTTTGGGAGGTAAATGCGGCACGGTGTGCAGCGCGTGTGCGGAATGGTTTGATGATTGAAACGTCAGTGACTTCAACTCTCATTAAGAAACGAGAAAGGGAAAGAAACATTTACTTGATCGCTACGTTTGCCTTCAATTCGTTGACGTGTATGTGTGCTTTTTAAAATTTCATTCTCTTCCTATGTCCTATCTGCAATCTTGAACCCCCTCTTCATACTTCCAATTTATCATCTCCTCCAAATCCAGGGCGCCACGGCCCCCATTCATGCCGTCGAGGGCGGAGGGGCACCCACCGTATTCTTAAACGCCGGTCGACCCGTGACCCGCCCAATATACGCTTGCAAATGCTTATAGGGCTCAAGCGAAATCTGCCCGGGGAAAAACACGGGGATATAAGACAAGTAAGACCCAACAGCGACATCACTCACGCTAAATCGCTCTCCTTGCAAATAGGGCTTGGAGGCGAGCTCCTGGTCGAGGACAGCGACGAGCTTGTCCATTACTCCTGTCTCGCGTTGCTCCTTCATAAAAATTGAGGGACCCAAACTGGCATTAGCGAAGTGAGTCCATTGGGAGGCCACGCCCCGTTCTTCGGCCGTGGAGACGTAAGGGTCGAAGACGTCAGCTAGGTACAATAATTGCGCTCCCGATTCCATGAGCGGCGTGCCGTTTGCCATGGTGATGACGGGGAGTTTGCCTTTTTTTAGTGGAGCACGAGGGAAATGAAGAGAGATCAGGATGCGGGGAAATGAGCCTTTTGTGAGATTTTTAGTAAATTGACGAGGCAGAATAAAAACGACAGAATGCTGACGAAACTGAAACCCTAATCTAGGAGCAGCAATGAGGCCCGACGCAAATTGAGGGTCTACTAGCCCTAAGATGGACACCTTCCTCTCTCCCACCTCCCCACCCCCCCACGCATGCTTACCGAACGGGTTGACGTCCCGAATGAACTCCGGATCCTTGTGCCCCATTACGCCCATGTCAATCTGCACAGCATCATACGCCACGCCCATTTCTTGCAGGTACCATTCAATGATCTTGCTGCGTGACCGGTAGTAGGCCCAGACCTTGGGCTTGTACCCTGCAGGGGGAGGCGGGGTCTTGACAGGAGCAGAGGAGGAAGAGCCGTCCCCCGCGACAAAGGCCAGGGTGCCACTGCTGCGTCGTTGGCGGGCGTAGAGGTACTGAGGACGCTGAAACGCGACGGCACCGCACTCGGTGGCGCCAAAGAGACGAGGGCTAGAGCTCAGACGACGTGCGAGTGCGAGGTGGGGAGGTTGCTGCTGATAAGCGGAGGATCGCGACATCAACGTGACCATCCATAGCACGAGGCAAGGGAGTTCGAGTCGACTGCGTAGTGGTGCTGCCATGGCTGGCTGCGTCTGTGGGTGGGTAAGTGGGTGTGAAAGGACAAGAGAGGAAGAGTGAGATGGGCAGGAGCTCACGTCGCTCGCGCTTGCTTCTTGTCTGTTGCAGCGAGGCGGACGAGGCAGAGCCCCCGCGATCACAGCCTGCGTTCCAAGACGTTGAACAAATCCTGCATGCCTCAAGCTCCCTCCCTTGCGTGCCGTCTTGCTTGCCCTTGACCCTTTCCGCATCCCCAACCCCAAGCACGAAAAGCCTGCGAGTGTGCAAAGGTGGGGGTCATGGTGCTGCGGGGTGCGACCTTGTCCCAGTGGACTTGGAATCGTGCGCAGCGTCGAAGCCTTCCGCCTCCCCTCCCTCCCTTCCTCTCCTCCTGGGATCACTTGCTCCTCATTCCCAAGGCTTTTCCTGCTGCTCCTTCCCTCCCCCACCTTCTGATTCGATCAATCGACTAAACCTTTCCCCCCACACAACCCTCCCCACATCCACCATAGGCGCAGCACCCACCTCTTCTTTTCCAAGCATGAAGTTCCTGACCTTTGCCACCGTCGTGGGCACGGCCTCGGCCTTCCTGGCCCCTGCCCCCATGCACACCCGCACCCAAGGCCGCGTAAGTACTCTGTCCTTTCTTCAAATCTTGTGTCTTGTGAAGTACATCTGATAAGAAGAGATCTTGTAGTGGTGGCTTCTCTCTGTCGAATTGCTGGAGCAGGCGCAAGCACAGGAGGAGGGAGGGGGAGGAGGGAGGGGTTGCAGTGGTGTGGATGTGAAGCATGCATATTGATCGATCTATCTGCCTCTGTACTATTCAGGAAAAACGCCTTCATATCACATCTAGCTTTCCTGTCTCCCTCAGTGCTACTACACACGCACGTACTTACCCTCCCCTCCTCCCCTCCTTCCCTCCCTCCCTCCCCTCCCACAGATGTACATGGCCGACCAGGCCCCCGTGGACGAGGAGTTGCGCTCCGTCGCCCTCCCCTTCGCCGCCAAGCCCCAGAACCTGAACGGCGAGCTGGCCGGAGATGTGGGCTTTGACCCGTTTAAGTTCTCGGACAAGGGCGATGTCGCTAAGTTCCGTGTGGCGGAGCTCAAGCACGGTACGTTCTTATTGAGAGGAGAGAGGAGAGAGAGGAGAGAGGGGAGGGTGAAGGATCGATCTTGGTAGCAATGGTCAGGCATAAATAGGTCTTTGTGTGGCAAGAGGAACATGAAAGTAGGAAGGAGGGGGCCCCTGTCCTCTTATGCATTGTACCCTCGTCTCTCCTCTTGCATCAAATCCGAGAAAAACACTCATCATTCTTCCTCTCCTCCTCCTCTCTTCTCCTCCCAAATCACAGGCCGAGTGGCTATGTTGGCGGTGGTGGGTGTGTTCGTGCAGGAGCTTTACCAGTGGAACGACAACTTCCCCTCCAAGAACTTCCTCGAGGCCCTCAAGACCGCCCCCGCCCTCGGCCTCCTCCAGCTCTTCGTCTTCCTTGGCGCCTACGACGTGACCACCTCCAAGTTCGAGGGCCGTGTCCCCGGTGACATTGGCTTTGACCCCCTCCGTTTGTCCGCTGATGGCCTCCGTGAGAACTGGCAGCTTTCTGAGCTCAAGCACGGCCGACTTGCCATGATTGCTTTCTTGGCGTTCGTCGTCCAGGCTTTCGTCTCCGACAAGCCCATCCTCGAACAGACCTTTGAGTGGGCCAAGAGCTTCGCGTAAATGTTATGCTTAGCTAGCTAGATTCACAACACAGTGGCGTTCTCACCTTGCCACGGGGAGGGTGGGCGGCATCAACCATTCACACACGCACACACACATCACCAACAACCAACAACAACAAGAACCATGGGAACTCATCATTTCCAACAACAACAACAAATCGTGGCGTGAGCGAGCGAGATAGCGAGCGAGATAAGCGGGGAAGGGAGGGCTGAGAGTAGTCAAAGAGAGGAGGAAAGAGTTTTGAAAAGAGAGAGAGTCCCCTTGGAGCCGCGAGCCACACACGACCAAAAAGAGAAAGCAAAGCGCCGACTGGATTTATTTATACTTGATAAATGATTGTTCACGAGTTGTTCTGGCTGTTTTACTTTTCTTTGTCTTGCCTTTGTTGTTGTACTTAGAGGAGAAAACCGATTGCTCTCCTCTCAAATCGAGGAGCCATGTGAGCTCTCCTCTTCCACCATTGCCCCTCCCTGGCCATTCCTGCTTCTGATGGTCCATCTATGCAGGCGAAAACCCTCCACACCACAGCAAACCGACTCTAGGAGTAGTAAGCACAGCACATGCTTATTCTGCCTGAATTGGTGCCGCAGGCATCTCTTTTCCGCTTCAAAATCAGCCTCCCATTCCCCATATCAACCTCCCCACCACCCCCCGTCCATCTCCACCAAGCAACGCACGCAACCACACCCCACCCGTCACACACCACCACCACACACCAAAACAGGCGCGCGCTTGGTCGCCAACATGACGGAGCGGTGCATCATCCGTCACAATGTGTCGGAGGTGCAATTTGGAGTCTACAAAGAGGAGGAGATCCTGCGGCTGAGCGTCGTCCGGGTAAGCACCGCCGCCACCTATGATCGGCTGGGCAACCCCTTGCAAGGAGGGCTCTACGACCCGGCCATGGGGCCTGTGGACGCGCGTTCGGTGTGTGTCACATGCGGTTTGTCCATGCGTGACTGCCCCGGGCATACGGGGCACTTGCCCTTGTCCCTGCATGTCTACAACCCTCTGACTTTTGCCACGGTCTTTCAGGCCTTGCGCGTCAAGTGCTTCGGCTGCCACGGCTTTCGTCTGTCGGCTTTCCCCTGCCACGTGCTGGCTGCCAAGCTTGGCCTGATCGACGCGGGGTTGTCGCATGAGGCGGAGGCTTTGGACGAGGCGCTTGCTCGAGCAGATGTAAATCGCGGCACTGTCCTGCGGGAAGTGGAGGCACGCCTAAAGCGACACCATCAACAGCAATCCTCCACCTCAGCCAAGCCCTGGGCATCGGGGGAAGTCAAATCAAGACGTCGGGCGTTGGTCAAGGAGTTTTTGTCCGACGTCCTAGGGTGCAAGACTTGTGATAGGTGTAATGCGCCCAAGGCTACGGTGCGCAAGGATGGCTATACCAAGTTTTTCCTCAAATGTCGTCGGGTGGGGGCAGCAAGTAAAGGCGCTGGGCGTCCTTCCTCTGCCTTGGCCGAGGTACGGAGTGTGGGTGGTGTGGAGGGGGAGATGCAAGCGGATGATTCGGCGGCGGACGACGACGACGATAGCGACGACGAGGAGGAGGACGGGAGCGAGGACGAGGCGCCGCGCGCGCGGAGAGCGGCGACGCCGACTAGCAAGAGTGTGAAGGAGAAGAAGGGGGATAAGTACATGGCCCCGGTGGAGGTGCAAATGCATATGAAGCTTTTGTGGGAGGCGGAGCCGGTGTTGGCGACGTTGATTTGGGGGAAGGCCGCGGCGGTGGGCTCGGTTTTTTCGGAGGAGGGGCCTGTGGCTACGGGTTGTATGGATGGGTGGAAGACTTTCTTCTGGCGTGTCTTGCCTATTAGTCCTTCGCGGTTTCGACCGCCGAGTAAGAATGATGATGGGAGCTTGGCGGAGCACCCGCAGAATTACAATATTATCAAGATTATGAATTTGGATGACCGGATTCGGACCTTGTTGAGGAGGGAGGGCGGGGGGGAGGAAGGGGCTGCTGCTGGGCCGGAGACCTTGTCGCCGGAGGCGCTTTCCCGCGTGTTGTCGAGTTGGATTGATTTGCAGAATGCGGTGAATGGGTATATTGATTCGAGCAAGGATGCGAATGCACGGTTGGGAGGGACGAATGTCACCCCGGGGATTAGGCAGGGGTTGGAGAAGAAGGAGGGCTTGTTCCGTATGCACATGATGGGGAAACGTGTCAATTTTGCGTGTCGGTCTGTTATTTCCCCTGATCCTTACATAGGGACTTCGGAGATTGGGCTGCCTTTGCGGTTTGCGAAGGTGTTGACGTATGCTCAGCCGGTCACTCCTTTCAATGCAGCGCAGCTGAGGGGGTTGGTTGAGAGTGGCCCTGATGGCTACCCGGGGGCTAATTACGTGGAGGATGCGAAGGGGAGGCTGGTGGATTTGAGGCGGATGGATGCGCCGAAACGGAAGGCGGTGGCGGCGAGGTTGTTGACCCCGCCGGGGCAGAAGGTGTGGAGGCATTTGCATGATGGGGATGTGGTGTTGATGAATCGGCAGGTACATTTTATTTTCATATTTATTCATTGTTTTTAAGTATTTCTTTTGGTTTTTGGGGAGGGGAGGGCGGGTTTTGGGGAGGAGAGGGCGGGTAGGGAAGGAGGGAGGGAAGGAGGGAGAGATATGTGTTGCTGTGTGGGGGTTCCAATGATTAAAAACCATAATCACGATCTTGCCTTACAATTAAAAAAACATGGGGATGCAATTTTAAAATACCAAATTCCACAATGAGGAAACCACACACCACACACACACACATATACACACACACACACATAATGTCCCCTCCTCTTTCCTGACCCCTTCTCCCTCCCTCCCTCCCTCCCTGTCTCCCTCCCTCAAAACAGCCCACTTTGCACAAGCCCGGCATCATGGCCCACAAGGCCCGCGTCCTGCGTAGCCCCGCCCAACAAACCATCCGGATGCACTACGCGAATTGCAACACCTACAACGCCGATTTTGACGGGGATGAGATGAATTGTCATTTCCCGCAAGATGAGCTCTCGCGGGCGGAGGCGGAGACGATTGCCTGTACCGATGAGCAGTATTTGGCGCCGACGAATGGGAAGCCTCTGCGGGGGTTGATTCAGGATCATGTGGGGAGTGGGGTGAAATTGACGGGGAAGGATTCTTTTTTGACAAGGGCGGATTTCCAGCATGTGTTGTTTTGTACGCTGTCGGGGTTACCTGGGGTGGAGGTGGTGCCTCCGCAGGGGAAGATCTATATGCCGGCGCCTGCTATTTGGAAGCCTGAGGCATTGTGGACTGGGAAGCAGATGGTTTCGGCGGTGTTGCGTCATTTGAGCGCGGGCCTGCCTTCGTTGAATCTGGATTTTAAGGCAAAGACTCCGGCGGTTGCTTTCGGGGTGGACCAGGAGGAGCATGAGGTGGTTGTGAGGGGGGGGGAGTTGGTGAGAGGTGTGTTGGATAAAGCGGCGTTTGGCGCGTCGGAGGGGGGGCTGGTGCATGGTGTGTATGAGTTTTATGGGCCGAGGTATGCGGGGAGGTTGCTGACGGCGTTGGGCAGGCTTTTTACGGTTTATTTGCAGTTTGCCGGGCATACGTGTGGGGTGGAGGATTTGGTGTTGACCCAAGCGGCGGAGTCGAGGAGGAGGGCGTTGATTGATCGGGCGAGCCGATTGGGAGGGCTGGCGATGGATTGTTATACAGCAGGGAGGGCTTTTGAGCCACCCCCACCACCGCCCCAGGCAGGGGAGGAGGAAGGGGAGGAGAAGAGGATGGATGCGGTGGGTTTGGAGAGGGTGCAGACACGAACGGCGGAGTTGCTGGAGGAGGATATGAGGACGGGGACGGTGGCGCAGGCGGCGGGGATTGATAATTTTATGCGAACGGTGCTTTCGCCTGTGTCGAGTGATATTATTCGGGCGTGTTTACCTGATGGGTTGACTAAGCCTTTCCCTCATAATGCGTTTTCGCTGATGGTCTCGACGGGCGCCAAGGGGAGTACGGTGAATCAGAGTCAGATTTCGTGTGGGTTGGGGCAGCAGGAGCTGGAGGGGCGGCGTGTGCCGTTGATGCCGAGTGGGAAGTCCTTGCCGTCGTTTCCGCCGCATGACCCGAGCCCGAGGGCGGGAGGGTTTATTGTGGATCGATTTTTGACGGGCGTACGACCGCAGGAGTATTATTTTCATTGCATGGCGGGGAGGGAGGGGTTGATTGATACTGCAGTGAAGACGAGTCGCTCGGGGTATTTGCAACGATGTTTGGTGAAGGGCTTGGAGGAGCTAAGGGTGCATTATGATCATACTGTGAGAGATGCAGATGCCGGGGTGGTTCAGTTCTTGTATGGGGAGGATGGGGTGGACCCTTTGCATAGCAAGTATTTAGACGGGCAGGCTCCGCAGATGACGGCGTTGGCGAGGAATTTTGCGGCGTTATTGCATCAGTATCGCGTGGATGCGGGTTTTTTGGAAAGGACGGGGATGGATTTGACGACGGCGCGGGGGATGCATGCGGAGATTATGAAGGGCCGAGAGCAGGTGAAGCAGCAGGAGGAGGAGAAAAAAGTGAATGGGGGACAGCCTCTTACTGTTGCGCCCTTGGCGGTGGGTGCTGTGGTGTTAGCCAAGCGATTGAAGCGAGGGAGGGAGGAGTGGAGCACGGGGGCGTGGATCCACGGCTGGGAGCCGGCGGAGGTGGTGAAAGTACGCGCAAGCAAGGGCACCTACGATCTGAAATATGGGAAGGATGGAGTAGTAGTCAAGCGTGTCCCCCGCCGGATCAATCAAACTGTCGTGCAGCCTGCCGAGGGCGCCCGCGCAGCCGCCGCCGCTGCTGCTGCTACTGCCGCTGCTGCTGATGCTGATGGTGGGCTGCCCCCCCCTGCTTCTTCGTCTGCGCCGCATGTGGAATTGATTCGTTGGCCTTATCTGCCTGAGCCTGTGTTGGGACGACCTAAGACGCAGCTTGGATTGCATTTGGGTGCGGTGAGTGAGCGGTTTCAGGATGCCATTCAAGAGTATCTGGCTAAGGACCCCGAGAACTTATTTGGAGGGTCACCTGGTGCTGCTGGTGGTGCTGCTGGTGAGAACAAGAGCAAGGCAAGCCTGGAGCTGCTGTTGTGGTTGAAGTATATGCGTAGTTTGACTCCACCGGGTGAGGCTGTTGGATCGATTGCCGGGCAGAGTATTGGGGAGCCCTCCACGCAGATGACCTTGAATACGTTTCACTTGGCAGGGCACGGCGGAGCGAATGTCACGTTGGGTATCCCTCGTTTACGTGAGATTATCATGACGGCGTCGCGGAATCTGAAGACCCCCTCTATGACTGTTCGATTGCAGCCGGCCGTGACGAGGGTGGAGGCTCAGAGGCTTTCGGCCCGCTTGAGGCGTCTGCAGTTGCTTGAGCTCTTGTATCATACTCAGGGAGGGGTCACGGTGACGGAGAGGTTGGGCAAGCCTGCGGGGGGAGAGGATGCCTGGCAGAGATATTATACGATTCAATTGAAATTACACGATGAGAAAATGCTGGAGGAAGCGTTTGCATTGAGCCATGAGGGGATATTTGAGGTGATTGGTGTGAAGTTTGTCAAGCAGCTGTTAGCGTTGGTGACTCAGGAATTGAGAAAGGTTGCCAGTCGGGAGGAGATGGTGCGGGCCTTGAAGCAGCAGAGAGGGGCGGGGTATGGGAGTGCGGCGGCGCCGCCCATGCAGAGGGGGGGAGGGAGGGGGGAGGGAGGGGAGGAGGACGATGAGGCGGATTTGGAGGATGTTGCTGGTGGTGCTGGTGGGAGGAGGCGGTCGAGTGGGGGTGGGAAGAAGGCGGGAGGGAAGGCAGGGGGGGGAGGGAAGGCGGGAGGGAAGGCGAGGGAGGTGGATGTAGATAATGATGGGGAGGAGGACGAGGATGAGGAGGAGGACGAGGAGGATGGGGATGACGCGCAGGGCACGTTGACGTTTGGGAGGAAGGAGGAGCAGGGCGAGTATGGGGCGGATGAGGAGGAGGAGGAGGAGGAGGAGGAGGAGGAGGGGCAGGGTAAGGACATGTCAGAGGACGAGCAGGCGGACGAGGACGCTCTTGAAGGAGGAGGGGGAAAACGGGCATTGATGGGCTCAGCGAGCAAGACCCCGAAGAAGGGCAAGAGAAGCAGCAGCAGCAGCAGCAGGTTTGATGCAGCAGCAACAGCCGCCAAGATTGACCATCCCTTTTTCGAGGACTTCAAGTTCCGGCGCGAGACAGGCGTGGCTCACATCACCCTTAAGACCCGTGCCTCTCATCGGCGCTTGCTGATGGTGAATCTGGTGGAGGCGGCGGCGGACCGCTGCACGGTGCGTACTTCTAAGGGTATCACGCAGGCGTTTGTGGTGGAGGGGAAGGACAGCCGGCGGAGCATCCAGACGGAGGGCTGCAATTTGCCTGAGCTGTGGGAGATGGGGGAAGAAGCCCTGGAGCTTGGCAGTATTACGAGTAATGACATTTGGGCGATTCATCAGACGTATGGCGTGGAGGCGGCGCGGGCGACGATCGTGAATGAGATTAAGGGCGTCTTTGGGGCTTATGGTATTGCCGTCGACCCTCGCCATCTCGGCCTCGTCGCGGACTTTATGACCTACCAAGGCGGCTTCCGCGCATTAAATCGCATGGGCATGTCCCAAGTGTCCTCGCCCTTCCTACAAATGAGTTTTGAGACGACGGCGACGTTCCTGACGGAGGCTGCTTTGGCTGCCGAGTACGACAATTTGGAGACGCCCTCGGCCAAGCTGGTCATGGGCCAGCCGACGGGGAATGGCACGGGGTCTTTTGACCTGATGGTGCCCGTGCGGTTGAAGGGAGGGATGGGTGGGAGTAAGGGGAAAGGGATGCCGACGGTCGCGGAGGAGGATCGGATGGAGGAGGCGTAGATGCAGGGTAGAAGAGACGGGGGG
>Ga0209390_10003410_pt1 | contig 25838 bp, 22 predicted proteins | sample BON01_FD_187212 | JGI IMG/M metagenome (GOLD analysis project Ga0209390, IMG submission 187212) | Freshwater microbial communities from Lake Bonney liftoff mats and glacier meltwater in Antarctica - BON-01 (SPAdes) (version 2) | ecosystem: Environmental > Aquatic > Freshwater > Ice > Glacier... | reverse complement strand
GCCTCGACCACACGTTGTAGGCCACCATCGCGAGGTCCCGACCAGGTTGGCCACACAAGCCGGCCTGCTTGCACGCATCCGGCGGGTAGTAGGTGTCGAGCCCCGTGTTGGCGGGGGCTTTGGCGCCGCCGGCCAGGGGCAAGCCGTTGATCAACGCTATGTCCCAGTCGATGACCCTGCACATCCAGCGCGTGCGGGGCAAGCGGAGCTCGAACCCCTCGGGCGCGGTTACCCATTGCTTTGATTCTGTGGTCGGGATGCATCAATGGCTGCCTGCAGATATTTCGAAGCATAGCAATCCAAGAAGAAAGAACACGACTCGGATCGGAGCAGTCAAAGACGGCCCAATCGACGCCACCCTGGTCGTCCCCACAGGCGCCATGCTTCCGTGCTCAGGGTGCAGCGAGGACGGCATAGGCCAGGTTGATGCATACCACTCTCGCGAGAAAGAGCACGACTTGCACGTGGCGTTCGTACACAGCGCTTGCAGGTGGCATTGCAGGCGGTGTTTGTAGGCTGCGTTTGCAGGTCGCGTTTGCAGGCGATGTGTAGAGAGGGCAATTGCAAGTTGCACGTCTGCACGCGGTGTTCATATGCGGTGTTTGCAGGTGGCATTTGCAGGCGACGTTTGAAGGTGGCATTTGCAAGTGGCGCGTTTGCACGCGGCGTTTGTACGCGGCGTTTGCAGGTGACAGTGCAGGCGGTGCCGCATGCGACGTTTGCTGGCGGCGTTGCAGGCGGCGGTCGTGGTTTATGGACGTTGCATGTGTAGGCGACACCCACCGCATGGTCAACCCCCGTCACGCTCTCTCCCGTCACGCCCTCGACCCCCGTCGCGCCCTCGACCCCCGTCGCACCGTCGACCCCCGCCGCGCAGCCAACAACCACGCCCTCGACCCGCGCGGCGCAGCCAACGCCACCAGGGTGTCAGAGTACTCGTTTCGATCACATACTGAGTCAACCCGAGCTCACCCATCACATAATACGGTTATTGATGACTACGACTGAGACTAACTCGCCGTTGGCTCAGCAGGACTCTCACAGGGACGCCTTGGTCCGTGCAGTTCGCGCGGGGGACTACCACAATTGCTGGGCGTGGATCGTCATTCACAAAACCTGTGCGGGCTTCCGGAGTGCTTCCCGAGCGGATTCCACTGTAGGTACGATCATGTGACTCGTCTCCCATCGCGATGGTCATTACGTCTTTATCTCATTTGACAAGGAGTATGTGATGATGCAACACCACGTCTACCATCTTCGAGGTGACGAGTTCTTCATCAAACGGGCCGGACAAGGTAATGTTTGTGACCGTGAGCTCTACGGCAGAGACTTGGAGGATGACTTTTGCCACCTGCACGACTCCGGCTAAGAGTCGAACTCGAGCGGCTCGAACGGCCCGGACGACCCCTAAGTTAGTGGATTATGTTTTGCCTCGCGCAAAACGCGCTTGCACTGTCTGCTGTCTCTGTGTTTGCAGTTGGGGTGAGTTTGCACGCGGCGCTTGTACGCGATGTGCTTGCAGCAGGCATTGCAGGCGGCGTTTGTAGCGCGTGCAGGTGACATTGCAGGCGGCGTTTGCAGGTCATGCGACGTTCGTACGTGTTGAAGGATGGAAACGGCCTCCCCCAGGCAGCACCGCACACGGCACGACCATCGCAGCAGCGCACGCGGCATGCCGGTCGCAGCACCGCAAACGGCACGACTATCGCAGCAGCGCACGACGACCATTGCACCACCGTCGCACCACCGCACCACCGTCGCACCACCCATGCGGCACGACCGTCACAACCGCACGCGGCAGCACCGCACGCGGTGGCACCGTCGCAGCACCGTCGCAGCACCGCACGCTGCACGACCGTCGCACGACCGCAGACGGCATGGCCGGCACGGCACGGCCGTCGCGGCACCGCACGCGCCACGACCGCACGTGGCACGACCGTCGCGGCACCGCACGCGCCACGACCGTCGCGGCACCGTCGCAGGACCACACGTGGCACGACCGTCGGAGCCGCACGCGGCACGACCGTGGCAGCACCGCACGCGGCACGACCGTAGCGGCACCGCGCGCGGCACTGCCGTGCCACGCGCGGCACGGCCGTCGCACCACCAAACGCGGCACGACCGTTGCGGAACGGTCGCAGGACCGCATGCGGCACAACCGTCGGAGCCACACGCGGCACAACCGTCGCAGCACCGCGCGCGCGGCACGGCCGTCGCAGCACCACACGCGGCATGACCGTCGCACAACTGCACGCGGCACGACCGTCGCAGGACCGCACGCGGCACGACCATCGCAACCGCATGAGGCACGACCGTCGCAGCCGCACGCGACACGGCGCCCCTCGGACGCAGCGCCGCTCACGTAGAGCCGCGCGTTCATCTCACAGCCTTACGCTGCTCGGCGCCCCTTGGACGCCACGCGCCACTCAAGTAGAGCCGCGCATCCTTTGCAACCTCGAGCTGCTCGGCGCCCCATGCAAACCACGCGCCGCTCCCGTAGAGCTGCGCGCCCTGCGGCACGACCATCGCGGCGACGCACGCGGCACGACCGTCGCAGACGCGGCAAGACCTTTGAGGCACCGCACGCGGCACGAGCATTGCGGCCGCGCGTGGCACGTCCCTCGAGGCACTGCACGCGGCACGAGCGTCGCAGCACCATGCGCGGCACGACCGTCGAGGCACCGCACGCAACACGACCCGCGCGCGGCGTCGAAGAGGCGCCAAGCAGCAAAGGCTGTGAGATGAACGCGCGGCTTTACGTGAGCGGCGCGCGGCGTCCAGGGAGTGCCGAGCAGCTCGGGGCTGCACAGGGCGCGCAGCGGTACGGGCGGCAAGCCCGTCGCGGCAGCGCACGCCGCACGCCCGTCACACAAGCTCACGGGGCATGGCTGTCGCAGTCACACGCGGCACGAGCGTCGCAGCATCGCACGCGGCACGACCGTCGTAGCAACCGCACGCAGCACGACCATCGCGGCAACGTCGCAGGACCGCACGCGGCACGACTGTCGGAGCCGCACGCGGCACGACCGGCGCAGCACCACATGTGGCACGACCGTCGCGGCACCGCGCGCGGCACGGCCGTCGCACAATTGCACGCGACACAACCGTTGTGGAACGGTCGCAGGACCGCACGCCGCACAACCGTCGAAGCCACACGCGGCACGACCGTCGCAGCACCGCGCGCGCGGCACGGCCGTCGCAGCACCGCACGCAGCATGCCTGTCGCACAACTGCACGCAGCACGACCGTCGCAGGACCGCACGCGGCACGACCATCGCAACCGCACGCGGCACGACCGTCGCAGCCGCATGCGACACGGCGCCCCTTGGACGCCGCGCCGCTCACGTAGAGCTGCGCGTTCATCTCACAGCCTTACGCTGCTCGGCGCCCCTTGGACGTCACGCGCCACTCAAGTAGAACCGCGCAACCTTTGCAGCCTCAAGCTGCTCGGCGCCCCATGGAAACCGCGCGCCGCTTCGTAGAGCCGCGCGCCCTGCGGCACCACCATCGTGGCAGCGGCACGGCCGTTGCAGCAGCGCACGCGACGACTGTCGCAGCCGCACGCGGCACGACCGCCAAGGTACGACCGTCGAGGCACCGAACGCGGCACGAGCATCTCAGCACCGTGCGCGACACGACCGTCGAGGCACCGCACGCAACACGACCGGCGCCCGGCGTCCAAGGGGCGCCGAGCAGCGTCCAAGGGGCGCCGAGCAACGGAGACGCGGCACGACCGTCGCAGCCGCATGCAACACGGCGCCCCTCAGACGCCGCGCCGCTCACGTAGAGCTGCGCGTTCATCTCACAGCCTTACGCTGCTCGGCGCCCCTTGGACGTCACGCGCCACTCAAGTAGAACCGCGCGACCTTTGCAGCCTCAAGCTGCTCGGCGCCCCATGGAAACCGCGTGCCGCTTCGTAAAGCCGCGCGCCCTGCGGCACGACCGTTTCAGCAGCGGCACGGCCGTCGCGGCAGCGCACGCAAAGACCGTCGCAGCCGCACGCGGCACGACCGCCACTGTACGACCGTCGAGGCACCGCACGCGGCACGAGCGTGGCAGCACCGTGCACGGCACGACCGTCGAGGCACCACACGCGACACGACCGGCACCCGGCGTCCAAGGGGCGCCGAGCAGCGTCCAAGGGGCGCCGAGCAACGGAGGCTGTGAGACGAACGCGTGGCTCTACGTGAGCGGCGCGCGGCGTCCAAGGGGCGCCGAGCAGCTCGAGGCTGCAGAGGGCACGCGGCTCTACGGGCTGCACGACCGTCGCGGCAGCGCACGGGGCACGACCGTCGCACAACCGCACGGGGCACGGCCGTCGCAGCCGCACGCGGCAAGGCCATCCCAGCAACTGCACGCAGCACGACCGTCGCGGCACTGCACCCTGCTGGTGACACGGCAGTCTCTCAACCGCACGCGACACAACCGTCGCAGCCCCGCACGCGGCACAACAGTCGCACAACAGCACACGGCACGACCATCGCGGCACGGCCCTCGAGGCACCGCACGCAACACGACCGCCACCGCACCGCACGTGTGACCGCTACCGCCCTTGCCTCCACCGCCTTTCACCAACCTTGCCTCCACACCGCCACCACCGCACTCTCCTCCACACGGCCATCGCCGCCTCTCCACCGGTGTCACCTCTGCCGCCACCACCACCAACCGCCCCATGAAGAACACTTAACCATCATGCAAGGGGATGCATCCATGCCAGGGTGGGCATCCCGCTGCATACCACTCTCTGGAGAAACATCAAGACTCGTTGAGAATGGGAAGCCGACCAAATGGACACCGCCTCACCGGTCATCCCTCACAGCGCGTTGACACCATGGAAGGGGAGGCATCCGCGACGGCAGGTGGGCATGTAGATGCATACCACTCTTGAAACAACATGACTCAGGGCCGCGTGGTAGACGCATCACGTCGTGGCGTCCTCGCCACCGCCCCGCCACTGTACGCACAGCGCCACTGCGCCATGGTACGCACACCACCACCGCGCCACTGCAGGGGTCAACCGCCGTCGGGCTGACCCCGCCCCGCCACCGCGCCGCCGTACGCGTCAAGCCGCCGCAAGCGCCAGGTCGCCGCGGCACCGCGCGCCACACGACAGCACCGCTCGCGGCACGACCGTTGCAGCGCCGCACTTGGCACGACCGTCGCACAACCGCACGCGGCACAACCGCACGCGGTAAGACCGCCACAGCACTCCATGCGGCACGACCATCGCGGCACGGCCGTTGTGGCACCGCACGCGGCACACCGTCGCAGCACCGTCGCAGCAGCACCAACGCAAGACCGTTGCAGGACCGCACGCGGCACCACCGTTGCAGCACCGTCGCAGCACGCCACGCGGCACGGCCATTGCACAACCGCACGCGACACGACCGTTGCGGCACCGCCACCGCACGAGTGACCGCCCTCGCCTTCGCCGCCGTCACCACCCTCACCTCCACACCGACACCACCACCTCTCCACCGTTGCTACCTCCGCTGCCACCATCACCGACCGTCCCTGAAGAACACTTAACCATCATGGAAGGGGATGCATCAGTGACAGGGTGGGCATCCCGCTGCATACCACTCTCTAGAGAAACAACAAGACTCGGTGAGAATTGGAAGCCGGCCAAACGGACACCGCCTCACCGACCACCCCACACAGCGCGTTGATACCATGGAAGGGGATGCATCAGTGACAGGGTGGATATCCCGCTGCATACCACTCTCTGGGAAAACAACACGACTCGTTGAGAATCGGAAGCCGGCCAAATGGACACCGCCTCGCCCGCCGTCCTCTCACAGTGCGCTGATACCATGAAAGGGAAGGCATCGGTGGCAGGGCAGGCATCCCGCAGCATACCACTCTATGGAGAAACAACAAGACTCGTTGAGAATCGGAAGCCGGCCAAATGGACACTGCCTCACCGACCACCCCTCGCAGCGCGTTGATACCATGGAAGGGGATGCATCAGCGACGGCAGGCGGGCATGTCGATGCATACCACTCTTGAGACAACAGGACCCAGGTCGGTGAGGTAGACGCATCACGTCGTGGCGCCCTCGCCACCGCCCCGCCTCCACACGCACCACGCCATCGCACGCGTCAAGCCGCCGCGCCACTGCAGGGGCCAACCGCAGTCGGGGTGACCCCGCCCCGTTGCCACCGCACGCAACACGCGCTATACAACCGTCGCAGCAACGCACGCGACACAACCGTCGCAGCACGGACGTGGCACGACCGTCGCACAAACACGCACGGCACGACTATCGCGGCGCCGCACATGGCACGACCGTCGCAGCACCGTGCGCGTGGCACGGCCGTCGCAGCTCCGCACGCGGCGTGACCGGCGCACAACTGCACGTGGCACGACCATCGCAGCCGCACGCGACACAACACGGCCATCGAGGCACCGCACGCACGACTGACGTCGAGGCACCGCACCCACGACCGGCACGCGGCCGTCACAGCGTCGCACGCGGCACGACCATCACAGCTTCGCACGACGCACGATCGTCGCAGTGGCACGGCCGTCGCAGCTCCGCACGCGGCGTGACCGGCGCACAACTGCACGTGGCACGACCATCGCAGCCGCACGCGACACAACATGGCCATCAAGGCACCGCACGCACGACTGACGTCAAGGCACCGCACGCACGACCGGCACGCGGCCGTCACAGCGCCACCCGCATGCGGCACGACCGTCACAGCTTTGCACGACACACGATCGTCGCAGCCGCACGCGGCGTCGCAGGACCGCACGAGGCACGAGCGGCGCAAGTCGCACGGGACACGAGAGGCGCAGGACTGCACGAGGCACGACCATCGCAAGCCGCACGGGGCACGACCGTCGCAGCTTCGCACGAGGCACGACCGTCCAGAGCCGCACACGGCACGACCCTCGCAAGACCGCACGAGGCACGACCGTCGTGTTTGCACGCGCCACGACCGTCGCAAGACCGCACGAGGCACAACCGTTGCAAGTCGCACGGGGCACGACCGTCGCAGGACCGCACAAGGCACGACCGTTGCTGCCGCACGCGGCACTTGCAGGAACGCACGAGGCACGACCATCGCAGCCGCACGCGGCACGACTGTTGCGGCACCGCACGCGGCATGACTGTCGCAGCCACACGTGGCACGATCATCGAGGCACTGCACGCGGCACGACCGTCGCAGCACAGCCGCACGCGGCACGAACGTCGCAGCCGCACGCGACACGGCTGCTGCGGCACCGCACGCGACACAACCGTCACGGCACGTCCGTCATGGCACCGCACGCGGCACGACCGTCGCGGCACCGCACGCGTCACGAATCTCGCACAACCGTACGCGGCACGACCGTCGCGGCACCATTGCAGGACCGCACGCGGCACGCCCGTCGCAGGACCGCCCGACCGTCGCAGAACCGCGCGCGCGGCACGGCCATCGCAGTCCCGCACGCGGCATGACCGTTGCACAACTGCACGCAGCACGACCGTCGCAGGACCGCACGCGGCACGCCCATCGCGGCCGCACGCGGCACGACCGTCGCAGCCGCACGCGGCACGGCGCCCCTTGGACGCCGCGCCGCTCACGTAGAGCCGCGTGGTCATCTCACAGCTTTACGCTGCTCGGCGCCTCTTGGACGCCACGCGCCGCTCCAGTAGAGCTGCGCGTCCTTTGCAACCTCGAGCTGCTCGGCGCCCCATAGACGCCGCGCGCCGCATCCGTAGAGCCGCACTCACTGCGGCACGACCGTCGCGGCAGCGGCAAGAGCGTCGTGGCAGCACACGCGGCACGACCGTCGCGGCACCGTACGCAGCACGACCGCCGCGGCACCGCACGCTGCACGACCGTCGCAGCACCACACGCGGCAGCATCGTCGCAGCACCAAGGCAGCAGCACCGTCTCAGCACCGACGCAGCACCGTCGCAGGACCGCTCGCGGCACGGCCGTCGCAGCACCGCACGCGGCACAGTCGTCGCGGCACCGCACGAGTGACCGCCACCGCCCTCGCCTCCGCTGCCGTTACTGCCCACACCTCCACACCGCCACCACTGTTCTCGCCTCCACACCGTCATCACCACCTCTCTATCGTTGTCACTTCCGCCACAACCATCACGGACCGCCCCTGAACAACACGTAACCATCATAGAAGAGGATGCATCAGTGACAGGGTGGGCATCCCAATGCCTACCACCCTCTGAAACAACAGCAAGACGGGTTTGAGAACGGAAGATGACCAACTGGACACCGCCTTACCAGTCATCCCTCTCAGCGCGTTGATACCATGGAAGGGGAGGCATCAGCAACGGCAAGTAGGCATGCCGATGCATACCACTCTCGGAAGAAACAAAAGGGCAGAGAGGTGGACGCATCACGTCGTGACGCCCTCACCACCGCCCCGCCACCGCATGCGCCACGCCACCGCGCACGTGACGACGCCGCGCCACTGCAGTGACCAAGTCACCATCGCCACCGCCACACACGTCACGTCGACGCGCCCTTACTCGCGTCGCACTGCCACGATGGCAGTGAGTTCTGGCGAGCTCAACCCCGACTCGCACCCGAACCTGCCAATGCCGATTGCAGATGACGGTTGCAGGTGGTGTTTGCACGTGAGGTCTCGCTTGCAGGCGGCGTGTTTGCACGCGGCGTGTTTGCGCGCGTCGGTAGTTTGTAGGTGGCAGGTCCACCATAGCACCACGACACACGCCCTTGTACCGCCGCACGTGGTGGCCGTCGCCCCTGCGGTGGTGGCGGAACGCGACGGCGCCGGCGCGCCGGGCATGTCGCCCGGTGCCCTACCTGGCGCTGCTTTGCCGGCTTCACCGGCGCCGATCTCGGACGACGGCCAGGCGACCGACAGCCAGGCGGTGGCTGTGGCGCTTAACGACACCGAGTGGCCCATCATCGGCGCCCTGCGCCCTGCTGGGGCTCCTCACACCCCATTGGCGCTGATCGCGCCGACGCGGGTTGACCTGGCCTAGGCGCTGACTGCGCCGACGCGTGCCAACTTAGCCCAAGACCAATGTGTCGGTGTGCCGCTGGCATGCCCATTCCCATCGTGTAACCGCGGCTTCACCGACGCGAAGGCACTACGACTACACTTCAGGGACGGCCACAACAAGGATGGCTGCGCCTCTCGCGATGGCCTCATTGCGACGCTCTTCCCTGCCGCCGCCTTCTGTGAGGAGTGCGGCTGCGGCCCGTACGTCCGTCTGGGCAAGCATACGTGCAAGGAAGCTGCTCTTTCCTTTGCTGGGCACCGGCGCGCCAACCCCGGCGCTGCGGGGCGCGACCCGGGCCCGCCTGCTGCGCCACGCAAGAAGAAGAACAAGCGGGCGGGGCGGTTTGCTGGCCAGCGCCGCCCGCTTGGCGAGATCGACGCCAATGGTGTTCCTCTGGACGAACTGGCACGTCTCGACCCCGATGCTTCGCCATGGGCCACAGGAACGCCATCTCCGACGCGACATGGGCGTGGCTTGAGTGCTTCAATTGGGACGAGCTCGACTCCCTCCGCTCCTCTACCTACCGGCACGTGCCGGCGGAGAACGCTCCACACGTCTATGCCGCCTTCGGCGTCGCGTTCTGTGCGCTAGATTCCGACGCCCGCGACCCCGCAGCCCCGGTTGCCGCAGCGCCTCCGGGCGTGCAGGCAGGAAGGGCTGCTGGGTTCGGAATGTTAGACGTGCGCGGCCATCTCCTTCTCCATCTCCTCCCGCGCCTCCTTTTCTTCACCGATCCCGCCTCCAAGCGCCGAGACTGGGCCCAGACCCTCGCGCGCCGATGCCGCTTCGTTCTCGAGGGCAGGTGGGTGGGCGATTGCGGCGAGGTTGCTGCACGCGGCGGGGCGGCGAGGTTGCTGCATGCGGCGGGCGGCAAGGTTGCCGCACGCGACGGAGCGGCGAGGTTGCTGCACGCGGCGGGGCGGCGAGGTTGCTGCACATGGCGGGCGGCAAGGTTGCTGCACGCGGCGGGGCGGCGAGGTTGCTTCACGTGGCGGGGCGGCTAGGCTTGCGTAGCCGCCGCGCAGTTTGCGTGGGCTTGCGCAGCCGCCGCGCCGCCGCCGCGCAGCCGCCGCGCAGCTGCCGCATAGTTTGCGCAGCCGCCGCGCAGCCGCCGCGCAGCCGCCGCGTAGCTTTGTGCAGCCGCCGCGTAGCTTTGCGCCGCCGCCGCGTAGCTTGCGCAGCCGCCGCGCAGCCGCCGCGTAGCCGCCGCGCAGCCGCCGCGTAGCTTGCGCAGCCGCCGCGCAGCCGCTGTATAGCCGCCGCGCCGCCACCGCGTAGCTTTGCGCAGCCGCCGCGTAGCTTGCGCCGCTGCCGCGTAGCTTTGCGCAGTCGCCGCGTAGCTTGCGCCGCCGCCGCGTAGCTTGCGCAGCCGCCGCGTAGCTTGCGCAGCCGCGTAGCTTGCGCAGCCGCCGCCTAGCTTGCGCAGCCGCCGCCTAGCTTGCGCGGCCGCCGCCTAGCTTGCGCGGCCGCCGCCTAGCTCACGCGGCCGCCGCCTAGCTTGCGCAGCCGCCGCATAGCTTTGCGCAGTCGCCGCATAGCTTTGCGTGGGCTTGCGTGCCCAGTGGCTTCGCGTTGGCTGCGCGCTGGCTTTGCGTTCGCTTCGCGTTGGCAGCACAGTGGCTTCGCGTTGGACCGCCTGTGTCACTATTACAACCGGAGCGTCACCCCCAAAACTACTTTCTGTAGGACGTGCCACATCTCTGACTAACTTTCTCATGAACGGAGCGTCGGCCCCAAAACTACTTTCTGCAGGACGTGCCACTTCTCCAACTAAATTTCTCAGGGACGGAGTGTCACCCCCGAAACTACTTTCTGCAGGACGTGCCACACCTCCGACTAACTTTCTCAGGGACAGAGCGGCGCCCCCTAAATTACTTTCTGCAAGACGTGCCACATCTCCGACTAACTTTTTCAAGGACGGAGTGTCGGCCCCGAAACTACTTTCTGCTGGACGTGCCACCTCTTCGAGCAAACACTTTCTCGGGGATGGAGCGTTGGCTCCGAAACTACTTTTTACTGGACGTGGCAATTCTCCGAGCGAACACTTTCTCATGGATGGAGCGTCGGCCCTGAAACTACTTTCTGCCGGACGTGCCACTTCTTGGGGCAAACACTTCCTTGGGGACAGAGTGTCGGCCCCTAAACTATTTTCTACAGGACGTGCCACTTCTCGGGGCAGACACTTTCTCGAGGACGGAGCGTCGGCCCCAAAACTTCATTTTGCTGGACGTGCCACTTCTTCGAGTAAATACTTTCTCAGGGATGGAGCGTTGGCCCCGGAAATACTTTCTGCAGGACGTGCCACTTCTCGGGGCAAACACTTTCTCAGGGACGGAGTGTCGGCCCCGAAACTACTTTCTGCAGGACGTGCCACTTCTCGGGGCAAACACTTTCTTGGGGATGGAGCGTCGGCCCCGGAACTACTTTCTGCTGGACGTGCCACTTCTTCGAGCAAATACTTTCTCAGGGATGGAGCGTCGGCCCCAAAACTACTTTCTGCTGGACGTGCTACTTCTCCGAGCAAACACTTTCTCAGGGATGGAACGTCGGCCCCAAAACTACTTTCTGCTGGACGTGCCACTTCTTCGAGCAAACACTTTCCCAGGGATGGAGCGTCGCACCCGAAACTACTTTCTGTCAGACGTGTTACTTCTCGGGGCAAACACTTTCTTGTGGACAGAGTGTCGGCCCCAAAACTTTTTTCTACTGGACGTGCCACTTCTTCGAGCAAACACTTTCTTAGGGATGGAGCGTCGGCCCGGAAGCAACTTTCTGCCGGACGTGCCACTTCTCGGGGCAAACACTTTATTGGGGACAGAGCGTCAGCCCCGGAACAACTTTCTGCTGGACGTGCCACTTCTTCGAGCAAACACTTTCTCGGGGATGGAGCGTTGGCCCCGAAACTACTTTCTGCCGGGCGTGCCATTTCTCCAAGCAAAGACATTCTCAGCGATGGAGCGTCGGCCCCAAATCTACATTTTTTCGGACGTGCCACTTCTCGGGGCAAACACTTCCTCGGGAACAGAGTGTCGGCCCTGATACTACTTTCTGCAGAACGTGCCACTTCTTGCTGCAAAAACTTTCTCGGGGACGGAGCGTCGGCCCCAAAACTACTTTCCACTGAACGTGCCACTTCTTCGAGCGAACACTTTCTCAGGGATGGAGCGTCGCCCCCGAAACTACTTTCTGCCGGACGTGCCGCTTCTCGGGGAAAACACTTTCTTGGGGACAGAGTGTCGGCCCCGAAACTTTTTTCTGCAGGACCTGCCACTTCTTGGGGCAAATACTTTCTCGAGGACAGGGCGTTGGCCCGAAAACTACCTTCTGCTTGACGTGCCACTTCTCTGAGCAAACACTTTCTCAGGGATGGAGCGTCGGCCTCGAAACTACTTTCTGCCGGACGTGCCACTTTTCGGGGCAAACACTTTCCCGGGGACGGAGTGTCGGCCCCAAAACTACTTTCTGCTGGACGTGCCACTTCTTCGAACAAACACTTTTTCAGGGATGGAGCTTCGGCCCCGAAACAACTTTCTACTGAACTTGCCACTTCTCCGAGCAAACACATTCTCAGGGATGGAGCGTCGCCCTCAAAACTACCTTCTTCCGAACGTGCCACTTCTCGGGGCAAACACTTTCTTGCGGACTGAGTGTCGGCCCCGAAACTATTTTATGCAGGACGTGCCACTTCTTGGGGCAAACACTTTCTCGAGGACGAAGCGTCGGCCCCGAAACTACTTTCTGCTTGGCGTGCCACTTATCCGAGCAAACACTTTCTCAGGGATGGAGCGTCGCCCCCGATACTACTTTCTGCCGGACGTGCCACTTCTCAGGGCAAACACTTTCTCGAGGACAGAGCGTCGGCCCCGAAACTACTTTCTGCTGGACGTGCCACTTCTTCGAGCAAACACTTTCTCAGGGTTGGAGCGTCGGCCCCGAAACTACTTTCTGCCGGACGCGCCACTTTTCGGGGCAAACACTTTCTCGGGGATGGAGTGTCGGCCCCGAAACTACATCTTCCGGACGTGCCACTTTTCGAGGCAAACACTTTCTAGGGGGCGGAGCCCCGAAACTTCTTTCTGCTGGACGTGCCACTTCTTCGAGCAAACACTTTCTCAGGGATGGAGCGTCGGCCCCGAAACTACCTTCTACTGGACGTGCCACTTCTCCGAGCAAACACTTTCTCAGGGATGGAGCATCGGCCCCGAAACAACTTTCTACTGAACTTGCCACTCCTCGGGACAAGCACTTTCTAGGGGACAGAGTGTCGGCCCTGAAACTACTTTCTGCCGGACGTGCCATTTCTCGGGGCAAACACTTTCTTGGGGACAGAGTGTCGGTCCCAAAGCTTTTTTTTGCAGGACGTGCCACTTATCGGGGCAAACACGTTCTCGGGGACGGAGCGCGGGCCCCGAAACTACTTCTGCTGGACGTGCCACTTCTCTGAGCAAACACCTTCTCAGAGATGGAGCGTCGGCCCCGAAACTACTTTCTGCCGGACGTGCCATTTTCCGGGCAAACATTTTCTTGGGGACAGAGTGTCGGCTCCGATACTACTTTCTGCAGGACGTCCCACTTCTTGGGGCAAACACTTTCTCGGGGACGGAGCGTCGGCCCCCAAACTACTTTCTGCAGGACGTGCAACTTCTCGGGGCAAACACGTTCTCGAGGACGGAGCGTCGGCCCCGAATTAGTTTCTGCTGGACGTGCCCGTTCTCCGAGCAAACACTTTCTCAGGGATGGAGCGTCGGCCCCGAAACTACTTTCTGCAGGACGTGCCACTTCTCGAGCAAACACTTTCTCGGGGACGGAGTGTCGACCCGAAACTACTTTCTGCAGGACGTGCCATTTCTCGGGGCCACGCAGTTGAAAAAATGTCGACTAAATTTTTTTCGGACCAGTACCAGTTTACGCCACTAAACGCCGCTACCTGCCGGCGGCCCGTAGCTACGACTGCTCGCTCTACAGAACCACCAGGTGAGCACCTGCCGCGGCACCTTGAAGCGGCGGTCGTGGGTGTTGTAGGAGGGCCGCGCGGCATGGATATGGCGTGCTGAGCTGGGCAGAGCACCTGCCCGAGCCATGCCAGGCTGTGCATTTGCGTGCCAAGCTGGGTTGAGGGGATGCCGAGCTCGTTCCTGACATATTTCTGCTTGTGGCCCGCGCAGGTAGCCCGACCGTACGACACGCGCACAGGCATGCTCCTATACGAAGAGCTCGCCTGGGGTCCACCAGGGGCACCTTCTGCAGAGTTCCTGCAATACCTGCACAAAAATCCTGGAGCCCAGCGAGCCATAGGCGACTTCTCCTACCTTGTTGATGTCATTCACCCTGGCTCGCTTCTTGACTGGGCACTGTCATGCGCTCGCCGCGTTGCTCGTCAGCAAGGGCAATTTCCAGACGTGGGGCAAGCACTTTGGCAACTTCGTCGGCACGCGCGACAAGGGTGCGGCGCTGCAGGCCTGGCTGTACCACCTCCTCGGCGGCGAGACGTTCGGCCCCGAGGCGCCGACGAGCTGGAAGGCGGGCACGTACAGCAAGCGCCTGCTAATTCGCGTCGAGGTGAGAGTTGCGGCCGCGGCGAAGGAGTGCGCGCAGACCACGGCCCAGCTGCGCAAGCTGCGCTCTGCGGGTGCGGAGCCTCGCGCCCGTGCGCAGCTCGGCTGGCGCATGGTGCAAGAGGCCGCCGTGACCGAGCTCACGCTGCTCGGCCCTGGCTGGTTCGCTCCGCCAGTGGCCAAGAAGCCCAAGCGGGTCAGCGCGCCGGTCGCCGCGGCGAGCGTGTCGCCCGAGGGGCGCGTTTGGCAGCTCACCGAGGAGCTGCGCGCAGAGCGCGCGCACTCTGACGAGATGCGCATCGAGCTCGAGACGTCTCAGCTCGAGCTGAAGCGCGCTCTTTGCCGCGAGGAGTGCGCGGCGGCGGCCGTAGTCGCGGAGGGCGCGTGGGCCGAGCTGCAGATCAAGATGATGGCGCAGGAGCACGAGGTGCGCCGCCCGCCCAAACGCAAAAGCAGAGCCCCCTCCTCCCCTCTGCTCCTCCCCTCCGCCCCATCCCTCCCACGCAGGATGAGACGCGCGCGCTTCGCGCCGAGTACGGCTCCAAAGCGCGCGAGACGACGAAAACGCACAAGGCGGCCGAGACCGAGTGACGGCATAAGGTCAACCGCGAGAAAAGCGCGAGCGTGTTCAAGCTGCGCGAGCTGGTACACAAGAGCCGCGCGGCGCAGCAGCAGGATGCGGCGTCGCGGCGCAACGCCGAGGCGGACGCAGACGCGATGGTCACGCGCGTGCGCGATCTCGAGACGTCACTCGAGCGCTTGCGCGGCACGCGGCAGCAGACTCTGCTCGACACCATCAGGGAGGAGAGGGCAGCTTTTGCCGAGCAGACGGCCACGTACATGGCCACGATTGTCAAACTGATGCGGCGGCGCACGGCCACCATGCGCAAGATCTCGGACTTCAACCTCTCCAACCGGCGCGCAGCGACTGCGACCGAGACGGCGAAGCAGGCGCAGCAGGCGCTCAACGACTACTGCGTGCGCGACATGGCTTCCGACATAGATCTCGCGCGGCTGGAGAAGCTCGAGGCCGAACTCGTCGCGATGCACGCGGAGCTGGCCAACGAGAAGGCGCTGCGGGTAAAGTACGAGGCCGTGGCCTACCCGCCCAAGAAGTACTTCGAGAGCGGCGCCTACACGGCGGAGGTGGACGTCACCATAAACCAGCTGATCGCCTTCTGCGGCATCGCGAGCCGCGTGGTGCCTGAGCTGTTTCAGATCTTTGCCAGCTTCTTCAAAATTACGCTGCCGGGCCGCACCAAGAAGGTGCAGGTCGCGAGCATCAACATCGAGCGGCGCTACGAGTTGTGGGAGCTTAAATTCTGTCCGGGCAGGTTGCACTGCCACGCGATGGGCGCGTTGGCCGGTGAGTTGCACCGGGTGCAGGTAAGTCAGGCCCGCCTCACCGCCAATTTATATTTTTATTTTTGTGCCCCTGGCTGACCCCCCCCCCCCCCCCCCCCCTCCCGCCCCGCAGGTCGCCGGGTGGCTACTGGAGGACCCGACGGCGAACATGTGCTACATGGCCGACGGCGCCAACTCGCAGCAGAAGGAGATCATGGGCCAGCTGCTCTTTCGTCGCAACAAGAAGACGGGCAGGCTCGACTCGCGCGTCATCTCCATCAGCTCCATCTCCGACAAGACGGCGGAGGGCCAGCGCGTGGCCTACAAGAACGCCATGGCGGCCCTTGCCGAGTCGGCCGAGGCGGTGGGCCTCCTCGACAAGCTGGCCGAGCGGCCGGGCGGCGGGGCCGCCGACGGCGCCGGCAGCAGCAGCGACCCCCCCGCCGCCGTCGCCGGCAGCAGCATCGACCACGCCGCCAATGCCGCCGCCTTCTTCGAGCGCCGGCGCCAGCTCAGGGCGCACCTGCGCGACCTCACGCCCGTCTCGAGTATGAATGACCGCGCTGTGAATGGGCGCAAGGCGGCGCGGCTCGTGCGCGGGGCCGAGGCGGGCGACGCGATGCCAATGTGCGCCGAGCACGCGACGGTCACCATCGGCGAGGCGGAATGAAGGCCATGGACGCGCTGCTGCGGAGCGAAATGAACATCACGGACGAGACGGCGGCGACGGACAAGGACAAGATCAAGGGGATATCACGCGCCATCGGCTGGTTCTCGTCGCCGGTGGGTGCGGTGGGCTATGCGATCGCAAAGTACTCGGCACTCTTCAGCTTGAAGGGCTACGCCATCGGCGAGAAGTTCGCGGAGTGGCTCGAGGAACAGATGTCGAAGGACCCGCAGATGGAGAACAACCTGCGCGGGTTTGTCTCGGACCTGCAGGCCATCTGCGGCAGCCGCAACTACGTCTTCTTCCTGAACGCGGCCGTGTGCGAGCGCTTCGCGCAGCTCGACCAGCTCCACGGCATTTTGAAGGAGGAGGAAGCGATGGCGGAAGCGGCGGGCGGCAAGCTGCGCGGCGCGATCCTCGCGGGCTTCAACTCGGAGGCCATCATGGCGGCGGTGCGCACGATAGCCTTCATCTGCGACGCGTGGATGTGGCCGACGCTCGTCGCCGTGAAGGTGGACGATGGCAGGCACATTCTGGACGTGCTCCCCGTCATGTGGACCGAGTCCCTCCGCTGGCTGCGCTTGGCCGCCGATGAGCCGGCGGCGGTGATCGACGGCTCGATGCGGCTGGACGCCCTCTTCGCCGCGGCGGACCAGCGCACCATAAAGCGCGACTTGGAGGGCACCGCGACGCGCGGCGGCCGTGCGGCCATGGACATGGACTGCATCCGCGCGACCGTCGAGGCCGACCCGGCCCAGCACAAGCTCGTGTGCGAGATGCTAACAGTCGGCTTCAAGGCCATGGCCGCCGCGCTCGAGGTCCACGTGTCCGAGTTCATCGGCGATGGCGTGTTCTCGGCAGCCAAGGACACGCCCAAGCTGCGCAAAAAGCTCAACGGCGCGCCCACGACGAGCACGCCCTGCGAGGCCCTCTTCGCCGCGGTGAAGTGGCGCGCCGAGCGGCAGGGCGTCGCGCGGCACGACGCGCGCGTCGGCGGGGTGGTGGTCAAGCGCGACCACACTGCCACCTGGCTGAATAGCCTCGCGCCCGAGACGCTCAAGACCTACCACAAGCGCGCGCGCGGGCGCGCGTTCAGGGACCGGGGGGTCTCGATGAAGCAGCAGCGCGCGGCCAACGGCAAGGCCAAGGCGCCACTGCGCGAGATCAAGCTGGCCAAGAAGCGCTCGGGCCAGGAGAAGAAGGCGGCGGAGCTCGCGCGGCCTACGGCGGTGGTGGGCGCAACCACGCACTCCGAGCTGAAGCCGGTGAACAACTAGGATCTGGCCGACCAGCTCAAACACCTCAAGCTGGTGCTCGGCCGCGACATTAAGAAGACCTCTTTCCCCATCCGCAAGGCGTACGTCATCCGCATTCAGACGCTCCTCTTCACCGAGTTTGGCGTGGGCGCCAACAACCTCGAGGATGACGACGATGGCTACGGGGGCGACGGCGTGCGCAAGCGCAAGGCGAGCAAGAGGAGGGGCTCGGGCAAGTTGATCAAGTACCTCGGGTTCGAGTGGTACGCGAATGAGGAGTTTGAGATCGACCATCTGATCGACCACATGGTCGCCGACGGCGGCATCGTGCCCGGCCGCACCGATGTGGCCGCGGGCACCGAGCTCTACCTGGTCCTGTGGAAGGGCTTTCCGCCCGAGATCGCCACCTGGAAGGTAAGCAGCCGCCTGCGCGCTGCCGCCCGCGCCTCTGGCCTCTGGGCATGCCTACTGAGACCCCCCCCTCCTGTATTTCCAGGACGCGTCTGGGCTCCCGAGCGCTGCATCGACGAGTCCGGCGGCCAGGCGGCGCCCAAGGAGAGCGACGAGGAGGAGCAGGAGGAGGAGGAGGAGGGGGAGGAGGAGGAGGAGGAGGGGGAGGAGGGGGAGGAAGAGCCCATGGACGACGCATGACGCGGAGGCGCGTGTGCATGCGCTGCCGAGCCGCAGTAGCGGCAAACTTCAGAGCAGCAGTATTGAGGGTATTTCTGGAGATAAGAGCCTGCTGTTTTTGGTGGATGTCATGCGGTGTGTGCACTATGTGCGGCTTGCGACGGGAAGAGACGTGCACATAACGTCTCAGAGGGGGCATATATGTCTTTTTTTGAGAAAATACCGTTTGGGGCCCCCCTAGAAATGTACGGGGCAGAAACGCTCGCCTGTATAGCCATAGGGGACCAAAATCGACCGGAGGGGCCCGTTTTTTTTGCCTGCTCCCGTCCCACACGACCCAAAGGTAGCTTAGTTTGCCCTCAGAAGACCCGTAGCAACCACCCACTCAACCCCCCCTCCAACGTCCGAGCGGGCTACGATCTACCTGAAGGTGCAAACTCCTGCGGATTTTTTTTTTTTGCAACCGGCCTATAGCTATGCAGCAGACCATTCGGCCACTTCGCCACCATTCGCACGCTCCCGGCACATGCCCAGAGAGCGGCCATACGCGCACCTACGGGTTGTGCGATGCCCTGCCCCTCCAGGCACCATTCGCGCCGGTCAGCCACCAACATGGCCGCGGCACAGGTCCTGCTCCGCAGAGCCGCAGCAGATTCAGACTTCCAACCTCTTCTCGCTACGATGACAATTTCCGCCGCAACGGGCACAGCGGCCACGAGATCACCGGCCGGTGGGCCGACAACAGCCACCACCAGCCGCGCACTGCGGCCGAGGCTGAGCGCCAGCAAGAGTGCATAACTCAGCGTTTGCTTCGGCATGAACCAGATCCACATGACCGCGGCTGCGTGGACGGCGGCTACGAGTTCACCGGCCAGCCGGCGTGGGACGCCGGCGCCGGCTACGTCGCCCAAACCTAGCCGTTCAGCAGCTCGCCGCCGCGGCGCGGCTTCGGCGGCTTCGACGCCCAGGGCTTGGCAAACTACCAGCAGGCCGAGAACGAGCGTCAGCTGCACGTGGCTCAGACTCAGCAAGCTCAATACGAGCAGTTGGCCAAAATCCAGACGTAAATGTCCAACCTCACCGCGGTGGTGATGCAGATACAAAGCGAGCTGGAGCTGTGCGTCGCCATCGCCGCCGCCGCCGCCAAGCCAGGCGGCGAGCAGGGTGAGCCGGAGCAGCGCGCGCTCGGGGAGCTCGCCAGGCTCGACGGCAACGCCTCCGCCACGGTTGGCATGGAGTCCCGGCCCCTGGCGAGTACGCCGTGCGGCGGCGCGTCTGCAGGACGCGCTCTCGCGGCCCGCTACGCTCAACTTGCTCGCGTGGTCGCCGCCGCAAAGGCCGCCGCCAACGAGCCGGAGCAGCGCGTCTCCGTCGCCGTCGCCGCCGCCGCCAAGCCGGGCGGCGAGCAGGACGAGTCGGCGGTACAGCACGCCGCCGACGGCGAGCCCGAGCAGCGCGTCTCCATCGCCGTCCCCGCCGAGCAGGGCGGCGAGCCGGCCGAGCAGGAGGACCAGATCCACGAGGAGATCGCCGCCATCGCCAAGGCCGCCGCCGACGAGCTGGAGCAGCGCGTCGCCATCGCCGCCACCGCCGCCGCCAAGCCGGGCGGCGAGCAGGGTGAGCCGGAGCAGCGCGCGCTCGGGGAGCTCGCCAGGCTCGACGGCAACTCTTCCGCCACGGCCGGCATGGAGTCCTAGCCCCTGGCGAGTGCGCTGTGCGGCAGCGCGTCTGCAGAACGCGCTCTCGCGGCCCGCGACACTCGACTTGCTTGCACGGTAGCCGCCGCCGAGGCCGCCGCCGACGAGCTGGAGCAGCGTGTTGCCATCGTCGCCGCAGCCGCTGCCATGCCGGGAGGCGACCTCTGGGACCTGAGCGACTGGGAGCAGTGGCAGGAGGACCAGATCGACGCAGAGATCGCCGTGATCACCACTGACGAGCTGGAGCAGCGCGTTGCCATCGTCGTCGCCGCCGCCAAGCCGGGTGGCGACCTCTGGAACCTGAGCGACTACGAGCAGTGGCAGGAGGACCAAATCCACGAGGAGATCGCCGCCACCGCCAAGGCCGCCGCCGACGAGCTGGACGGCAGGGAGTCCCATCCCCTGGCGCACGGCGCCGTCATCGGCGTCGACGCGCCGCTGCACGGCGCACTCGCCGCGCCTACGGAGTCAGAGCGGGGGGAGTTCTCGGAACTCACCATGCCCGAGTTCCCCCTCGCCGCCGCCCGGGCCGCCGCCGCCGCCGCTTGCCTGCCGTCGTCCGCGCAAAGCGTCGGCGGCATCGCGGGCGGGCTCGACTACACCGCCGTTGCGCCGGGCGTGGTCAGCCCGGCCGGCGAGCCCACGCGTCGCTCGCCCCCCTTGCTCGCCACGCCCGCGGACCCAGAGCCGGGGGAGCAGGGTGAGCCAGCACCAGCACCGCCTGCGGCGCCCGCCATGCCCGCGGAGCCAGAGCCGGGGGAGCAGGGCGCGCCGGCGCCGGTTCTGCCCGCGGAGCTCGCCAGGCCCTCGGAGCCAGAGCCGGGAAATTTCTCGCTCACCGTCGCCGACGACGAGCTGCACCAGGCCTATCACGCCTCGAGGAAGATCGGCCTGGACGCGCCACCGACCGCGGCTGACGCGGGCTACACGCCGGACGAGCCGGAGCAGCGCACGCCCGAGATTGGCCCGCACCCGCACACCTTCTCGCCAGGAGGAACGACCTCGCCGTCGGCTCTCGCACCAAGGTGGGCCTCATCGCTCGCATCTGGATCGAGGACGAGGTGTACACCAAGAACAAGCTGGCAGCGGCCTCTGGCCCAAGCTCAGCCTCCGCTACGTCAGCACGTGAGTGCACTTCGCGTGACGCCGCGCCGGCTAGGCTGGCCTTGCTGTGTTGTATATAGTATAGGTACTAGTTTCGATATATAGTATCTAGCTACTCCGCAAGCGCACGGAGGCTCGATCAAGCGTCAGAACCAGGCCCTTCTCCTGAGTTCCTGCTCCCTCCGATTGTTTTCCGCCAGTCTTTGCACCGCGACCCTCTGGAGAGGACTCGTGGTGGGGGGAGTGTTGGCGGATGAGTGAGGGGGGGTCCCCCTGCGGGGCCTGAAGTCCGGTGCCCCCCTGCGGTGTTGTGTGCTCGCTGGGTTGTGGCCCTTTGACGATACCAGAGACTAGCTATGCAGCAGACCATTCGGCCACTTCGCCACCGTTCGCACGCTCCCGGCACATGCCCAGAGAGCGGCCACACGCGCACCTACGGGTTGTGCGATGCCCTGCCCCTCCAGGCACCATACGCGCCGGTCAGCCACCAACATGCTATGAACAGACGCCTAGCTGCTAGTCGGTTTAGCGCCGCACCAGTGTATGCTTGGGCTAGCACTCGAGACCCCCCTTATTCCCTCCCCTGTGTCCCCCTATCAGATTTCCCCTCTTTTCCCCTATTCCTTCCTTATTCCCCGTCCTCCTCCCCCTGCTTGGACGGTCATTTGCCGCAAAATACCTGAACTCTACTCCCACCTAGACTAGGGGCACTTGGAGTTCACAAGGGGAGGAGCGGTTCGTGTGCATTAGGTGGATCCTTCTTCATCTTGTGAAATAAGGGGTGATATAGGAGGGGGAGTGTCTCAAAAGACTGACTCTGCTATGGAGATTGTGAGGGTACTTTTAGCAGCTTATTCTCCTCCCTCCCCCCCTCCCTCAAAAAGGAGGGACACGCATTTACGAATGAAACACCTGTGTTTTGCGAGAAATTTTTTCCGAAATAAGCGTTTTAAAACACGAAACTGAGAAATGAAATTTGGGTAAAGTTCGAGCGAAACTCTTACAAAGGCCAAGGCGCGCACGTGGCGGCGAGACGCGAGAGACCGGGCAACATGAGCCTGGTGGAACGGAGGACGAGGGGCGCGCGCGATGCCGTCGGCTCAGCAGGGCCAGCGGCGGTCACGGCGCACCGAGATTCAGCGGTGATCGCCATCGTTCGCGTTTGAATGTCTTTTTTTGTAGTGTGTGGTTTCCTCAGTTCAACCCTCATGCGCCTTCGATCGACCCTGGAGTGTTGTCGTACATGGGGCTCCATACCACTTAGCGCTACGGTCCGGGTAGGTTGAGGCAAGGGTGTGGCAACTGAAGGCATTTGGCACCCTGAACATTCCTTTTTTTGTTCCGCTGCTCTCAGCACGTGGTGCGGTCGAGGTGCCCACCGCCGGTGATATTTTGAGAGACCGTTGCAGCCTCGCAATGTGAGTACTTGCGGTTGCAGACGGCGACGCGCGTCGCGCAATCGGCACCGAGTGCGTCCCAGAGTGCGAATCCGAAGACATTCTGGTCGCGCTTGAGGCCGAACACCTTGAGCGCGCGGAAGGTCTCGCGGAAAGCCGCGTTGATGCGCGCATCGCGTAGAGTGCGGATCCACATGCCCATTGCAAAGTTTGGCGCGGCTGCGACGCCCTGCTTGCCGAAAAGCCGCGTCATCGCGCACTCAAATTTGTCGATGTGCGGCTTCATCTCCATGCGTTCTTTTACCGTCACGGCCCACTCCTGGGTTACTTTAGATCGGCTGTGCTGTGTGAGGATGAGGCCCACGTCTGAGCGGCGCGCCAGGAATGCCCTGAGCTCCTTTTTCTTGTGCACTTGGTACGCCCCTGTCCGTACGTAGTTTGAGACGTTTAGATGTTGAAAGGTGCTTGCGTCGAGGTGGTACACGTAGTCGTAGCGCGCGAGGACAGCAGCCACGTGCCCGAATTTAAAGTACTTGGTCAGATCCCAGCCGGCTGACACGTTGCGGCCCATCGTCGTGCGTGGGACGGCCACCTCGGGGATGTAGTTTGCGGGTATGGCGCACACGATCCAGCCGTCGCTGCGGAGCAAAGCAACCTTCTCGGGGTGATTCGAGAATGTGGCTGCGTCAATGAACATGTAGCGGTCGCGGTGCCAGCCGTAAAAGGTCGAGAGGTTGCCTCGAAAGTTCGGAAATCGGGTGAACTCTCTGCGATAGTCGCCAAAGATGTACGTGAAGAGCGCAACGCTTGGGTCTGAGGCATCGGAGTTTGGACCTCTGGGTGCCGTGCAGCTGAGAGCCGCGTGTCCGTCGGCGCCCGGCGCCATGTAGTTCGCCTGAGATAGGGACAAGCTGGGGGGGGGCGACGTCATCAAAGTGGATGTCGCGATCCGGTCCAATTGTTCGGCCCATTTGGCGCGCCCAAGCTGCGCTGTGAGAGCAAGCGGCAGCGGCGTCCGGTCGTTGAAGTAGCTCTCATCGTCGAGTCCGGAAGTCCCATAGTGCGTCGCGCACGCATGATGTTTTGTTTGCGCGGCCATCTTCAGCTGCAGATACTCCTTTTGCTCCGTTGCCTCCTTCACGGTGCTCAAGTTCAGCGCGACCATAGCCTCGCCGGGGGACAGGCCGGTCAGGTCGACCGGAAGGAAGCGCTGGTCGGTGTGCCACTCGATGGTGAGAAAGCTGACGGCGTCGCAAAGTGTTCGCGTCTTGACGAGCGCAGGTACGATCGCGAACTCAGCGGATTCGACGTCCATTTTCATGAGGACGGCGGGCGGCAACGGGTGTCCGACCGCCACGACCTGCTGCTGCGGCAGAACGCGGCCGAGCACTTCATCACGTATGAAATCGACCAGGTTGACGATGGGCACCACCATCGCAGCGCGCGGCCGACAGCGATCATCACGGTTCTTGACGCCGAAACCGAGCTCTTGCCCGTGTTCACTGCGGGTGCGGCCTTCCGAATGATGATGAAACGTGAGCTGTCCTGATTTTGCGCCCACGGCTGCTGGGATAAACTCGTATCGCCAGCCCATGGCGTGGTACGCCGCAGACAGTTTACGGAGTCGCGGGGCGTGCACAGGTTCGGCTCGAACGCGAACGAGCAGACGGCGCTCAGGTCGCGGTCGGCACCGAAGTAGCGATCAAAGCGCTGCATGTATGTCGATTTCGGGTAATGCGCCGGCTCGAACAGGAAGCGCGAGTGCATGCCGATTTTGGCTCCGAGGTCGAGGAAGACGTGGTAGCAGCCATCGGCCCGCTTGGCGCGCCCGAGCTGCGCTGGTGGCGGTGACGGGGATGGCGGTGGTGGGTCGGTCTCTCGCGCACTCGCGCCCGGGAGTCGCACCGCCACAGAGACGAGCAGCAGCTGCACGAGCACTCCGTCTCTCGAGCCCATGGCTGCCTGCGCTTCTACGATTGAGTGGGTGGGAATTATTCCAGGGGTTTTGCTATACTTCTACGAGCGGTTTACTAAGCTCAGCATTTTTTTTTTTTTTTTTTTTTTTTTTTTCTCGAGCTCCTAGAACACAACACAAGAAGGCATTTATAAATAGCTAATAGAAGAAGCGACACCGACTTAAAGCCCGCCTGTCTGAGAACGCAGTGAACGTAAACATTAGGATCGCAGGGACTCAGGACTCGGAAAGCCGACGGCAATACGGCCACTTTCACAATTGCGATCGGCACAGCGCTATGAAAGCGCCGACGGCGGGAGGGGGCTCTACACACGGCACACTATTTTAGACACTCCCCCACAGCAACAGCATATCGCTTGATTGTAGCTCGCTCGGACGCTGGAGGGGGGGTATGGTGAGTGGTTGCTATGGGTGATATGAGGGCAAACTAAGCTCCCTTTGGGTGCTGTGGGACGGGAGCAGGCAAAAAAAACAGGCTCCTCCGGTCGATTTTGGTCCCCTATGGCTATACAGGCGAGCGTTTCTGCCCCGTACATTTCTAGGGGGGCCCCCAGCGGTATTTTCTCAAAAAAAGATATATATGCCCCCCCTGGGACGTTATGTGCACGTATCACCCCGATGCAAGCCGCAAACAGTGCACACACCGCACACATGAGGGACATCCGCCAAAAACAGCAGGCTCTTATCTCCAGAAATACCCTCAATACTGCTACTCTGGAGTCTGCCGCTACTGCGGCTCGGCAGCGCATGCACACGCGCCGGCACGTCACGCGTCGTCCATGGGCTCGTCCTCCTCCTCCCCCCCCTCCTCCTCCTCCCCCTCCTCCTCTTCCTCCTCCTCCTCGTCGCTCTCCTCGGGCGCCGCCTGGCCGCCGAACTCGTTGATGCAGCGCTCGGGGAGCCCAGACGCGTCCTGGAAATACAGGAGGGGGGGTCTCAGTAAGCATGCGCAGAGGCCAGAGGCGCGGGCGGCAGCGCGCAGGCGGCTGCTTACCTCCCAGGTGGCGATCTCGGGCGGAAAGCGCTTCCACAGGACCAGGTAGAGCACGGTGCCCGCGGCCACGTCGGTGCGGCCGGGCACGATGCCGCCTTTGGCGACCATGTGGTCGATCAGATGGTCGATCTCAAACTCCTCATTCGCGTACCACTCAAACCCGAGGTACTTGATCAACTTGCCCGAGCCCCTCTTCTTGCTCGCCTTGCGCTTGCGCACGCCGTCGCCCC
>Ga0209390_10003408_pt1 | contig 25852 bp, 25 predicted proteins | sample BON01_FD_187212 | JGI IMG/M metagenome (GOLD analysis project Ga0209390, IMG submission 187212) | Freshwater microbial communities from Lake Bonney liftoff mats and glacier meltwater in Antarctica - BON-01 (SPAdes) (version 2) | ecosystem: Environmental > Aquatic > Freshwater > Ice > Glacier... | reverse complement strand
ATCTCGCATACCTACCAAAAATGTCTGCAATAGCATCTTCGTATCCATACCCCATCCAGCACCAATGCCAATAATGAAAGGAATCAAAATATGACCAGAACCTGTCGCAAAATTTCGATACTTCAACTTCTTTAGCTCCTCCTTGGAAACTATTACTTTTCAACGAAATGAATATAAAAATTCGACTTTGCTGTCGGTTTCCTTTTTATAAATCTTTAAAATAATGAATAAGAATTTTCTTCAGCGAAATTCCTTCATTTGAAAGAGAATAGACTGAAAACAGCTTCTTATACATTTAAAATTAAACTCCCATTTTCTTCCACTTTAGCCACAAGTTAACTATACCTCCGTAGACACCAACAAAACAAATTTGGTTATTGGTGATTGGTCCATTTTCAACAGACCAATGTAGTGCCATAACCAAATCGGCAAGAATAACAGTATATCCCCATCTCAGAGTATCTCGCTGCTTGATGGTCTCAGTACTCTGGGTCTTCTCTGCCTCGTGTGTTAACTTCCTCTCTCGTATATATGTACTTGCGAGATCTGCCAATATATAAATCGACCAAAATTGACAAGACCATCTGGACCATTTATTGGAATCTATCTTAATAACAGATTTGTTAAAAGTTGACAAATACCAAATGTGTTCAATCGGATAGTAGGCTATCATTGAATACACCATGATACTTCCTAAGGTATCCAAAGTTGATTTCCGCGATTTATTCCCTTGGAGAATTCCACGCAATCCTTCATAGGTGGCAGGAAAGCCTCCAATACGGTTGATAAACCTAGCGTCGGTGAGCTTTTCAAACATTTGGGCCAGAAAGGTTGCTGAGTCAGAGTCTGGAGCCACTAAAGACCCACCTGCATAAAGGCATGAGTAGGATATAACTCGCAGAAGATTGTCTAATGTGTACACATTAGAGCATATGGCGTTCACGCGAGCCAAGTTGTCCATCCCGATCGGACTGAGATTCGGTTTATGGTCTACTGGAGCTTTCGAAGGGCAAAAAATTGCGATGATGTCAATGAGTTCATCACTCGGTATAACACGGAGAATTATTTATAGACTGAAAAATAACTTATCCACCTTGGCCTATAACATCGACAGTGCGTAAGTTCCTATTGCAACCATTCGAATCTATTTGATCTAAATTCATCCAGTACGTTGTCATTCCTTGAGAACGAGAAGAGACTTGAACAGAGAAATATCCGGCGGCTCAACATCATTCCAGTTCGCAAAGACCTTTGTCGAGAGATTGAAGCTATTGATGCCAAGCTGACCACTGTGCAGGAAGCTAATGCAACAAGCAAGGGCTACTTATACTTTTCCAGACAGGTTCAGGAAAACACAATCTTTCTGCGACGAGGAGAAGATGGATACGAAGAAGAAATCATTAACTTGGAGAGTATCGAGAAATTTCTATCTTCTGAACTGAGCAATTTTGATGGATACGTGGAACTTGGAGAATTTCGAATATCGCCTGACAACAAAATGACTGGCTTTTCGATCCGGGAGTCGGCCGCGAATGAGTATTTCTCTCTTATTCTAAAATGCATGAGTACTGGAAAAATGAAGATAGTGGATCGGAATGTCCACACTTTTGCATGGTTGAAGGATTCCCTATATTTTTCCTCCACTGATACATTTTCCAGACCAAACCAAGTGTGGAAAGTTTCCAATAAAAAAACGATGATACTCGAAGAAAAAGAGCATTCTTGTTTCATCGATGTTTCTTCCTCCAAAGATGAAAGTTTGGTAATTATCAGCAGCAATTCAAAAACATCTTCAGAAGTCCATGTTACAAATGGCTCAAATTTGATATGTGTCCAGCCTCGAATGTCAAATTTACAGTATTTTCTTGAGCATGCGGGGGGATTCTATTGGATTGTGACGAATAAAGGAAATCCATTGGGTAATTATGGTATATGGAGTGTCTCCGATTCCCTTGCTAACATTTCGTCGGACCATTGGAAGCCAGTTAAATTCCTGTCAGATGAACACCATCACGTTGAAGAGATGGATGTATTTCAGAATCACATAGTATCCTATGTTCGATCCGTTGAATCAGGTATTCAAGGAATCCGCGTGCTTGATATGAACTCTGGAAAAGTAGGAACAATGAAGATCCCTACTGCTGTCACGTCTGTCGAGCCAGCTAAGAATAACTTGGAGTTCTATACTTCAAAACTGAATGTAAATGTGTCTTCTCCTTCCGTACCGGTAGTGGCGGTGCAATACGATCTGAACAAAGGAGTCCACGTTGCAATATCGCCTGACATCGATTCAATCGCCACCACGAAAACATTTCGAGTGGGTGACATCCCGGTTACATGTACCTATAAAACCCCTCCGACCCCTACGAGCCCGATGCTGGTACTATGCTATGGAGCGTATGGCTACAACCTCCCAACTACCTTTGAACCTTCCCATGCCGCTTTGATGAACAGAGGCTGGGTTATCGTTCATGCACACGTTCGAGGGGGAGGTGAACTTGGTCGCAGGTGGTATCGCGAAGGCAAGTTGCAATACAAGAAGAACAGTTTTCACGATCTCATCAAAGTCATAGAATACATGCATTTCAAAAATATGTCTTCTCCCGGGACTACGTTCGCATCTTCAATGAGTGCAGGATGTCTTACCGTTGCTGCTGCTGCTAATATGCGCCCAGAGCTCTTCCGTGGAATATCACTCAATTCTCCTTTTCTTGACGTGCTCGACTCGATGATGAACCCTTCTCTCACTCTCACCATAGCTGAATACGAGGAGTGGGGTAATCCAACAGAGAACAAAGAGGTCTATTCGTATATCAAATCCTACGACCCGATTTATAACCTACCTGAATCTGGCTCCACGAAGAAGTTTCCGTGCGTATACATAACGTGCTCCATCAAAGACGAGAGAGTTAGTTTTCGAGGGCCATGCAATTACGTTTCCAAGCTACGTAGTCTCGCCAAAGTGAACCCGAAATTCGCCCCGTCGAATATATTATTTAATTGGACATATGATAACGGTCATTTTGGATCGACCGACGCTCATGAGAAGCTTAAAGAAACGGCCAAAGAACTTTCATTCTTCATCGGCCTAACAGTGGATTAGTTAACCGTGTATTTATTATTAGCTCTATAAAACAATCGAATGCAAAGAAAGTATCGCGGAAATGGTCTACGCTCTCCGGGATAACAATAGGTATGGGAATGAAATCACCAGTCTGAGGAGGGTTTACACTGAAGATATCGGATTTGAACACAAGCGCTGATCGACCAAACCGCTAGCACAAAGAAACAGCAAATTGCCAGTAAAATCCTCGAGACTGTTAACGGGTTCGAGACAATACTAGACTTAATAAAAGAACGAGACTCAACGAACTCATCCATGACGTAGCTCAACGTCGTTATCACGAGTGCTACGACCACCATTTTACTCATATCAAAGGGCCGGCAATTGCATCTATCTTCGCTAGCTTCTATATCCTCCCACGCATCACTCGTGGTATTCATAACACCGGTTTGCTCGTTAATAATATAACCAGAGGAATGCTCGAGTAAATATAGTATTTATAGGAGGAGTCGATTTGTTTCAGCTAGTATACTCTTAGTGAATTCTTGAGTACTTTTGGTTATGGCAAGATGGCCGTTCGAGAAAAAAAAAGTCATTTTCGGTCCTTACCATCCAATTATTGATTATCCTATGAGTGAGAAAAACATTCGAATAACATCGGCACCACCACGAATAATGCGGACTCATGCGTTACAATAGTAGACCATAATCGACTCCAATGAATGAAGGATAGTCCCCCGATATTTACCAGCCACTGATCAGATGGAAGAGGAGACGAGACCATGGTCGGAAAGGGTGCTGCAGAAGGTTGCTCAACTTGAAAAGCTTGAACAAGAGAGTGAACCTTTTGTGATGGGTCCTATGTCGGTAGGATTGTTTCTGGCGTCCTGCATGGGTATCTTGGCCGTCGGATTTCAAATCGGAACCAAGCATCAGGTTCAGAAACTTGACAAGGTTGAAGGCATGGGAGCCAGACTTCTTGGAGATAGAGTTCGGGGTCCTCTAAAACCTTTGGATATGATTGCTCGTGGACCCATTCAGCCAAAAGTACAGCTTTCGGCACCCGCTCCAGCTCTAGCAATGCGGGCTTTAGGTTATGCAACTGTCCTCACCCTCTCATCTGCTACATTTATATGTGTCACTGGCACATGGTATTTTCAACTCACTTCTGTCGAAGATCTGATTTGGAGATTGAAGCGTAACGTCCCTTTCTTTTCAAAAAGAATTCAAGGCACTGTGACTCCTGGATTGGAATCAATCAAGACAACAATGTCGAGTGTATTTATTAACCTTCGTCCTTACATCGCTGATCCTAAGAAAGACAATGAAGAGGAAAGGGAGAAAGAAAGGCAGGCTTTACGAGACGTCGGTATTGATCCATCTATCCTGGACGAGGTTCCTAAATCATAATAATATAATATAATATCTGTAAATAGTTGGGTAAATTCGGAAATAGTTTTCCATGGTAATCAAAACATTTTGCGTCGATTGTTGTCGCAACAAAATTTTGAGCCCTAGTAGTGTTTTGTTATGTTTTATACTAATAAAAGGGTAGGACGAACATATCGTTGATCATGGCGAAAACAGTGACAGTAGATGAGGTAGCACAACACAATAGCGAGAAGGATTGTTGGGTGATTATTAAGGGCAAGGCGTACGATGTAACCAAGTATCTTGATGATCATCCTGGTGGAGTTGAGATAATTACCGACTTGGCAGGGATGGATTCAAGTGAAGACTTTGATGACGTGGGACATTCAGAAGATGCTTATAAGATGCTGGATGATTATTACGTCGGAGATGTTGCAGGATCAACTGTTGAGGTATCTCCTGCTAGACAGCCAGCTACGAGTCAACCAGTTAAGAGTCAACCAGTTAAGAGTTCGACGCCTCAAGCAACACCCAAGCCTAAGTCGGAAGACAATACTTCGACTCTTCTCATTGGAGCTGCAGCTGTTGCTGTTCTTGCATTCTTTTTCTTGAGAAAGAAGAAGTAATCAGAGGTATATATATATTTTTTGAGCGGTAGTAAATAGAATAAATTAATTTAATGAAGTTCCAAAGGTTTTTCTTGCGGGAGCAATGTTGCTATCATACTGCTTGCCATATCAGCACTTAATGAGGACAAGTAAGACTCCGTGGTAGACAATGGTGGGCCTTTTCTGTGACGCATCTTCATATAAGCGGAGAGATATCGAAAAGAGCCTGGAAGAAGTCTGTATACAAATCGAATCTGACCAAAGTACAACGAACCAAGGAAGTATTCTACAGATGTAGGGGCACGCCCGTAGAATCCCACTGCTATTTTTCTAGGCACCATTAAGGTAGTAAGCCATTTTACGAGTGAGAATACCGGTGCATACAAGTTGCTTGGGGCCGTCCACACAAATTCATTTATAGATCGTGCTTGCTCTCCCACGTCAATAACTTGAGTCTTAGTGATCGCGTTATTAATTTTCTGAAACTTGTTGAAAGACTGAGGAAGCAAACTTCCTGGAATTCCAAACATCTGGGAGGCCAATTTGTTACTTTCTAGAATATAATTCGTTTTTTCGATCTCGGGGATGTTTTCCACAAGCATCTCGTACGCCAGAAACATGGAGTCTATTAAAGTAAAATGAACCCACAACATTGCATGCGCGTGTACTGCATCATAAGTGGAATCTTTCTTAAATATTCCAACGTCCTCACCAACTACACCATGCACCTTGGAATGCAAACTCCGTACCGTTTTAGCTGAACGAATGGCGTCTTTGTCAGTCCCAAATATCATTCCAAACATGTATTTGAAAGTTCTGTAGAATCGGCCCTAAATATTTTATTAGATTTCATGTCTTCAATAATCACGGGTCCAACCTACTTGGATTCCATTTCTTAAATCAGAGTGCGCCGTAATTCCACTCGCCTGAATAATAATCATAAGATACAACCATAAATCAAAAATTAAAGAAACTTACAACATAAGGATGTGCCAATTGCAACCTATTTAATCTATAAAACCGAAACTACTCATTAAAAAAATCGCACTTACAACACCGCTCGACCTCCCGCAGCAAATGCGATGCTCTCTCGAGAGAGTTTAAAAGGGCCTAATACCTCACTGGACTCGGCATCTCTCTCTAAGCAATCGGCCGCCAAACCTTTTCTAAATTGCTCCTTGGATATGTTGCTACTGTCGTCAGCATAATTTTTGATTACTTCTGCCATCAAGGTTTCGCATTCCTCGTCCTCTTCAGATTCCTCCAAATCCCTTCTCTCTTTCAACACATGATACACATGATAGCAATCAGAGACATATAATCCCAACCCATAAGCTGCAACTATCGAGGCACATTGTTTGAAACTCGACCCCATCTCCAGCTCGAAGAATTTTATCTAGGTCCGACCCGTGTGCGGGGACCGTTCTTTTTCGGTAAACTATATGTCCAATCTATGAATACTATAATTGAAATCTATGAATACTAATTGTTGATTTTTCACATTTGAATACTTGATAATTTCCCCTCAGGTTTTGCAGGGTCTTCATTATAATGTTTGAATTCCTTTTTTGCCATCTTTTTAAGATCGTCTCCAAGTACTTGACTGAAACGCTTCAAATCGTCTTGGGAGAACGTTGGTACAGGCGCATATGTCGCAACACACATTCGTTTATCGAAGTACAATGTGATCACCACAACAGTCCTCAATCCGGTGGTAGTAATTGCTGGTGTTACATTGCACACTTGCCAATCTTTCCCGTATGACGGTTTAATCGGAGACACTCCCCAGTTAGTGTAGAACACGGTGGGGCTATGTTTAAAACCAGGAGGTTTGCGAAACATATATCTCGTGAGCGGTTCAAGCCACAATGGAAATTTCAGATTGACAGATTCATCTATTTTGCCCCTAAAATATTTTGCGTGTGACCACAAATCATTCAATTTGCCGGCTCCATCAGATTTGATAGGAGCCGGCAATGTTGAGGTGACATGGAAGCCTAGCACATTGGTGTTCAATGGCTTCTTGTAGTACTTTCGAATATCAGCAGCAAGCATGGTAGTGCATATGGAGTGCTTTATTTGGGGGTCAATAGCTCGTTTAGTCGCCGCAAAAGCATCAGCAATGCTTGCAGCCACGGCTCCTGTTACTGTAGTTCCATTGTTGCGACAGTTTTGAATCATCGAGGCCATGCTGTCGCTTTGAATTTCACAAAGCTCTTGCATTGCCTGGTTTCCTTTGTGCATTGTCAGTGGAGTGAAGGATGTATCTCGAATGGGAAGTGATTCGCATTTCTTTAAATCACCCATACGAAGCAAACAATCGATAGACTTGATGAAGACTTTGAAACTGGAGGCTTTAGTGGTGTCACCAAACATCTCGGTAGCTGAAGGTCCCACAGGAATAGTTTCTTCGAATGATGCTCCAGAGCAAACACATGCAAGGAGCTCGTGACAAAAAATTCCTTGGGATAAACCGTCGCAGAACGCGTGTTCAATATACACAATCAGAGTCGTGATGTTGCACGTTTCAGATTCAACAAGAACTATTTTTGAGACTCCGTCACCGGATAAAAATTCTTTCCGTCCTTCATGCTCCCATGCTTCTTTGTCGCAAGTACCACGAGGCAAGGTAACGACAGGGATACGATACGCATCGTCGACCTTCATCAATGTAGGCTTTCCTAAAATGATTCTGTGTTGAAGAATAGAGTGTCGCTTTTGAAGCTGATCCAACGGCGATCGAAGCATATCGGCAGTGATATAGGACGGACCTGCAACGTTGACGATGTGAGCAACTCTCCAATTGCCGGATTGGGTTGCCAAATTTATTAAGCATGATTCGGTCTTGCTCAAAGCTCTTGAAGAGTTCACATCTGACTTTTGAGTCATCGTTTAGATTTTGTTAGTTTGAATGCGAAAGACATTGATGTGGTGAAATGCATTCTCGATTTCAAAATCTCGAATCCTACGAAAAAGGACGGGTTGAACTTTTCACCTAGCGGATACAATACCGAGTACTAGAAATTTGAAATTTGAAATTTAAATAAATACCTGGCAGACACATTTCAATCGTGTCGCCTGCCGACCGCTATCCATCATCCTTGCCAGTTTGAATCTTCATAAAGCATTCTCAATATTTCATTAAGGAGAAGAATGATTTCAAAAGTTCAACCGGAAAACTTTTATTTTGGAAGAGCGTTCGGATCTGAAATACTGAAATTTAAAGTAGGAGAGTCTAGCCCTGCAGTCAAATGTACGCGCATACAGGTAGGTCCCACCAAGAACTGTTATCACAAGGAATGCAATAGCGAATTCCACTATTGGTTAACGAATGGGGTTCGAGAAGATTTCGTTTACAAATAGATTCATGCAGAGCTCTTTGGCAAGCTTGACGAATCATGTAGTGTTCAAATATGCGAAATACAAATCTCGCTTAGTATTGCAGTATACTAGTCGTCTTCGTTCGCCCCAATATCATTAGCTTTCATATAAGTGCAGGTTTTGCAAGCTAGCAGTCGATCCACCTTTGGTAAACCCTGAAGACCAGCTACATACATGAACCTTAATGCACAGTGAGTGCACCTGAATTACAATTCTGGCGAAAATGAACTCAAACTTGATTTTTAGTCGCAATGCATGCTTGTAAATAATGGATTCAACAATCTTATTTTTTATTAATGTTTTCTTGTCCCGAAACATATTCCAAATTTTGGTCTATTGATGTGAATACTTAAGTAATCACCAGATCGAACTTTAACATATGATAATTTGCTTAAAATTTTAAATACAAATCCGGATAGCGTGGCCAAGGTGTCATGTCAGGTTTACTCTTGCGGAGCGCGCAACGGATTTAGTGTTCTCTATACGATCCCGGCGGTACTATCCCTCGTTTACTGAAATATAGAAGTATGAACTGCTTGGACTTTGAACTAAAAGAATGGCGATAAACAAAACCTGGAAAGCAAAATAAAAAAAAGGATGCCAGAATCCGCCAACGTTAGAGAGTCAATTATGCCAGGAGTGAGAACTGGTTTGTTATTCTTAGCTCTCTGCCCCCATAATTCAAAAATTAATAGTATTTGAATACTGTTTGAGCATTCGAATGAAGATTTGCTGGGGCAATGTCTCCCATTTACGAGTTTGGATGCTGAAACTATTCGGCAGTCCGGCTGAACATCAGTTTAAGTATCGATGTATGCTTCGATGAGCACTAGATCAGCCTCGCTGTTGTTTTACATCTCGGCGGTATATTTGAATCGCGAATTCAAATGTTCTCTTACTTTCGTCCTTGAAACCCCAGAGATAAAAACACATCGAATCCTTCTTTCCTAAGAGATAAAAACCTTTCTTACAACGTTGCTACTTCTGATTAAGGACAGTAATCACTCTTTTTTCGTTCAGCACTCGTTCTCCTATTTTAAAAAGCGAATTGCGACTGAGGACCCTACGTACCTTACACTATTAGAAAAGATTTGACTTGGTTGCTTATTAAAAACAACCACTCATATTACTTAAAACAACCACTCATATTACTAAAACAAATTTAAAAGATATTATTCGAAAAGATGCTTCATATCCTTCAATGCTTGGCACAGAGCAGTGGCAAATAGTTTCGAAGAGGTGTCATCGGCGCTATTCTTGGAGGATATATGGAAGAAGAACTGATCGTTGCCTGCGAACATATAAGACACACCGTAACCATCATCTGCAACAGGCCCGAAGCCTCCTCCTGGTGAAACGAACTTGTCTACCGTTTCTTTCGGCAGTCCTTTTCTCAGAGTGGTTTGATCCTGTGGTTGTTGTGACGTTGATAGGCGCCAAGGCATCGTCAGAGCTTCAATGAGAAACTCGCTGGAAACATCCAGAGCTTTAGTCACAATATAGAGTGCGAACAGATGTCTATCACACCCCTTCCCAGCCATACAGTCCTTGTTCTTCAATGCATGTTTATCACAACCGTCTCTCAAAATAGCGATTATATCTTCCGCAGGTTTGCCTTGTTCCATGGCCAACACAAAATCACATGTTTCTTGGGACAACGATCTCGTAGTTTCGGTTCGTCCTTGATGAAACAAGCGCGTCATGGATGATTCATAGGTCAGGTCAAATTGCCCCCGACTACGATGATAAGCCAGCTGTAGTGCCATCTGCACATAACCATCCGGACTGCATAGAGCTACTTTCTTAATGAACCCAGCGCCGTAATCCAAATGCTCCACGATTTCCAGATCTAAATCTTCAATCAATTGATTAGCGAATGAGGTAGCTTGTTCAATAGCAGCTTGAAGCTCGTCGTTGATGTCCCATATTAGACGTTTAGGAGCCATCAATTTGCTAGTATTGGCTTTCTTATCACTCGATAATGGCTTGACTATATCACCTGATGATTCTTCCCCACTGCCAATTCTCTTTTTGGCCATGGTTTCATAATCCCACAATTCGCTTAGCATTGCGTACTCCCACAAATGGGCTATTGCAGGTGCATCCGCCCATGAATGCTCGCAATTCATTCCAGCATATGCATCATCATACACTACCAAATTTATGCTCTTGTCGAACCACCTATTCGCTCCATTGCCGTGGAAGAGGGACTTTGCTCTATCATTGAGACTTGAGTGGTGGGCATCCTCCAGGAACACAATGAATGCCGATTTCTCAATAGCTTCCAGTGAGAGTCGGTTGACTCCATCACAAAAGTACAACTCTCGAACTTCAGCCCATCTTGTTCTAGGACCAGCGGTGAATGCAGCGATATTCGCTCCCTTACGAGCGTGCATTACAGGCTTGTCCATTTGAGCCTGCGTGGCTAGTTGAGCGAAATTAGTTGAACTAACAGATCCAGAGAGTCCACCACGCTTGGCCTTGAGGGAATCAAGAACCACCAAATCTTCAAATGATTGCACGGAGCCTCTTCTTGAGAAGGAGTTGCTGTTGCGAACAGATGGAGGCAAGGCTCTTGAAGAGTGTTCGAGAATGACTTCCAACTGGGAGATAATTTCCTCAGCTGAGTAGGGAGTAAGGTGAGTACCGGAGACACCATGATACACATTCAACTTGTAGTAATGACCTTTAGAACAGACGATGATGTATCGACTTCTAACAGTTTGCAATGTGTCAAATTCGCGACCAGGAAGTCTGCAGGTACCAAACATTCGCTGGTATTGTTCCATACAAAGCGGAATCAAACCTCGAATGCGCATTGGTTCCAATGTTTCCTCTTCAATAAGGTCTTTGAATACCAGCATGTGATGAACTAACCTTCCAGCTCTAGCTGTCTGGCTCAGAGTGGGTCGGAATTTAGAGTCCAGAACGTAGTAGTTGGAGTTTATCATAATTGGAGTTCGACCATACAGATAGCAGTATTTCTCCCACCAATCAGTAACATAGTTCGAGTAAAACAGGTGTTTTAGCCATAGCCATCTTTGGCATGTTTTCCCTTCGTTTTGCTGGAACTTTTGTGAATTGGCTTTGGTGCGCTCATAGTCTTCAGAACTAAGCAACGGTTTGACAGACTTGAGGTAGGCGTCACATGTCTGTTTCAAAGGAGGCAAAGGCAATGATGGAAGAGACAACCCAAAGGAGTAAGTGAGATTTTTCTTACCAGAAAGCAGTTTCACCAAACCGCCCCACACATACGTGAGCATGGACGTAGGCTTTCCAGGCACAGCATACAACCAACCTTGCCAAGAGAGCAGGATTCTCAAGAAGAAACGCTCAACAGTAACAATTCCCAACATACCAACAAACGCGGCTGCAGATGCCAGGTATCCAACACGGAACTGAGTAGAGTAATATCCATGAAATGGATTCAGAGGAGCAAACACACGTGAGTCCACTCTCCAAAGAGCGTCAGCAAGCCACCCTGAACGAACCCATGAGTCTCCTTTCGCAGATACCGTGAACGCAGTCACTCCGCCCATGACTGCAACCAGCATAGTAGGTGTCGCTGGCCAAATGCGGTTGATCAGCGAGTATTTAACCCGATGGGTAAAAAGAGCCAACTTCCTAGCAAGGGTAGAGGGAGTAGGAACGGAGAAGTTCAGGGAGTAATATCCCTCCTTTGAGCCTCCGAATTTCCCCCCGCCACGCTGAAGGTAGTACAGATCAGCAGCATTCCTTGCTTCAGCCATTCTGATTTATCATTGTTTCTTGTTTCTGTTGAGTCTTAATGATAGATACTAGGTAGTGGTAAGACCTTTACCTACTAGAAAACTATTTCCTTTTGAAATGTCATTTCAATATTTCATCCTCTTTGAATTTAGTTTGAAAAGTAAATGAAAACATTCAAACAAGTTTATTCGCCGCACAAAAAAAGACTGATCTGCTGTGCTATATCTCAAGTTGTGTAGAAATGATTGTATATTTCAATACGTAGTCCAAGCAAGGAGTTAGATCGCGAGTGCCCAAAAGAAAACGTATCTCGAGAGAAAAAATACCATACTTTCTTCAAATCAGACATACAAGTTTTGATCAAATTACATTCAACTGCAACGCAATATGCGATTGGATGCTTCATAGATTTTGCAGTGGCGGCACAAGTGTCTACTAAAATTTTAGTCACTACAGGGAGGAGGAGCCACCCCTATTCTCGAAACGTTGCTTCCGGGGGGACTATCCGGATATTCTTCTGGGAACATTGTTGCAACATTTTGGATTTCCTTTCTATGAAACAGAACCGATACTTCTAAGAGATTGGTACTTTAACCACGCGTTCGGATCATCCCGCATCGACAGTTCTGCTTCCCATTATTCATTATGTCACTTGGATCATGGGAAGAGGTTACATTAGCATCTTCAAGTGACTGGGACTTTTGCAATACCACTGACGAACAAAGCCTTGATGGATATTCTGATTTTGGGAGTTACTATTCCTATTTTTTGTCGAATGTTTCTAAAACGTATCCTGAAGATGAAATGGAAAGTGAATCACAAGAAATTTCAAATTGCAAACGTTTTGGGAAATATCGCAGCGTTGGCGGGCACAGTGCCATCAAAAACCATGAAAAATCCGACTACCAAATTGAGCGGTTGTTCAACAGCAACAGAATCCAATATGTGTCGGAATTTTGCATACAAAATAGGAATCGAATCTCATTCCAGCCTTCTCATGTTTCATTGAATGGAACCTCCCTAAGCAAGTGTTTCCACATCATCGATGATTTATACTCGCAGTCTATCTGTGTGAAGAAACCAAGTCAGTCTAACGCGACAAGGACCGAGTACGAGATCCAATTAGAAGCCATCGGTGATATTCAGAATAGCGAAACCGTGTTTCATCAAGCAAACACCAAGGTGTACCGAGCAGTTCGAGCTGGAGTCAAGCCGAACCACTGGGTGAAAACCAAGCTATTCGGTGAATACAAAACAGACATACCTCCAGCAGCACTTCAACATGATTCTTCAACTGCTGAACTTCCTGCCTGTTATTATACACCAAATGGCGCTAGGAAAAAACTTCAAGGTTCTATTTCATGTCGTTCTCCGCATTCCAAGGATCATTTTTCGGCTGTAGATCCATCTCAATTTCTCGAAATAGATCTTGGGTCGATTTGTGATGTTGCAAGTTTAACTGTCCGTGCCAGGGCTGTAGATACAATCATGGCATTCCCGAATCATTTTTGGAGAAAAAGTATCTTTGAAAGCACCGATGTTAATCCATCACGTTGGAAAGGAGCCACTCCGACTGTATTTGCCAATGAAGACAAATATTCTAACGAGTATCTTGGATATGAGAGATTCTCCGTACATTGTAGAGTTAGCAGAGGAGGGAAATGGATAAATCTTGGTTCATTCAAATCTTCACGCAGCAATTTTGAAGAGGATGTTATGCTTTTAAATCAGGATAAAATACTTCGTTGCCAGTTCATCCGCGTGGTTCTCGATCCACTTACTGATTTTTCCAGGCTCAACGGAATCAAAGTATCGGTGTTCGGAAAGCCACTCGGCCCATCAAGAACCACCAAATTGGTTCCATATGAATCGACAGTCGTCTACCGAGTGAAAATGCCACAGAATAAACTACAAATAAAGGGACGATCATTTCGAGGATGTTCGTGTTGCCGCAGCACTTCCAAGAATTCAAAATCAAAAAAACGCAATGAACAAACACATGATATCAAAGAGGCTCTTGAGGGACTACATATCTAATTAATTCTCTATTTGAGATTTCAATTTACGTTCTCACATCAATTTGAATTTCGTATTTCAATTGTAATACCGGTATTACCTTGTGTGTTTTTCAAATTTGATTATTTGAATGACGTTGACTGAGGATTACAAGATTAAGTGTGATTTTCTTGGTCTTGATGTGGATCCCTTTGTCTTGACAAGTCTAGCCACTGATTGGAAGTACATGAAGGCCTCCAACCGCTTCTCACTCCTGCCCCTCTTGCAGGTCCTGAAGAATGAATCTTCAAGGAAGAAAGTGAAACTTCGAGACACGCTTGAGATATTGAGACTAAAGCGAGCTACTTGCGCATGCCATAAAGGTCACTTGGCAGATTCTAATGCTCGAGTTATTGCTGAAATGCTAATGATTTGCAGCTCGTTAAAGGAAGTGAGTTTCCATCATGCTGGTCTCAGCAAATACGGGGCGCTGGAAATTGCCAAGGCCATATCCCATAGTGACTCTATAGAAGTTCTCGATCTCTCGTTCAATGCAGGATGCGCTGATGGATTGTCTGATGGAACTTTTGAGGAGTCATTGTCGACCAACGTGTCGCTTCGAACTCTGAATGTGACGAACAACCAATTGGGTTTTTCGGTAGTGAATCGTTTTAATAACGCTATGAAGAGAAGTCATGGCGAAGACCCTTTTGAGATCATAGATGACGGGAACAATGTTTTCGAGGAGGTCATGAATGCACTTACTCACTTGGTTGGCATCCTATTTTCCTTTGTTGGAACGAGTATCTTAATGTATCATGCGTCCGGTCAACCCGCTATAGTGTATTACGCGTCTTCTGTCTACTGCGTGAGCCTGGTAGTACTATTCACGGCTTCTACGGTGCTGCATGCTACTTTCTTGCTGCCAAAATGCCTCAACGACGCCGCAGGACTCATTGACCACATTGCAATTTATCTGCTGATTGCTGGAACTTACACTCCTATCGCATTAATCAGTTTGCGTGAAAATCCACTAGGAATCAAAATTGTAGTTGCCGAATGGAGTCTAGCTGCGTTAGGAATAGGCCTTACTCTGTTCAGTGCGCGGCATCATGTTCCATACAAAGTTGCCATCGAGCTAGTACTCTACCTCGCTATGGGCCACATGGTATATTTTGTGTGGGATGATTTTGTGCAACATGTTGATCCAGGAGCAATTGATTATCTGAAGTATGGAGGGTTTTGTTACACCTTTGGAGTTGCATTTTTCATCGCTGAAAAGGCGCACCATCCTTTGCACCATGCTATTTGGCATGTATTCGTACTTGCCGGAGCAGCGTTTCATTACTTGTGTATTCTCTTCTTTGTTGTAGGGACGGAAGAGCCTCATAATGCAACATGCCTGACCAATTAAGTATTTCATTCAAGTTGACTAGTTTCGTTTTTTTATTCGGTAGTTAGCCAAAAGCCATTTCGAAATGCCACGATGGAAAGACTCACGAGCGTTGAAGTTGGAAAATTCACAACCTTGCACGAACATTCCGGAACCTTTACACAGGATTTCAGGTGTAGGCAGTGGTATTTCACTACGGTCTTTGCCAAAACCAACTGTCATGCTCATCCAACAAGCATGTTTTCACTATGAGAAGAAATGTGCCGGTAAATATGACGCCAAGAGTGTAGCCGCACGGTATGTATTTCAATTGTCAAGAGAAGTTCAAGGTTTGCTGTCTTCAATACAGAACGATATAAATGAAAAGGAAAGAAAACTTTGTTTCTTGGAAAACTCAATGAAGGAATGGGATGAACATTTTGGGCCTTTGCGCAATTTGAGACCAGATATTTTAGTAGATGAAAAGAATTCGCACAAGCATGTCATTCATAAAATTTCTGGCTCTCAAGAATATCAACTAGGAGACAAAGTCGAGTTGATATCACCGTTTAGACTAAAAATGATGATAGATGATTATGTGGAAGCTATTTGCCGATTAAAAAAAGAATTGAATGAACAGAAAGCTCTACTTCAGACTCGAGATGCAGAGTATGAGGTTAAACTTCGCGACGACCGTGTTGTCAACAACAATCATCTCAGGTCGGAAGCCACTTATCTTGAAAGAATGTTCGAGCAGAAGAAAGACGATATCGAAAAATCTCATTTATTGCAAGTTGAAAAGTTGATGAAAATCCAACAGGAAAAAGATATTCGAATCGAGCAATTAGAGCAACAACTGGAAGATCAACGACGCAGTTCCGGAAGTATGAAAATCGATTTGAACAGAATGGATTCCCACAATCAAGAGTTACAAAAGGAGGTTTCAAAATATAAAAAGAAGTCAGATCAAAATTGGAATTATCTAGTAGGGAAAGCACAGGAGCAGGTAGTAGAGCAGCACAAAATCCATGTGAACAACTTGCTGCAGCAAATTGAAAATATGAGGCGAAAACAGCAACTTGAGGAGCAAGCCAGTAGCAAGAAACAAATGCAATATGAATTGGACCATATGAAACCACTTCAACGCAAATTAGCGGAGCAAAATGAAACGGGAAAAGATATCGAAGCAGAGAATTACTATCTACGCAACAGAGTCAAGGAACTTAACAGGATTGTAGCTGCTCTTCAGTGCGTCGTCAAGGGATAAAATGGGAAGGAATCCTTCTCATGTTCTCAAGTTGACAGCATCCATTTAGGTTGATACTTATATATTGTCTTACAATTCCTGGTATAGTCTCAATAATGAATAATGATACCATACCTCAAAAAATGGCCCCTATGTTAATTTAACAAGTGACTGAGATGGGGTATCAAATCGTTCAAAAGTACCTGGAGGCTTCCACGAAACCAGGACTCGTTGGTATTTTTAACATAGCTTCATAAGACGATTCCATTTGCACTATCATTTGGATGCTTGATTGTATGGTGAAAATGAACGATCAGTCAGGCACGCGTCAATCGGTAAGATTTCACGATTTCCCTGTGAATTTAGCATGAAAATTTATCAGTACCCTACGCTATAGTAACGGCCTAAAGAATAACAATGCTCTCGAATATTTGTTATGAATTATATTTGCAATGAATTTACTTCTCCACGCCAGCCAATTTCCGATATTTAGAAAGTGTGACACAAGCAAATACAACACGAAATATGTCTTCGTATAATGATGTTGCATCCTTTTCAAATATCAATTCGTTGGTAGTTTCACCATCCACACCGGAATACCCAGGTTGGATGGTGGACAGAAGATCTAAGGAAACAACGGCCTACGCCATACAGTTTCAAGTACAGAAGGGTCGGGAAAGAATATCTGTGTACCTCGGCCTGGACCAGCGTACACACCGTTTATGTACTCGTTCGCCCTAACTCGTCCAACCTTGGCAATAGTAGTTCGTGTGGTTATTGAATACGACATCTCAGATCTATACCCACGCAGTGGATGTCGTGGAACCTGAAAACCTTCCCATACCATTTGCTGGTTGAAGCCCAATCGTTGGACTTCACCTATAGGCATGGTCCAACCCCCTTCACCGCCGGCACCACGAAGAAGGACGGTTCCCCTGGGAATTGTTATCCTACGAGTGATATATGGGCTATAATTAGGAGATGCACGTTAGGCAGCAGCCGCACCCAAGTATCCACCTTGGTCACGAGACAGTCTTGCACCTGGAATACCCAGGTAACCATATCCAACATATTGATTACGCGCTGCTGTTGGGAGTGCATCACCATGCGTGGTACGTACGAATCTGGTAAGACCATTTAAAACAGCTCTGGGAATCGTGTTGTCAACTGCTCGACCTTCAGGGAAAATCACAGGCTGGTGCACAGGTTCGTGACCGCCAACACTATTAGATCGTCGCAAGGATGGCTCAAAATTTGCATCACGAGGCCTGCTACCGACATAGCCACGATTGAAATCGCAAAGGTTCGTTCATGGCCTTTAGCACTTCCATTTCTCGTGCTTCCATATTTAGCTGGGTGCTGTTGGGCGATTCTGATATAAAAAGCCGGCTACCATTGACAAGAACAAAACTCACTGTGGCAGCTGTTACGCCAATCATCAAACCTTTAACAGCATTTTCGAAAACGGGGTTTCCGCGAATTGCATTATCGAGCATTTGCGTAGCTACAGCTGACCCTCCACCAGTAGCAGCACCTGTAGTATATTCCTTGACCAGAGATATAAAAGTCTGTAGCTTTGACCTCGTAATCTCTTTTGAAGCGTTCTCGGCACCAGCAGGTAGAGACATTTTACATGATACACCTCCAAGTACAGCACCAACAACAAAACCATTGCCGGTAGCAAAATCGACGTCAACGAGATCAAAACTCCATCGGCCATATCAAGAACCTGCTGTGTCACCGAACTAGCAGCTGCGGATACTGCGCCAGCACCAGCACCAACAGTAATACTTCCTAACAAGCCAGCAATGTTGAAAACAGTAGAAGCAGTTGCACCGAAATTACTGGCCACAGAAGAGGCAGCATAAGCACCAGTTGAACCAGCAACTGCTCCAACAACTTGCGTTTTGATAAAAGTCCCCCAGTCGAACGATTCACCTGCTGTCAGAGAGTACACGACCGAGCTTACTCCTGCTCCTATAAGTGCACAGCAACTTGAGTCGCGACACCAACGGTAATAACCATCACGACTACACCGCCAACTACTTCCATTGCACCAAATAGAGCTCCTGTGACTGCATGCCAAATTGGTACCCCTATGAATCGACCATAGACCTTGATCATATCCATTCCACTCTCCACAAGCTTCAGCAGACCTGATGTCTCGGTGGCTGATAGCAAACCGCGATGGTGAACTTTATGCATAAGACCGAATGGGTCCGTCAATTCATTCAATCCAAATTCATTCTTCGTGCTCATCAATCCATGCTCGGTCACATAACTTATTGAGGCTGTCTTGCCACTTAGATCCTCTTCTTCCGTTTCTCTGCTCTCAGAAAGATAAAGAATTACCCGTTCCTTCGCTTCCAAGTCCTTGCGCTTTAACACGCCGGAAATGACGCGTTCACTAGCTTTCAACTACCGCAGGTTGCTACTAGCAATTTCCCAATCGCAAGACACAACGGGTCGTTTCAATTCATCAGGGGTACAGCGTAGAGGCATTATTCAATCGTGCAAATGAAAAGACCAGGTTTATTGTTATCAGGGAATATCAGCCGCAGATCTATATTCGTTCGTTTCAAAAGGCGATTGTTGGAAATTGATAATTTCAAAAATTAATTTGATCTTTTGAGTGATTAGAACTGGAACCTCATTACAACTGTAGTGAACTTGGTCATAGTTCTGATTTATGAAAAATTTAGAAGCTATGAATAGGCTAAACAGTAGTACAAGGACTACGAGTACGGCTCTATTTATTAAACTTGTGAACCAGGTAAAATTTTAAATTTCTGCGTGCCATGAATAGGCTAAACGCTATAACATCAATTTATGCAGAAGCAAGTATTTTCTTTGAGGCTGGTCTGGCTGGAATTAATTAAATCAGTAGTTTTAAAGTTAAAACAACAACAGGATAATATGACTCTCATTTGCAAGCCAACGGGGGAAATGGAATTACATATCAAAGGGAAGCACTCGTATGAGCAGAAAGGCGGCAACGGCGTTGCTTCTTGCTGTGCCTTTGCCAACACGACCACTATGATGTTGTACCTTATTGGTTTGGAAATCTACAACGGAAAGGTAGAACTGGCAGCACCGGAATGTGTCAACCCAGGAGAAGTTGTATCTTTTGTTTTTCGGAAGAAGGACATGAGTCTCAAAGGCTCGAAAGCCGTTTTAACATATGGCGTCGGGTCAGCTACAACACCATTCTGCAAAATTGCTTTAGGATTTGACTCCCCTTATGATGGAGATAACCATATTGGTGTGACCATCACCGGTCCTGGACAACTTATTACGACTCCTGAAAACGTGTGTAGGACGAGTACAAATTTTATGACCGCTGACCCGATAGACGTCCCTTTTACAACTGTTGCGCGAATCGAATCGTCGAAGATTTAGCATCCCCGATTTATCACTTCCAACTCATTTCTCAGCGAGAAAAATATGTGCTCTTCAACTCCATGTTCACTGGAGACATTGTGGATGGAAACTGCTATGCGATAGTAAATGCGGGGAGTGGGATAACACTCGACCATTACTTTGGTAATAGCATTCAAGCTTATAATAGTGACACCAGTAATCCGCACTATCAGTGGGTTCTACGATCGTGTGGCGATGGCTGGTTCGGTATCGTGTGCCGAGCAACTGGGATGGCCTTAGATCATTATTGCAGCAACAGCATTCAAGCTTTTAACGACGACATTTCCCATCATCACCACCCGTGAAAATTTTATGGGCATGACGACGGTTCATTTTCCATTGTTAATCATGGTACAGGAAAAGCTCTGGATCATTGTGATGGGACAAGTATTCAAGCCTATGATGACGATATATTGAATTGCAACCACAGATGGATGCTTCAACAGGCCTGAAATATCCCTTGCTAATATGATGAATGTAGTATTTAAAAATAAATTGTTTTGTTTGAAGAAGAAAGGTATGTATTCTTATTTCAAAAAATCAAAAGGTAAGGCCATCAATTACTAAAGTCATTTCAATTTAAACAAGCGCGAACGAAAGAAAACTATTCAATAGTTATTCTTAACAAGCAAGTCAAAAGAGCTCTGTAACCTTCAACTTGACAACAATACTGGACAGTAAACAGCTTTTATAACACAACCACCCAAGCAACTATATTAGAGGTTCTTCTTTCTGCATACCTGAAATCATCTCATGAACACTCTATTGGTGTCTTGATGCCGTCCAATAACAATGATATAGCGACAAATTCTTGATATTTCTTCCTTGACAGTTTCTCTCTATACGCTACAATTTCATCAGATGTTGTTGAAAAACTAGGCGAATGAAATGGGGAGGGAGGACATATAGCTTCAGAAAATTTTGAGCATGAATTAATCGAAATGCAAGGGAAGATGGTTTCACTGCAGTTCGAAATATGCCAAAACAAAATAAAACATTTCATTTTCCTATTTTTGAAACAACAGAAAAGAATTAAGATTTAACCCGCCCTTTTGAAAAGGCTGCCTGTTCACCAATTTGCATCTAAAAAACGGTCCAATCAAAATCAATTTACTTTCCTCGGTGGATTTTAATGTTTTAGATGAAGCATCAACACGGCGTCTTCATGCATTTGGCAAGCACAGGTTTCGAAATCATCGGAAAAGGAAAGGGTGCATCTGTTTGTCAGGTTTTGTACTTGAGTAACAGGGCTCGGTTGAAAATCGACGACCAGATAGGCCTCTGAGGGCTTTATGAGATTATAGCAAATGTCACGGGGGCTCGCTCTTTTTTTTTCGTTGCCCAAAAACCAAGTGATGCATATTCTCAGTCTGTTGACTTTGCATTTGGCATTCGCTTGCACCAATATTCGAGTCACAGAGAAAATTGATGGTGAAAGTGTTGACATGATAGGGCGATCCATGGAGTTCATGTCGCAGTTCCCCGTTTACGATGAATGGAGTGTTAGCACTCATCCCCGTGGTGAAAGCATGGGCTCTGGAATAGAATGCTCTTTCGGTCACTCAGCTACCTGGTCGAATAAGTATGGGTTTGTATCCATCGACAATCATTTATCTTTGGGATCGATAGGCGATCCAAAGATACTTCAGGTTATCAGTGAAGGGTTGAATGAACATGGGCTCGGTATTAGCATGCAGATATTCCATGCTGCCGAATACCAGCCGCGACATAGTAGTGGCAATAAGACACTTGTGGCATTCTCTTGTCTTGTACAGTTTCTGCTAGGTAATTTCGAAACAGTGAAGAGCGTCCGACATGCGTTAGAGAAATCGATCACAGTCTACGATCCATTTCCCCATGAGTTTCGGGTCATGAACTGCCATTGGGGGATAGAAGATGCACAAGGTGGTCATGGATTGATTGAATACATTGATGGTAAACTTCACTTTCATAACAATGACCTAGGCGTGTTTACTAATGATCCCCGATATGAATGGCATGCAGAGAACCTTAATCAGTATGTCTCCGTCTCCCCTGAATACTCTTTTGTTTCCCCTCAAGTTAGTGTAAAAACGGAGGATTTCGGGACACTTCCTATGGCTGTTGGTCACGGACAAAACACGCTGGTAAGTATTGTAGCTAACTTTTTCCCGGTTCGATTCAATTAATGTTTTAAATGTGCATAGAGGCTTCCTGGTGATTTTACTGCAGCAGGGCGTTTCGTCAGGGTTTTCTATTTGAGGCAACTGAGTACTAGCAACTCACGTCCTACTACGAAAGCATCTTGTTTTCATTTGGTGTCGAGCCTCCTAGATTCGGTCATGATACCTCTCGGAGCCAATGCGAGAAGAAAGCCGGAGACTGGATTTGAATCGACAGAATGGACCACAATCAAGATACCGAAGTACCGGGAGTTCTACTTCAGATCTTATACAGGAACTCAATGGAAAGTTGTGAAGCTTGATGAAATCGATTTTGATGCTGATTCGCCAAAAGTAATTCCAATGACCACCGGAAGTGATATTCTTGATGTTACTCCAAGGCTTCAAAATATTGAAGTATTTGCCGAAATTTAGAAACTATTTGCATGCTGGTTCAAGAGATAGATCTTTAAATTTACTATATATAGGAACTGTTATGACCGTGTCTCTTAAGTTAGTGAATTAAATTGTAGTGTTTCTATTTGTGAGACTCTCTGACGCGTGCTGTTTTAGCAGAGGCTGGAGTGAAGAGATATGTACTCGTTGTACTATGAGTTCTTAGTTCATATTTTGGGAAAATTGTTAAAGAGATGAATGAATGTAAATTATGGTGTGTGATGCAGCATGCTCACGGCAGATTCAAAAGCGGATTTGAATTATAAATATTCACTGCAATGTGTAGACTCTTCAACTCATCCCAGCTCATGAATAAAACTTTTACTAGTTTAAATCAAAAGTTGTTGCAAAAAGAAAAAACTAGAATTCAGGTAATTGTGTACGTGTAGGCTGCACTATGCACTCGCACTGTCGTATATTACTGTACATAGAAGCTGAATGATTTCACATCAAAAATCGATTCACGAATTTGTATTAAAAATATAGTTTAACATCATTTTTGAAGAAAGGAATTTAACCCCTAGGCCGACCGGGGTCATAATATATATATTTTGAGTTTCCTAGTACATACTCCTAATAGAATTGATCACTCAAATTGGAAGCACTCGAGAAACAGTCGGTTACTTTTTGAGCTCTATTTAAATACTCTTGATCAAAATGGAATACACGAGCAAGGACGGTGTTGAATTGGAAACCAAGTATGAGCACTCCGACGTGATCGCTTTTGAAGCTCAACAAAAGGAAGAAAAAACAATAAGCAAGCTACAGCAGTCGTTGGCTGGATATTTTGAGGCCATCGGCAGTCGCATGATATCCGAGGCTGATGAAATGATGATCAGACAAGAATCGAATTCATCGTGTCGCAACGCGGACGTTCTGAAGGTCTGGCTTTTCAACCATGCTTCCAATCCATACCCTACTCTTGAAGACGTCACGCAACTTTCTTCAGAATGCGATATGAGTAAGCACCAAATTCGAAATTGGTTTTCCAATATTAGAAAACGATATTGGCTCCCTTTAAGGGAAGGCAGAGAACCCGCAAATCCTCTCGGGCATATAATCAAAGTTCTGTCTGGCCCTTCTCCAATGGAAGCGCAAATCATATCCGAAAACCAAAACCAAAACGAGATCGATTTTGAATTTGAAACATAGATAGAACGTATTACTTGGTTCGCTTCAAAAGACACATTAAAACAAAAACTAATTATCACTTGTTTGAATGAGATATTTTGTGCCTTTCCACTCTATGTAAAGACCTGAGTCTTCATAGGAAAAGCCTTCGGAAAGGGTGATAGCCAGATGCGACTTAATCAAACCCAAAGTTGGAGACAAATTGGAGTGTTTGAGTACTGGATGGTAGATTCTGTTCGTTTTCGTTTTCCAAACCAAACCATTGGGATTGAAAGTTTCATAGGTGTTAGCATTGTACACAAGAAGATCTTCTCCATCAACTGATTCCAAGCGATCAAATACAATAGGTGTATCAGCAGGTCTTACAAAATTCATTTCTGTGCCACAAGGTGAAATGAAAGGGTAATCATTCTTGGACTCGGCAGATTCATTTGGTCGCAATCGTTTCCAAAAGAAATTTAGAAATTTGGGCGACTTCAAACTGGTGGTGATACTCTTGGGAAGCATATCTTCTATATAGAGACGTCCCTGAAGATCGATATGGTAATAGTACATTCGTTTATGCGCCTGTGCCTCATAAAACGACGCCGGTTTTATTTGACTCTGTGAAAGACGGTAAAGACGGTATCTATAAAATTGATGCTTTTCACTTACTTTTTGGATATCCTCGGCATAGCTACAAAACCTTCTCGAACGAAACGAACTCACAAAGGTGTGCCGCATTTTTTCATTCAAAGAAAAGCGACCTCGCGGGGGGCGGACCGAATCGAATTGTCGTAATCACTAATCAGTGAATCAGAGAGAGGCTATGCAACCACCCTGTAATTGAAGACGACCTAGAACAGAATATGCTTTACTATGGCATGTGTGGCTGATTGATAGAGCATGAACATGTAACTGCTTGTTTATATTAAAATTTATAAGCGCTAATTCGAGTTGCAGGCTCAAAAGGTTGTCGGGATTCTGGTGCTTTGATTTTAGCGCGCATTTTTCAAAAAATCAATGACAACACCTCCATCAGTTGGCTGAATTATTGAGCTGCGTATCTTTCTTGAAGAAGCCGCTCGTGGGGCAAATTCCAGTCAAGGTCAAGGACCATCTCTTTCAGAATCGACAAGTGGAATTGGGGGCTCGCGCCAGACCTTTTGCATTGTTTGAGACATCGCCGTGGCTCAAAGAACCTTCTTTGTGTGCAAGTATTTTTTTGATGAGATGGACTGCAAGAGAAACTTGGCTTTTAGTGATTGTCGCCACCCGCCCGGATCACTTTGATTCGCCGCAGGTGGCGGAACTGCGAGATGTACTGCATCCTTCAGCTCATATTTGAATATCCACAAATGCCTTCATCTTGTTCAATTTTTTAAATCTCAACCGGGACAATAGCTCGTTTGAAGCATCTCAAATTTCCAGATAATTCTGTGTTCCAGATTCTTAGATTTCTAATTCTTTGGTGAGATATAAAAAGGTCGAAGTTCAAAATCTGTTAGGTTAATTGTGCACCTCACCAACCTTGGGAAGCTGAAGAATCAAAAATTTGCGAAAGGTCATGCTTTGGTTCTTTTCATCATTGGTATTGGTGCTGGATGGGTGTAGATACCAAGGTATTATTAAAAAGGTTTCTGGTATATGCGAGATAACTTTCCGGATGCAGAAAGAGATAGGTCAACATTGATTTATATATACGTCATGGAAGGCGTTTGTAGGCGACATTGCTTTCAATTCTAGGGATTCAATTAAATTACACCAGGATTGGTATAAATTGAATCCAGCGATTCCTCAAAATGTTGCTGCTTCTGATTACCTCACGGATTGTCAATAGGCACTTTTGTTTGAACGAGATATATATATATATTTTTTTTTTAAACAACAAAAATCGATTTTTAAAGCACTACTAGTAGTGGATAAAAGCCATCAAATGCTAATTTCTTAATAAACAAG
>Ga0209390_10003406_pt1 | contig 25870 bp, 19 predicted proteins | sample BON01_FD_187212 | JGI IMG/M metagenome (GOLD analysis project Ga0209390, IMG submission 187212) | Freshwater microbial communities from Lake Bonney liftoff mats and glacier meltwater in Antarctica - BON-01 (SPAdes) (version 2) | ecosystem: Environmental > Aquatic > Freshwater > Ice > Glacier... | reverse complement strand
TCTTATTGCCATTAAAGCTATATAAAACAACACATTCAAGAATATTTCTTTAGATTCAATCGCTTGAATTTCAGAACTACGATTCTAGAAAAATTGCTAAACAGAATGACTTCCAATCTTCCAATGATCTGTAAATCAATTAAATGCAATGTGGCTTAAAGGGGTAACCCTATTAAAAAATATGTGAAATTCATTTTTTTTAATAGCAGCAAAATGGGGTTTTATATCTTTTTTTTAAAAAATAGTAACAAATGTTAATTACTAATTTGTTAGGTAAACCAGATACTCCTAAATTTAGCAACATTAATAATAATTAAAAAGAAAAACTATGAAATTAATTTACAATCCCAGGGTTGATGAAGTTTCGAAATTTTCCTTGAAGGTCACCTTTAGGAATTTGCGAAATTTTACGACAATCTTACTTTCAACATTAGCGTTGACACTGATGAATGTGCAAAATGCAAGTTCTCAATGCGCACTTGGAAACTCATATGGTTCGGCTACGGCCCCAACAACCAATGGAGCCACAACACAAATTTCATCGTGTAACTTTTATGGTGAATATGCAACGATTTCTAATTGTCTCTCATCTAATGTATATTCATTAGCGATACAGCCTTCCGGTTATGTAACAATTTATAATTCTGGTGGAACAGCTGTGGCTTGGGGAGCATCTCCATTGAGCTTTACTCCGCCAGCGACTGGAACTTACAGAGCACAATGGAGCCTTTCTTCTTCATGTGGCAATCAATCCTCTTGCCAGGTAACAACTGTTACCTTAGTAGGTCCATCAAATGCATGTACTAACCCAACAAATGCTGGCGCAGCAGTTTCTACGCCGGCCGCAGCTTGTGCTGGACAGAACATTAATTTGAGTTTAACAGGTGCTGCTCAAGGTAGTGGTTTAACTTACCAATGGCAATCTTCACCTGCTGGAGTTACCTATACTAATATCTCCGGAGCAACAAGTTCAAGTTATTCAATAATACAGTCTTCCTCTACTTACTACCGATGTGTAGTAACATGTGCTTCCGGAACTCCTTTAAATTCTACAGCGGTTCAGGCTAATATGAGTTCATTCTTGAACTGTTACTGTGCGAGTGCAGCATCATATCCAAATGATGAGGAAATTTTCAACGTATCTCTTGGCTCTTTAAACAATAGCTCAGCTTGTGGTTCGACTGGTGGCCCCGGAAGTATTGTAGAACAATACTCGAATTATACGAATGCAACACCAGCAGTTGCTATTCCAAACCTTACACAAGGCTTTGTCTATCCATTAAGCGTTCAAATTGGAACGTGCGGAGGAAACTACGGTAACATGACCAAAGTTTGGATTGATTACAACCAAAATGGGTTATTTACTGATACCGGTGAAGAAATATATGTTTCACCAAATTTTACTAACGGACCTCATACGGAAACGGCCAACATAACGATTCCTTTAACAGCCTTAACAGGTAATACAAGAATGCGGGTAGTTAATGTTGAAACAACATTTGCGCCCGGTATAACGCCTTGCGGATCATATGCTTGGGGCGAAACTGAAGATTACTTTGTAAATATTGCTGTTCCTTTGGCAAACGATGCAGGTATCTCAGGTTTTGTTAACCCTGTAGTTCCAACGTGTACGTTTAATGATACCGTTTCGGTTACATTAAACAATTACGGTACAGATACCTTGACTTCATCAAGTATCAATTGGAGCTGGAACTCAATCGTTCAAACACCAATATTCTGGACGGGTTCTATTGCACCATTGTCTTCAGCTACTGTTTATGTAGGTACTGTTGTTTACGCTGCAGGTGATGATTTAGCTGCTTGGAGTTCAAATCCAAATGGAGTAATTGAAAGCGCATCTGGTGCATACAATGACTCATCGATCATTACTAATTTATTGACAGGTTTGTCAGGTATTTATACTATTGGCGGGGCGACTCCAGATTTCCCAGATGTTTTAACTGCTTTAGGAGCATTGAACTTCGCTGGAGTTTGTGGACCGACAACTTTCAATTTACGTTCAGGAACTTACTACGATCAATTTGATTTAGGGCAAGTAATTGGAATGAATGCTACGAATACTGTAACATTACGTTCAGAAGCAGGACATAGAGATAGTGTTACCATCGACTACGGTGGAGCAGGATCAACAAACAACTATGTTATCTTAATGAACAATGCAGATTACTTCCACATTGAGCAAATGACTTTGAGAAATTCGGGCGCTTCTTATGGTCGTGTATTTGATGTTACAGGTGGTTCAGATTACAATGTTGTTTACGACTGTGCAATAATTACACAAGCAAATTCAACATCAAGTAATAATATTAGTGTTATCTATTCAGGAGGTTCAAATGACGAATACAACACATTTGATGGAAATTCAATAGTTGGCGGTAGTTATGGTGCTTATTGGTACGGTTCAGGAAATACTTCCTTGGAAGCAGGAACTGTATTTAGTAACAATGAATTTGTCGACAATTACTATTATGGAGTTCGTTTTTCTTACCAAGATGCTGTGCATGTTTCACATAACCGTGTTTATGGTGCTTCTACTTACTCTTATCGTTATGGTCTTTATTTCTACTATTGCGATAAAGGTTCTGTAATTACTCATAACTCAGTTGAGAGCAATGCTACATCAAATTTTGTATATCCATTCTATGTGTACTATTGTGACGCAACATCTTCTGCTAGAGGTTTAGTTGCTAACAATATGATTACAACGGGCAACGCTAGTTATTCAGGTACTAACTATGGTATGTATGTTTATAATTCTGGATTCCAGGACATCTACAACAACAGTGTCAATATTGTCAATGGATCAACTAGTTCACGTGCGTTATACTTATACAATGGTGGTGCAAACAATGTGAAAAATAATACTTTCACCAACTTTGGCGGTGGTTATGCAGCATATGTATATGGCACTTACAGTATCAATGAAATGGACAACAACAACTTGTTTACTTCAGGCACAATACTAGCGTATTATGACAATTCAAATACAAACACTTTAGCAGCTTGGCAAACAGCATCTGGTTACGATGCAAATAGTATGAGTGTTAATCCAGGATACTATTCTGAATTCGACTTACACGTATGTTCAGATTCATTGAACAATGCAGGTACGCCACTGGCTTTAGTCACTGATGATATTGATGGTCAAATGCGTAATGTTGCAACACCAGATATTGGTGCTGACGAATTTGCGCCACTCGGTCTTCCAGGATTCGTTGGAGCAGATGAAGTTATTTGTTCAGGTGCGACAGTTAATTTATATGCTGGTGCTCCTTCTGATGATGTTCTTTGGTCAACAGGTGACACAACAAATATGTTGGCTGTTATCGCACCAGGAACTTACACAGTAAGTGTAATTGGAGCCTGCGGAATTGCTTTTGATACCGTTGTAATTAGTGCTTCGGCATTAACATTCACAGGTTACTTAATGGCAGACACAACTACATTCTGCGCTGGTGGTTCAGCATTGTTGACTTCTAACATGCCAGCAACAACTTATAGCTGGACAGGTGGCTCTTCAAATGACTCATTGGTTGTAACAACTGGTGGTGTATATACCTTGAATATCACAGACGCTTGTGGTTCAGGTACAGAATCTATAGCGATTACGGTTAATACTGTTCCCGTTGCTTCATATACGACTGTAAATAGCTTCTTAACAGTTGCGTTTACGAATACATCAAATAGTGGCGGAGGAAGTCCAACTTACCTTTGGAACTTTGGTGATGGAACAACGTCAACGGATATGGACCCAACACACGTTTACACAACAATTAACACATTCACAGTTACCTTAACTGTTACGAATGATTGTGGAACGAACACATACACAAACACGGTTACATCAAGTAACCTTGGATTGGAAGAAGTTAATGGATTGGGGACTATCGCAGTTTATCCAAACCCATCAACTGGTTTGTTCCAAATTGATTTCAATACGAATGCTGACATGAACATCACAGTTCAAGTTACAAACGTTCTTGGTGAATCAGTTTACGTGAGAGAACTAGGTTCTATCAATGGAACACACAAAGATGCGATTGATATTACGACTGCAGCTCCTGGAGTTTACTACGTAACTATTCTTTCAAACAATGAGAAAGTAATGATGAGCAAATTGGTAAAACAATAGTAGTCAGAACAAAATAAACTAAAATCCCCTTGGCTTTTGCTGAGGGGATTTTTTGGTTTTATAAGAAAGTTTAATTTGAAATAAGCGCAATTGCTTTTCCACTCCCCTAAAGTGAGAAGTGTCAGTTTAATAAACACACGCAAGCTTCACTATGTGCTTAACTGCTAACTTAAAAGACAAAAGGAAATAGAATGTGACTGCTTAAAAGCAATTTTATTATAGGTTTTCAATATTTAAGCTATCTAAAATTTCTTGATACAAACTTGTCATTTTATCTTGATCACTGGCATAATAATCAAATGTTCTAACGTAGCGATCTCTGGAAATATTAAACTTATTAAATACGTTGTCGCTTGACGTATTAAGTACTTTGTAGAACTTTGTCAATTGACCATAGGATAGCTCAATGTGGGATTCTAACAAAATCAAATCTTTTGTTAAAGAAACCATTTGGGTTCTTGAAATCTCGTCTTTAGGTGCATTAGGCTTTTTTATACTTGCTTCACAAGAAATGAAAGTAACAAATAAAAATATACGAACTACAGTTTTCATTTTCTGTTGAATAAAAGTCTTTGACCTAATTTGCTGTCGAATAATTTACCATCGGAATAAGCTAAATGTCCGTTTATAAAAGTTGAATTTACCGAATGAGAAAATGTTGTTCCTTCAAAAGGTGACCAACCACATTTATACAATAGATTACTTTTATCAACCTTCAGTGACTTATTAGGGTCGACAATTACAAGATCAGCGAAGTAACCTTCTCTTAAATATCCTCTATTCTCAATCGCAAACAATGTTGCCGGTGCATGTGCCATTTTTTCGACTAATAATTCAATTGAAACTTGACCTTCTTTCACTTTTTCAAGTAAAGCCACGAGAGCGTGCTGAACAAGCGGACCGCCAGATGGCGCATTAAAATATTTATTTGATTTTTCTTCAATTGTGTGAGGAGCATGATCTGTAGCGAGAACATCAATAGCTCCTGATCTTAGTCCTTCCCAAATACCTTCTCTATCTTTTTCCGTTTTCACAGCAGGATTCCATTTAATCAAAGAACCTTTTGTCTCATAATCTTTATCGCTAAACCAAAGGTGATGAACACAAGCTTCAGCGGTAATTTTCTTGTCCTTTAAAGCAATATTTGTTTCGAACAATTGAATTTCTTTGGCTGTTGAAATGTGCAGTACATGTAAGCGAGTTCCAAACTTTTTCGCCAATCCCACCGCTCTACTTGAGCTAAGGTAACACGCCTCTTCGGAACGGATTGCTGGATGAAACTTCATTGGCATATCTTCTCCGTATTTCATTTTAAAAAGGTCCGTATTTCGACGAATTGTAGCCTCATCCTCACAGTGCGTAGCGATTAGCATATCTACTTTCGAAAATAAAGATGACAATACTTGCTCATCGTCAACCAACATGTTTCCAGTTGATGAGCCCATAAATATTTTTATGCCGCAAACATTCTTATCGTTCGTTTTGAGAACTTCTTCAATGTTGTTATTTGACGCACCCATGAAGAAAGAGTAATTCGCCAACGAAGCATTTGCTGCAATTTTATATTTATCGTTCAATAAATCTTGAGTCAGTGCATTCGGAACAGTATTTGGCATCTCCATAAAAGAGGTTATACCTCCAGCCACTGCAGCTCTCGATTCAGAATAAATGTTTCCCTTATGCGTTAATCCGGGCTCGCGAAAATGCACTTGGTCATCTATAAATCCTGGTAAGATATATTTTCCCTCGCAATTGATTTCAATACAACTTCCTGCGTCATTTATAGATGATTCAATTTTTACTATTCGCTCATCTTGAATCAATAAATCGCTTTGAAAACTTTTTCCCTCGTTTACGATTGTTCCATTTTTCAGTAAATACTTCATAACTTAAGAAATCGCATTTTCAGTACACCGATAATTGCCTCTTTAAATATGCCACTTGACATTTTTGAATTTCCTAGTTCCCTATCTTTAAAAGTAATTGGTATCTCCTGATACGAAAATCCCTTTTTTATCAATTGATATTTCATGTAAATCTGAAAGGCATAACCTTTAAAAGGAATTTGTTCCAAATTTAGTTTTGACAGAGCCGTATTTCGGTAGCATTTAAAACCTGCCGTTGTATCTTTTACTTTTATCCAAAGGACCATTCGAACATACACAGAAGCATAGAATGACATTAATTTTCGTCCAACTGGCCAATTGACGACTTGACCACCTTTGCAATACCGAGATCCTATAACTAAGTCAAAAGGCCCATTTTCGGCAGTTTGAACCAAGCGCTCAACGTCATCCGGATTATGTGAGAAATCACAATCCATTTCAATAGTGTATTCATAATTATTTTTAAGAGACCACTTAAATCCAACTATGTACGCTGTACCTAGACCTAATTTTCCACTACGTTGTATTAAATGTAATCTATCCTTATACTCCTCTTGTAATTCCTTTACTGCGTTGGCAGTTCCGTCAGGAGAATTGTCATCTATAACTAACAAATGATAACCGAGGGAATAGCCCATGACCTGTTGAACCATCGTTTGGATATTTTCAATTTCGTTATAAGTAGGAATGATTATTAACGTTTTCGGCACGACTTTTTCTCTTTAAGTAAGTAAAAATAGAAATATTTCGTTCAATGACTCTTACATTTGAATAAAAGCTTTGTTTAAAGGTCTCACATTTCGCTATTTTTGTAAAATGAAATTACTCTTATTATTCATTTCCATTTTTAATTTTACTGTATACGGGCAATCGTATAATAATTTGGAACTACTAGATAATTGGAAAGACGACAATTTAATTACAAATTCTTTAAAAAACCGCTATAACGAATGCTACGGCTTTGTCATACACGGTAAAGAATATGCCACAATTGGGAGCACTGAAGGAACGCACTTTTTCAGCATAAATAATCAAATTAAACTTGAAGAAGTAGGATTTATTCGCGGACGTTTTTCAAATGCAAATGTTGTTCACCGCGACTACAAAACGTTCAAAAATTACCTCTACGCTGTCTGTGATGAAGGAGAAAGTTCACTTCAAATCATTGATTTGCAATATCTGCCTGATTCCGTCCACTTAGTTGCTGATTTGGCCGACGATTTCGGGAGAAATCACAATATTGCCATTGACAGTATCAATGAACTGCTCTATTGTTTCAGCCAAACAATAATTACAGGCGGTTTACCAACAAGTACTTATTCTATGCGCGTTTATACACTTACAGATCCGCTAAATCCTGCACTTGTATTTAATGGTTTCAATGATTTTCCGCATGTTCATGATGGCTTGATCCGTGACAATATCGCCATTTTAAATTGTGGTTTTGATGGATTGCGACGATATGACTTTTCACTTCCCACTAGTCCAACTTTTTTACAAAATATGTCCATTTATCAGCAACAAGGTTACAACCATCAGGGTGACTTGAATCCAAAAGGAGATGTATATATTTTTGCAGACGAAACATCAGGTAAAAAATTAAAAAAATGTCGTGTTGCTCCAGATGGTGAAATCACAATTGAATCTTATTTCGGCACAGACATCCAAAACGAGAGCGTGCCTCACAACATAATGCTGGACGACAGATTTGCCTATGTTGCTTATTACAACTCAGGATTAAGGATATTTGATTACCAGAGTTCTCCCGTTGAAGAGGTTGCCTTTTACGACACTTATCCAAATGAGAGCAACGACAAAATGAATGGATTGTGGGGAGTTTACAGTAAGCTGCCTTCAGGGAAAATTCTTGCTAGTGACCGGAAATACGGTCTTTTTTTATTCGATTTCAACAGAGATGTTTTTATCAACAGAACGAAAGATGATTTTCAAGTCTATCCAAATCCAATTGAATATGGACAAGATTTAACCCTATTTATAAATGAAAATTATAAGGGACCTTTGAAATTGAGCGTATTCGATTTATCAGGAAAAGAAGTTTTTCATACCTCGGTTTCAATGCAAAATTATTTGGTTATTAACCCAAATATTGAGATTGGAATGTATCATCTTCAGGTTTCGTTTGAACAAAACCTTGAGATTGTAACAAAAAGAAAAACTATACTTGTTTTTTAGCCAAAACACTAAGCACAATATCATATTCAAACCCCCTGCTCATTAGAAACTGCATAATCTTTTGTTTCTTTTTCCATGGGGCTTTTTCAGATCGAAGAAGGTGGATTTTTTTCTCTATTAGTTCCTCAACAGTTTGGAAATAATCATCGTCGTTGATAGATTCAAATGCATTTTTGATTAGATTTTTGTCTACTTTTTTAGGGAAAAGACTTGCATATATTTTTTTTCTCCCCCACTTTTTTATTCTAAACTTGCCAGAAACAAACGAATTAACAAAACGCTCGTCATCTAAAAAATCATACTCTTTGAGATGGTTTATTAGTTCGGAAATATCTTTCTCGCTTTGACCGTAAGAAATAAGTTTAGATTGTGTTTCGAAAACAGATCGATCCCGATAGGCACACCAATATTCAGCTTTTGACTTTGCCTCTTCAAAAGAAAAAAAGCGCTCTGATTGATTCATCAGAGCGCAATTTCTTCATTTTTTTTATTAACAAAAGAATATTGCAATAAATTATTTGCTGTAATTGCCTTCACTTTTACCCAAGTTTTGTATTTCAAAAACCACTTCACTTGACGGGAATAGATTCCTCCTGTAAAATATGATGCAAGGTAAGGATGAACTAAAAGAGTTAACCCTTTTTCCTTTCTATCTTCCAATAAATACTTCAACATGCTTTCAATTTCGTCAGCATAAAGAATTGAAGCTTGTACTTCACCAGTTCCATTGCACGTAGGACATTTTTCTGCCGTTTTAATTTCAGTTTCAGGGCGAACGCGCTGTCGAGTGATTTCTATAACACCAAATTTTGATGGAGGAAGAATATTGTGTTTTGCACGATCACCTTTCATGAATTCCTTCATCTTCTCGTGCAAAAGTTTATTATTCTCTCGGGTATGCATATCGATAAAATCGACAACCACTATTCCACCCATATCTCTTAGCTGCAAAACTCTAGCAATCTCTTCAGCTGCTTCAATATTGGTAGCAAGGGCATTATTTTCTTGGCCGTCCGCACCTTTTCGATTACCGCTATTCACATCGATGACATGCATAGCTTCGGTATGCTCAATAATCAAATAACCTCCAGAAGAAAGTGGTACTTTCTGTCCAAAAAGCATTTTGATTTGTTTGTTGACACCAAACTTTTCAAAAATATTAATTTTATTATCGTGGACTTTAACAATTTTCTCTCTGCCTGGAGCAATATCTGCTACAAATCCGGAAATTTCATCCGCAAGAGTCTTGTCGTTCACATGAATATTAGTGAAATCGGCATTCAATAAGTCACGTAGCATTGAAGAAGTCTTGTTCATTTCACCCAATACGCGCTTAGGTGGAACGGCATTCTTCAAATTTGCATGCATATTTTTCCACTTGTCGGTCAAGTTTTTCAAATCTTGATCCAACAATTCGACCGTTTTATTTTCAGCTACCGTACGGATAATAACACCAAAATTCTTTGGTTTAATATTTTCCATTAAGTCCTTTAATCTTTTTCTTTCGCCAGAGTTTTTAATTTTCTGCGAAATTGAAATTTTATCGGAAAAAGGTACGAGCACAAGATACCGGCCTGCGAGCGTTATTTCAGCGCACAAACGAGGACCTTTACTCGAAATTGGTTCTTTTGCAATTTGAATAAGAATATTCGATGAGGCAGAAATTACCTCATTTATTTTACCATCCTTATTTATGTCCTTTTCTGGCTTGAAATAAAGTAGATCAGATACATTTTGCTTGCCTTTAAGTGATTCTTTGGTAAACTTATTGAGCGACTGAAATTGAGGTCCTAAATCCAAATAATGGAGAAAAGCGTCTTTTTCATAACCAACATCTACAAACGCTGCATTTAAGCTAGGGATTACTTTACGTACTTTACCTAAATAAATATCTCCGACTGCGAAGTCAGGTGCGCCATGTTGCTCTTGGATTTCAATAAGCTTTCCGTCTCTTAGTAAAGCAAGCCACACGCCATTTTCTCTGGCGTCAACTACTAGTTCTAAACTCACGAAAGCTTAATTTTAATTAGAAAAAGCTCGGCCGAAACCGAGCACGAATTAGAGAAAAAAAATTACTTCTTCTTCTTATGTCTGTTTTTTCTAAGTCTTTTCTTTCTTTTGTGAGTCGACATTTTGTGACCTTTTCTTTTTTTACCGCTTGGCATAATATATTATATTTTAATTAATTTGACTTCTTCTCTAACTATCTGTAAAACAGATAAAAAAATACGCTCATTTTTAAATAAGAGTACAAAAATAAGGATTTAAAATCGATTTTTAAGCAATTCTTATGTTAAAATAGTTATTTCACTTTAACACTTGTTTTCACCTCTTCCACGAATGTTTTCGCTGGCTTGAATGATGGAATGTTGTGCGCGGGAATCAAGATTGTCGTATTCTTTGAAATATTACGTCCTGTTTTTGCTGCTCTTTCTTTTACGATAAAACTACCAAAACCTCTTAAATAAACGTTTTCATCATTAGACAATGATAATTTGATGTTCGACATCATAGATTCAACAGTTCTTAAAACTTCATTTTTTTCCAACCCTGTTTCAGATGCAATTTTGTTAACGATATCCGCCTTTGTCATTTTAAATTCTTTAATTTATTACTATCTTGTAAAATTCGAATGCAAAATTACCAATCTTAAATGATTAATCGCAACCAATAAGAGTTAATTTTTACTTTTTTTTTTAGATGGCAAAAAATATCAACGAGCTAGTTATCAATTGGTACGACAAAAACAAAAGAGATCTACCCTGGAGAAACACGACCGATCCCTACAAAATATGGTTGTCAGAAATAATACTTCAACAGACTAGAGTTCAGCAAGGTATGTCATATTATGAGCGATTTGTTCTAAATTTCCCGACGGTTGAGAAGCTTGCTTTAGCTGAAGAACAGCAAGTACTTCAGCTTTGGCAGGGACTTGGATATTATTCAAGAGCTCGAAATCTTCATAAAGCAGCGCAAATTATTCAGAACGAGTACGGTTCTAAATTTCCAACTACCTATGCCGATATTATTAAACTCCCAGGAATTGGAGATTATACAGCTTCAGCAATCTCTTCATTCGCTTTTAATGAAGCCCAAGCCGTTTTAGATGGTAATGTTTTTCGAGTTCTCAGTAGAATTTTTAATTGGTCTACCCCGATTGACAGTGCGCAAGGAAAAAAAGAATTCAGACAGATGGCGCAAGAGTTCCTATACGTAACGAACCCAGCTGAACACAATCAAGCAATTATGGAGCTCGGAGCATTAATTTGCACTCCTAAATCACCAAGTTGTGCAATTTGTCCAGTCGCACAATTTTGTACTGGATTAAAAGAGAAAAATATTGATATTCTACCTGTAAAATCGAAAAAAATAAAAGTCAGGTTACGAAATCTTCATTTTTTACATCTTCACCACGGAGAAGATATACTAATCCAGAAACGAAAGGATAAAGATATTTGGCAACATCTTTATCAACTGCCCCTTATTGAAGTCGACAGCCAACAAGGTTATGAAGATATTGTGCAACAAATCAATAAGCGATACAATATCACATTTGAAAACTCGATTGTTTCAGAACCAATTCAGCATTTGTTAAGTCATCAGAAGTTAAAAATACAATTTCATCGAATAGATTTACAAAACAAAATTAAAATGGATGAATTGGAATGGGTGAATCAAAAAGATTTGAAAAATTATCCATTTCCGAAACCTTTGCATGATTACCTAGTTAGTCAAGATTAGGTCTCCAAAACTAAAAATTAGTTCATCTTAATCGCTAATTGCTATATTTGTATTGATACCAAAAGTTGTACTTATTATGTCAGGAACAGTTAACAAAGTAATCCTTATCGGAAATTTAGGAAAAGACCCTGAAGTCCGTCATTTGGAAAACGGTGCAACTGTGGCGAATTTCTCAATTGCAACTTCTGAATCTTATACAGACAGAAATTCAGGAGAAAAGCGTGAAACGACCGATTGGCACGACATTGTGTTATGGGGTGGCTTAGCAGAAATTGCTGAAAAATACTTAAAAAAAGGGACAAAAATATACCTTGAAGGTCGTTTAAAAAAGCGATCGTGGCAGGACAAAGAAGGTCAAACGAGATATACCGCAGAAGTACTAGCTGAAGAACTAACTATATTATCTCGACCTGAAATTTCAGAAAGACCAAGTAATGAACCAAATTATTCAAACAAAGGGATTCCAAATCCTCCGAATACATTAAAAGATTTTAAAGATGCCGAAAATGATTATTCACCTTTTTAATCGACCATGATAACGCCTGAACCAAACCTTTTAATTGACCCTCTGGTCACCAACCAACTCTCCGCTTTATCTTCTGAAGTAATTATATTAACTGTTGTCATAATGGCTCTTTTACTTATTTCTGCGCTTATTTCTGGATCCGAAGCTGCTTTCTTTTCTCTCAGACCACATGACAAAGAAAAGCTCAAATCTGACGAAAGCAAAAGAGGAAAAACAACTTTTTCCTTGATGAAGAAGCCCCAAGAGTTGCTTGCAACCATACTTATTACAAATAACTTTGTAAACGTTGGGATTGTAATATTATCTAGTTCTTTGCTAGATAAAGTATTTCCTTCTGACGGAAAAACTTTCCATTTAATTATCGAAGTTTTTGTCATCACTCTTCTTTTACTGCTCATTGGTGAAGTTATACCTAAAATTTATGCTACCAAGAATGCACTTTCATTTGCCAAATTCATGGCAGGACCGCTTAGTGTGCTTGGTTCTGCTCCTCCAATCAATTGGATAAAAAGTTTTTTAGTTAATGGATCCAATATAATTCACAAAAGGGCGAAAAAGAAAGGTGTCAAAATATCTAGTGACGAACTTGAGCAAGCTCTCGCCCTAACAAAAGAGGAAAACACAAGTGACGGCGAACATAAAATTCTTGAAGGAATTGTAAAATTTGGAAATACAGAAGTTAGACAAATCATGCGCCCACGAATGGATGTTGTTGCCATTGATAAGGAATCTGGCTATAAAAAAGTAATGGAAATAATATTGGAATCTGGCTACTCAAGGATTCCAGTTTTCGAAAACTCCTTCGACAATGTTATCGGTTTACTCTTTATAAAAGATATTTTACCATTCTTAAACAACGAAGGGAAAGACGTTAAATGGCTCGACTTAATACGATTACCCTTTTTCATTCCAGAAAACAAAAAAATAGATGATCTCTTAAAGGAATTTCAATCAAAGAAAATGCACATGGCCGTTGTTGTTGACGAATATGGCGGTGCAAGTGGACTTTGTACTTTGGAAGATGTTTTGGAAGAAATTGTTGGAGACATAACAGATGAATTTGATACAGATGAAATTGTATTTACAAAAATTGATCCCGAAACCTATCGATTTGAAGGTAAAACAGCCTTAGTAGATGTGTATAAAGTCTTAGATATTGACGGAAAAGAATTCGAAGAAATAAAGGGAGATGCTGAGACATTGGGTGGATTTCTCGTTGAAAATGCGGGTAGAATTTTAAGGAACAATGAAAGTTTCATGGTTGGTGAAATTAAACTAGTGGTAGAAACTTCTGATAAGAGAAGAATTAAAATGGTTAGAATCATCACCCCAAAACAAGCAGAAGAATGATGAAAAAATTTAAAACTGTTGCTCTTCTCTTACTACTCATTTCTTGTGGAAGCGATCCTATTGTTATACCAAAACCACCAAGCTATTTGCGAGCTGATTTGCCTCAACATAGTTATAATACGTTTTCTGATCGCTGTCCTTACTCGTTTGAAAAATCCAAAGTATACACCGTAAAAGAAGTTTCAGTAGAGAATTGTCACAAAGACATCGATTTAGGTCCAGTTAACGGAGTTATTCACTTTTCTTATATTGATATGACAGAATCACTAGGTTCATACGTCAATTTCGCCAATGATAAGGTCGATGAACACAAATTAAAGGCGACAGCAATTATTGATACAAAAATACTACATCCCGAGAAAAAAGTATTTGGTACATTCTTCGAATTAAAAGGAGATGTGGCAACACCTTTCCAGTTTTACTTAACGGATTCAACGACGCGTTTTGTTAGTGGCGTAGTTTATTTAAATACAAAACCAAATTACGACTCTTTGAAACCAACATTAGACTATTTGAAGGAAGATCTTTTCAAAATGGTCAATACATTTGAATGGAAATAGTTCACGATATTTATTTATCACTTGGCAGTAACTCTGGAAATAGAGAAGAGAATATACAGCAAGCCATTTCAAAAGTCAATGATTCAATTGGAAGCGTTGTGAGTTGTGCGACATTTTTTGAAAATGCAGCGCAAGGATTTCATTCCGATACTTTATTTCTGAATACCTGTATTTGCGTAAAGTCAGATATCGATCATTTTTCTCTACTTAGAAAAATAAAAGAAATCGAAGAATCCCTAGGTCGAAAACCTAAAACTGTAGTCGGCTATGAGTCACGCACAATTGATATTGACATTATTCTGTTGGACAACCTTGTTTTCAGTAACCACGATCTTACAATTCCGCATAAACTATTTAGGTCGAGAGACTTTGTATTATTTCCTTTGACAGAAATTGCGCCGGACGTAATCGACCCAGTAAGCTCATTAACTTCACAACAATTGCTGGAGTTGTTAAAAATTAACGAGAGCGGACATTTCAAATAAAATAAGCGAATTTTTTGATACAATTAATATAGCGAAACATAAACGACATATTTTTCGTAATATTGTACTCTAAAATGATGATATAAAATAAGTGGTATGAAAAAACAAACTTTACTTGGTTATGCTTTCTTAGCAGTTACAGGTTCACTTTTAACAAGCTGTGACCTTTTGAAGGATCTCAAATACGATGTTAAACCTAGCCCTCTGGAAATGCACGGGGACTCTGTTCGTGTTCAAGTTGACGTAACTTTTCCTGCAAAAGGAATTAAGAAAAAAGCTAGCGCCGAAATACAGCCTATGCTTGGAAGCACAGCGCTTAAATCAGTTACCGTGCAAGGTGAAAAGGCAACAGGAAATGGTACAGTAATTCAGTATAAGCCAGGTGGTAAAATGACATACTACGACGTAGTTGCTTACAAACCCGAGTACGCTAATACCGAATTGAAAATTACAGGAACAATCTCAAAAGGCGGTAAAGTAAAAGGCCAAATTGAGGAGACAGTAATCTGTCAAGGAACTATCATAACTCCCTTATTGGTAAACAAGGATTACCGTGTAATAATGGAGAAAGATAATTTCAAACGTGTTATCGAGTACGCTGAAATGGCTCAAATCAATTACGATAAAGGTAAATCTATAGTAAAAGCTGGAGAATTAGCTGATGCAGATATCGTAGGTCTACAAGCTTGGATGCAGAAAGTTCAAATGAATGAGCGTATTTCAATCAAAACGATTGATGTGATTGGTTATGCTTCTCCAGAAGGTGAAGAAGACAAAAACAATACCTTATCAACGGACCGTGCAACTGCAGGTAAAAATGCTTCAATGAGTTTAGCCAAGAAAGCTGGCAATACTGCTGGTCAAACTGAAATCTACAAAATGGATGGACGTGGCGAAGATTACGCTGGATTCAAAACTGAGTTAGAAAAATCAGAAATGAATTCTGATGAGAAAAATTTAGTTATTCGTGTTTTGGAAATGCATAAAGATCCTGCAACTCGTGAAACAGAAATGCGAAACATGGGCAAAACCTTCACTTACTTAGATAAAAACATTTTCCCTAAGTTACGTCGTTCTGAAATCAAAGTTGTTTACGACAAAACTGGATTTACAGATGAAGAATTAAAGACTATCGCTACAACAAAACCAGATTCATTGAATTTGGAGGAGATGTTGTTTGCTTCTTCCTTGATACAAGACTTAAATCAGAAATTAGCTATCTACAAGGCAGCTGAAAGAAAATACCCAACAGATCACAGAGCATTTAACAATGCTGGATGTGTCTATTACATGCAAAATAAAATGGCTGAATCGAAAGCTGAATTTGAGAAAGCAAATAACATTAAAGACAATGCAATAGCTAAAAATAACTTAGGTGCTATTGCTGGTGCTTCTGGCGACAGAGCAAGTGCTAAAAAATTGTTGTTGCAAGGTAAAGGTTCAGGAGCTGACAATACATACAACATGGGTATTTTGAAGGTTTACGAAGGTAAATATGCTGAAGCTGTTTCTGATTTTGGTTCTGGAGCCACTTACAATAAAGCGCTTGCTCAAATCTTGAATGGGAATGCTTCTGGTGGTATTTCAACTGTCAATAACTCTCCTGACAAAGAAACTGCTCAAGGATATTACTTGAAAGCTGTTGCTTCTGCTCGTATGGATAAAGTTGCTGATGTAATATCGAATTTGCAAAGCTCAATTGCGAAAGATGCTTCAATGAAATCTAAAGCAAAAGAAGATAAAGAATTCTTGAAATTTGCTGAAAACACAGCGTTTTCAGGATTGTAAGATATTTAAAACTTTAATTAAAAAGTCTCTTCTGAAAAGTAGAGACTTTTTTTTTGTTGCTTTCTCAAATAATTTTCACTCCTTTTGTCAAATTGTTCGTTAACTTAGTGTTTCCCTATCTATACAGATGAAAAAAAATATTCTTCTTTTTCTTTGTTTTCTGCTTTCATTCAACTTTCAGGCGCAGACATTCTGGGCTAACAACACAACGAGCAATACCACTAATGAAGCAATCGATATTGAAGTAGATAATTCTGGAAATCAATACGTGGCCGGATACATATCAGGAGGAACTAATTTTGGGAATGCAATTGCTACAGTTACAAGTACGGGTAATACAGATATATACGTTTCGGAATACAGTTCTTCAGGTGTTTTAATATGGGTTAAAAGATTTGGTGGATCTTTTTCAGACAAACCAACTGATTTAGCGCTGGACGCAAATGGCAATATCGTGGTAGTAGGTCAATATTTTGGTCAAGCCACATTTGGAACCACCGTGTTAACGTCTGTTTCCAACTCCAAAGATATTTTCGTTTTAAAATTAGATAATCTTGGAAACGTAATTTGGGCTATTTCTCAAGGTGGAGCTGGATCAGAAAATAGTTATGGAATTACCACTGATAGTCAGAACAATGTCATTATTACGGGACAATTTGAAGGCGCAAGCAATATTGCCGGCGTAATATTAACAAGTACCACTGATCCTTCAACGAACACTCCTAATTTTGACATGTTCGTTTCAAAGTATAGTTCAACTGGTATAGCTATTTGGGTTAAAACTGGACAAGCTAAATATGAAGAAAGAGGATTAGCCGTATCCTGTGATCCTCAAAATAATATTTTCTTAACCGGTCAATTTTCCGATACATTGGTTTTCTCAGGAACTACGATTAACAATGCGGCATTCAACCTCGGGTTTTTATCAAAACTATCACCTTCTGGCACATTTTTATGGTTGAATAAACTAAAGGCTGGCACATCACTTCCATATGATTTGGAGGTTAATTCAACTGGTCAGGTATATGTTACTGGAGATTTCTTAGGTACGCTGTATTATGAAACTTCAATAGGAAATTTAGCCATAACCAATTCCTATTCAAAGAAAATATTTGTTCTAAAAACAAATAATAATGGTCTACCTATTTGGCATCGTTCTTTCGGATCAGATAGTGACCTCTCTTCTAGATCTATTTCTATTGACACAGCAGGAAACACCTATATTACAGGTTATTTCAAATGTAACTGGGCTCAATTTCATAGTCTAGGTGGACCAACCTTCAACAGTGTAGGTTTCAAAGATGCTTATTTATTGAAACTTGATACGCTAGGCGAATTGGACTTTGTTAAACAATTTGGAGGAAAACAAAATGACGAAGGACAAGGGGTTGCTATTTTAAATAACCAAACAGCTGTCATTGCCGGAAGTTATACTGATAATCTCATCATTCCAACAAGCCCTACAAATACCTATACAACCACGTGGTCAACATATGGACTAAATGCTGCATTTTTAAATTTTGTGTTTTTAAATGGAGACAATTCTCCAAATTCTTTTGTTCTTAACGCAATAAACGCATCGACACCGGATTATAATTTTTTCAATAATCAGCCTGTAGATTCTTTGCATGGTAACATAATGCCTAATCAAGATACAATTGATTTTTGTACCTCAACAATGCTTTCATACGTTAGTAACACTAATCAATTTTTTGGACCGAATTACAATTATTTATGGAACACGGGTTCAACTTTCGACACTTCCTACATTTCTTCATCGGGAACTTATCAAGTATATGTTGAAAGACAAGATGGCTGCTCACAAGGTGGAGATACCATTGTCGGGATTCATCACAATCCTCCACCACTGCCATTACTGACAGACGATAAAGGTATTGCCATTAATTCTTCAAATTATCCAAATTATTTATTCTGTTCACCCGATTCAGTAGAAATAAATTTTTCCAATTTATGTTTAGATTGCGACATAACCATAGGGAATCCCTCTACTCTCTATTCTGACACATTACCTCATCTATATGACCAAGAAGGAACATATTGGATAACCGTGAGTGATTCATTTTGTTCAAGTTTAAATACATTCACCATAGATCTAGAATTTCCAGAAATTTATGACACTATACAACCTTATTTATCTTTCCCTCAGGATTATAATCACAATGACACCATAACACTTTGCAATGATCAAAAAATACAAATCCATATTTACGATTATCTAACGAATCCAACGGGAATTTTAGACTCCTTTAACAATCAACCTGCTTATGGGACGAGTATAATAATTTCTAATAATGCAATTCCCGAGATTTTAACCCCATTTAAATATGCCTCAACGGCTCCCGTTAGCGGTTGGTATCTATTTAATTATCAAGTAATACTAGGCTATAATAATACTTGTGGATTAGATACAATGTACTTCTATGCTACCGATTCAATCTATGTTGTTTTAAATACTTTTAGCATTCATGGTAACGATTATTTATGCCCCGGTGGCTCCGTCTATATTTCAGTTGATACGTCAATATTAAATTTCACGTGGTTCGGTCCGGGAATTGATTGGGTAAGTGCAAATAATGATTCTATTCAAGTTTCTGCGGCTGGTTTTTACAACTTCACAGGTGTATTAACGGATACACTCAATGGATGCGCAGGTGCTTTATCAGTTCCATTTAATTTGATAGAATTGATTCCACCATCAATTGTTATGAATCCCGCTGATGGAATTGTTTGCCCTGGCGATAGTGTGACGTTAACAGTTCCCAATACTTATGTTTCCTATGAATGGATCAATCCTGATGGTTTTATAATTTCAACGAATAATTCAGTTCAAGACGCAGATGAAGGATTTTATTATTGTCTCGCTACTGACACAAACGCTTGTATCCTGACAACATTGCCCGCGGAAATAATAGAGTTCGCCACACCTTTTCTTTATGCTGATCCTAGAAACGTAATTTGCGACAATGAAAATATTTTAATAACCGTAAATTACTCAGGAAATGCATCTATTTCATGGGTTAATCCGATTTTTGGCGGAAACCAAACATCTATTTTGACCAATCAACCTGACGTATATATTTGTGAGATAATGCAATGTGGGTATCTCTTTACAGATTCACTCGAAATAATCGATGGATCATTTAGTGTTTCTCTCTCTGTTGATGACAGTATTTTGTGTTCTACTGAATTGGCAACTCTTTCCACAAATACGGGTTACAGCAACTACGATTGGAGCAATGGAAACTCAGGCAATTCATCGATTACTACAAATAACGGCAATGATTATTCTGCAATTGTTACAAATCAATACAATTGTATTGCCCATTCTGATACAATTACCGTAATAAATGTACCGCTTTCATCTTCTCCCAATATATCTGACACCGCTGTCTGCTCTGGTGCAAATATTTTATTGAGCGATGGACTTGGCAATCAACTAGATTGGTTTGGTGCGAACTTAAATTTGTTAGTTTCAGACACAAGTATTAGTTTTTTAAACTTACAATTGGATACTACCATAATAGTTGCATATAGCAACATTGGTTGCCCCGTAATTTACGATACCGTGAATGTTACTGTAATTCCAAATCTTAATACATTTGAAATTTTTGGTGATTCTCAAAACTGTTTGAACCAACTTTCTCAATTTTCCTTGAGCAATCCAGTTCCAAATATAACTTGGTATGTAAATGGAAATCCTATTTCAAATAATGCTACTATAAATATTACCGCTTCAAGTGCTATACAATTAATCTCAGCTTATTTCGCAAACGCTTGTTACTCAGATTCGGCAAGTCAACTATTTTACGCCTTTACGCCGAGCATTTTATCTTTGACAATAGATTCACTTCTTGCATGCGGAAATACACCCAATACATTAGAAGTTACGGGGAATTTCGATAGTATTCTATGGATTACAAATATCGGTACATTTACTAATTCCCTACTTAATGTTAATTCAACTTTTGGAAGTGGAAACATCTATGTTCACGCCATAGATTCAAATTCTTGTCCAACAAATATGGATTCTATGTGGGTTACCGCTTCACCGATGAATTTTGTCGTCACCACTTCCAGCTTTAACTGCTTCGGAGATTCGGTTCTATTAACCTTCAATTCTTCTCAAGACAGTTTGCTATGGAGCAGTCCCATATTTACAACATACGATAACAGTCAATACGTTCTTATTGACAACTCTACCGTCGGATTGCTTACAATTACTGCCACAGACACGTTAGGCTGCATGTCTACAGACACTATTGATCTGACAATTTTACCGTCGTCGAGCATTATTCTTCCGAATGACACTCTATTGTGTTTAAATAGCTGGTTTAATTACACTAACTCAAATTCGAATACTACTTACACATGGCAAGGATTACAGCCAGGCGATAGTTTACCAGTCTATGGCAATGATTGGTACGTTCTAGTCGCTGCAAATCCTGCCGGTTGTCTAATTACAGATTCTATATATATCGAGACAGTTAATTGTCTGAATAGCTTGCCAAATGTATTCTCACCAAACGGTGATGGCGTCAATGATTTTTATTATATCGATGAGGCTCTTTTGTTTCCAAAAAATGAAATAATTATAGTTAACCGTTGGGGAAATATAGTTTACTCAGAAAAAGGATATAAAAATACGTGGAACGGCATTGATTTATTGGACGGTGTTTATTTTGTCACTTTCGTTTATGACTACACAAATCCAAATTCTTTTAAAGCGAATACTTTCATTCATGTTTTTCGTTAACCAAATTCCTTAAATATTCCTGTTCCCATTGTCCTTTTGTCGGGTTTAGCTCACATTCACAATCTAAATAATGGATATCCATAATTGTTGAATAACCCGAACGCGAAACAATTTTTTTTACTCCTAACAAAATCTCATCGAGTTCTCTCCAAGTAAGGTCTTTTGTAGAATCTCTTGTTTCTATTTTGCCCTCGTAAACGATTTTATCTCCTGACTTTAATTTTCGGAATTCCTCAGTGTAAAATTGTTTAGCGTAAGGTTCCGGACCGCTAATTAGAATTACAGTTCCGGCCTTTGCTGATTTTTTTTTGTTCGAGAATCGACTCACTGCACCAATGTATCTTTTTTCGACTTTAATTTCTCCCCTACTCAAGTCTCCAGCAAATGAATGTTTCTCATCATCTAACAACCAGACTTCAGAAAATGAATTCAGCCATTTCAAATGGATTTTCTGCGCTATTTTTAAATACCAAGGCAAAGACAAAGTAAGCTGATGCGTGATAAAAATCGATTTCACAACACTACTTCTTAAAAAATAACGATGATCGCTTACAACAAGGTCTATGCCCTCAATTTGACATATAAGCTTAACAAATTCTTTCTCTTTTTTACCAAAAGCGATGAGTTTAGGTATCGACTTCAGTACGTCTAATGCGAAATTTCCATTTCCAGAAAATCGAAACGGATAACCTTCCCAACGAATGAATTTGATGGCTGAAAAATATTCACGATAAATTTTCTCTTGTCTTTCATCGCATGCCAAAACGATTTCATTTCCTTGACTTAAGAATTTCTCAAGAATAGGTATAGAACGGGATACGTGACCAAGTCCCCAATTCAATGGAGAAAATAAAATTCGCTTCGTTGTTATGTGTTCTATTGCTTCTAAGGACATTTATCGTTAAACTTGGTTAAATCTAAGGAAAAAACAATGTTTTGTGAATAGAAAACAAAATCTAATCGAATGCTTTCTCAATTAATTTATAACTTTAACTTTCAAAAATAGAAATCTAGAAATCAATTATGGATCAGAACGAATTCAACAAATATGCCACCAAGCACATGGGCATCAATAGTATGCATTTGGGGCATTATATCGAATCATCATTAACACCTTATATCATCGAAGAACGTCCGATGAACATGACTCAAATGGACGTATTCTCTCGATTGATGATGGACAGAATTATTTTTTTAGGAACTGGAATCAACGATCAAGTTGCGAATATTATCAATGCGCAATTACTTTTCTTAGAGTCAGTTGACCCGAAAAAAGATATCCAAATCTACATGAATTCACCAGGTGGTGGCGTTTATGCAGGATTGGGCATTTACGATACAATTCAATTTATCAAACCAGATGTTGCAACAATTTGTACAGGAATGGCGGCTTCAATGGGTGCTGTTTTGATGTGTGCTGGGGCAAAAGGTAAAAGATCAGCTTTGAAACATTCACGTGTTATGATTCACCAACCTCTTGGTGGAGCGCAAGGACAAGCATCTGATATCGAAATTACAGCGCGCGAAATTGCAAAGTTGAAAAAAGAATTGTACGATATTATCGCAACACATAGTGGTCAAACGTATGAAAAAGTTTGGGCAGATTCAGACCGTGATTATTGGATGACGGCAGAAGAAGCTAAAGAATACGGAATGGTTGATGAAGTTTTGGATAGAGGTCCAAAAAAATAACTTAAAAAACGATAAAAAAACGGGAGGCCTTTGAAAGCTTCCCGTTTTCTTTTGTCTAAATAAGTTTTATGCCGTACTTTTACAATCAAACAAGGATAGCGGCGTTATTACTGTCTCCTTAAGAAATAATAAAGTGAAAAAAGAAACAGGTTGTTCATTCTGTGGTAAAACCAGAAACGAGGTAGGAATATTAATTGCTGGGGTAACCGGTCATATTTGCGAGAATTGTATTACTCAAGCGCACGCGATAATAAAGGAAGAAGAGTTAAATAAAAATACCGAGGCTGGCACTAAATCTCCGGTAAATATTCTGAAACCAAAAGAAATATTAGAGAAATTAGACGACTACGTTATTGGTCAAGTCGACGCTAAGAAAACGCTTGCCGTAGCGGTATACAATCACTATAAAAGATTAAATCAACCTGTGAAAAAAGACGAGGTTGAAATTGAAAAATCGAACGTCATAATGGTTGGACGAACGGGAACTGGTAAAACATTATTAGCGAAAACAATTGCTAAAATGTTGAATGTTCCTTTCAGCATTGCTGATGCAACTGTACTTACAGAAGCTGGTTACGTTGGTGAAGATGTGGAAAGTATTCTTTCTCGCTTGCTTCAAGCAGCCGACTACAATGTAGAAGCTGCTCAAAACGGAATTGTTTTCATTGACGAAATAGATAAGATTGCGCGCAAAAGTGATAATCCTTCCATAACTCGTGATGTTTCTGGAGAAGGTGTTCAACAAGCTTTATTGAAATTATTGGAAGGTACAATTGTTAATGTTCCACCTCAAGGCGGGCGTAAACATCCTGAACAAAAAATGATTGCTTTGGATACCCGCAACATACTATTCGTCTGTGGTGGTGCTTTTGATGGAATTGAAAAGATTATTTCTGGACGTGTGAATCGCCAAACAATTGGTTTCTCTTCTGTTGACGAAGAAAGAATTGAAGGTGAAACGGTTTTGCGTTACATCAACCCAACGGATATCAAGACATTTGGTCTGATTCCTGAATTAATTGGTCGTTTTCCTGTATTAACTTACTTGGAACCTTTAGACGAAGCGAGTTTGAAACGCATTCTTACAGAACCAAAAAATGCTTTGGTGAAACAATACTTGCGTTTGTTCGAAATTGATGGAATTCAATTGTCTTTCGATGGTCCAGTTCTTGATTTCATTGTTGAAAAAGCAATCGAATTCAAATTGGGAGCACGTGGACTACGTTCTATTTGTGAAGCCATTCTTACGGAAGCCATGTTTGAATTGCCATCAAGCGGTGAAAAAACATACAAATTGACGTTAAATTACGCCAAAGAACATTTCAACAAGTCCAAAATGGCGAAGTTGAAAGTAGCTTAGTTTAGAGTATATCGCTATGCTGTTGGATTCTGGACCGTCCTCCGGACTGATGCTGGATTCTGGAATCTAAAGCGTCCTGCGGACTGATGGAAACTGGATTTACTTTATACTTGAACCAAAATCCATCAGCGAGCAAATCGAGCGTTCCATCATCCACCTGTACGCCGGGGCGGATGCTTCAGACCTCCTTGTCCGATAATACTTTCGGCTACACTCAATTAGCTTGGATGCCGTCCTAAATGCTCTCGTCACCAGCTTGTCAAAATTTTCTTCATTTCTTAATGTTTTAAAATTCCAAGATGTATTTTTCCTGAAACAGGAAGAGATTAAGAGTTGTGTGTTTACGTAAAAAAATAAAACTAACCCATCCGTGCCATCTGCGTGCTAAAAAATCACATACTAATCAATAAACCAAAACCTAAACTCGAAATGATCTCTATTCTCAACAATCAAATAGCTGTATTGAGTAAGATTCCAAAGGGGACTAAGATTATATTAAATTTATTCCTTGACAAATTTAGCATCATGAAACAAGCCACTTTGGTCTTCTACACGATAAAAATAAGTGCCAGATTTCAAAAGTGAAACATCTATAGTTTTTTCGAATGCTTGATTCATGACAATTTTACCACTCATATCCAAAACATAAATTTGCTTGGCTTTTTGGGCTAATTTCAAATTATCTAGTGTCAATTTATCTGAAGTTGGATTTGGATAAAGACTTAGAACTTCTTTGACAGGTATGGTCAATTCCTCTCCTCCGAGCAAAGGAAGAAAATTGTTGGTGACGTTACCATCTTTATCGATATGGACGTAATAGACGTCGTAATTATCTGCGCTCAGGTCTGTTCGAAATACGATTACTATGCATCCACTATCTTTTAATGCCAATACATTTGCAACCATATATCCAGCATCTCCACCAAATTCAAGTTCCCAGTGAGTATTGTTTAAAGTATCATGTTTTATAACATTAAATGAAGACAGGCAATTTGTGAACCCTGGGAAACACTGTTTACTATTGTAAGCATAAAAAAACTGGTTTTCATAGGAGTCCTCATTAAAGATTGAGTTAAAAATATAATCATTTTGATTAATTGTAAGTGGCTCATATAACACTAATTTTTTCCAATTGCATTTAATTGTTGAATCAGTTGATAGACCTCCAGAAAAAACACACAATGAGTCTCCAACATTTATGGCGTTTAAAATTCCTGAAAGGATAGGTTTCTCATCAATAGCGTCCTAAATAATTTAAAAATCGAAATCGTAGGTTGATTCTATTGACTTTCAGGAAGAAGATGACACTTTTTCAAAACAGAACCCCTTGTATTGATTTTGGAGGAGGTTCTGATTGTTTTT
>Ga0209390_10003403_pt1 | contig 25880 bp, 43 predicted proteins | sample BON01_FD_187212 | JGI IMG/M metagenome (GOLD analysis project Ga0209390, IMG submission 187212) | Freshwater microbial communities from Lake Bonney liftoff mats and glacier meltwater in Antarctica - BON-01 (SPAdes) (version 2) | ecosystem: Environmental > Aquatic > Freshwater > Ice > Glacier... | reverse complement strand
GATCGCGGTTACACGGCAGGCGTGCCGAGGACACCGGCGTCGAGAGCAGATCCGAGCTGCGTGATCTCGAGTTCGGGCTTCCAGCCGCTGACTCGGTCCGACAGTTTGGCGGCATTGCTGAGCCGCACCTCGACCCACATGTCGAGCACGGTCACGACCTCGGTGCCGACCTGAGTCTGCACTTTCAGCCAGCCCTGCACTACGCCGCCGGGCATCGAGCCGGGGACGAAAGCCCCGGTATCGACATGGACCGCGCCGGCCGCGAAGGCCATCTGATAGAGGAAGTCAGTGACCTCCTGGCATGTCGCCGTCAGACGCAGGCGGGTGTCGGCATTGGTCATCTCGGTGGCCTTGCGTTCAAACCTGCCAGTAGTGGCGTTGAAGCAATCGACCGACTCACCGGCCTCGGTCAGGATCTCGACGGCGGCGATCTCGATGCAGCCGAGTTCCTTCCAGGCCGAGAAGACGAGTCCATCGGGTTTGACGGTGGCAGAGGCGACGACGGCCTCGACGGTGTCGCCCGCTTTCGCGAGGCGCATGATCGAGCCGGGTTTCGGGACGTAGCGAGAGATGACGGCGGTGCGTGGCATGGTATTATTTTGTTAGGATTCAGGGAAAAGGGTGACTTCAAAAGAGGCGGGAAATTCGTAAAGTCGGAACTCTTTGTTGACCGTGCTGGCACCGGCCCCAGCGTGCCAGCGCGCGCAGGCGGAGGCGTCAGGTCGCCACGCCTGGACCGCGCGGACGAGAGCGCCCAGGGCGATGCTCTCCGATATCGCGCCGGCGCGCAGGATCGGCTTTGTCCACAGACTGATCGAGTAGCGCAGGCGCAGATAGGCCGACTCTCCCTCGGGCGGTTCGGACCAGCCTTCGAGCATGATGACGATCGCTGCGCCCTTGGCTTTCGCGACGGCCTGCGTGACTTCGCTCGTGATATCTTTTTGCCGATCCACGATCACGGTGATGCCGACCAGATCAGCGACCGCGCGCAGATGCACGGCGAGCGCATCGGCCGGGGCCAGGAGATCGAGGATGGCGTCTGGGGCGGGCATGGTAAATCAAAGTTCGGCGGCGACGTAATCGAGAGCCGCATCGCGGGCGGATTCAGCGAGGGCGAGATCGGTCGGGAGGACGGTCGGGTCGGGGCGATGCTCCGTCATCGTGCGCAGGATGTAGAGCAGCTTGCCGCCGGGCTTCGGGCGGGTGCGGGTGGTGCCCTTGCGCGTCGTGTAGGTCTCGCCCTCGACGAGGACCCCGGCCGCGCCCTTCGTCGCCGGCCGGCGCGAGGGCAGGTAGGCGAGTATGCCCATGTCGCGAGCCGCGAGGCGGGTGTTGTCGCGCACCGGGACATCGTCGGTCGGGATCGTCAGCAGGGGGCCTCCGGGCTTTTGGCGGACCGTGCCGCCATAGTAGCGCAGGGCCGCGCCCGTGGCGGGGATGCTGACGGTGGCGCGATCGGCCCCCGCCTCGTGCGTGACACTATCGGCGACGCGAGACCAAAAGCCGGTGTTCGGGCTCTTCTTCGCGGCGAGGTGGGTCCGCACCGTATCGGCGACGGCGGTGCCCATGGCGTCGTGGAGATTTTCCGTCTCGCCCAGGCGCGACCGCAGGCGCTCGAGGAGATCCCGGGCGTCGGCGTCATCAAAGGCGATTTCGATTTTGACCATGATTGCTATTAAAAGAGGGCGCGGATGGCGGAGACGATCGCGACGGCGCGCTGGGCGAGGGAGGACAGCGCGAGGGCATCTCTCCAGATCGGGGATCCGGTGAGGATCTCGACCCACGAGAGATCATCGCGCGAGGCGACCGCAGACATCGTGCGGCGGGCTTGCGCGGGGTCGGCGAGACGACCGACGGCGCGGGCGAGATCGTCCCATTGATCGCGATCGGGGCGACGGGCGAAGCGCTCGGGATCGTCGCCAAAATCGAGCGCGGCCTGACGCTGGAAAAGCCCGTCGGGCGCGATGTCGTGAAGGGCCGGCGGCAACGGGGCCGACCAGGTCGAGACCAGTCCGGCCTCGTCGGTCGGGCGGGTGCCGTTGGGATCGGTGAAAAGCAGGGTGTCGCCACTCCATTCGGCGAGACCGCCGAGATCGGTCGCGAGCGAGTCGCGTAGATCCTGATCGGTGATGAGCGGCGCGCTCTCGAGCGAGGCATTCGGGCTGGCGATCACGGTGGTCTCGGCCGACTGGCGCTGAGCGCGGATCTGCTCGCGCGTCATCACGCCGAGGGCGAGCATCTCGCGGGCACCGACGCCACGCAGGTTCATGCCCGATCCCCAGGCAAAGGGCGGGTAATCGACCCCGAGCCCGTCATCGTATCGCTCGACGCTGCCGAGTTCGCCCCAGACGATATCGGTCTTGGCGGCGATCAAGCGGCCCTCGTAGACGGTGCCTCCCGACGCGACGAATCTCTCGACCCAGTCGCGGGGGGCTTTCGCCTCGCGGAACCTCACCAGTTCCCAACCCGGCTGTGCCTGGATCGGACCGGGGCGCAGCCCGTTTTCCTTGAGCGCCCATCCGTTCATCAGGGCGCGATTGGTTCGCAACGCGACGTTGAAGCGACGCAGGGAGCGCAAGTCTTTGATCGTGCCTTCCTGCCCCGCTTCGGGCTGGTAGTCGGCGGCATCGAGCGCGGCTTCCCATTGCTTGCGAAGCTCGAACTCACCGGCCTCGCCCGAGGCGGATCGGGTGACGATGTCGCGCATCTCCTGGAGGATCTCGGTGCGGGTGACACCGGCCATGTAAAACGACCGCTCCCGCGTCCACTGCGGCACCCGCGACCACTCCGCCGAGCGCATCTCCGAGGGGAGATTGCGACGGATCGCGAGCAGGTTGAGAGGCTGGATGGTCATGGGGAGGGAGGGGAGGGGAAGCTGTTGGCTTTTTAGCGGGTTTGCTTTTTAGCGGGTGGCGGGTTCGATGATGAGTTTGCTCATTTTAAAACAGTCCTTTCAAACCGGTCTTCGCCATCTGCTGAGTCGTGCTCACGACGACATCGACGGTGGGGGTGTTGGCCTCGCTCACGACATCGGCGGCGTCGGGTAGCTCGATCTTGACTTTGCATTCCGAGACCCGTTGGAAAAAGGTGACGGCGTCGCGATGCTCGACCTTGCGCGAGTCACCCGCATCCATGTTTAGGCGGCTGAGCAGGCGGTTGCGGATGATCGCGAGGGCGTGGTGGATCACTCGCTCGGGGACGGTGCCGGCGGGGCCGAGACGGTTCTGCGGGCAATCCTCGATATGGGCGCGGACCTCGTCGGTCACCGTCGTGATGATCGCGGGCAGCATGTCTGCAGCATCGCCCTCGGCATCGCCCGCCGCCGAGCGGATCGCCTCCAGTTCGGGACCGGAGAGGACCGTCTCGACATCGAGATCTGTAATGGCGCGCCACATGGGAGAAAGTTTTAGGTGGTTAGGTTTTAGGTTTTAGGTAGGGAACCCCTTAACGCCTGAAGCCCTGAACCCCTTCTTTCGCGTCGGCCATTCCCTGGCCGATGTTGTAGCTGGCTTGCGCGCCGGTGATCAGGGCGATGCCCTCGGTGACATTGCCCGAGCGGATCATGTAGATGCCGAGCCCGTAGGCCCCGAGGGTGGAGAGCAGCTTGCGGCTCTGGAGTTTGGCGAGGAGTGCTTTCATGGTAGTTGGTGGCTAGGAGGTGCCGGGATCTTCTATCCAGCCCCCGGCTGAGCGAGGGGCTGGAGAGAAGTGGCAGGCCGTCATCACTGACGACGGCCTGCCGACCTGCTCTGAGGGTGATCGGCTAAGAAGCCGTGCAGGTGAACTGTCGGATGCCGAGAGTCGAGGTGATCACGAGCAGCTCGTATTTCTCGACGGCGATGCGCCAGCCCTTGTCGGCGACTTGACGCATGTGGACCGCGTAGGCCCCGCCTCCGTGACGGGCAGCGACGCGACCGGTGAACCTCTTGATGTTCGTGGGATCTTCCTCGGTCGCCTCGTCGGTCGCGTAGAACATCAGCACTTTGTTGCTGAGGATCTGGCCGAGGGTTGCAGCGGTCGCCGAGGTGGCGAAGCGCTCCTTGGAGATCTTGACCTCATCGACCGTCAGGAAGGACGCGACCTGGTCGGGAGTCATCGCGCCGCTGGCGTATCCGCCGGCGGTGTTCTGAGCCCGGTGCGAGACGCAACGGAGATCGAACGCGGTCTCGCCGTAGCCGATGCGGTTCGGGCGGATCCCCGAGGTGTCCTGGGCGAGGATCAGCTCGCTCTTGACGTCCTGGTCGGGGTCTTTCCCTGCGGCGGTGGACCAGACTTTGCCGGTGTTCGTCGCAGCGGCGCTGAGCAGGGTGATGGACCGGCGCAGCGAGTTGCGATTGAGCCGGCGGATGAGGCGGGCCACGTAGACCTGCTCAGCATTCGGCGTCGCGTCGAATTTGGCCTCGGAGATGTCCATCGCGAGCCCACGGTTTTGGAGCTGCTTCAGGTCTTTCCCGGAGTTGTAACGCACCGTCGCGAAGTCGCCGCCGACGCCGATGAGATCATCATCGGCTCCGTCGCTGAGAAACTCCTCGGCAGATTCGAAGGTGTTATACTCGGCAATGTTCGGGCTCGGCAGGGACGGCGCGAAGAATTGCAGGCTGGCCTCGATGTCCTCGGGATCTTTGTATCCCGTGGCGTAGCCGGTGAGCTGCTCGCTGAAGTTATCCTGAGCGAAGAGCGAGGCGTTGAAGCCCATTACTCGACCGTCTACGAAGTGGCCGTCGTGCTCGGGCAGGTGCGATAGCCGCGCCTCTTTGGCGAGCAGCGCATTGTAGGCGAGGAGACGGGCCATGCCCTCGGGGACGGCATTCCACGCGATATCCCGCGTGACCATTTTCGCCTGCACGATCAGTGCCGGCGCTGCGGCGACCAGGAAGGCCGCGAGGAGTAGGTAAAACATTTTCATAGTGATATTAGTTAGGGATGATGACTGAGAATCGAGAGTAGAGGGTGGAGGGTGATGGTTACGCAGGCTTCTGGAAGACCGGCAGGCAGGGGACGATGACGAGCTCGTCGCCATCGGCGGCGCAGGCGGTGTAGGACCGGCCGACACGCCAGTCGCCCGTCGCGGCATCGGCGAGGATGTCCACTTTGCCGGCACCGACGCTGTAGACATCGACATCGATCGGGATCACGCCCGCGCCAACGACGCGCACGGTGCCTTCGCCGGCGCCGAGCAACTGACACGCGATCGGCGTGCCGAGCGTGACATCGACGGCGGCGCTGGTGTCTTCGATGACGCAGAGCGGCAAGTTACCCGCCGCCGCGACCGCGACGAGGCTGGCGCTGGCACCGCGCTTCCCGATCAGGAACTGGGTCGCGATCGCCGCCGTGGGCTTCAGCGAGACCTTGCCGCGCGGGGTAGTCAGCGAGTTGTGAGCCATCCCGCGAGAGATGGTCTTTGCCTGGGCAATCGCCCAGGGCAGGAAGGCGGCCACGAGGACCGCGAGGAGGATGAGGGAGAGGATCTCTTTCATGATGGATTCAGTAATTGATTTGGATCTGGTGAGTAGTGCGTGGGGCGGGTTGTCGCTTAGCCTTTTTTGGCGAGGGCGGCGTCGTGCGCCTTTTGGTTGCGGACGACCGCCTTTGCCTGTTCGGGCGTGAGACCGGCCTCGACCTTGGCCGCGACGAGCGCGAGATCGTCGGCCGAGAGCCCACCCGATTCGGCAGACTTGTGCGCGGCGGCGAGGTCCGCCTCGAGGGCGGCGTTCTTTGCTTTCAGAGCATCGAGTTCGTCGGTGCTCCCGTTGCCCTTGGCGGGCGTGGTTGCCGCTGGGGCAGTTGGTTTTTGATCAGCCATGGTATTTGGATTTAGGGACTAGATAGGGTGTATTGAGAGAGTGAAGAGGGTCAGGCGGCCGCCGTCTCGCGCATCGCGTCGAAGACAGCCTTGAATTTCGGATCGGCGAGGACCGCGTTGTAGGCGGCGGCGTAATTGTTGTCGTGCGCGGGCAGGCGGCGGGCGACTTCGTCCTGCACCAGGCTGATGCGCTCGGCCACGGTGCGCGGGGCCACGCCCGGCTTTACGCCGGCGAGATCGAGACGCTCAGTGTTGAGCTGGGGAGTGAGTCCCGCGATCGCATTGGCGGCACCGTCGTAGTCGGTCGTGAAACGAGCCTCCCAGGCGGGTGCCTCGGCGAGGGTCAGAGACCCGGCGGCGACGGCGGTGTTGATCAGTCGAGTGGCTTCGCCCTGGCGCATCGTGGCGAGGGCGTTCTCGGCGGCTTCGCGCTTCGTTGCTTCGTCGGTGGCTTTTGCGGTTTCGGTGGCGAGGGCGGCGTCGTAAGTCGCCTTTTCCTCCTCCGCCATTTCGTCCGCGTTGGCGGCGGGCATCGCGGCGTGCATGTCCGACACGGCGGTGAAGACGGTGTCGTCGGTGTCTTCGGGTTTCAGCCCGAGCAGTTCTTTAATTCTTTGAATCAGCATCATGTTGTCAGGGTCGTGGGTTGGGGATGCCTCGCCCGAGGTGCCGGGATCAGCGTTTAGAGTGAGGTCACGCGCACCGGGCGTGTTTTGGAAATTGGTGAGACCGACGCTCTGGAGCAGGTCGGGAAAGACCCGATTGGTCCCCGGCTTCGGTTTGGGAAAAAGCCAGACGGGGGAGGGCTTCGACCAATAGCCGGCCGCGAGATTTTCAAGACCGAGGGCATTCCACTCGGCACGTCCCCAGAGGCCATCGGCGCGGGCTTCGAGCTCGGTGTGTCGCCGGGCGAGGCGTCGCTCGTCGGGCCAGGACTTGCGATCGACTTCGGGATGGCCGATCTGGACCGGGATCTCATTCGAGCGGAACCAGCGCGAGATCCGGAAGGGGATGCTGTTAAAGTGTCGCACCATCTCCCGAGCCTGATCCGCTCCGAAGACCTGCATGTATTGGCCATCGACCGTCGGCCATTCGCCGTAGGGCGCGATCTGATACCAGCCATCCGTCGCATCATCCGCGAGCGAGACGGCATTCGGCGCGACGCCGTAGCTCTGGGCGAGCGCGGCATTCTGGTCGGGCGTGCGATCCCCGCCCGAGGTCGAGTTGTCTTTCCAGAGTGCGTCGGTCGTCGCGGTGTTCCAGGCGACATGGCGCAGCGCGATCGAGACGAGGAGTGATTGGATGAGAGGTTTCATTCGGTTTCGGTTTCGGTAAGGGCCTCGTCGGCGAGGGCATCGCTGAGACCGCCGAGGAGGGCGCGCTCGATTTGTGCGGCGAGGTCATCGGCGATCTCGTCGGGGAAAGCATTCGCGGCGGCAGTCATTCCCCCGGCCGGCGGCTGCTCGGGCTCAACGCGAAACGCCTCGGTCTCGTCATCGGTCTCGCTCATGCCGAATCGAGCCATCGTCTCGCGAACGGGGACCTTGGCCCCCATGCCGACAAAGAGCCGCACGGCATCGAGCAGCGTGGACTGATCTTCGCGCTCGGGGACTTGGATCTCGATCTGGGCGAGCGGCTCGACACCGCGTCCGAAATGGTAGGCGATCACGGTGCGCTCGACCCGCTGGAGTTCTTCGCTGCGGTCCACGGCGTCGGCTCGCTCGAGGATGTCGCTTTCTTCGCCCTGGAGGCTGGCCCCGACACCGTCCGAAGAGGCCCCGCTCGACATCGTCGAGAGATCGGCCCCTCTATATAATGCAGCGATCTTGCGATCAACCCGGTCGATCAGGGCCGGCATCGGCATCGCGGCCGGGTTGCCGTTCGCCTGGATCAGCTCGATTGACGCCGAGCCGTCCGCGCCGTAGATGACGCCGGCCCACTCATTGCCGAAGGCCTCGACGGCGTCGCGCATCGCATTCCCCTGGGGCGTGCCCTGGGCGGCTGCTGTCTTTCCGACGACGCCGGGCATCGCGAACTTTTCGGAAAACCGCAACCAGTCCTGCAAGGTCGCCCTTTTAATAAAGTAACCGATCGAGGCCGAGACCATCAGCGCATCGCCCGAACTGATGAGCCAGTCACGAGGCTCGAGCTCGACCCCATCCAGGCCGAAGCCGGTGGGGAGGAACTTCAGCGAACCGTCGCGGTTTTCGAAGAACCAGAGTGGAACATGCTCAAAGGTGGCACGCAGCCCGGCCCGCGAGGGACGCCAGACGATGTGGTGCGCGCTGTAGCCGTAGCTCACCGACTGCTGCATCGAGCGGATCAGCTTGGCGAGCTTGCCCTGGTCATCGCGATTCCAGGCCGACTCGTAGCGCACGTTTTCCCAGAACGCCGCGAGCACATCCTTGTGCGCCTGGGCGGCGGCAGACTTCTCGAGCATCGTGATCTCATACTTGCGCTGAGATACGCTCTTCTCGCGCTTGGCTTTGACGCCGGGGATCGTGTCGTCCCGGCTCGCCATCGTGTCCCAGAGCATCGCCGCCTCGCGGGGCTCGCCCCGGTCGTATGCCTCGAGCGCCCGGGTCAGAGAGACGGCGCTGAGATTCCGGATCGGATTCAGGTTCGTCCGGCGCTGCCAACGCACCGTCTCCGCGATCACCGGAGAGGTGATTTCGGCGTCCCGCGACGGGATCATGAGATTTGTAGAGGCGGTGGACATCAGAAAGGGGCCGTAAGGGCCGTGCATGGCCGTGCATTTCGCCGACTAGCGGTTTTTGGGGAGACGATAGCCAATCGGGCGGCTACCCCCGAAAAAAGGGCCGTTTTTCGGGACAGTCGGGAAAGGTGAATTATTGAGGGGTGTGCCATGGGCGGAATGGGGCGTCAGATGACCGAGCGAAAGCGACGGCGGATGTTGCCGAGAAATCCGTCAGAGCGGGTCTCGGCTTTCGGGATGGGCTCGTGGGAGAAGATGTCACTGGCACCATCACCCGCCGCGCGCAGAGCCAGTGCGAGAGCGGTGCATCGGTCAGAGTGTCCCTCTTTCGTCCGGCGCGAATGGTAGCTGTATTCGCCGCCGGTCGTGACCTGCTGCATCTCGTGGAGATCTTCGCGGATCTCGCGACTGATCGGGATCAAGAGTTCCTTGCGCTCGAATGCCTGGCGCACTCTCGGGAAGATCGCCCGCTTGAACCCGGAGGTGAACGTGCAGAGATCGACCTTGCCGAACTGGTGAGCCTCGGGCTTGTATTGCCCGTGCTCCCTCGCGATGTAGTCGCCGAGGCCGAGACCTGGTCCCGTGTAGTCGAAGCTCGTCCGGGTCGCGTCCTTTATAATAGGGGAGAGGATCGCCTGTTGATCCGGCGACGACACCTGGCGCAAGACGCGCACCTCGCGAGTGACGAGCAGGCCGCCTACCTTTTGCAGCGTCCAGATCACAGTCGGGTCGTTCTGCCTGCCGAAGTCCACCCCGACATAGCGAGGCCCGCCGCCGATGGAGTCGGCGATGTTCCAGAACTCAGTCGCCTCCATGCTCTCGCAAGACGCGATCAGTTCATAGGGGAGCAAGACCGACGAGCCGTCGAGGAACTCACATTCAAATTCCTGCTTCCATCCCTCGGGATCGTCGAAGATCTCGCGGAGCTGCTCGATGTCCACCGGCAGGCCCATCAACACCGCGTGATAGATCGTGACGAGGTGCTTGCTCCATTTCGTCTTGCCGACTTCGTCTTTGCTCCAGATCTTGTCGGCCGCGCCTGCCTTGCCATTCGGGGTCGTCACGATCCGCACCTTCTTTTCCCCGCCCTTGAGCGGGTTCGTGATCGAGGGCACGATCGCCCGCCAGGTCTCGGCGGGGTTTTCGAAAAAGTCGAACTCCGTCAGGCCGATGTTCGCGCTGCGACCGCGCACCGTGCTCGGCTTGCCCGGCACCGCCCGGACACGGGACCCGTTATTGTAAGTGATCTCGGCGCTCTTCAGTAGCGTCTCGCCGCCGAGCCCTTCGCGGTCCTCGGTGTAGTCATCCACCACGAGAGAGAATGCCTCGGCCCATGTCTTGCCCTGGTCGAGACTATCGAGAGCCTGACGCTCGGACGGGGCCGCGATCATCCACTCGGTGCCGGGACGCGAGAGACAGTCGTCCGCCGCCTCGCCCTGCATCGTGAAGTCCTTACCCGTCTGGCGGGATTGCAGCTGGAACTTGAACCGCGACCGATCGTGAAAAATCGGGAACTGATATTCGAGCAGCAGAGATCGCGGGTCGCTGATCGGGTAGGGATTCTTCCAGCCCGAGACCGGGCGCGTTGCCGCATCCAGATCGGCGATGTCGCGCAGCTCATCCATCCCCATAGCCCAGAGCGGATTCTGCCGAGCCGTAGCGGCCGCGCCCTCCACCTGGGAGCGCAGCTTGTCGATTGCCTCGCGGCTTGTTTTCGTGGGTGCCATGGTGATCAAGCGCCTATGCCGAAGAGGGCTTTCATTTTTGAAGATTTCTCCTCCTCCGATGCGTCCGAGTTCACGATCTCTGTCGCGGCATCGGCCATCGCCGCTTTCTTCTCGAGGATCGCGACCTTGCGTGCATCCAGATCGAGCGCCTTCACGCGGATCTCGCGATCCAACTCCGCCTGCTCTTTCGCCTGCTTCCGGGTCAACGCCTTCTCGCTCGCCCGCCAGACTTCCGAGAACGCCTTCGCGTCCTTCTCCTCGATCGACTCCGAGGTGAAGAGCACCTGGCCGAATGCCTGTAGCTCCTCCAGCGACTTCGAGGGATCGGCTTGCGCGAGTTCCGCTTGCGCCTGGAGCACGATCGACTTCCGCCGCTCCGACCGCAGCCAGAGACCATACCAGGAATACCAGTCCGAGAGCGCCGCGTTGGAGGTCTCGACCGAGTGATCGGCGAGCAACCAGGCACGAGCCTGCACGTAAGTCATCGGCTTCTCGCGCCCGTCCATCGCGACCGTGAGCAGCTCCCACAACGTGGCCTGCACCGCGTCCGCGAGCGTCTTGATCTTGGCTTCTGGTCTGACCTTCTTCATTCATTTTCAGCCTTCCTGTTTTGCCTTGCCGAGATCGGTGAGACGCCACTCGCGCAGATCCGTGTCCTCGTTCGTCTTTGCGCGGACATAGTCCTGCGAGAGATTCCACTCCAGGGCGGCGCGGTAGAGAGACAGATTGATCGGGCCTGATACCAGGGCATCGACGCTCGCCTCGAGCTGTTGGTCGGTCGCTGCGTAGGGCGCGGCCAGGGCGAGGACTTCGCGGATGTATCTACGGTAAAGGGCGATCATCATAGGGTTGAGAGTTAGGATTTGCGGGTCGCTTCCATCTTCGCGACGCGCTCGCCGATGGCCTTGTTCTCGCTGTTGAATTTTTCCCAGAGGAGCGTTCTCGATTCGTGGTCCGCCTCGGCGAGGTGGTCGATGCGGTCCGATAGATCCTTGCTCGCCTCGCGGACGCCCGAGATGATCCGCCGCTCCATCTCCGGCAGCGTGGACTCGATGTGCGATACCTTGACCTGGAGCGCATCGAACTCGCGGCGCGTCGGCGTCTCATGGGGCGGCTTCATCCGCACATGGTTCCAGATCGTGAGCAACGCCACGACGAACCCGCATACGCCAAACAGCACGAGGATCGAGTTCGACAGGAACACCGGATCGACTGAGTTGAGTTGAGAGAGAATAATCATTGTCGGTTGCGGGCGATGTAGATGTCGAAGAGGAAGTAAGTGAAGAGGACGGCGAGGAAGGCGGCGTAGTAGATCATTTGCCCGACGCCTCCCTGACAAGAGCTAGAAACCAGTCTTTCTGAAATTTGCTTCCCGGGCACGTCTTGCTCGTCTTCGAATCGTCGCGGTGAAAATTCAGCGGATCAGTCAGTCCGAATCGCCCGATCAACAGGCTCGCTGCATCAGCCGCCATCTTGCAGGCCTCGAGTCCGCGCCCGCTCTTCGGATCTTCGCTGTCAAAGTCGCCCAGAATCTCGATCCCGATCCGTGTCCGGTTAAAAGACACCGCATGGATGCCGCGCGAAGTGAGCGGCGAGAACACCCATATCAGCTTGTCATCGACAAAGAGATGCGGGCCACGATCCCAACCGAGAGATTGATACCAGCTACGCAAATTCAACATGTGCTGAGACTCGAACCCTCTCGGCCTCGTCGCCAGTGAAGGGGCTGCCGTGTGATGGATCGTCACACCCCTCGGAGCCCACGTCATGGCGTCGTCTTTAATATTGCGCAGGTAACCGAGGAACTCAGCCGACGAAAAAGCAGCGCCCACAATCGGGAACGTCTTGGACGGCGGCACCATCCAGACCACATCCTTTACCGGCGGCAGATCCCCATTGCGAAATGTTGTGACCGGGCTGTAAGCAACCTCGCTTGGGGCATCAGCGATCACATGCGCCGATGCTCTACCTGCTGCCGGAAACCCTACGATCCGATCAATGATCTTCTGCGCCTCGACCTGGGCGTGCGCATCGCTCCATCGGTTATCGATCAGCCAGCGCAGAGTTGTCGGGTCGTTAGGATTCATACTTCAAACTTGAAACTTTAAACTTTAAACTCCCTCAGCCGCAGCGGCCACCACCGGCATCAGACCGCGTCTCCATCGCGAGACCGCCTCCGTCATTGCCCAGGCAAAGATTCTCGCCTGGAACTCATTCGGGGATTCCAGACCGCGCAGCTCCCCGATCACATCGAGCAGGCCCTTGTCCGTCATCGTGCGGACCGACCGCAGCGGGTCCGGCGACGAGACGACGATCGCGTAGAGCGTGCTCATGCGATTGAGCCCTCCCGTCTGATCAGGCGAGGCGAGAGCGCCAGCATCCCCGGCGAGACCGCCGCCGCCGAGATCCGGGCGAGCAGATCGACCCCTGCCGATTCCAGCGCCGCGAAGACCAGCTCACTGCAAAACCACCGCTCGTTATCAGCGGCCGGCCGGCGCGAGATGAATCGGGCGACCGCCTTGTAGTCGTAACCGAGGCCCACTAGCTCCAGCGCAAAATCCAGCGCGAGCTCCCATTCGAAACTTCCCATACCCTCCACGTCGTAGACCTCGATATCGGTCCAGTCCGTCACTGACTTTACGCGCACACCGGCCCCCTGCCACGATTCGATGATGCGACCATCCGGCAGCAGCAGCGCCGCGTGGGAATAAGGGCTGCGCGACTGCCAGCGGATCAGCGCCGAGATGATGCCGCGACCGCGAAAGAGCAACACCGCCGGACCGCGCAGAGAAAGGGGGCTCGCAGAGACATCAGCACCAACCAGGGAGCGAGTCTCTGCGAGCGGGGAGGACGGCGGAAAAACCCCCGTAAAACCGCCGACCGGTTCGCCGCCAGGCGAAAGGGAATTAGGGAAATGGGTTGGCGGTTGGCTCGTCACGCAGCTAGTATGCACGACGATCGCGAGGGCCGGATGTCAGCCTGTGCGAAGCGGCGCAAAGACCGCTAAAAAAGCGATATCAGACCTGCCCGCCGGTCCGAAAGCTTAGGGGTTCTGATTAGGATATTTTGCCTTCAGTCGGTTCAATGTCTCAATTTCGCGGAGTCGGGTCGCCTCGCTGATGACAGTCTCTTTAGCTATCCTGTTTTGCTTTTCGGCAAGAGTTTCGGGCCGCTCGTATGAAATTGAATACTCCAAACTGGGGCAGTCGTAGCTGCTTGTTGCTTCGATCTCTACTTTCGCAGCATCTCTGAACTGTTCAGGGATTGATTCGAGCTTTTCGGTTAGCCATCTGATGTGCTCGCTTAGATTTTGCGGCGGAGACGGACTCTTGATGAGGCCGATGTCGTAGACTGTTTCGGTGGCGGTTTTTTTCATATTTTAAATGTTTTTTGGTGCGGCGGAATGAGTCAGGACTTGGACATTGACTCGTGCAGAGTCTTCGCCGCTCCGCTCGTTCCGAGGTCCGCTTGCCGGGGCAGGCCGAGCGGCATAACACCACAAGCATTCCTGCTTTCCATTATTCGGGATGCTCCAAAAATGGTGACAAGCAGGCCTGCGCCTCTGTCCGGATAACCGTGGCTGTTGAGGCACTCCAACCGTCGGCAATTTGGTCGTCTTTTTTTCGCTCATAATTTCTGGTTGTTCGATCGCTCCGCGTCCGGATAACAAGGAGTTGGAGAAAATGGGGCAAGCCCCCATGCCTTAACAGCCACGGTTCATCAATTTCATTCGCGCTCCCACGGATCGCGGTAATCCAACCCGACAAAGGCGAAGACTGATTCCTCGCTCTCCATCGCGGTGACCTTGCCGTCGGCGAGGCGGGTGAACCCTACGCCGTAGGGATTCCACCGGTAGCCCCGGCGTTGCGCTTCGGTCGCGATTCGCGTGTTGCTGTCGGCGGGGCCGGTGCGACAGACGAGATAGTTCCACCACGAGCCCGGCTCCGTGGCGAAGAGATCGACCGGCATTCCCGACCGATGGAGGGCAAGCTTGTTCTTGGCTCCCCATGCCGTTCCCCCTGTTTTCGACGGTCGTTTCGCGAGCGTCCCCTCGGCGAGCATCTTTCCGATTTCTTCGTCGGCCAGACTGACCGAGACGGTCGCAAACATATCCAGCGGGCGCTCTTCCATCCGCGAGACGTAGAGGATCTCGACATCCCCGACATCCTGCCGGCGGCGGCGGAGACTACCGGCCACGATCAGACTTTCGCAGAAGGGTTTAAGTCGCACGCAAATCTCGCGCGCGACATCCAGAGCAGCAGCACGCGGCCACCGCACCTTCGCGGAGGACGAGCCAGTCGTTGACGCCGGGACCGGGGGCTGAGTTTGATTTGCATTCATGATTCCCCTACCAATTCCTCGCCGCCCTCCGGCGCTCCATTAAAAAGACCATGTCCACCCGCCAGCATTTGCCGACCCGCTCACCCCGCAGCGTCCCCGCCTCCAGGCTATCGCGCACCCATTGGACGCTTTTGCCGATCGCCTCCGCCGCCTCGCGGGTGCTCCCCCACATCCTGACCTCGGCCGAGGGAGTCAGCACGACGCGCCCGTCCGCCAATCGATCGACCCGCATGTCGACCGAGACCTGGGGCACGAACGAGAACTCGAACTGCTCGGCCGGGGCCGGGCGGGGGCGGGTAGGAGTGGCGACCATGCGGTTACTATAGCACAATGGCATTTGGGAAGGGGTTCAGGGGTTCAGGGGTTGAGGGGTTGAGGGGTTGAGGGCGCAAAAAAGCCCGCCCTGGTCAGGGGCGGGCTTCAAACTTGAAACTTGAAACTTGAAACTTGAAACTTCAAACCTGAAACTTCTTATCTTACCGCCGCCTCCATCGCCGCGAGTTGCGCGACCAGCTCTGCGAGGGACCTATTCTCTATGGCGAGCAGCTTCTCCGTATCGGCTTTGCTCGTTTTGACTGACGGCTTGTCCGCGAACGGGTCCGGAATCCGCGCTTTCTTGGCCGCTTCGATCTGTGCGATTCTCGCCTTGACCTGGGCGATAGCGGCGATCTGCCCGGCCGTCGGGCCGCTTGGTTGCGCCGTCGTTGCCGCCTCATCGACAATTGCCGCGATCGGCGCGGGCGATGCCGCGACGAGGATCTCGCCGAGCGTCTTGCCGGTCGTCGCCTCTATCGCTGCTTTCAACGAGAGATTTTGCTTTTCGAGCAAGGCGATCCGGCTCTCGAGAGCCGCATACTGATCCGGTGTCTGCGCCGTAGCCGAGGTGATGGCGCCCGCGATGAGGAGCCCGATTAGGATTGGGGTGATTTGGTTTTTCATAACGAGATCAGAATAGAGCGAATTGCGGGGCGAGGGAATTACAATTGCACATTCAAATTATACTTTGGGCGGGTTTATTGCACAGGCCCCCTGACCAGGTCGATTAGCACCCACACCGCCAGTGAAATCAGGATCGCCCCCGCGAGAAAAGACCATCCGGCGAGATCCATGATGATGAGCGCGAGAAGTAACCCCAGCTTCGTAAACCCCGCACCCAGCTCGGCCCCGTAAAAATTATGCGCCCCGAGACCGCCGAAAAACAAAGCCAGCAGCCGATATATTCCCTGGCTTACCGGTTCCCGAAGTGCCCCCGCCCTCACCGGTTCCTGCGGCGGCATCGACATTCGCCCCGACATGATGGCCGGGAACTCCCTGCGCAGATTTGATACCGACTGCCATTGCTCTCCCCCCACTTCGCAAACCTTAGCCGTCGGATAAATATCCCCCCTCTGGAACCTCGCCCCTATCTCCTTTAGTGAGATCGGGCCGTCGGTCGCGCCCGTGGCGGTGGTCAGAAAATACATTCTGGATAAGTCGATGTCGTCGTATTCGTTCATAAATTACACAGGATCATTCCTCGTAAAGGTTTTCAAACGCCATCTGGATCATGTCGAGACGCACCTTGATCTCACCTACCAGGACCCTCACCTCAGCCTTCGAAAGTGTCCCCCCGCTCTCTGCCAGGCGCGGCGAAAGCGCTGGATCGATTTCATTGTAATTCGCCTTTCCGCGCCTTTTAAATAAGGGTTCTTCGCGATCCGGAACGCCGAGCAGCCGTTCCATTGCCTTCTCGGATACCGGCTGCCCGCGATCTCGGATCGAATAGAAAAGGGAACGAGAAATCACTGCGAGATCGCACGTCTCAGTGATTTTCAGACCCCGTGCATTTTGCAGCGCCTCGAAGGTGTCTAAAAAATACTCCCGACTGTATTTTTTCTCTTGCGTGACTGTGTTTTCTGTTTAATTATACTTACACCTGCAAAGAACAACTGTAATGCACGCAATAAACACCCCGCCCGCCAATCGGCAACAAGCTTTTACGATACGTGCCAAGGTCGCGATGATTGCTCGCGGCACCAACGTCACCGCAGTCGCCGCCGCCATCGGTCGCTCGCGGGTGGTCACCAGCCAGTCAATCAACCATGGGCTTCACGAGCCCACCCGCCGCCTCGTCGCTCTCCACCTCGGCATCGCCGCCTAAGCCAAAAACCCAAAACCCAAAACATCCCCGCCATGATCCCCACCCGCCTCACCATCGACGAAGTCCTCGACCTCCACGAACTCGCCATCGTCGCCAAGCGCGTCGCGAAGACCCCCGAGACCAAAGCCGCCGCCACCCGGCGCAGCGCCTACTTCGAAGCCATCATCAAAAACTACACCCCCGAGATCCCCCCCGACGACTCCCGCTACCTGCACGCCTACGTCGGCACCGCCACCGGCCTCGCCCCGCTCGTCCCCCTCAAAGCCTGATCCCCTCAATCCCTGATCCCCTCGCTTCTCATGCCCACCCCCGACGAAACCGAATTTGACGACCTCCCCGAGGTCCTCCGCCTCGCGCTCATCGACTGGGCGCGCGAACACGACATCCGGGGCGGGCTGATCGTGCCCCGGATCGAGCCGCTCTCGCTCGATCCCGCCCGCGTCGCCGAGGCCGGCGGGTTCTCCGCCGTCGAGTTCCAGCGGCATTGCCGCATCGGCATCCTCAAGCTCCAGGCCCAGGCCGAAAAGCTCGGGCTCGATCTCTCTGACTTCATCCCCTCCTAAACCCTAAAACCTAAACAGCTCCCTATGATCATCGACCTCAATACCGACATCAAGATCGTCGCCCTCACCTCCGCCGCCCTCCGCCTCGAAAACGTCGCCAACGAAAAGCACGTCACTGACCCAACTCTCATCGCCGATGTCAAAGACATGGCCCGCCGCATCCGCCGCGAGATCTCCATCCTCCAGCTCAACGCCCAAACCTGAAACCTGAAACCTGAAACCTGAAACCTGAAACTTTAAACTCCTGCCCCCCCATGCCTCTCACCCCTACCCAAGAGATCCTCGCTCGCAACGCCGCCCAGCGCATCCTCCTCGCCCAGAACCTCGTCGAGCTGATGGGCGAGCCACAAAGTTCTGTCGTCATCCCCTACGACGAGGCCCAGTGCCTGCTCGTCGCCTGTGCCACCACCCTCGGGCTCGACATCGGCGCCCTCGACCTCGGCCCCTGGCACGCCCCCGCCGAGCAATCACAACCCTACGGTGGCCCTTTCCCCCGCTGATCAACCCCTCAACCCCTCAACCCCTGAATCCCTGAACCCCTTCCCAATGACCCACCTCGAACGCCTCGACGCCCAGATCTCCCGAGCCCGCTGCTTTTTCCGCGAAAAGAGCAACCTCGATTACCTAGCCTCAGCCCGCGAGATCATCGACGCCAGCGGCCACTGCGGGCAGGGCGTGACCCTCAACGAAAACCAGACCCGCGCCCTCGCTCTCTACCTTGAAGGCGAAAGCGCCCTCCGTGAAGTCCGCGCACGCAATTGGCAGCCCGCCACTAACATCATCCGATTCTCCCGCAACTAACACCACATGAAAAAAGCCATCGCACCCAGACCCGTCACCGCAGCGAAAGCCACCGAGCGCGCCCGCAAGCGCGAACTCCAAATGCTACGACGCGACCGCAAAGCCATCGCCGCCATCGCCCTGCGCGAGATCACCTCGCTAGGCAAACAAGCAGCCAAGATCGCCGGCCATCACAAACAGCAAGACTCCGTCCTCGCCCGCCGCGTCGCCATCGTCCAAAGCCGCCTCTCCTAACAATCCCAAATCCCAAATCCCAAATCCCCAATCCCCAATCCCAAATGACCAACTCCCAAATCACCGCCGACGTTGACCGCGGCCTCGCCATCGCCGCAGAGATGGACACCCTCAAAGCCGAGCTCAAGGGCATCGAGACAAGGCTCTCCGAAGCCGCCCTCACCGGCGTCACCATCCCGCTGCAGGACGAGACCCGCGAGGGTCGCCAGTTCCTCGCCGAAGGAACCGGCGTCACCATCCCCGTCATCATCGAAAGCGACCAGATCCTCGGGAGCTTCCCGGCGGCGAGCCCCACCCACCGCATCCTCGCCACCCTCTGCGGCGAACACCTCCCCGACCTTTTTAAAGAGGTCCACAAATACGAGCGCGCGCCGAAGGACGGCAACGCCTTCCGCAAAGAACTGGCCTCCCACTTCGAGCCCGTCCTCGCCACCGAGATCCTCGCCGCAACCCTCCAGCGCGACAAAAACGGCATCCCTAAAAGCCGCATCATCATCTCCTGGGACCGTCCGAAATAACCCCGCCCAAACCTGAAACTTCAAACCTGAAACTTCAAACTTTCCCCTCTCCATGTCACCTCAAACCATCGCCCACCTCCAGATGATCCGGCGCGCCAGCCGTCCCGTTGTCGGGGCCAACCGCACCAAGCGCCCCATCGGTGGCAGGGTCAACCCGTGCGCCGTGCATCGGGAGCACAGTCACCCCCTCGCCGAGATCGCGCGAGTCAACGCGGGCTCGCCCCACCGTCGCCGCCAGCAGCTCCGCGAAGTCCTCACCCCCGGCTGGCAGCGATTCAGCGACGGCGTAGTCGCCGGTGACATCCCGGTCGGTGTCCTGCTCAAAGAGGCGGCCATCAGGAAAGTCACCGGCTTCAGTCTCACCGGCGGTATGCCCATGCTCGCCCTCCAACTCAGCTCCAACACCTGCCCCGTCCGCATCCGCGAGATCGCCGACAACCAATGGGTCGCCGTCCTCCGCTGAACCCCTCAACCCCTCAACCCCTCAATTCCTTCCTTCATGATTACCCACACCCTCACTATCAATCTCGCAGGCAAGGCCCGCCCCATCAAGATCGTCGCTGATCACGCCGTCACCACTGACGGACAGATCCTCTTCTACGACGAGCGAGATCGTCTCATCGCCGAGATTCCCACCGCGATCATCATCGCGCACACCGAAAGCTGACCGATCCCCCATGAAAACCGCCGCCAAGACCCGCTGCCTCCGCATCCTCATCCTCCTCGCCGCCTACATCCTCGTCACCCTCCTCCTCCTCACCCGCTAACCCGAAACCTCAAACTTCAAACCTGAAACTTTCTCTCCCCATGCCCCTCATCACTTCCCCCGCCACCGACCCCCGCTTCGCCGCCGCCCGCAAGCACGCCGAGACAGCTCGAAAGGGCCTGCGCCTCACCGTCTCCGCCTGCGTGGCGCTCGGCCTCGAACTCATCAAGCTCAAAGAGGCAATCGGGGTGAATCGAGGCGGCGATCGCCGATCAAAGACGGATAATCCGTCTTTGAAATGGAGTGACCAGGTCGAGCAGGAAACCGGGTTCTCAATGGATCGTTGCAACGACTTCATTAAAGCCGCTCGCGGCGTCAGTGAGCGTCTCCTCGGCAGCCGTCGGCAAGGCGACAAAGCGGTCAAGATGATCGTCAAGACCCCGCCGAGCGAGTGGTCAGACAGCGACTACGACGCCTTTGCCGACCACATCGAAGACGCCTTCAAAGCCGAGACCTTCAAGTCTCTCATGCTCGATCTTGGCTTCGGTCCCAAAGCCGCCGGCGAGTCCAGGCCCCCCGAGATCACCGGCCTCATCCAGGACGACTTCTATCTCGCCATGCTGGCCGCGCACGACTGCGTCGCCGAGCCCATCCTGGGGCTGCACCGCACCGCCCTCAACCCCGCCGAGTTCACCCGCTACATTTACGACCTGCCCCTCGACGACATCGACCGCGATATCGAGGCCGGGCGCGTCCACATCCACGGCCTGCGAACGCTCCAGCACATCCTCACCGTCGCCTCCGACCAGATCACCGCCGCGATCGCCACAAAAAACAAAGCCCGCTAAAACCTAAAACCAAAAACCTACCCTCATGCGCTCCATCACCCTCCTCCTCGAACGTCTCGCCGCCGATACCGCCGACCGCGACGCCTTTCCCCGGCCCACCCTCGCCGTCTCCTCCTGCTTCGCCATCGTCGGGATCAGGGGTAAAAAAGCGACCCCCGTCACCACGGCTGAGATCAGCGCCGAGACGACCCTCTCGACCAGCCAGGTCTGCGTCGCGCTCGAAAAACTCGCCGGGCTCCTCGCCCTCTACGGCGGGGCCTACATCCTCCGCCGCATCACCCTCCCCAACGACGGCCGACTCTACGGCTACTACATCGAGCCCACCAATCTCTGAAACTTGAAACTTTAAACTTCAAACTTTAAACCACCAGCCATGTCCCTCAAGCCCCAAGCCATCCACATCCTCCGTCACCTCGAAAGCGGGGCGTCCATCACCCCTGCTCGCGCTCGTGATCTCTTCGGGATCGAGCGGCTCGGGGCGCGCATCCACGAACTCCGGCGCGCCGGCTATGATGTCCGCAAAGACACCATCGCCGTCAAGACCCGGCACGGCAAAGCCCACGTCGCCAGCTACATGCTCCCCGCCTAAATGACAAGCCCGAGCACTCGCCGATTCAAACGCGACGAGCGCGGGCACATCCTCTGCCCGCTCTGCAAGACCGTCACGCTCCGCATGAACTACGAACCCAAAGGCAAGAAACTCCACTGGTTCCACCAATGCCGAGTCTGTGAAGAGCGCTTCGAAGAATCCGAGATCCGCTAACCCTGAAACTAAGGGACCGGCTGAGAGCCGTCGCCCGCAACCCTAAAAATATATGACTAACCGAAACAAAAACAACTCCGAGCAGGTAGCCGATTCCTCTCCAGTGCCTTGTTCGCTGAGGCAAGATTCCGATCTTATGGAGTCCCTGAAACTCCTGGTGTGCACCTGCCTTGTGACTGGCCACGATAAGATGACGGTGGATCTCGATGGGTTTCACGGACCGCTCGGGGAATCTGGAGATTGGCGGATAATCTGCAGGAAGAAACGGAAGTGGTTTTTCAGATCAGCATTTCTCCAGCGAAACCTGAATCCCTGAATCCCTGAATCCCCGAATCCGCCGCCTAAATGAAAGTCCTTATCACCATCGGTTTCCAGACCATCCTCTTGCCAAACGACGCAGGTGTCGCCTCACTTATGAAGACGCTCAGCAAAGCGCTTCTTGTCGAGTCCGACCGCACCTATCATGACGAGCCCTTTATCCGACTCGAGGCTAGGGATGTTCGCATCGAGATGAAATACATCTCCGAAAAGGTCAAAATTCTCAAGCCAGAGCCCGCCGCCGAAGAGGAACTTCTCGGCCTCCCCATGCACCTCCTCGGCCTTCCCGAACACGGCACCCGCCAAGCCTGAATCCCTGAATCCCTGAATCCCTGAATCCCTGAATCCCTGAATGCCTGAATCCCTCAACCCCTGAATCCCTGAAATGCTCACGCTCCCCTCCATCCAGCCCCTCTCGCACCAGCGCGCCGCCCTCCTCATCCCGGCCAGTCAGATCGCCCGATTTCACGAAGAGAGCGCCGATGCCCGCAAGTTCGTCCTGGACTGGATCGGTATCCTCGAGCCCCTCCGCCACGCCAAGGGCCGCACCGCTCTTTTCACTGATGTCGCCCGCGCCATCGGCGAAAAACCCGGCAACGTCAAAACCCGCTACTACGCCTGGATTGACGGGCTCGAAGGTCGCTGCGAGCCCGTCTGGGAAACCCTCATCAATCGCGCCAGGTTCCCCAAGCCCGGAGACCGGTCCCTCCCCGAGTTATTCCTCGAGCACTGGCGCTACCTCCGCGAAGCACAAAAGCGACTCAACGACGGCGGACGCCAGGCCCATCGGGATCTCATCTCAGGCCTCGCGCACTGGGAAGCCGCTCCGCACGACACCGCCTGCGCCATCGCCGGCTACTCCAAACTCCCCGCCCGCGCCAGCTTCTGCGGGCAGGCAAAACAGCGCGTCCCCGAGGGCTGGTCCTACCGCAACCTCAGCCGCCACAAGCCCCGCCGCGTCCAGCTCATCAACGTCATCCTCGGCCCCAAAGCCGCCAGCAGTTTCCTCCCCGGCAACCTCGCGACCCGCGCCGGTCTCCTCTACAGAGAGATCGTCTTTTCCGATGACCAGGACTACGACACCTCCGTCGTCACCGGCCTCAATCGGGGCGAAGCGATGCGCCCCCAGGGCTTCAACACCCTCGACTATTTGACCGGCTGCTTCGAGTCCTACGGCATCCAGCTCCGCCGGCGCGACGAAGAGACCGGACGCAAGCGCGGGCTCGATCAGGAGGCCTACGTCTGGACCATCCTGACCGACCTCATGGTCAATGGATTCCGCGACGACGATCGCGGCACCCTCATCATCCGCGAGCACGCCACCGCGAAGGGCTTTGCCAAAAAAGATGGCCACGGCGACAGCTTTGATAACCTCGTCCATCACATCACCGACGGGCGCGTCAGGTTCGACGCCTCCGGCCGATTCGACCAGCCCATGTTCGCCCAGATGTTCTGTGCCGGACGCAGCAAACAATCGGCCGGCAACTTCCGCTACAAAGCCCCCCTCGAGTCAGCCTTCCACCGCGTCCGCACCCAGATGGCCGGCTTCCTCGGGGACGTAGGGAACCGCTACCAGGTCCAGCCCGAGCAGACCGAAGCGATCGACCGCTACGAGGCCAAACTCTTCAAAGCGATCGACCAGCTCCCCGCCTCCGATCGTGCCCTCGTCTACGACCTCACCCGCCACCTCAAGCACACCTGGGGCGAGTTCACCTCCCTCATGTCCCTCGTCTACGGGGCCGTAAATGCCCGCCGCGATCACTCGCTAGAGGGATGGGCCTCCTGCGGCTTCGTCGTCCCCGTCTACGCCCTCCCCGATCCCACCGACCGCGACGCCGCTCCCCGCATCGTCACCCGCGAAGACTTCGCCGCCATGGACGCCGAGCAGCGCAACTACATCACCACCTTCGCCCGTGACGAGCAGCTCGTCCTCAGCCCCACCGAGGCCCGCGATCTCTGCCGCTCCCGTGATCGCAAACTCGTCACCCTCGGCAAAGACCGCGCCGTCTCCGTCCTCCCCCTCTCGTGGGCCTATCCTCTCCGAAAGGGTAAGTCCGGCGGCGTCAAAGTAAGGGAAGACGGCACTCTCCTCATTCGCGATCCCGAGCGCTTCGGTCCCGAGTCCCTCACCTACCTCGCCACCGTCCACCACGAGGGGCGGCGCGACCATCTCCGCCCCGGTCAGGAGTTCCTCGTCCACGTCTGCCCCTTCGCGCCTGCCGAGGCCTTCCTCCTCACCCTCGACGGTCGCTATTGCGGCACTGTCAAGCTCATGCCCAGAGCGACCGCCAACGACATCGCCGCCCGTCTCCGCAACCAGGGCCAGATCAACGAATACGCCGCCGATCTCCGCCGCGACAGCGAGCGACGCCAGTCCTCCCGCATCGGCGACATGGCAGAGATCATTGTGCACAACGACCGCGTCATTTCCGGCGAGATCCAGCCCGATCCCGAGACCGCCTCCGCCGCGCGATACAACTTTGATCTCGACGCCGCCGACGCCGCCGAAGACATCGGCATCGTCACGGTCCGACCCGACTTTCCCACTGCCCCCACACCCCCCACCAACGACACCGCAGATCGCTTCAAAAACATCTTCGCCACCAACCCCAAAATAGACTGATTTATGACCATCGCCGCCACCACACCCCCCGCCTCCGACACCGACTTCCGCTCCGCTCGCAACCCCAGGGGATTCGAGCCCAGCGCCGCCGCCCTCCTCAACGAAAACCAGCGCACCAACGTCCCCTACAACGCCCGCGCCTGGGACCACGTCGAGGGACTCCAGGAAGACGACCGCGACATCCTCTCCTGGTTCCATCTCCACGTCCTCGCCGAGGGCTACACCAACACCCGCATCGGCACCATCCTCGACTTTGACCGCACCAACGCCGGGCGCATCCTCGCCGGGACCTACCCCGTAAAAGACTGGTCCAAGATCCTCCTGAAAATCCGCGAATACCGCAACCACACCGCCCCCGGCATCGCCCTCGCCGGGATCGAAGACGAACCCCGCTTCGTCGTCACTGAAGCCGCCGAAATGTTCCTCCAGGGGCTCGACTACGCAGGGCGCGGCGGGTTCTCCCTCCTCGCTGGTCCCAGCGGTGCCGGCAAGACCAAAACCTGCGCCGAGTGGGATGCCCGAAATCCCGGCCGCATGATCCGTATCAACGCCCCCGCCACCGGCGGTCATGTCGCCCTCATTCGCCGGCTCGCCAAGCGCATCGGCGTCTCCCATCGTAAGTATTCCACCAGCGACATTCTCCTCTCCCTCGACGGCCGTCTCGACCGTCGCCACATCCTCTGCATCGACCAGGGCAGTCGCCTCATCCCGACCGCCAAAGAGATCCAGGCAAAGGCCCTCGAAGTCCTCATGGATATTAATGAAGAGACCGGTTGCGGCATCGTAATCCCCCTCACCTGGAGAGCCGTCGAAACCATGGGTGATCTGCGCTACCAGATCGAGCAAATCACCGGCCGCGCCGAGATCTTCCGCGCCCCCAATCCCACCCCCTCTCAGATCTCCGATATTGCCCGTCAATACGGTCGATTCAGCCGCGCCACCGTCGCCGCGCTCCACGGTCTCGCGATCCGCCCCGGAGGCCTCCGCACCGTCGCCAAAGTCCTCAACCTCGCCGTCCGCATGGCCAAGGTCGACAGCGCCGTCCCGACCGACGAATACGTCGATCACGCCATCAAAAACCGCTTCGCCCGCATGGGCGGCCAGAACCCCTTCGACAAAGAGTAATCATGGCCTTTTCCCCCGCCCAGCAGGCCGAATATCGCCGACTCGAAAAAGCCGCCTGGCAGCTCCACTGCCGGCGGCTTTGCCTTGACCCGAAAGACAAGGCAGCCTACGCCTCCTGGTATCGCGCAGAGCTTGGCAAAGCCACCGGCAAACAGTCCACCAAAGACTGCGACGGAGGCCGCCACTGGGAGCGCGCCTGCTCTCATTTCGAGGACCTCGCCGAAGACGGCATCAACCACCAGCTCCGCCTCGTTCGCGGCGATCTCCGCCGCATCCGTCACGCCGCCGGGAAGATCAATCCCGCCTGGTCCGGTCAATTCCCCACCGACCCCGATCTCGAGCGATATCTCTCCGGCATCGTCGCCCAGGCCTTCCGTGCCGACATTGCGCTCCACCAGCTTTCCGACGCTCAAATCCGCGTCATCACCCAGGTCGTCCGCGTTGACGCCAATCGCCTCCCAAAATGAGAGATTGTTTCTCAAACCGGCGGCAAATCGACCCAGTCGGTCTGATTTCTTCCCGAACCGCAAATCAAAGCGGTTCCATCCCTCAGCCCACGTTTTCAGGCTCTTTCAGCCTCATTTGACCTTTTTCAGGTCTCGTGGCAAGGTTCAGCGCGGCGCTGGCTTTCCAACAGGGTAATGATGTCGACCA
>Ga0209390_10003398_pt1 | contig 25894 bp, 25 predicted proteins | sample BON01_FD_187212 | JGI IMG/M metagenome (GOLD analysis project Ga0209390, IMG submission 187212) | Freshwater microbial communities from Lake Bonney liftoff mats and glacier meltwater in Antarctica - BON-01 (SPAdes) (version 2) | ecosystem: Environmental > Aquatic > Freshwater > Ice > Glacier... | reverse complement strand
GGGCATGCAATTCATGACGTTGACCATCTTGTGCATCCAGCAGCGCTGCTGACGTGTGGCGCCATAGACTTCATCGAGCGCTGCCCAGAATCCCATGGCACCATCACCAACAGCTAATTTCGGTGCGTTGTGAGTGATAGGGGTCCTTGTAAGGGCAAACATCCGTCGGCATCAAACTTGAGGCTTTCTGCCCGGCCAGCGTGGTCCGATGAACATGCCTATCGTGTAACCAATAGTCTCGAGGTTTCTCAGCTTTGCTGAGGCCTTTCTGTAGGCATCTCTTGCTTCGTTCGTACATTCGCCATGCTGATAATTGGGGTGTTTATCTCCAGATAAGGCAGTATGTGGACGGTGTGCACCATGCATCCGACAAGCCCTCATGCCAAAGGCTGCAGGATTTTGACAAGGCTTCTTGGTACGCTTACATAGACATTGGCATTGTGGGGCACTGAATAAGGAGACGCTGGGCAGAGGCATGATGGTTCCTTACATACGATTAACTGGATCAAACGAAGGTGTTAACAAAAAATAACGTTGCACCTATGCAAAGAACGTCAGTCTGAAGGTACAAAATTTCGCTTAGTAACGTCTTGGGTGACGAGGTGACGATGGTGACGCTACTTCAGTATCTTTTTACATATTTAAAAAAATGACCTCTAGAAGAATAATATAGGAAGTGCTTCACCATCGTCACCTCGTCACCCGTTGATCGTGTTTGCATCTGCCGCCGACTTACCCCAGCCATCAAGAATTGCTTCAAGAACCTGCTTTGCTTGAGCAGGATCTTCGGTAGATTTCTGTCGTAGTCCAAACCGCACTCCATTTTTTGTCTTCTTTGACGCATGACTTAGCGCCTTGAGTTTTCTACTCAAATTATTGGGCTTATCGATCTGTGGCGACTCGTCCTCTTGCACACAAAAACCTGAATATTTATGAAGCAACTCTTTGGCCAGCAGCCCTTGATCAATCGGACAAACTTCACAGTCTTCGCTTAACCACCGTGCTAGGGTGTCTTGGGACTCGATATAACTGGTGGTAAACGCAACAACCTCGTTTGGGGGCATCAACCCATCCGTGTGATATTTGACCGCACCGGCAACCATCCACAGCAAAATTCCTTCCTTTTCAGTCGCTAAGGTATCCATTAACTTTTTGTCAGCAACGGGTAAAGTCGTGTCAGGACGTGTCTCACCCGGTCGATTCCATTTCATATCAAACGGAATCAAGTGCAAACGCCCCTTTGTCGCTTCATCCATGTGATCAACCCGTGGGCTGTGATTTGTCATCAACCAAAGTTTGTGAGTAATTTCAAAGGTTATCGGGTTTTCATGCAACGCACGGGCTGTCATCGAGCCACCACCAGTATGGCGCTTCACCACGGCGATATCCAGGCGCTGTCCATCCTTGCTTTCGCTGCTTATAGCGCATCGTGCGCCTGCTAATTTTCTGGTGCTCGGGCTTGCCTGCTCCGCGCTATTATCAAGTCGTGTAGCCATCAGTACTTCTGGGGCAATGGTCTCGCAATAATCACCAGCAATAGATTGAAACGTATCGAGCAAAACGTTTTTCCCATTAGCACCTCGACCAATGGCTATAAACATAATGTGTTCGTTGACTCTTCCCGTCAAACAATACCCAAGAGCCTTTTGTAAGTAATCTGCCAGATGCGGGCGAACAATCGCTGCGACTTTTCCATCAATGACATTACCCGGTGCTGCGGTGATTTCATCAACAAATTGATTCCATCTTGGCGCTTGAGCATGAAGGTCATACTCTGTGGCGCATCGCTTTAGAACATAGTCCGTCTTGCTGTCAGGGCGCAATACGCCCGTTCGTAAGTCAACCACACCGTTACCAACACCTAAAAGACACGGATCACTATCGAGCTGATTCGCCTCAATTAAAAAGCGAGAATCCCGTTTTGCAATCGTTAACATGGCATCAAGACGGTTTTTGTTACGACACTGCGCAGCCCACTTCAACGACATCTTGCCCGCATCAGAAAGTTTTTTTCGCTGATCAGGATTGCCAGCAGCATCTGCATCTTTCAAGCATTTATCCCCCAGTTTTCGATGATGAGCAGATACCTTGAGCATGTTTTGATGTGTAGCAGCATGGCCTTTATCCAGTTGCCAACGATTCCCTTGCCAGACGATCCACTGATTACGTTCGACGACATAGCGTAAATCGGAAGCCGTAAGATTAAACAGCAGAGCAACATTGCCGGCATCTGTATGGTCGACTTGATCAAGTAGCGAAGGTTCAACCAAAGCTTGTGCTGTGGTTGTTGGTAACACACCTCTGGGCGACGAACTGGTTGGCTCGGCATAGCGTTGCGTTCGGTCTAACACTACCGCTTCGTCAAGTGGATCCTCGTAATGCTTATGATTTGCCTCTAGGCATAGGCGCTCAATTTCAGCTTGCATAAACCCCTTTCCACGTAAATGCCCTGCGTATGCCAGCAGCTGTTCTTCGCGACCGTCGCCATCACGTAACTTCTGTGCGGGCCACCCTGACCAGGTTTTACCTATTAGGTTGTCGAGAATAGGGAACGAATCTGTAGCTACAGAGTTACTTGCTAAGGTTTTAGACTTAGAAATAGCTGTCCACTTTTCTGCAATGGCTTTGATTTCCTCTGTGGCCTCAGGAACACCTGTGCCACCCTGTCTTTCACCGGTGACAGTGACCCATTTGGCGCTAGTACAAAATAACTCATCCTTACCGCCTTGTGGGTTGGAGCAACTGATTTGCTTAAGTCCTATTGCGCTAGACACGAACATTCGTAAGCCCTTACCGCTAGGACTTGTTTCAACGTATGGTTCACCTAAGCGTTCATGTGTCGCCTTAATTTCTTCAAGACGGGCGTTACCTGTCGGTCTTTCTAAGTCAACCGTATCGTAATCTAGTGCAACTAAGTGATTTCCATCCGCAAGTAAGGCTGGCAATACGATACCGACGCCTGAATGCTTTAAGTCCTTGGCATTTGCTAACGCCTGGTCAAAGCTCATCCACTGGTGTGCCTGTTGCCATTGAACACCTGTCCCATCACTCCCTACTGGTATCTTGTCGAACTTACCATTTGCTTGAGGCAGACCTGCGCGCCAAGTAATCCATTGTTTAATTGCTTTGAGATCGCTCGGTACATTTTTCTCGATTTCGGGGTGCGCGTGGATCAAGATTCGTTGATTTATTCCTGAGGGGATATTCATTCTGGTTTCCCTGCTGAAAGACTTTTTAACCAGCAACGTAGATCGCCGACTCGCCATGCGGTTACTCCCGATGAGACCCGAACCGCTGCTGGCGCTTTGCCTGTTCGCACCATACGCCACCATGTACTTGGTGATACATTCAAGAGTGGTTTCAAGTTTTTTGGTGTTGCAACAATCTGTTGCGCTCGTATCAGAGACGAGTCGGCTAACTCATCAAACCAGTCTTGATGTTCGGTTTTACAATTAGAAAAAGTAGACATTTACATAACTCCAACAGGCATTAATTGATGCCAGTTTGAGTCATTTACTTCTGTACGTCTAAGCACACTGCTAGCAACGTGCGAATGCGCCTATGTTAATTTCCTGTCCTTTCTATATGCGGTTATTTGCCTGCGCACCCACGACTCGCCCCTACCTAAGGCTTTGATTTCTAGGGCAGCAACTTCCGAACATTCCTCCAATTCTCCAGTAAATTTTTTTATATTTATATCGAGCCAATCATATAAAAGCTTTTGAGCTTTAGCCTTTGCCAATCTCGCTCCTTCTTTTGATTTTATTTGGTTTGCAGCGGCACGACTTCCCTTCGTTAAGTCAATCATTAAGAAAATCAGCTCACGCAAGACCCCTTTTGTGGCGAGCGCTTGGACTTCTGTATCGCTTCCTCGTTCTTCTGTTACGAGCTGGAATATTTTTTTAGCAGCCTTTTTTTCGTATTCGATATGATGATAAAGAGAAGCCAATCCCCCCTCGTCCAACGAGGGCTTAACATTTATTGTTTTTAATTTTGAAGTTTTTTTCATACATTTTGTCGCCTAAGTGGGATGACGTCTGTACTTTGTTTAGCGCTAGGTTTATCAATAAAGTTAGCCCAGTCCCGCATTAAACTGCGCCGCTTATCAAGCAAATCTGTACGTTGGTACGCTTGTTGCACCGCATCTCCTACCGTATGGCCAGACGCAGCCTTGCGTATTTCGTCTGGGTAAGCGGTTTGCTCGGCCGCCCAGTCCCTAAACGTTGAACGAAATCCATGCGGTACTACATCAACCGTAAGCTCACCACGTTCACGCATACCCCTCGTTATTGCAGACAAAGCCATGTCTGATAACGCGCCACCTCTAGGGCTTGGAAAAATATTTACACTGCCTACGATATTGGGTAATGACTTAAGCAGCGCTATAGCTTGAAGTGATAGTGGTACTCGGTGTTCTTGTTTGGTCTTTGTGTGCGCAGCGGGTATCACCCATAGTTTTTTCTCGTAGTCGATCTCGGACCACTCCGCGGTACGAACAGAGCCCGACCTTACCGCAGTCATAATTAAGAACTGGAGGGCCTTAGCGCTGATGCTTGCGTTGGCTCGTAGCTTGACCATAAAGTCGCACACCATGAAGTAGGGCAGCGCTGGGTGGTGCACGACCGCCTTCAATTTGTTTGGCGCCGGCAGCTGTGTGTCTAAATAGCCCTTCCATACTGCAGGATTCAAGCCGGTGCGGTATTCGTTGACGATGGCGTAGTCAATTACCGTCTTAATACGATCAAGCAGGCGTTTGGCTGTAACGGTCTTTGTATGCCAAAGCTTTTCTGATTTCGTATTACCCGCCGGTTGCTCAAGCACATCCAACACGTCGCGCATCGCTAACTCTGCTACAAGTCTTTTGCCAATAATGGGGTATGCATAGACTTCTATCGTCGATGCCCACTGTCTGCGATGCTTGTCATTGGTGTAATCGGCGCTGTGAGCCTCCATATAGGCCTCGGCACATTCTTTAAACGTCTTATCTCGCGATGCTGCGCTGAGTAACGCACTGCGAGCGGTGGCTTTCTTAGCTTTGAGGTTGATCCCTTGCTTGGCTTCAATTACCAATCGCTTGGCATGATCTCTAGCTTCAGCTAACGATACCTGAGGATACGGCCCAAGACCTATAGGATCGCGTGTATGACCTACCCTGACGCGCAAGATCCATGAGCGGGCTAATGTCCCCTCAGGCTTTGCAGGCAAGCGCACTTGCAACAGGAGACCAGCGACACCGCCGACTGCATACCAACCCGGTTCTTTAATGCGGTTCAACTCAACGGTTGTGAGTGTTTTTGCGATTTTTGGCATACCCAATAACATACCCATAATAACGATATGTAATGATATTCCATGACTTTAATTGACACAAGATATATATATAAGCCATTGTTATTATTGATAATTTGACACAGATTGACATGACATGATTAGGGTGGAAGGCAGACCCTCTGTCCGCCAAGTACTCAATAAAGGGTTAGCTCAGTTATGGGCTGTTACCCTTTATGTAAACATCTTCTATTTCACCGTACGCCAGAGTCGTTCCACGAAGATGTTATCTAGGGCCCGCCCACGGCCGTCCATGCTGATTTTGACCGGCGTCAACAGCCAGGCGATCGGTGCAGCATACAGTGCAGTGATTGATGCCATCAAGGGAAACGCTCTCGCTCGTTGTCGTTTGGTGGGACTGGATCAGTTACATGATTTACTGACAAGAACACGTTAGACTAACTGTAGTTTAGTTACCGTCTCATCCGGTGAGACACTGCGCACTGTAAAAAGGAACCATGGATCTACCACCTTGTCCTTTTTGCACACTATCCCCTGAACGCATCGTTGATCAGAATGAACTGGCCATGGTTATTCGGGATGGCTTCCCGGTGTCACCGTGCCACACACTGGTGATCCCCAAGCGGCACGTGGGTTTCACTTAGCCGCCAAACGTTGGTTTAAAACGCTTAGATGAAAGGTGTTGACGTTGCTACAGTTGTGCCTTTGGTTTTAAGCCTCCTTTAAATACAAGCATCGATCAAATCTAAAAAGGAGATGGAATGAGTGATGCACTTCAAATTCTTGTTGATGCAATTTCTGCAGGAATTGAGACCTCCGATATAAAAATTCTTGAGGCTATGCGAGGTATTTTTGGGTATCGGTATGGACGACGTTCGGTCCGAGACTTAGATCACGACAAGCCGCCTTTCATCCGCAATGCGTACGGAAGGGGGGGCGTAGAAACTGAATATGTCGGTTACGCTGGGTTTATTAATCCAGACAACCCATCATCAGGTCCTTACGGTGGAACAAGTCTCGTGTGGTTTCCATCATTAGAGGGTTGTTTGATTGACTTTGGAATCGGTACCCGAGGGTTAAGTCCAGATGAAGGGATTCTCACGCGCCCTGGCCATCGGCGGCGAATTTCAAGTTTGCGTAGCTATTTAATGCGTAATGGTGTTGAAGTCGCTTGGGCGCGGCAGGATCCTGCAACGATTGGCGTCCCAGTACCGGCCATAGTCTCTCAAAAGTTGCCAGCTTGGAAAAATGTTTTTGAGCGTTATGGCAACGAGCTTTATTGCTTAGCAGTTGTTCCTAAGGATGATCCAGTTAAGGCCCGTTTAGTTGTGCAAGCGTTCTTGGATTTGTATGCCTATGAGCGTGGCTGGGAGGTTCTAAAATCCGCCAGCTCTGAATTTACTGATTTCATAGCCGGATTGAATCATGACTGGCTTGCCAACCCCAAGCAAGAGCAAATTATTAATTTGCTCAAATCACGACGATTTGTAATCCTTGAAGGACCCCCAGGCACTGGGAAGTCGGTTACAGCTGAACAGATTTTGGAAGAACACTATGCCGGTAATGGATTAGTTACGCAATTTCACCCTTCGACTACTTACGAAGACTTTGTTGCAGGACTTTCCCCTGATGTATCAGATCAAAACTTAAGATTTATGGCACGGCCTGGTTATTTAATTGAGGCGGCAAAAAAAGCAATCGGCGCTCCTGCGCTGCTTATTATCGACGAAATAAATCGGGCAGACTTGGGCCGAGTACTTGGTGAAGCTATTTACCTATTCGAGGCTGGCACGGATGAGCCTAGAACGGTTCGTTTGCCGCACCCGCTAGAGGGGAAAGCTACTTTCACACTGCCACACAACTTACATGTACTAGCAACCATGAACACGGCAGATCGAAGTGTGTCGAGAATGGATTTGGCCATTCGTCGTCGTTTTGCTTTTGTAACTATGATGCCGGACCGAACTGTTGTCGAAAAACTCAGCACCCCATTGGGGTTAGAACTGTTTGATGCACTATGCGATGTTTTTGTTGAGTTTGCCCCAGATGACGCTTTGGCACTCTTGCCAGGTCATTCTTATTTTATTGTGCCCAATGTCGATGAAAAAGCGTTGCGCGTAAGGTTGAGATTTGAGCTGTTGCCGCTAGTCGACGAATATATTAAAGAGGGTTACTTGGGCCCAGCAACAGGGGTATTGCATGCTGTACGCAATCAAATCGCTGATGTTGCTTTTAGGGACGACTAAAAATGGCTAGGCGAGGGGTGGGGCTCGTTGACGGCAAGGCCTCAGGCAGAAAAGGACAACGTTTACAAAGACCTCTAGTCCATTTGGCTAAGGCGCCATCCTCTCAGCCACTACTGCATGGATTTGACTCAGGCCCACCGATTGTCGTTTCACCAGCTCCGTTTATTGCAAGTGTAAGGGACCCTGGCTGGGGTGCCTTTTTACAGCCATTTTTGGCACTAAACCAAGTGTCACTTGAAGCGCTTGGTTTGACCCCAAGGATTGTCTCAGGACGTGAAGGGGTGATACTGGAGTTGCGCCCAAGCTTAAAAGCTGGTGCCGTTCCACTTAAGTCAGCAGTCACGGGAAAAGTTGCTGGTGGTGTCGTGATCGGACCTCGTTTTGGATGGGCTGGGATTGGGAGGGTGCTTTCTGCAACAGGCTGGGGTAGTGGCCCTGAATTTCTTCCTTTATCTCTTGTACCGGGAAGTGGAAGGGAAGTTCCTCCTTGGGTAATCGCAGGTCCGGTTATGGAAAGGCTGCGAGAATTGCTTGCCCATCTCAGACGTGGCTACGTAGAGCGAACCGAATTGCTGACAGCTCCTAGAGGACAAATTCAGTGGGATCAGTACGTGCGAAAGCAAATGCCTGCTGGCGCTTGGCATCAGCTACCTTGTCGGTATACAGAGCTGGATTCTGATACTCGGTTACGCCAAGTAATTAGATGGGCACTTGAAACTGTTTGTCGTGATATGGGCGTAGTCATAAGTGATGACGTAGTTGGGATGCTGCTTTTGCAAGAACTAAAGCAGTTGTTAGAAATGGTCTCAGACGTTAAACCTAGGCGGCCGGGCAGGCAAGAGCTTGACGGCAGACAATCGAATCAATCGATGCTGTCTTTGTACTTGCAACGAGGGTTACAAGCCATAGGTTGGGTAAGCGATGAGCGCGGCCTTGGTGGTGGCCAAAATACAGATGGGTTGTCTTGGAGCCTATCGTTGGAAGATCTTTGGGAGCGTTATGTTGAGTCAGTTGTAAGGCGGGATGCCGCTCTGAGCGGTGGAACGGTTCGTATTGGAAGGCGGGGTGAAACTGTTGTACCGCTGCCTTGGAATGATCCTTTTCATCGGCCACTTGGACATTTGGTACCTGACTTTGTTGTTTACCGGGGCAATAGTGTTGAGATCGTTGACGCAAAGTACAAATCGCATTTTGCTGATCTAGATGCAAACCGGTGGGCTGAATTGGCAGAGGAAACACAATCCGCAATGAGAGCGGACATACATCAGGTATTGGCTTATGCGGCCGCTGCTGGGTCGGGGGAGTCCGTTAAAGCGACGTTGGTTTACCCAGTTCGGCAATCTGTTTTTGAGGAATTGTCTCTGAGAAATCAAACCGAATCCCTGGCCCTCATCCCTGTGGGGAGCCGAGAGATTTCGTTATGCATCAAGGCTGCAGTTTTTGGGTGACAAAGTGATTGTCTATTGTTGGGACCTCTCTTTTACTCGAGTTGAAATGGTTAGGCTTGTAAACTGGTAAACAGCTACCTGTCTGGGTTGTTGAAAACCAACCATAAAATTAAATGAGATACGATCCCTGTCCCTTCTGCACACTACCCCCTGAACGGATCGTCGATCAGAATGAATGGGCCATGGTTATTCGGGACGGCTTCCCGGTGTCACTGGGCCACACACTGGTGATCCCCAAGCGGCACGTGGGGTCGTATTTTGAGTTGCATGATGCTGAGGCGGTTGCCATGCGCAGTCTTCTGTTGGCCGCTAAAACAACACTGGATGAAGCGTTCAGACCTGACAGCTACAACATTGGCATCAATGATGGTGCACAAGCGGGTCAGACCGTTCCCCATGTACATATGCACTTGATTCCAAGATACCAAGGCGATGTTAAGGATCCGCGGGGTGGGGTCAGGTGGCTGATACCGGAGAAGGCAGATTATTGGTCCGACCGAGAGAGTCCGTCGTCATGAATCAATCCCCAACAGCTGAAGAGCATCTCGCGTTTCTGGTGAAACTGCAAAGACTCTTAAGTGAGGGTGATTTCACAGCGACCTACAAGTTTGCGCTTCTGATGGCGCTGGCTGATATCGCAGTAGAGCGTGGCCATGATGATGTTAGACCCCTTGAAATACCCATGCGCGACATCGCCGAGAAATTTGTTGATTACTACTGGCAACAGACCATGCCGTATAAATCGGCAGGGTTGGGTCATGACAATAAAAATGCATCAAGTAGCGTATTGCGTCAAAGCACTTCATCAGACGCAAAAGTAACAACAGAAATCCAAGAGTTCATTAAAAAGTACGGTACGTTGGGACGCGCCAAACAATCCTCAGAATTCAAGCGTTTGATTAACGCCGTTTCTTCGACCGTAGCAGGCCAGCCAGTCAAATTTTTTCAAAAAATTGGTGGTGGCACTGACGCTTTTGTTTATGAGCGTTATCGAGGGGGCATCGTTCTGAAGCTTGGGGTGTCCAGTCACTTACGCAAATTTCACAGTTTGATTCAATACATGGCAAGGGATGGCTGGATCCGTCACATCAAAAAGATTAAGAGCAACATTGCGCTGCTCGGACAAAAAGATGACTTACAAGGCTTTTTGTTTGAAAGCAGTCGTGAAGCGCTAAAGGTTGTAAGCCATCATTTATCCAAGCTGACAAACAAGAAATGCTTCTACTGCCACGGTGGCATTACGGACACCCCAGACGTTGATCACTTTATTCCGTTTTCTCTATACGGCCGAGACATTGCTCAAAACTTCGTCCTAGCCCACGCCAGCTGCAATCGCAGCAAGTCAGATATCTTGGGTGCCAAACCCCATTTAGAGAACTGGCTTGAACACCTCCATCGTCACCAAGACGATATCAGTCAGATCTCCCTTGATGCCGGCATCATCAGTGACCAAGACACCATGCTGTCCGTCACCAAGTGGTCATACCAGCAGGGGCATGAGACCGGCTCACACGCATGGATCAAGAGGGGTGTGTTTGAGCCAATCGGGGAGGGGTATGCCGCGTTGGTTGGTCATGTGTCTGAACCATAGTCACACGCATTAAACTATCCCTACTGTCTTTTAGCGTAAGGAACTCATTTGAATCAGCCCGACGATCGCTTGGTTAACGTAGAAGCATTATCCAAAGCCCTAGCGTCATTTGCAGAGAAGCGTGATTGGGAGCAGTTTCATTCGCCCAAGAACCTCGTGATGGCATTGACCGGTGAGGTGGGAGAGCTAAGTGAGCTGTTTCAGTGGCTGTCTGAGCAACAGAGTGTTGATTTGGCCAAAGATCCAGAACGTAAAAAAAGGGTGGCTGAGGAATTGGCTGATGTTTTGTTCTACTTGGTGCGTACAGCATCGGTCATGGGTATCGATTTGAATCAAGCCTCTGTAGAGAAGCTTGCCCTAAATGAGCAAAAGTATCCCGCTGACAAGGTTCGCGGCAGCCATAAAAAATACAACGAGTTGTAGTTTCTAAATCGTCTGGTTTCTGCCTAAAAATAGCACTGATACGGGTGTTCGACGTTACTAATGTTTGTGGGGTTGGTTCAATGATTGTCTATCAGTCACAGAAAGATCGGTTTTTGGCTGATAACGATGATCGTGACATCGAAGACGTTATCCTTCATAGCTACCGGCAGGCTACAGGACGGGGTGTGTCAGCCAATGAAATCAGATCGTGGAAAGACTCTTTACGCTATATGGCATCAGTGCTTCGCGACAACGACATACCAGAGGATACGGGTGTGGCGGTTGAGCTTCACATCCCACAGTCATCCAAACGCATCGACATCACCCTGACTGGCTTAGATGAGATGGGAATGCCCTGTGCGGTGTTAGTCGAGCTAAAGCAATGGTCTGCATCAGAGTTAACCAGCAAAGATGGCATTGTTAGAACCTTTTTAGGTGGTGGACACCGAGAGTCGGTCCACCCCTCTTACCAAGCTTGGTCATACGCGGCCCTACTCGAAGATTTCAACGAAGCCGTACACGCTGGAGACATCTCATTACATCCATGTGCGTACCTGCATAACTATTTGGATGATGGCAACATAACCAATGCTTTCTATCAAGAGCATCTAAACCGGGCACCCGTTTTTCTCAAAGGAGAGGACGAGCGTCGAGCGTTGCGAGAATTCATTAAGCGCCATGTCAAACGAGGCGATGCTGGACGAACCATATTTGAACTACACAATGGTCGTATACGTCCCTCTAAAGAACTCGCCGATAGCCTTTCAGGGTTGCTTAAAGGCAATCGGGAGTTTGTCTTAATTGACGAACAAAAAGAGGTCTTTGAAGCCGCCATACAAATGGCAAGAGACGTTGAATCTGGCTTGTCCACTGCTAGACCGCAGGTTCTGATTGTTGAGGGTGGGCCCGGCACCGGCAAGTCAGTGGTTGCCATCAACCTGTTGGTGCGCGTGATTGGCATGAAGCTGCTCGCCAAATACGTTTCTAAAAATGCCGCACCGCGAGAGGTTTACCAAGCCAGACTCAGTGGTGCGATGACCAAATCAAGGTTTTCTTCTTTGTTTGTTGGATCGGGTGCGTTTGTGACAACACCCCATAATGGCATTGATGTTTTGATTGTTGACGAAGCCCATCGCTTAAGAGAGCAGGGCGGCCTCTACGGAAACGTCGGTGAGCATCAAGTGAAAGAAATCATCTTTTCATCTAAAGCATCAATCTTCTTCATTGACGAAAGCCAGCAAGTCACCATTGATGACGTGGGTTCAAAAGAAACCATCAAAAGGTTTGCGAAAGAAAAGGGTGCTGATGTTATGGAGTATTCACTGCCTTCGCAGTTCCGTTGTAACGGATCAGATGGTTATATTGCTTGGCTTGATCTTGTCTTGGGTATTAGAGAAACCGCCAACACAACTCTTGGCAAAAACGAATTTGAATTCGAGGTTTTTGACGATCCAATGGCACTGCACAAAGCTATCGTTCAACGCAACGGTAACAACAAGTCTCGGGTGGTTGCCGGCTATTGCTGGCCATGGATCACCAAGAAAAAAGATCCCACCGGTTACGACATTGTGATTGGTGATTACAAACGCCGTTGGAATCTGCAAGACGATGGCAGCCTATGGATCATGAAACCCAATTCGATCGAAGAAGTCGGCTGTATACACACCTGCCAGGGACTTGAACTCGAGTATGTCGGCGTCATCATTGGTCCCGACTTGATTGTGAGGGATGGTGTTGTTATTACTCAGCCAGATAAACGAGCCAAGCAAGATAAAACGATTTTTGGCTACAAATCGCGCCTAAAAGAAACCCCAGTCGAAACTGCCCGTCAGCTCGATCTCATCATTAAGAACACATATCGCACCCTCATGACTCGCGGTATGAAAGGCTGTTACGTTTACAGTGAAGATGATGAGACCCGCTCGCATTTGAAGAGTCGTTTAGAAGTTAACTGCTAACACTACTGTCCGGTCTAACCGGGTTATTTTTCAGTAAGAACTAATACTGGCGTGGCCTAGTGGCCGATTTTATTTGGTGCCGACTTGAATACAAATTCTTCATTTTTGGTTAATTTCCTACAGATAAGCTTCTGGGGGATAAATCATGTATGTCGGCAAGACGCTCTTCTCGCAAGTCATGGAATTTGTGCCATGGACCAGTTTTGGTCGCATCGTCGAGCGCTACAACGGCAACGCTGGCGTTCGGCGCATGACCTGCGCGGAGCAGTTCCGCGTCATGGCGTTTGCACAGCTGACGTGGCGCGAGAGTCTTCGCGATATCGAGGTAACGTTGGGCGCGAATTCGAACAAGCTTTACGCGATGGGGTTGCGTCACAGCATTCATCGCTCGACGCTGGCCGATGCGAACGAATCGCGCGGTTGATGTCTTTGGCGTATTTGGTCCGATGTTGCGGCGTTGCTTATTCGCCGCGCACGCAAACTCTACAGCGACACCGATCTGGTCGGACTCGACTTGAAGAACACGGTTTACGCGCTCGATGCCACGACCATCGATCTGTGCCTGAACCTGTTCGACTGGGCCCCATTTCGCAAAAGCAAGGCTGCAGTCAAGCTGCACAAGCTGTTGGACCTGAGAGACGCAATCCGAGCGTTTATCCACATCAGCGACGGCAAGATGCACGAAGTCAACGTGTTGGACTTCTTGCCGATCGAAGCCGGAGCCTTTTACGTGATGGATCGTGGCTACCTGGATTTCAAACGCCTCTACGCCATGCACCGAGCTTGCGGATTCTTCGTCACCCGAGCCAAGATCAACATGAATGCCCGGCGAATTTACTCCGCACCGACCGACAGAAAAACCGGTGTCATTTGCGACCAGACCGTATTGCTCAAGGGCTTTTATGCTTCTCAACACTACCCGGAAAATCTGCGCCGCATTCGATTCAAAGATCCAGAGACTGGCAAGACGCTGATCTTTCTGACCAACAACTTTGTGTTGCCACCGCTGACCATTGCAGCGCTTTACAAAAACCGGTGGCAGGTCGAATTGTTCTTCAAGTGGATCAAACAGCACCTGCGTATCAAAAAGTTTCTGGGCAACAGCGAGAACGCCGTCAAGACGCAAATATGGTGCGCCGTGTCGACTTACGTGCTGATTGCCATCGTCAAGAAGGAACTTCAAATTGATGCCTCTTTGTACACTTTGCTACAGATATTATCGGTCTCGGTATTTGAGAAAACCGAGCTTTTAAGCGCCTTTCAAGGCAGTGAGCTCACAACCAATAATCGTGATCTCGCTAACCAGTTGAATTAATTCGGAAATTACGGACACTACTGACTTTCGAGTTGTATTAAGGATGGTTGTAATTGTCTCGTAGTTGTTGATCATTATTGAAAAAATGCTGTAGCATTGTCATCTAGTTAGTAGCAATGAACCGTCACATCAGGCGCTTTGGGAAACACTCATGTACGCACAACCATTTACTGGACAAGGTATGTCGTCTTCCGGCGCACAGTCCCTTGCTGTGCGCAATCTTGAGTTGCTTCGTGCTATTGAGGACACTGTAGATGGCCTCATTGCTGATACGGACCTAGTCTGCTCAATCAGCCGTACGTATGCTGAGCTTAAATCCAAGCTTTTATCGAACACTACCGAAATTGACCCAAGTGGTCGTATTTGCGCAGTGCTTGATAAAGCATCAAGTTCCTGCGTCCGTATCTACAACGATGCAAAAAACCGTGACGTATCTGCTCGCTTAGATCCTCAAGTGCGCCCAGATGATGGTTTGGTCGAGGCATACAACGAGTTTGTGTCTGCTGTGAATGAATTACACGACACTATCGAAGATCTGTCGGAATGGATTTCTACGCACGACGCTGTTTTACAGCCGACGACAGGTCAAACCTTTAAAACTGTTGATAGCCTTTTTGATTCGCTGCTGTCTAAGAAGTGAGTCGGCAGATCAAGATAGAACGCTTTGCTTTCTCAAAGCGTTTTAAAGCAGAACTTCAGAAATTTCAGCCCGATGTAATTGAGGCTGTGAAAAAAGCTTTGGAGCTGCTACAAAACAATCCCGAAGCAAAAAGCCTTCGACTTCATCCACTGACTGGACTGCCCAAGCCCACTGTCTGGAAGATTGATGTTTTTACCAATCACTCTTGGCAAGTCACTTTTGAACTCAACGGCACAACGGCTGAGCTAAAAAGAGTGTCAACCCATAAATCTATTGACCGAAACCCCCGATAGTTTTTTTTTGAAGTTCGAAAGACACGATCAGCAGCGTTGGGTAGGGCAAGGCGACAGTTGGCGCGATGGTGAGTGGCAGACACTACTTTCATTACTTGGTGACTGCGTCTGCGGTGGGCGTTGGGTTGAACCAGAAATACCAAGTGGCAGTGTGCTCCACGGACTGCATCGTTGCCCTAAGTGCTGGTCGCGCTCGTTCAAGTATTGGTATCCTGATATCGTGTTCGATTAGTTCATGGACTCGGTTACACATGAGTGAGATCTAGAAGTCACGAACCGTCCTGTGTCTTGATGCGAGGCATTTGGTGATTATTTTTTTCAGGGTTGCTGCTTCTTTTGGTGTCAGCTGGCCCGACTGTCTCACGCGCTGAGACACCGGTTACAGTAACGTCACTGGTTAATGAAGACAAAAGGGGTGGGTGTTGCAGATTTCCATCGGCAGGCGACCTGCGTTAGTCAGCTGGCTATTGGCCGTGATGTGTTGCGTGGTCTTTTCTAGTGTCTGGGCTGCCGATGAAGAGGATGTTGAGTTCCGAATTGATTCCCGTCACATCAAGATTCACGTCAATGCCGATGGCTCATCGGTCACCGAGTGGTACGAGGTCACCTCTCTTTTGACGGAGACCGGCATTGACTGGTTTGGCAAGGAAACGGTGACTTTCAGCACCAGTCGCGAGAGCCTAGACATTGTTGATGCCTTCACCGAGCACCCAGATGGTCAGCGCTTCAAACTGGATGACAGGGCCATACGACTGGTCGAAGCCGACAATGCTGAGGACTCAGGTACTTACAGTGATTACAAGTCCTATGTGTTGATTTTCCCGAACCTGACCCTTGGCGCACAAACCCACTACCGCTATCGGCAGGTCGAGCACACGCCGCTGCACCTGGGTCATTATTTTCAGACGTTTAGGTTTCCTGTGAACGTCTTTTACGGTGACGTGTCTATCGAGCTTTCGCACGACCCTGCCATTGACTTGCAGATCGAGGTGTCCGATCACAAGCCTGCGATAACCCATGAGCGGTTAAAAGACGGCGAAGAGGGCAGCGTGCGCTATCGGTTCCAATTTGCCAGCCATCAGCCCATCCCGATTGATGATGCGACGGTCGCAAGATCTGATATTTCACCTTATGTGCGTGTCTCTTCGATCCCTTCTATGCTGGAAGAGGCCAAGCTTTATCAAGCGGCTGCCAACGATCAAGAAAAGCCTACCGATCAGGTTCGCGAACTGGCTGATGAAATCACGCAGGGCATTACAGACCCCAAGGAGCAGGCTCGCGCGCTCTACAACTGGGTGGCTACCCAGATTCGGTATGTTGGCATTTATTTGGGCGATGGCGGTATCGTGCCAAATTATGTCGATGACATTCTGCGTAACCGTTACGGTGACTGCAAAGACAAAAGCACGCTGCTCGTTGCTCTTCTATCTGCCAAAGGCATTGAGGCCGAATCGGCCATGGTCAATGCGGGTGATTCGTTCACGCTACCAAAGCTTGGCGCTATATCCCCAATCAACCACGTCATCACCTATCTGCCAGCATGGGACCTGTATGTTGATTCAACCGACAGATATGCTTCATTTGGTGTGTTGTCCTACAGCACGAGCGACAAGCCCACCGTGCTGGCCAAGTCCGAACGCTACGGTCGAACACCGAAGTCAAGTGCATCAACGAACCGGATATTTAAACAGGTCAGCATGCAGATTGCTGCAGATGGCGTCATCAACGGCGCTGCCACCGTGGTGGTAACCGGATCGTCAACACCGTCATATCGCGCTTACTTGATGGACTACACAGGCCCCCAAAAAGATGAAATGCCAGTCACACAGCTGGCTGCCTTTAGCCAAGTCGGTACTGGCACTTACACATTCGAGCCAATGGGTGAGCTGAACAATCCAGTGATTTATGACACTGCTTTTACCGCTAAAGCGTTGACCCATTTCCCAGGGCCCGGTGGCGCTTGGATGCCCGTTGGACTGGCACCAGGCCGTATCAACAGTTTGCGGGCAGAACCGCCCATGGCACCACAAACCTTTCCTTATATTTGCCGCTCATACACCCACGAAGATCATTACGAACTGGCGTTTCCCGATGCGGTAACGATTAGCCACATCCCCAAGTCAGTCGACTTCTCTGAAAACGGCCATACCTACCGCGCCACCTACAGTCTCGAAGACAACGTTGTACGACTAAGCCGCCTGCTAGAAACAGAGATGGCGAGTGACGTTTGCCAGCCTGGCCAGGAACAGGCTTACAACAAATTGCTCAAGGTTGTGCAGAGCGACCTGCGGGGACAAATCATTTACGGGCCAAAGCAGGGCTTTGGCATTCCCCCAAATTAGTAGACATTTATCAGGTGAACCTTTCTCAGTTCGAGGTGTCTGCTCACCCCAATTTTCAGTTAATGGCAATCTTCAATCCTTGACTGTGGACACTCCCCCAACCCGTATTTTGTTGCGCTCATGTTCACATGACTGATCGATGCCGCTTGATGGTTCTACTTGTTGATGGTCAGTCAGGCGCCATGTCAACTGAATCAAGTCGCCGTTACTCATGAGCGATAGATGACCGTATCCCGAATCGTGCGAGACGTGCAGGGGCTGGTTGTTTTGTTGTCTCATCACCCAACGAATCGCTGAGCTCAGTGCGTCGAGCTTGGCGCGACGCGTCAGCAACATAGAGCCCGTGCGCATCACGCTGCGGGTCGTCCAGTCAAGGCCTTTGGTGATCATGCTTCTCAATAAATCGTGCAATATAAAACTCCTGTGTTTTTTTGTTGGTTGTTGATTGTTGGTTGTTGGCACTGGTGTTGTTGGCGTGTGTACGCGGGTGTACATTTGGCTGGAAACCCGAAGTGCAAACTGGCGCACATGATGAATGAACATGACCGATAAAGACATTCGTAAAAGTACGGTGAATGCGCTCAGATGGTGGTTGGGCTGTTGGGTTGCTGGGCTGTTGGGCTGTAATGGCTAGTGCGGGGGGGGCAAAAGGTTCGGTAGTGCGTGGCTTGGTGCGTGGCTTGGCGCGTGGCTTGGCGCGTGCTTAGGTTGTGTGCGCGCTAATCGTTACGGGTCAGTGCCAAGAGGGCATCGCGGGCTTTCTCTGAGGTGATGAAGATGACATGGAGTCGTGCGCGGCTAAAGGCAACGAAGAGCTTGCGACGGTTCTTTTGATCTAGCTGGTCGAAATCAATCTCAGTCACGATGATGGCGTCGGCCGCTTGGCCTTTGAAGCGGTAGAGCGTTTCAATCAGCACCTGTCCACCGGTGAAGATGGCGTTGCCTTCTGCGTCGTAACCATTTTGTCGTTTCAAAGCGATTTTGTTTAAGCCACGAAGAGCGTCCTGGGCAAAAAAGACGCTATTTGCCAAGCCTTGGTAGGTGAGGATAGCGATGTTCTCTGGCGCATAGCCCTGGTCCATCAAGGTTTTAAGGGCCAGCTCGGTCTCATCAAGCAGGCTCACGGGATCGTCGTACCAGTGCCAGATAGGATCAAAACCCATGAGTGCACTGCCTGCCTCGATGGGGCTGTCGGTCAGCCCGAAGTGGTTCATGAACTCAACCAGTATTCGGGGTGATCGATAGTTAACTGGGCTTTGAATCACGGCCCAGTCGGTTTGATTGTGAGCTGGATTCTCGTTGGGATGCGCGTTTGGATTCTCGTTTGGATGCGCATTTGGGTCAAAGGCGGGCCGATCGTAGAGGCTTTGTTCGGGGTCTTCAAGCAAAGTAATGCGACCGTTGTCCTTGACCATGGGTAGCAGCGCCTCGATCCAAGACGCATCCATGTCCTGTCCCTCATCAATCACCAAAACATCGAATGTGTCGGTGAGTTTTGGGGCGTGCGTCTTTAGCGCCGCAATCATTTGGTTGTAGACACCAGCCACTGAAAAGTCGAACTCGAGCCCCGCTTGTTGGCCGAGCTCACGGGCGAATTCATGGATGGTCATGACATGGGCTGAGGTTGGGGCCACGGCTTTGACCGCATCAGCCAGTGGTCGGTTGTAGCAAATGTAAAGCGCTTGCAGCGTGTTGCTGGCTGCTTGGCGCAGTTCTTGTAACGCCAGTTGCGTCTTACCGGACCCCGCGGTGCCTCGGACGTGCAGCCGAAAGGGCGTGATCGAAAGACGTGACACCCAAGTGGCCAAACCACCCGAGACCCTGCCAGTGATGGCACGGGCAGATTGACCAAGCAGGCCAATATGAGGCACGGCTTGCACCCGATCCAACAAAAACTCGTGAATCTCAAGCGGTTCAGCCAAGTGGTTGCCCGCGGCCATGGGCGCTTGATCAAACAGGCTTTGGATAACGGTGCACAATTCACTGGCTCTTGAGGCATCAACCACACGGCTTGGGTCAACACCCGCGGGTAGCCGATCAGTGATCAGTGCATTGGGAAGATATAGCAGGTGGTCGACTGATAGCTCTCGGCCTTGGTGGCGTCGACCAAACTCATTTCTTAACGCCCCAATATTGCGGGCCATTTGAACTTGAATCGACTTGCCTTTTCTGTTTTCGTAGTCAACCCTCAGGTCACCATCACTGATGTAGACTGCGGCATCTTTTTGTTCGATTGCCAACAGCTTGCCATAGCGGTTGGCCACGATGAAGTCGATCTCGCCATAGACGGAACCCGAGCCCGTGGCGCTAGCCCAATGAACCGAGTGGTAAACCGTTAAGTCGTGGGCGAGACCATCACGCAACTGCTTCAAGGTCTGCCATTCCCCACCTTTGGCAAAGGCGGTGCTGAGATTCTCATCGAGGTCGTCAGGAATTAATCGAGCCATGGTGATCTAGTCTACTGCCAAGAGGGGATGGCTGTGTGTCTGTCTTTGCCCGAGCACAACGGTCAGGCCACGCGATCTTATGGTTTGACGCGGTGGCGTCGATCACTTGAGCCACGCCCGCCATCCTTGAACAATCATCGCCATGGCTAGCGTGTCGAGTTCGCAGTACTTAAAAAGTGCGTTGCGCCATGCCAGTCGAATCGGGTCTGGTACCTTCTCGAGTTCAAGCCGTCCGTAGGCCGCCGCCGCTGCGCCCCCTTGGTTAATCACCGCGTCATCGCCCGATTCGTTGACATCGATGTCGGCAAACACGGCCGGCAGCATTGCGTAGGGGTCCATCACCAAGCCAAAATCATCAAGCTGCCACCAGGTCATGGGCTCTTTAAAGTGGCGACTATTACATACCGCATGTTGGTTGCCGCCATAAACGGGCTTGCTATAAAGATCGCGCAAGTGATCGCTGGCTGCCAGCATTGCCGGCAGCACTTTCTTGATGGAATTGCTGCCGCCTGCCTGACGGTGAAAAAACCCGTCCGACGACAGTTGGCATAGATCCACCATGGCGCGCTGACCCGTGTGTAGGACTTTGTTGTTCTGCTTCTTTACCGTCAGTGATTTCACGAATGCCAGCAAATCGCGATAGAGGTCGTCTCGTTGGCTAGGTGCGATGTCGGACAGTGCCATTTCGTCTGCCAAGGTGTCGAGCAATCCATTAAGCACTGAGTTCTCGTAGGGCGACCACATCATGACAGTACCGGTGTTTCGATTTAGCGTCTGGCGCAATGATTTCAGAAACGCCAAGTTGGGCAGTTTCCCTGGCTCTGTCATCAGAAAATCATCGACGTGCTCGAGCCTGCCATCTTCATGTAAAACGTGGTGTGACCACTGAAACGCAACCAAACCGTAGGGTTTGCCGCCCCGGTAAAACGGCAGCGCGGTTCGTGACGTCTCGAAATCAATCAGATTGATGGGCCATGCCCAGCTTTCCATTTTCCGGGCAAACAAAGCCGCATCGAACCAGTAATCAGCACCACTGAATCCTTCGCCACTGATTTGCATCCACTGCCGGTGTGAGCGTGAGAGTTTGTCGCGTTCTGGTTTGAGTGGCAGGTCGTCTGGCGTGAGGTCGGCGAGAAAGCGTTTGCCCTCACTCATCCAAGTGGCGGTTCGCCGGCCGTCCCAAAGGTCGGTTACCAGTGGCTCTCGAGCATCAATCCGTTCGGCATCCCCTGTTTCTTTCCAGCACTCATGAAACCCGCTGCGCTTGCTATGCCCTGCCGGTAGGCGAAACTCGCACGACTTGCACTGCGATTGCACTGGAGCCGCCATGGCCCTTGGGTTGAGCAGCACGCCAGCAAGTTGTTCGGCAAGTTGCGCCACCGTGCCCGCCATGCCTGGGATCTCATGCACCAGTTTTAATAGTTCATCAACCAGAGCGGTCACGTCAAGCAGATCCAGCAAAGGTTCGCCCAGGTCTCGAATCGACAAGCCAGGCAAGGGTTCACAGGTCACGCGTCGCCGTAAGCCGTCTACAGTCGTGACCGGAAACATCTGGTTGAGACCGTCAACTGTGGCAGCCTTAAATTTGTTGGGCAAGAGTAGAAATGAACGAACGTCATGGTCTGGCATTGCAAGCTTGGCAACGTAAGCCTGAAATGCCACGTCAAGCAAATAGGGCAGGGTTTTGCTGGAAAATCCACCCTTACTGGTTTTAAAAAACGTTTCGTCAGTGGGGTCGTAGCTCTTGGATTTCACTTCTATGATGTCGATGCGATTGCCTGTTTTGCGCAACACATCCACTCGCACGAAGTAGCGTCCATGCGTGACACGATCGGATAGTGCCGCCTCAAATATTGTCACGCTGTCATTGGCGAGATGTTCGGCAGTTTGGAGTAGGGCCTGAATATGGTCAATATCCCGGATTTCTACGCCGTGCACAAACATCAACTTGGCTAACTCGCCCACTTGAAACCCGCCTTCGGCAAGCGCCTGCAAAAACGCGTTGTCTTGCTGGTTGTTACCGTAGGCGGGGTCTTTGGCATAGCGCAGCTTGGCTGGGCATTCGAAGCCAATCTTAAAAAGGCTTTTAGTGAGGTATTGAGGCGTGCTCATTGCTCGTCGCCCGTGTAGCCCAGCTCTGGTGATGGTTCGGTTGTGACCATACTCACGACTTTGATGCCATCACCTAGGCCGCGCAGCCACCAGTGCAATTGCTGTACGGCATAAAGTCGCACGTCAGCGTAGTCACCACTGGTAGCCACTAGATAGAACAACTGTCCGCGTTGCATCAGGCCTAGCGGGCTGAGCGTCATTTCGTTTAATTTTTCCGCAGAACGACTCTGGTAAGTGACTGACAATTTTCTGTTATAGATCAGGGCGCTTGCCACTTCATCCATGATGCCCGGTACCACTTGTGGTGGGATGAGCCGTTGCATGGCAGGAATTGAGACCACTTTGTCACACCAAGTCGCCATGGGGTTGGTTTTACTGGTTGATTCAAGCAGGTCCAGGGCAGTTTTAAATTGGGGTTTTAACACCGCCGTAACCGATGGCGGCAAGATGGGTGTCAGGTAATCAGACACCATCGTCAGTAGCAGCGCATCGGACACCGTCATGGCTGGCAAATGAAGCCCAGCGTCTTTGTACCAGCACCAAAGGTAGGGAATAACGGTGTCGTCACAGGTCAGTCCAAACCCGAAGGATTCGAGTTTGATCAGGTCTCGTTCGACCGCGCGGCGCGAGCAGCCAAACCCCATGTTCTTTAGCCGGACGTGCAGGTCTGATGCGCTGATCGATCGCGGCTGCCTGGGGATCAACTGAAGAATGGTCCACTGGCGGGCAAGCACGTCTTGGGTATTGTGGGTTGGCATCGCGATCTCAGCATCATTTGGTGTGAACTCGGCAAGCAGGACCCTCAGGTTACTTTAGAATGGCGGATTTTTATACTTGCGCACTGAAAACTTCAGAATCGGCCTCATGCGCTTGCCAAAGTCTTTCAAAGTCCTCACTGTCGAGCAGTCGCTTAACCTTTATCTCTTGAGTGACGGCATCAAGAAAAGAACGGTTGTTTTCTAGCATTTGTAAGACAATGCGGTACTGTTTGGCAGCAAAGGCTCGGGCCGCGTCTTGCGCACGTTGCAGCTGATAGGCACTGCAAGCCATCGAGATGGCCGAGCGGGTAGCTAAATAATTTTCTGCAGTTGGCAAGTTACTAATGATCAAACAAGCCGAACCACTTGCTGGTAGCTGGGTTGCCGAAGAAGTGCTGGCGATCAACATCCTCTTTTGCGCTGATAGAACACCGCCACGAGTCAGGGTGGGGAATTCAAGCGCGCTCGAGCTTCGGTCCCTGACGGGAGCTGGATTGTCGGTTTCTTACGTTGGCTTGCCAATGTGAGGCTGCAAGTGGTTGTGTCCTAGTCCCTGAACGAAGAGAGGCGAGCGACTCTTGATAGAGCTTGACCTACAGATAGTTATCTATAGATGCACCTCTTTACCGAGGACACGCAATGCATATTAAGTACGAGGGTTTAAAGCGACTGTGAAGGAAAATTGAAATGCCAGATATTAAAGTTGGCGATAAAAGTAGTTTTGGAGTGGTCGTTTTTTTGCTTTGAGGGAGACAACATGGTCTCGCGCTGGGAAGACTAGATTTTCATCAATCGGCGAAAAGACGGTAAATTTTCTGTCAAGTCCTATCAGTGAAGTGAAAACTTTCGGACCCCCAGTCGCTATGTTTGGATCCATACGGATTCAGAGTTCAACTCCGAATCCGTATGGAAGCGATAAGATGACTTAAAAAACCAGCAAAAATTGGTAATAAACACCAAATTTCATCGATCAAAACGAACTTCTATCGAGCTTGGGCTCAGTTCTTTGCCGCGCACAGCGGCACGATCTGCGACAGGCAAACTGACGGGAGGGATCAATGACAACGGCTTGCGGTCGATCAATGGTGCACCAAAAATCAGATGCCACACGCTGAGAGGTTAGCAATCCAAAGCGTGCCAGTCGCTTGCGCGCGGGGGCGGGCGCACCTGTAAACTGGATTCAACCAAATGGGGGGAGAAGAAAATGGCTGATGAAAAAACAGAAATTCACCGCGCATGCCTAGAAGTGCTGGATCGTTTCATGGATGCGTTGAACAACTATGACGCGGTTGCGATGGATGCCGCGATGCACTTTCCTCATGTGCGCCTAGCCGCTGGTTCGGTGAAAGTGTATGAGCAAGCTGGCAACAACCCAATGGATCTATTTGACCGCCTCAAGCGCGAGGATGACTGGAAGTACAGCGCCTGGCGCACTCGCGAGTTGGTCCAGTTCAACGCTAATAAGGCACACTACGCGCTGTCTTATACCCGGTTTCGGAGTGACAACGCCGTCATCGGTATTTACGACTCGCTTTATGTTCTGACCCGCCACGAGTCAGGGTGGGGAATTCAAGCGCGCTCGAGCTTTGGTCCCTGACGGGAGCTGGATTGTCGGTTTCTTACGTTGGCTTGCCAATGTGAGGCTGCAAGTGGTTGTGTCCTAGTCCCTGAACGAAGAGAGGCGAGCGACTCTTGATAGAGCTTGACCGACAGATAGTTATCTATAGATAACATTTTTATTGTTATTTCTTATAAAAGTAACGTATAGTTATCATTATGGTGGCTGAGACAATATCCTCTAAACGATCAAAACAACAAGACCTTGACGCTTTGGTGAGGGATGTCGTTTTTGCTCGAAAGCGCCAAAAGCTAACCCAGCAGCAGTTGGCGATGATGGCCGGCTTGTCCAGACGTACCATCGTGCTGATCGAGTCAGGCGGAGATTGCACCCTCAGCACGCTGCAAAGAATCGCCACCGCCCTTGGCTTAGAGATTCGTGCCCGCAGTCAAGCCTTGCCTACGCTAGAGGATGTAACGCGCGAGAACGAAGAGTTGTTTGCCAACCAACGTTCTTTGCAGAACAATTAGGCTGAGTGCAACCCATGCTCGATGTATACGTTTCTAATGAACTCGTCGGTGTGTTGGATCAGCCTGATCCTTACACGTTTGTCTTCAACTACCTGCCTAATGCTCCTAGCGCGCGCCCTGTGTCGCTACTGATGCCCAAACGTATGGAGAGTTGGGTTAACCGGGGATTACACCCCGTGTTTCAAATTTCTTTGCCTGAGGGCTCGTTGCGGGATCTCATGACAAAAAAGTTTAGTAAACGATTCAAACACTTTGGTGATCTGCAGTTACTAACGGTGATTGGTGAAAACATGATTGGGCGAATCACCGTGATGCCCCATGGGCAAGCACCATCTGGTCTGACGCCACACGAGTCGCTGACTCGTTTGATCAGCGCGCAAACCACTAATTTGGTTGATCATTTTTTAGGTGCTCGTTTGCAAGAGTCCGGTGTATCGGGTGGCTTCATGAAGTTTCTAGCGAAGAGCCACACCAATCAGCATGCGGGGCGACCCACACTGGCGTTGGACGATTGGATTATCAAATTAAATGACGACGATCATCCACACATCGTTCTTCTTGAATACTTTGGGCTCATGGCAGCCCGGGCAGCGGGTCTGACTGTCCCCGACGTTTATCTGTCGCAGGATTCTCAGCACCTTTTGGTTAAACGTTTCGATATCACAGCAAACGGTAATCGCTTGGGTTTTGAGGATATGTGTGCCCTGTTTGGGTTGCCTGCCGAGGATAAGTTCACAGGCTCTGTTGCGTATTTCACTGAAAGTGACCGGCGATTTCGCGAAAGCGTGACCGCGGCATTGCAGTTGCATAATTATTGATTAATCTTATTCGAAACGGTCACGCTTTCGTGAAATCATCGGTCACGATGATGTGAAATCGTGGTTTCGGGCTGTTTATTGCTGTCCTTTTAGTCATTTGGTGATGGGTTTGGGTTGTTTACGCAT
>Ga0209390_10003396_pt1 | contig 25902 bp, 25 predicted proteins | sample BON01_FD_187212 | JGI IMG/M metagenome (GOLD analysis project Ga0209390, IMG submission 187212) | Freshwater microbial communities from Lake Bonney liftoff mats and glacier meltwater in Antarctica - BON-01 (SPAdes) (version 2) | ecosystem: Environmental > Aquatic > Freshwater > Ice > Glacier... | reverse complement strand
TGTCATCCGCGCCTACCTCGATACCATGCTCAAGCAAGGGCATAATGTCTTCGAGGCGCTTCGCTTGGCCTTCATCGGTCAGCCCATCTCGCCTGCCCTTGGCTGAATAGACACCAATAACTTATAGTTTCACTCTATAGCTGCTGCGACTTGAACTTGTAACAACCGCCTATATCTAAGTTGTCCGTGTTCAACCCGTCGGAGGTTTTAAAAAAACCATGAAACGCGTATTCCTGCTGATCGTCACCAACTTCGCCATTCTGGCGGTGCTGAGCGTGACCATGCAGTTGCTGGGCATAGACAGTGCGTTGGAAACCGAGACCGGCCTCAATCTGCAGGGGCTGCTGGTGTTTGCGGCACTCTTCGGTTTTGGCGGCGCGTTCATATCGCTGCTGATATCGAAGTGGATGGCAAAAAGGTCGACTGGTGCCCAGGTCATCGAAGTGCCATCGACCACCACCGAACGCTGGCTGGTGGATACGGTGAAACGACAGGCGGAGCGCGCCGGCATTGGCATGCCGGAAGTGGCGATTTACGACGCCCCGGACGTCAACGCATTTGCGACGGGCTGGAATCGCAACAATGCACTGGTTGCTGTGAGCACGGGGCTGCTTAACAACATGTCGCAGGATGAGGCTGAGGCGGTGCTGGGACACGAAATCAGCCACGTGGCCAATGGTGACATGGTGACGCTGACCCTGGTGCAGGGCGTACTCAACACCTTTGTCATTTTCCTGTCGCGGGTGATCGGTTTCGTCGTTGATCGCGTATTGCTGAAAAATGAACGCGGGCAGGGGCCGGGTTTCTGGATTGCGACCATCGTCGCCCAACTGTTGCTGGGCGTACTGGCCAGCATGGTCGTTGCCTGGTTCAGCCGTCAGCGCGAATTCCGTGCGGATGCAGGCGGCGCAGAACTCGCGGGCCGGGAGAAAATGATCGCAGCGCTGGAGCGGTTGAAAGGCAATCACGGGGAATCGGCGTTGCCGGCGCAGATGTCGGCATTCGGCATCTCGGGCAGTGGCGGCCTGATGGCGCTGTTCATGTCGCACCCGCCGCTGGATGTGCGGATAGAGGCATTGCGCGCTGCGGCGTATTCGACTGCACAGCAGTAAACCGGTAGCCGGGTGGTGATACAACAAAGCCCGCGCCTAGGCGCGGGCTTTGTGCATGAGGCTGTCAGGACGTGAACGGATCAGGAAGAAGTTAGGGCCGCAGCACCGGATCCCGCACAGCGCCGACTACACTCAGGCCGCCACGCGCCACAACCAGGCCTTTGGATCCGAGTTCGGCGTTGATGCGGCCGGACAAAGAGCTGTCACTGCTGATGCTGATGGCGCCGCTGGCATTCAGGGGGCCGGATACCAGTCGCAATTGCCGGTAGTTGTAGCGACTGCCGTTGTAGTTGAAGGTGCCGGTCAGCGTATCGAATTTGGTCTTGCCGCCACGGGTGCCGCTGGACGAAGGCGACTGGATGGCGCGAACCATGTCGATGTTGTTGAGTTCGCCGGTATCGATCGTGAAGGTCGCTTCCGTTTGTGTTGAGTCAAACAGCGTCTTCAGTGTTGTGCCCCTTAAGGAATAACTGCCATTTGCATTGAGTAGGCCGCTGGCTGAAAATTCCCGGGTGTAGTTGGATATCAACTGCTGCAAGCGACCGTCTTCGAGGTTGAATTCGCCTTCAACCTTGATATCGCCGGCCCAGACCGCCTTGAGTGCGCCTTTGATGCGGCCGCCACCCAGGCGACCTTCAATGGCGGTTACGGTGGCCTGACGGCGATCAATCTGTGCAGTGACCGACAAATCGTTGAACTGCAGCGCCGGTCCCACTGGCATTTGCCATTCGCGTGCGTCCACTGTCAATGCGAGTCCCCCGTCCTTCGGGGTGGCGTTGATGGACATTTTGCTATCGTTCAGTTGCATTTTCTGCATGGCGCCATCGCGACCGAAGGTCAACCGCGCCTGGAATGGCGGCACATCCATCGGCATACCCAGGAGTTTGATGCCTGACATGCGCAATTCGTGCACCTGCAGCGTTGCGCCTGGCGCCGGATTGGCGAGGGCAGGCAGCAGATCAAGGCCAGTTGATTCGATGGCTATGGTATTGGCGGTGATTGTGTCGAATTCCCGTTCACCGAGCAGCAGGCTCCACGGCATCATCGGAATGACCACATTATCCGCCTTGATCTGTTGCACGCTGCCGACGCTGACGCGTTCCAACCGCAGTTCCTGCTCCGGATATACGGTATAGCGCATATTGGCGATGCGCACCGGCTGCTTCAGGCGTTGGCTGAGCATTTCCTGCACGGTGGGAATGTAAGCGTCCAGCGGCATCAGTTGCAGCGCTCCCAGCCCCCCGGCGATCAGGACGAGCAGGCTGATTCCGGCGATCAATGCTTTGCGGCGGGGTTTGCGTTCTGTACGGAATGAAGACGCTGCATCACGTGCCTCGGATTCCATGCGCAGTTTGCGATCGGCTGCAGCAGCCTTGGCACGTTGTTCAGCTTCGGCGCGGTACTTCGCATCAGCTTCCACCTCGGCGCGGGCGCGGGCACGTAATTCTTCGTCAACCCGGGCTTTGACGTTCTGTTCCGCGTTGTCGCGCAGTTCCTGCTCACGGACGACGCGGACGACGGCCTCGGTTTTTGCGCGCTCTTCGGCCTGTGCCCGGGCTTCGCGCTCGGCTTCTGCCTGGGCTTTGGCCTTGACGACAGCAGCTTCCGCCAACTTGACGCGGGTTTCGGCATCCGCCAGTGCTTTTTTCCCCTGAGCACTTTCACCCGATGCTGTTTCCCGGGCCAGGCGCTCGGCGTCCTCGCGTGCCTTTTGTGCGATTTCGAGTTGGCGTTCGGCCTCGTCGCGCGCCTTGCGTTCTGCGATTATGCGCGCTGCAATTTCAGCCTGTGCTTTTTTCTCGCCTTCTTCGCGCTTTTTGCGCTCAATCTCAATGGCGGCTTCCACTTCTGCGCGGGCTTTGACTTCGGCTTCGGCTTGCGCCTTGCGGATCGCTTCATCGCGCAGTTCACGCTCGGCGGCAACTTCAGCTTCGGCTTCTTCGCGGGCGAGTCGCTCGAAGGCGATCTTTTTTTCCATTTCTGCACGTACGCGCCGTTCTTCATCGGCACGGGTTTCTGCTTCGGCCGAGGCCTGTTTGGCCTGTGCACGCAGTGCTTTTAATTCGGCATTGGCCTTGGCGTCGGCTTCGGTGCGTGCCTTTAGTTCTGCTTCTTCAGCAACCTTGCGTTTCTCTTCTTCGCGGACGCGGGCTTCACCTTCGGCCCTGGCTTTGGCTTCAGCGGCGATCCGGGCTTCGGCTTCGGAACGCGCACGGGCCTTTGCTTCCTCCAGGGCCTTTATTGCCGCTTCGGCTTTGGCCATGGACTCGGGGTCTGAGCCCTGTGCGGCGCGCGATTCTGCTATCGCCTTTGCGCGTGCCGCTTCTTCGGCCATTTTGCGCGCCTCTGCCACGGCGTCTTCAGCTGCTTTCGCGCGCGCTTCGGCTTCCTTCAGTGCAGTTCTTTCAGCATCAAGACGGGTCTTGATGTCAGCCTCCATCTGGACGCGCGCTGCAGCCTCACGTTTGGCTGAATCCTGAGCGCGGGCGAGCGCCTCGGACATCGCTTTCATCTGGGCTTCGAGTGCTTCCCTTGCCTTGGTTTCCGCGGCGGCGTGGGCGTTGGCTTCAAGCTCGGCCTTCTCCTGAACTTCGGCCTCGGCTGCGGCCTTTGCTTCGGCAGTCGCCTTGGCTACAGCATCGGCTTTGGCGCTGGCCTCGGTCTGGGCGCGGGCCTTGGCTTCGGCTTCAGCTTTGGTAGAAGCCTCCTGTGCCGCCTTGAGGCGGATAGCGGCAGCCGCTTTCGCTTGCTCATTCGCAGCGCCCTTGCTTTCAGCCTCGGCTTTGGTCCGTGCAGCGGCGGCAGCCCGTGCCATGGCGTCTGCCTTGAGTTTTGCTTCCGATTCGGCCTTGGCGCGGACATCAGCTGCCGCACGGGCCTGGGCTTCGGACTGCTGCCGTGCCTTGGCTTCCATGGCGGCTTTTGCTGCAACCTGTGCGCGTGCCTTGGCCTGCGTTTCTTTCTGCTTGCGGGTTTCGGCTTCGGCGTTTACCTGTGCCACTGCTTCGGGCGAGGTGAAATCAAGATCCATTTCACCCTCGTCCGCAGCAGGGGGCGGAGGAGGTTTGACTGAAGCCAGAGGTTTGACTGAAGCGGGAGACTTGGCTGCGGCAGGTTTGGCCGCTGGAGGTTCTGCGGGGGTGGAGAAGACCTTGATGTAACCGGAATTGGTCAGCTCATCCAGTATGCCTTCAACGGTCTTGAGATCGAATTTGCCTTTTGCAACAAGCTCTACAACCGTGGATTTGCCGTCCACTGAAAGGAAAACATTGCCGGAATTGCGATTGAGCTTGGCACTCTTGTTCTTGAAGTCAAGGACGCCCTTGGCGGTCTTGGCGTAGACAGTTTGTGGGTGCATGGCATTAACACCGTGATTTATTTAAAAAATTTTGCGGACTGGCCCGTGAGCGAAGTCAGCCTCCCACCGGCACCGTCCACGATTACATATGCAGGTGCCGCCATTGCAAGCGTCCGGTTATTATAGTTAATATACCCGCATTGAACAAAATCAGTGGTTTGGAGCAGATGAGGTTGGAGCAGATAAGGCAAATGGAGCTAGAGATCATCGACAGTCGGCGCGCGAAATTTGACGTGACTAACCGGGTTGATACCACTGATCCGGCATCCGTTTCGTATCAGATCGCTAAAATCTACGGGCAACTCTACGGGAAGGAGCTGCCCTCTGGCCTGCTGGCCGTATTTGCCGACGTTGGCCGCCTGTACAACGGCGAGTTCCCCGGATACCATGCCTGCGAAACTGATTATCACGATATCCAGCACATCCTCGAAGTAACCCTGGCGATGGCGCGACTGATGGACGGTTGCGTGCAGTCAACCAGTGCAACAGTCATGAATGAGCGGCTGTTCCAAATCGGCACGGTCAGCGCATTGTTTCATGATGTAGGCTATCTGCGCCGGCTCGACGATACTGAAAAGAAGCATGGTGCCGAATACACCAGTACTCACGTGGGCCGCGGCGCCGATTTCATGGCACGCTACCTGCCGCAGGTAGGATTGGGTGATCTGGCGGAGCCGGCCACCAAAATCGTGCATTTCACCGGCTATGAAGTGCCGGTCACCAAAATCCAGATCGAGCCGCAATACCGGATGGTCGGCAATCTGTTGGGCAGTGCCGATATCCTCGCGCAAATGGCGGACCGTTGTTATCTCGAAAAATGCCGCGACCGGCTGTATCCGGAATTTGTGCTTGGCGGTATCGCACGCCAGGTTGACGAAAAGGGCAATGAAAAAGTGATCTTTGCCTCACCGGCCGACCTGATTTTCAAGACGCCGGGATTCTTTCAGGGTGCGTCCAAGCGCCTGGAACAGGATCTGGGCGGGGTTTATCGCTACGTAGACCGGCATTTCGATGGCGAAAATCTGTACTACTCGGTGGTGCGCAAGAACATCGAATACGCACGCACCATTTCCGAGACCGGCGACGTTTCACTGTTGCGCCGCAGTCTGCCTGATTTGGGGCTGGCCGAAGCGGCGTAAGCACCTGCTGCGCAGCCGCGCACACCCTGTGTGCGGCGTTTCAACCGACCTGCAACAAAATTTTCCCCACGTGCTGGCTGGACTCCATGAGAGCGTGCGCCTTGGCGGCGTCTGCCAGCGGCAGGGTGGAATGTGTTACCACTTTGATTTTTCCGCTGGCGATGTGCGGCCAGACCTGCGCCTCCAGCTCGCGTGCAATACGGGCTTTGTAGGCGTCCGGACGGGTGCGCAGCGTAGAGCCGGTATAGTTCAGGCGTTTCAGCATTACCGGCATCAGGTTGATTTCCACCTTTGATCCGGTGCCAAAAGCGAGCTGGATGATGCGAGCGTCGTGACTGGCGGCCTTGAAATTTTTCTCGATATTGGCGCCGCCGACGATATCAAGTATGACGTTGGCACCGCCTTCGGTGCGTACGATTTCGACGAAATCCTCGGTACGGTAATCAACCACCCGGTCCGCCCCCAGATCCGTGCATACCTTGCAGCGTGCTGCCGGGCTGTCCGTGGCGATGACCTTGGCGCCGAAAGCCTTGCCGAGCTGGATGCAGGTGGTGCCGATGCCGCCGGCACCGCCATGCACCAGAAAGGTTTCACCGGCCTTCAATCCGGCGCCGATGAAGACGTTGCTCCATACCGTGAAGTAGGTTTCGGGCAGGCCAGCGGCATCGAGCATGCTGATGCCTGCAGGCACCGCGAGGCAGTGCTCAGCATCGACGGCGACATATTCGGCATAACCGCCGCCATTGGTCAGCGCGACGACCTTGTCGCCCGGATTCCAACGTTGTGCTTTTGATCCCTTGGCGACCACCGTGCCGGAAACCTCCAGGCCCAGCAGGTCGGAGGCGCCGGCAGGCGCCGGGTACAGTCCCTTGCGCTGCATGATGTCGGGGCCGTTAATACCGGCGGCCGCGACTTTGACCAGCACTTCATGATCCCTGAGATCGGGCAGCGGCCGTGTCGCGGGCTTTAGTACGTCCGGGCCTCCGGGCGCGGAAATTTCTACAGCTTGCATGGAGGCGGGCAGTGCATTGCTCATGGCGTTTCCTGTTTCCTGTTTCATTTTCTGGTTTCAAGATATCTGCGGATGCGTTCCTTCAGTCCGGGCGTGCTTACGGAGCGGGCCAGTTCGGCCATGTCGTCTGCACGACTGTCGGTCACGGTGCGGCGGTGCAGGGCGGCGGCAGCGGCGGGGGTCAGGGTGTCGGCGGCCTTCTGCGCGTCGGCGGCCAGTGCCGGCCACTGCTCCTGCGTGGTGACAGCAGTGAGAAAACCGATATTCAGCGCCTCCGCGGCGTCAAAGGTGCGCGAAGTCGACAGAATGTCGCGCGCCTGGTCGGCGCCTATCCGGTGCACCAGCCGGCGGGTGCCGAGCACGACTCCGAAGCGCAGGCCGGGCATGCGGAAGGTGGTGCCGGGTGCGGCGACCCGCATGCTGCAGCCGGCGACGATATCAGCGCCGGCGCCAAACACGCGGCCGTGTGCCAGCGCCAGGGTTGCATAAGGCGCATGGTGGAGGGCCTGCAGCAGGGTTTCGATGCGGATGAAGCGCAGAGCGAGATCACCTTCGCTTTGGGCCTGCATGTCGCTGAAATCAAAACCGGCACAGAAGTGCGGGCCGTTGCCCTGCAGTATTAATAATCGGGTGCCGTCGGTGGATGCGTATTCGACGGCGTCGAGCAGGGTTTCGACCAGCGATGCTGAAAGCGCATTGGCTTTCTGCGGCCGATTCAGCGTCAGCCGCGTGACATGTTTGTCGTGCTGCCGCAGCAGTTCGTCGCTCATGAAATCAAGCGGCCGGCGTGAGGGTGGCGCGCACTTCCGCCGAACGGTCCCAGAAATTGGGCAGCAGCGGGCTCGAATATCCCGATACAAAAGGCTTGTCGACACCGGTTGCCGGATCGAAGACATGGCGTTTGACAGCGCCGATATTCGCGCCGTACACATGAATGCTGATCGAAACCCGATCGTCATAGGCATTGGCGACTTCATGGATGTCGCCGATCGTCGGAGATACGCGGTCAACCGCGCCGGGGTGCAGGCGCTCCGTTGCGCTGGGTTTCATCGGTTTGCCGGCGGCGGGCGATTCGAAGCGGTGGCAGGATTCAGCGCCGCGCATCATGCCGACCATGCCCCACACCATGTGATCGTGCACCGGTGTTTTCTGTCCCGGGCCCCAGACAAAACTGACGACTGAAAAACGTTCCAGCGGATCGCAGTGGAGCAGGTATTGCTGATAGAACTGCGGATGCGGCTGTGCGCACTCCTCGGGCAACCAGTCGTCATGCGTGATCAGGTCGGTGAGCAGTTTGCTGCCGGCATCAAGCATGACCTGTTCATCGTTGCCGTTTTTTTCGGCGAGGCGCGTGAACTCTGCGACAAAATGGCGGAAGCGCGCGGTATTTTTCATGATGATGTCTTCAATGTAGCGTTCTTCAATTCGGTAAGTACCTGCTGCGTGTGCGCACCCAGTGCCGGCGGTCCCGTGCGTACGCCCAGGCGCTGTCCCGACACGCGTTGAGGCGAGACGACGGTTTTGCTGGCGACGCCGTTGGGCAAGGTGATGTCTTCCACCCACTGCATGTGTTTGACCTGCGGATCGGCCAACACCTGCGAGTAGGAATACAGGGGGGCGCAGGGAACGCCACGCTCATTCATGCGGGCCAGCAGTTCTGCCGCATCGTATTTGATGAATTCCGCTTCGAGCAGTTCGCGTAGCGTTTCCTGATGCTGTGCCCGCAGCGTATGCGTGGCAAAACGCGGGTCCTGTGCCAGGTCGCTGCGTGCAATAGCAGTGCAGGCCGCCTCCCACAGTTTGTTGGTGCCGGCGGCCAGCGCAAAATAGCCGTCGCGGCAGCAGAACGCCGCGTAGGGTGCATTGAGGGGGTGGGCGGAGCCGAGTCGTACTGGGTCGCGGCCGGTGGCAAAGAGTTCGCTGGTCTGCAGATTGGCAATGCCCAGCATGCTGCCCAGCATGGATACATCGACATGATCCCCCAGTCCGGTGGCGCGTGCCTTGTGCAGAGCCGCGGTCACGCTGAATGCGGCATAAAGGCCGGCGGAAAAATCAGCAATGGGAATGCCGCATTTGGCCGGTCGCCCACCCTTGTCACCGGTGACACTCATGACGCCGCTCATGGCCTGCACCGTCATGTCGAAGCCACCTTCAGTGGCACGCGGTCCGGTCTGCCCGAAGGCCGAGACCGAACAGTAAACGAGGGCAGGATGGTCCTTGGCAAGCGTTGCGTAGTCGAGACCGAACTTGGCCATCACGCCGGGACGGAAATTTTCCAGCACGATATCTGCGGACAATGCGAGCTGTCGTGCCGCGCCCCGGCCGGAATCCTGTTTCAGGTCGAATACAACTGAGCGCTTGTTGCGGTTGACTGACGCGAAATATTGACTGTAACCGTCGAGTATCGGCGGCCATTGACGCATCAGGTCGCCTTCAGGGGATTCGACCTTGATGACATCGGCTCCCATGTCGGCGAGCAGGCAGCCCGCAAAAGGACCCGCCAGCACCTGGCAGAATTCGACGACGCGGACGCCTTGTAACGGAAGCATAGGTTTTTGCGATGTAATTCAGGTGATGTGGAACAGGGCGCCAGCACGATTGATTAATGATGCTGCAATGATGTTGCGCGGGCACTATGCTAGCACGACGCCAGCATGACGACTTGCGCCGGGCTCAGCGGTTTACAGGCTTCGAAAATTTCCCGTTGCTGTCCAGTGTTGCCAGCATTTCCTGTTCGCGTGCGCTGATCGGTGCCGCCGGCCTGGCGCCGGCAGATTCGAAGCTGAATCCGGTGTGCGCAGCAATCTGCGCTATGGTGGTTTGCGGGTTGTAAGAGGTCAGCGCAAAACATGAACCCGCCCGCGGTTCACGGGTGAATACGGCCAACGGTGTCACCAGTGCGGTCATGTTGCCGGTCGCAGTGACAAAATCAAGTTTCTCGACAAGCGCGCGCGGCGTATGGTCGGTGCGCCAGGTGACGACACGTTTTGCCGTGGGCAGCATGACGGCAGCGCCGCCGCCGCCGGGGAGACGTACTTTTGGATTCTCCCAGGAACCGATGGCCGAGACATTGGTGCGGCCCTCGGCATCGATTTGGGCGCAGCCGAGATAAACCAGATCCAGTCCGCCGCGCGCGCACAGATCATAAAAATCCTGGTTGGCAAAAATCGCCGGTGATCCGGCGACGATGGCGGGGTCGCTGCTCGACAGCGGTATGGTTTTGGGTTGCGGCTCGACGCCGCCGGCGACATTGATATAAGTGAAATCAAAATCGTATGCGCGTTTGGCGAGCAGGCAGGCCAGCATCGGCAGCGTAGAGTTGACGCCGCTGAAGGTAATTTCGCCGGCGCGGATCTGGCGCGCGAGGTTGACGACGACAAAAGAAAAAGGTGTCCAGGCTGTGGTGGTCATGGGGGGCAGTATATGCGCGCAGTTTGTATTCTGAGTGATGTCAGCCGCCTGGACGCGGTATGGCGGCGACCAGATACACAATGGCCGTGACGGTAATGAATACACCGGCAGTGGCGCGGTGGCTGAAGGGTTCACCTCGCAGAAAGATGGCGCTGATCAGGACGGTGATCAACGGATAAGCGGCGATGATGGGGGCTACGGTGGAGACCGGCGCCAGTGCCAGCGCCGAATACATCAGCACCATCGCACTGCCATTGAGTGCACCGGTAATGGTGAACCAGATGATGCCGGGGCGTGTCGGGCGTTTACGGTTCCTGCCGCGCGCCTGATTCACTCCCAGCACCATGGCGGAAGACACCAGATATCCCATCAGGCTGGCAGCAAACGGATTGCCCCACAACAACAAGCCTGCCTTGGCGCCGGCTTGCGCAAAACCGCGCAGGATGGCGCCGGCTACCGGCCACAGCAGGGCAGTGCCCGAGAAACCGGTGCGCAGCGTGCGTGGTTGCCAGGACATCAGTGTCACGCCGGCCGCCACACCGAGTGCCGCAATCGTGGCTTGCGGCGGTACGCGTTCGTCCAGAAACAGGACTGCGGCGAGCATGGCGAACAGGGGCGCCGTACCCGATATGGCGCTGGTCATCGTGGGCCCCAGTTCTTCGTTGGAACGGAATGTGAGCAGCGTGACCAGGGCCGGGTAGAACAGGCCAACCACGGCAAATATCAGTACGGCGCCGAAATGAAATGCCGAAAAATCGATGGTGAATGGTGCGGCGAGAATAAACAGCACCGTGGCGGCAGGCACGCTGATGGCGGCTGCCGTACGCGGATCCAGGTGGCGCAGGCCGATGCGTGCAGTGACCATGGCAATGCCAAAGCACAGGGTGCTCAAGACGGCGTAGAGGAGCGGAGTGTTGATATATAACCTGTTGATTTATTTATATATTTTAAATTTTTCAGATCAGGCGTCTGCAGCACCTGCGTGTTGCATGACTAGCTGCCATGCCGCGCGTTTCTGCGCATAACTACGCGCGGCATGGGCGGGGCTGGTCGAAGGCAGGCGGGCAAAATGCAGTGACGGCAGTTCGAGATGTGGTTGCACGTGCACGCGAAAACAGCGTTCCGCCATCGCGCCATTAAAAAACACGGACTTGATGCGCGGGTGCGTGGAAAAGAACTGCGGAAAATCATTGGGCACTACAGAGCTGGCATCGATGGCCGAGTCCAGGCTGCCGCTGCGCGTGCAGCAGGCGAGCACATCCCACAACGCTATGCCGGCTTTTTTCAGGCGTTGCGTGCGCCTGTGATAAGGCAGGGCGCTGCCGGCGTCAAAAAACTCCCCCATGAGTTTCCAGAAACTGTTGCGGGGATGGGCATAGTACTGTCCGGCGCGTAGCGATTCCTGTCCGGGCATGCTGCCGAGGATCAGTACGCGTGCAGCAGTGTTGGCGACCGGCGGGAAACTGCTGATGCGCGGCATGGCTGGTCAGTTGGCAGCCATGCTGGAGATTTCAGGGGCGGCGTCCAGGTGCTGCGCCAGCACACCATCGGCATCGTTCATGTACTGCTCTACGGCCGGATAATCGATTTCGTAATACGGATGCATGGAGCCGGGCCATGCGCCGCCGGGCACGATGGCGGCGGCTTCAACCATGAAACCAGGCACCAGTGTCAGTTCGGGTTGTTCGCGCAGGCGATCGGTGGTCACCAGTTTTTCGGCGGTAATGAGCACACGCCCGGCGGCTCGGGTCAGCGGATGGTCCCAGAAAGGCGAGCCATAGATGCGGGCATTGCCTGCCGCATCAATTTCGGCGGCGTGGATGACCGCGACGTCGGGTTTTATCGCCGGGATCACGTAAACATCCTCGCCTGTGCCATAGGGGTCGCGCATGGTCTGCCAGCCGTTGATGCGCGCCAGTTCGCTGCCATGCACGCCGGCCACCGGCTGGAAGGGGATACCGTAGGAGGCTGCACGCAGCCCCGCGACCAGGGTCATTCAGGCATGTTCTTCGAGACGCGCCTCCTTGCGTTCTATGGCTTTGCGGTACCAGCGGGCAAGACCGAAATTGCCCTCCATGGCGACGATGCCGGCGCGTACTTTGGCCACAGCGCCGGCGCGACACAGCAGGTCCAGGTCATAGCCAGGCGAAGGTTTGATGATTTCGAGATTTTTGCGTTGTTGCCGTACCAGTTCACGTACCAGTGCGAACGGACCGCGATGCAGAAACACGCCGCCGAGGCCCAGCGCGGTGCCATCGGGTATGCGTTGCGCAAGTGCGGTGAGGCTGATGATTTTTGAGGGAATTGAGGGAATTACAGGATTGACGGCCATGGTGCGCTCCGGAGGCAGTGGCCTGAATTTTACACTGCGACCAGCATTCGGACTGCGCGGCGGTGAGCTGCTCCACGGTGCGATAATTCCCGTCCGATTTCTCGAATGGAGCATGGCATGGCCGCAACTCAACGGACAGTAACCAGTGCAGAAATAACCAGCTCGGAATACTGGGCGCACAAGGGCGAGGTAAACCTATATGTCTATCGCAAACACGCCGCCCAATTGCCCAAGGGCGCACCGGTATTGTTTCTGGTGCACGGCTCGTCGGCTTCGGGGCGTTCAAGTTTTGATCTCAAGGTGCCGGGGCGCAGCGATTATTCGCTGATGGATCACTTTGCCGGCCTGGGGTATGACGTATGGACGGTTGATCATGAGGGCTACGGCCGCTCGGATCATACCGACAGCAATTCCAACATTGCATCCGGCGCGGACGATCTGGCTGCCGCCATGCAGATTGTCGAGCGCGAAACCGGACAGCAGCCGATGTGCATGTATGGTGGATCGTCCGGTGCATTGCGCGCGGCGTTGTATGCGCAGAAAAATCCAGGACGCATCAAACGGCTGATGGTGTCGGCGCTGGTGTATACCGGTGAGGGTTCGCCGACACTGGCCAAACGCCGCGAGAAAGTCGAGGAATACCGCGCCAGTCCGCGCCGCAAGGTGGATCGCGCCTTCATCCACAGCATGTTCACCCGCGACAAACCGGGGACTTCGGAAATGATCGCGGCTGATGCCCTGGCCGAAGCCGAATTGCCCTTGGGCGATTCAGTACCCACCGGCACCTACCTCGACATGTGCGCACATCTGCCGGTGATTGATCCGGTGCAGATAAGCTGTCCGGTATGCATCATTCGCGGCGAGTACGACGGCATTGCCGCCGAACCGGATCTGCTGGATTTTTTCGGCAAACTGCCGAGTAAGGACAAGCAGTTTGTGTTTGTGTCGGGGCTGGCCCATGCGGCGACCCTGGGCATCAACCGCCACAAATTCTGGCATGCGATGGAATCGTTCATGAACGTTCCCGAAAATCGCGCGCTGGCCGCCTGATTTTCAACTAATAATCGATTGGAGTCCGCAATGGCATCCGGAGTATTTGACGACGCACTGATCCAGCATCTTTGGAGTACTGAAGAGCTGCGCAATATTTTCAACGACCACAATCGCGTGCAGAAGTGGTTTGATTTCGAGGCGGCGCTGGCGCTGGAGCAGGGCGCGCTGGGCATCATCCCCAAAGCGGCGGCGGAAGAAATTGCCGCCAACGCCAAAATTTCAAAAATCGACATTGCCGCGGTTTCAGCGGAAATCCGCCGCATCAAGCACCCGTTGGTGCCGGCAGTCAAAGCGGTGCAGAACCTGTGCAAGCCCGAACACGGCGAATACATCCATTTCGGCCCAACGACCCAGGACGTGCTCGATACCGCCACCATGCTGCAGATCAAGGAAGCGCATGTCATCTATTTGCGTGACATGAAAGCCATCGGCAATGCGCTGGTCAAACTGTGCGAACAGCATCGCGCCACCCCCATGGTCGGCCGTTCCCACGGCGTGCAGGCGTTGCCGATCACCTTCGGCCACAAGGCCGCCATCTGGCTGTCGGAAATGGGGCGCAATTACGAGCGCCTGCGCCAGTTGGAGCCACGCATGTTTGTCGGTGGCATGGTCGGCGCAGTGGGTACCCAGGCTTCGTTTGGCCCCAAGGCCAAGGAACTGGAGCAGCGCGTGATGAAGCGGCTGGGGCTGGGTGTCGCTGACATCAACTGGCAGCCCGCGCGCGACCGTTTTGCCGAATATGTCAATCTATTAAGTCTGATCGGCGGGACGCTGGGCAAAATCGCCAACGAGATCATCATTCTCGAACATTCGGAAATCGGTGAGCTGTATGAGCCGTTCACTGCCGGCAAAGTAGGGTCATCCACCATGCCGCACAAACGCAATCCCTCGACCTGCGAAGCAGCCGTCAGCATCAGTCGGGGACTGCGCTACAACGCTTCGTTCATGCTGGAATCGATGGTGATTGAGCACGAGCGCGACGGTTCGGCCTGGCGCGGTGAATGGAAAGCCCTGCCTGAATCGTGCCTGATGGCCGGCGGGCTGCTGGGGATGATGAAAAGCGTACTCACCGATCTGCACGTGGATGCCGCACAGATGCGGCAGAACCTCGATCGCCTCGGCGGGTTCCTGCTGTCGGAGCGCGTGATGTTCGTGTTGTCGGACAAGGTCGGCAAGCAGACCGCGCATGACCTGGTTTACGAAGCGTCGATGCACGGCATTGAAACCGGCGTGTCTTTTGAAAACGCGTTGATGCAGAACGCGCAGGTCAAGGGCGCGCTGTCGGTGGATGAGCTGAAGGTTGTGCTGGATCCGACCACTTATGTCGGTCGCGCGCCGGAGATTGTCGATGAGGTGGTGAGTGCGCAACGCGCGAGTGGATGGTTGAAGTAAATATCAATAAAAAGCGAAGGAGGGGTGATGAAAGCAAAAACAATGCTGCTCATGCTCATAAAATGAGTCTGCCCGCCTGGCCATGTTGATCAAGGCCGGGCGTGTGGGCATGATGAATTAAATGATGCGGCAGTCGGATGTGTTCTACTAGAGCGCCTATAATAAAAAAATGTATTAAATCAATATCTTACATATTAATGCATTAAGGGATCGCATGAAAATAGCAATACTCGATGATTATCAGGATGCCGTGCGCACACTGGACTGTTTTGCAAAGCTGCAGGGCCACGAAGTGACGGTGTGGAATGATCACACCAAGGATGTCGATGTACTGGCCGAGCGCCTGAAAGACACCGAAGCGCTGGTAATGATCCGCGAGCGCACGCCGATCCGCGCGCCGCTGATTGCGCGCCTGCCGAAACTGAAACTGCTCAGCCATCACAGCGTTTATCCGCATGTCGATGTGGATGCGCTGACCAAACACGGCATCGTGTTGTGCACCAGTCTGCATCCCGGACAGCCTTCGCATGCAACCGCGGAACTGACCTGGGGTCTGATCATCGCCGCGATGCGCAAAATTCCGCAGGAGGTTGCGGCGCTGAAGGCGGGACGCTGGCAATCAACCCTGGGTTTGGGCCTGCGCGGCAAGACGCTGGGCATTTATGGTTACGGCCGCATCGGCGCGGTGATAGCCGGTTACGGCAAGGCTTTCGGCATGAAGGTACTGGTGTGGGCGCGCGAGGCCTCGCTGGCGCGGGCGCGGGCAGATGGTTATGCGGCCGCGCGCAGCAAGGAAGCATTTTTTGCAGACAGCGACATCATTTCACTGCATTTACGCTTGATTGATGCCACCCGCGGCATAGTTACCGCAGGCGATCTGGCGCGCATGAAAACGACGGCGCTGATGGTTAATACCAGCCGTGCCGGCCTGATCGAAGCGGGTGCGTTGGAGCAAGCGTTGAAACTCGGGCGTCCCGGCATGGCTGCGGTGGACGTGTTCGAGGATGAGCCGGTATTGAATGCGGAACACCCGTTGCTGCAACTCGACAACGCGGTGTGCACGCCGCATATTGGTTATGTCGAACGCGCAGGGTATGAGCGGATATTCACCAACATCTTTGATCAGATACTGGCATTTGCCGATGGCAAGCCGGTGAACGTGGTGAATGCCGAAGCGCTGTCGGGCGGACGCAACTGATGTGCTGAGGCACAGGCCTATCACGCAGGGACCAACAGTAATGACTGCCAGGGAGATATCACGATGGACATGAAACAGAAAATGATCGCTGTGTTGCTGGGCCTAACTTCGCTCTCGGCTCCGACAATTGCCGCTCAAAATGCAGCAACTGCCTACCCGGCCCGGCCGGTGCGCTGGATCGTGCCGTTTCCGCCGGGCGCATCGAACGACATTACGGCGCGCTTGTACGCGCAGAAAATGTCCGAGTCTCTCGGTCAGCAGTTCGTAGTCGACAACCGGCCCGGTGCCGGCGGCTCGATCGGTGCACAGCTTGCAGTGGAAGCGGCGCCTGACGGTTACACCTTGCTGCACGCCAATCCCGGGCCCAGCGTCAACAACATCGTCATGCGGCGCAAATCCAAATACCGGATGGGTGATTTTGCGCCGGTGATGTTCATCGGCTATTCGCCGCTGATCATCGTGGCCAGTCCGAAATTTGTAGCCAGTAACGGTCGCGAACTGGTGGCTTATGCCCGGGCCAATCCGGGCAAGTTGACCTGGGCTTCTTCAGGCAACGGCAGCAGCCTGCATATCGGGCAGGCCTTGTTCGGCGCGGCTACCGGCATTGAATTTGTGCATGTGCCTTACAAAGGTACGGCGCCGGCACTGACGGACGTAATCAGCGGGCGGGTGGACGTCATTTACACGACGGTCGTCAGTGGCGATGCCCACATCAAAGCCGGGCGTATCAAGGTGCTGGCCGTGGCAGCCCCGCAGCGACAGGCGGTGCTGCCCAATGTGCCTACGCTGCAGGAAGAGGGCATCAAGAACGCAGAAGCGACAGTGTGGTTCGGTGTGCAGGTGCCGGTAAAGACTTCAAAAACGGTGATCAATAAACTCAATGTCGAAATGAATCGCGTAAGCCAGATGCCCGCTGTACAGGCACGCCTGGATCAACTGGGACTGGTGCGCACCGGTGGCACACCGGAAACGTTTGGCGCGTTTATCAAAGGCGAAGCAGACAAACTCGGCATGCTGATCAAGGCCGGGCGCGTGGACATGATGGATTAGCGGTAAGCATTACGGCGCGCAAGCAGCCTGTTTTTCCATGCACCACACTTGCGCATACCTGTTCTAAGCACTTGTTAACTCAGAACATTTGCAAGGTGATCACACACTGTCGGATTGCGCCTTGCCGCAGGGCTGGATGCGGCGATTGTACTGGGCAGCTGTGTTAGGCAAGACGCACGCCAGTGCTGCGTCATGCATTTTCAGCAGTGTTTGCAAAACGTGAGCAAATCCTGAGTCGTGCAATCGGGCTGCGCACAGTGCAAAACGGGTTGTGCGTCGCACCATGGCAGAGCAAAAAATCTTTGTTTGCCTTCTAGGCTTCGTGTAAAGTCCGTTCCCGTAATAGAGCCACAATATTACAGGGGTCAAAAAAAGCAGTTCCTGCCGCGGGTAGTTTGCAGCACGAACGAGGTGTGCGGCACATTGAACCGGGAGTGTAGTTCGTTCCGGTATCTGTATTTGAAACAGGAGGGTGTTCACTTGAAAATCAAGAGTCAGGAAGACTTCTGGGCCGGAATGATGTTTATCGGCTTCGGGCTTCTCGCGATTTTTATGGCGAGAGATTATCCGTTTGGCACGACCAGCCGCATGGGGCCGGGTTATTTTCCCACTTGGCTCGGTATCGTCATGGCATGCCTGGGATCAGCTCTTGCCCTGCAGGGGTTGAGGAATGTCGGCGAGAAGTTGGGTAAATGGGCGTTCAAGCCCATGGTTCTGATGAGCCTGGGCTTTATCATCTTTGGCTGGTCTATTGATCATCTTGGTTTCGTGATCGCGACGGCTGCGTTGATCATACTGGGTGCCGCGTCAGGTACGGAATTCAAGTGGAAAGAAGTGATCATCATGACGATCGTACTGATCGTCGGAAGCTGGGCATTGTTCATCTACGGTCTGGAATTGCCTTACCCGCTGTTCTGGTGGAGATAAGAAATGGACGAAATGAACGTCGTAACATCACTATTCTCCAATCTCGCGCTGGGTTTCGAAACGGCAGTTTCGCTGCAGAACCTGACTTATTGCTTCATCGGCGTATTTGTCGGCACTCTGGTCGGCGTGCTCCCGGGCATCGGCCCGTTGGCGGCGATTGCGATGCTGCTGCCTGCAACCTTCAATCTGCCGCCGGTAGGCGCGCTGATCATGCTGGCTGGTATTTATTACGGCACCCAGTATGGCGGCTCGACTACGGCCATTCTGGTGAATCTGCCGGGTGAGTCGGCGTCGGTGGTGACCTGTATCGACGGTTACCAGATGGCCAGAAACGGCCGTGCCGGTCCGGCTCTGGCGATTGCCGCGATCGGCTCGTTCTTTGCCGGCACAGTGGGCACGATCCTGATCGCGGTGGCGGGACCACCACTGGCTGAAATGGCATTGAAGTTTGGTGCGCCGGAATACTTTTCGCTGATGTGCATGGGCCTGATTGCGTCAGCAGTGCTGGCCAGCGGCTCGATGCTGAAAGCCATTTCGATGATTTTCCTCGGCCTGCTGTTCGGGATCATCGGCACCGACGTCAACTCGGGTATGTCACGCTTTACCTTCGGCATGTCCGGACTGGCTGACGGCTTGAGCTTCGTGGTCGTGGCGATGGGTCTTTTCGGATTCAGCGAAATTCTGTCGAATCTTGAAAAAGGCCAGGATCAAGCCAGTCGCGAACTGTTGACCAACAAGATTGAGCATCTGTACCCGACCCTCGAGGATCTGAGGCTGTCGATGGGGCCGATAATGCGCGGCACGGCAATTGGCGCGTTCTTCGGCACGTTGCCGGGCGCTGGCCCGACCATCGCTGCTTTCTCTACCTATGCGCTAGAGAAAAAGATGGCGAAGGACAACGATCTGTTCGGCAAAGGCGCCATTCAGGGGGTTGCGGGTCCGGAGGCAGCCAATAATGCAGCCGCACAGTGCGCGTTCATTCCGACGCTGACACTGGGTATTCCGGGTAGCGGCACGATGGCGTTGATGCTGGGCGCGCTGACGATCCAGGGTATTGCCCCGGGACCGCAGGTGATGACGCAACGCCCCGAGCTGTTCTGGGGCCTGATTGCGAGCATGTGGATTGGCAATGCGATGCTGGTGATCCTGAACCTGCCGCTGATCGGTCTTTGGGTCAAGCTGCTGCAAGTGCCTTATCGCATGTTGTTCCCCGCGATCCTGGTATTCATGGGCATCGGCGTCTACAGCGTCAACAACCTCGACCTCGACATTTACATGACGGTGTTCTTCGGCTTGATGGGTTATGTCTTCAACAAGGTGAAGTGCGAACCGGCGCCGCTGATTCTGGCGTTTGTGCTGGGGCCGCTGATGGAGGAAAACCTGCGTCGGGCGTTGCTGATTTCGCGTGGTGATCCGACGGTGTTCTTCACGCGACCGATCAGTGCGGTGTTCCTGACTGCAACCATCCTGTTGCTGGTGGTGATGATCATGCCGAACATCCGCAAGAAACGCGATCAGGCGTATCAGGAATAAAAGGGGGAGAATAAGATGCCGGCGCCAACGCTGGCAATGCAATGTAACTGGCACGCGGCGCTTTAGCCGCGTGTTTTTTTTGGCCAATCGATCCAGGTGACTCCAGGCGACGAGAGCGTTGCCTGCGGTTGCTGCTGCGCTGCGTGGCGCAGGCGCAATTAATTGTCCTGGCGGCCCCGGTGCGACATAAAGCTGCTGACCGCGAGTATTGCCGCGCTGGCCCAGAACACCGGCGCGATACCGAGCAGGGCACCCACCGAACCTGCAGCCAGCGGGACCCCGATATGGGTGATGTTGTTGATGGTCAGGCGCAGCCCGGTCACTTCGCCGGAGCGGCCGGCAGGTGAGCGGTTGTAGGCCAGGTTCAGGGTTAATGGCTGGCTGACGCCGAGTGTCAGCCCGATGCCGAACGACAGGGCTATCAGTCCCGGCACATATTCAACCAACGCAAACGGCAGGAACAGCAGTGCACCTATGCCCATGGCGATTGCCAGTACGGACTCCACGCTGTAGCGCCGGGTCAGCATGGGCAGCGACACGCGCACTATAAAACTGGCTGCAGCAAAGGCGCCGAGTATGATGCCGATAGTGGAGGCTGATAGCCCGATGGAGTGGCCGTAAATCGGGACGTAGAAGGTGTACAAATCCCAACCGGTGGTCACCAGCCCGCTGACGATGATCATGCGGCGCAGTGGCGGCACCCGCATTAATTCAAAGGCACTGCCGGACGGTGGTTCGCTGCGGGAGCCGTGTGCGCCCAGTTTCCTGGACAGGACCAGGGTGATGATCGGCCCCATGGTCATGATGGCAAACGCAATATAGGCCGGAGCGTAGCCAAAACGGTCGATCACCAGGCCCGCCATCACCGGGCCGATCATGTGGCCGCTGGAATAACCCAGGCTCAAAGTCGAGAAGTTCCGGGTGCGATCGGCAGCGGAACCAATAGTGCCAGCCAGATTTTGCACGGCAACGTTGAAAAATACGAAGCCGACGCCGATCAGCGGTGCCGATACGAACAGCGCCGGAAGGGTATGCCAGACTGCGGGAACCGTCAGGCCGGCGAAAAACGCGATGGTGCCACCGAGCATGGGCCAGCGTGATCCGTATCGATCGGAGATGCGGCCGACGATCAGGGCAAATCCCAGTTGAAATATCGAATAAGACGCGATCAGCGCGCCGATCAGCAGTGGGCCGGCACCCAGTTCCAGGGCGAGCAGCGAGGCCACCACACGGCTGCCCATGTGGGAGCCTTGCATGGCGAGCGTCAACAGCGCAACGATATTGATTGGTTTCAAGATAATGCGCGCAGTGACTCAACCGCGGCCGGATCAGGCAACGGCTTTGCCGGGATCTGCGTCAGGGTTTTCAGGAGGCGTAACCGGGCGCTTCCTTGTCGAGCTTGCGCAGCAGCGCCGCCCACATCAGCTTGCCGCTGGCACCGCGGCCGCCTTGGCCGTAAATCATGTTGCCCTGTTCAATGGTGTGATGGATTATTTCTTCCGGGATGCGGTTGAGTTCAGCGCCTCCGGTCATCGCGGTAATCTGGAACTTGCAGGCGCGTTCGAGGCGATACATGCGCGCAAACATCTCGCCGATGGAGCTGCCGATGGTCATTGTCCCGTGATTGCGCAGGATCAGCATGCTGCCGTCGCCCAGGTCTTTGACCAGTCGTTCACGCTCATCGTGGTTTTCGGCTACGCCTTCAAAGTCGTGATAGCGCACTTGTGACAGCGCGGTGAGCGCCATCTGGTTGAGCGGGAGCAGTCCCTGTTTTTGCGAAGCGACGGCGACGCCGTACTGAGTATGGCAATGCATTACGGCTTCGGCATCATGGTTGCCCATGTGGATCGCGCTATGGATGGTGAAACCGGCCGAGTTCACTTCGTAGGGCGACTCTGAAAGTTTTTGGCCCTCAATATCGCACTTGATCAGGTCAGATGCGGTCATTTCCTCGAACAGCAGGCCGTAGGGATTGATCAGGAACTGGTCATGGGTGCCAGGGACGCGGCAGGAAATGTGGGTGCCCAGCATGTCGGTCCAGCCCATCATGGCAGTTAGCCGGTAAGCGGCGGCGAGTTCGACGCGGGCCTGCCATTCGGCAGCATTGATGCCGGATGGGGTGCGCACCGGACGTTTGCGGGCGCTGCGATGTTTGGTATGTGCGGGAGCTGCTCGTTTTGTCATGATCTGGACTCCGATGATAAATAGCGGCGTGGTGCGTAAATGCGGCACGAACCTGACTTTGCAATTGCAATTAGAATACCGCACTCTGCAGCAATGACGAAATGCAGCGGGCAACCGGATACCGATGGCGCGACGATCGATTCAACCATTATCCATATGATGAACTAATCATGAATTTTAGCGACGCCTACAATATTGAAGACCTCAGGCAATTCGCCTGCAAGCGACTGCCGCGCGTTGCCTGGGATTATCTGGAGCGGGGCGCCGAAGACGACATCACGATGGCGGCAAACCGCAGCGGCTTCGAGCGCATTTTTTTTCGCCCACGCGCGCTGGTCGATGTTTCCGGCCGCACGTTGCAGCATCAGCTGTTCGGCAAGACGTATACCGCGCCGTTCGGCATAGCGCCGACCGGTGCCGCCGGGCTGTATTGTTTTGACGCCGATGTTGCGCTGGCACGGGCGGCCAGTGCTGCCGGCGTGCCGTTTGTGTTGTCGACCGCATCGTTTGTAGCCATGGAGCGCGTGGCATGCGAGGCCGAAGGCAGCAAATGGTTTCAGCTCTACATGTCCAAGGACCGCGAAGCGGCAGAGCGCCTGGTGCGGCGCGCGTTTGATGCCGGATTCGAGGCGCTGGTGGTGACTACTGATGTACCGGTGGGCGCGAACCGTGAATACAACCTGCGTAATGGTTTTGCCATTCCGTTTCGCATCAATGCGCGAAACATGCTCGACGGCATGTTGCATCCACGCTGGCTGACCCAGGTTTTTCTGCGCACGCTGCTGACCAGCGGTGTGCCGCGCTTCCAGAATGTCGACAGCAATGTCGGTGGCCGCATCATCGCGAAGGATCTGTCAGCATTTCGCGCGCGCCGGGATGCGCTGGACTGGAGCGATATCGAATGGCTGCGCACGATCTGGCCGCGCAAGCTGCTGGTGAAGGGCATACTCACAACGGAAGATGCCAAACTGGCATTGGCGCACGGCGTTGACGGCGTAGTGGTGTCCAACCACGGCGGACGCCAGCTCGATGGCGCGGTAGCGGCGATAGATGTGCTGCCTGCGATCGTGGCGGCAGTGGGCGGGCGCATGCCCGTCCTGTTCGACAGCGGCGTGCGGCGCGGCTCTGATATAGTCAAGGCGCTGGCGCTGGGCGCGGATTTTGTTTTTTGCGGACGGGCGACGCTGTATGGCGCTGCAGCCGGCGGCATGGACGGCGTCACGCATGCCCTGAATCTGCTGCGCGCAGAAACCGATCGTGTGATGGCGTTGATCGGCTGCACCAGCGTAGCGGCGCTCGACCGGAATTATCTGGAAATGCCTGACGCGAACTGATCAGGCGCAGTGCTAACAGGAGAACATCATGAAACAACTCAAACTTCCAGCGGTGTTCATGCGCGGCGGCACCAGCAATGCCGTGGTGTTCAAACAGCAGGATCTGCCGCAGGACCGGGCCTTATGGGATGAAATTTTCCTGGCTGCGATCGGCAGCCCCGATCCCAATGGCCGTCAGCTCGATGGCATGGGTGGCGGCGTGTCATCGCTGTCCAAGGTGTGCGTGGTGGGGCCACCGACGCGTCCGGACGCCGACATCGATTACACCTTTGCGCAGGTGCAGGTCAAAGAGGCCAAGGTTGATTACGGTGCGAATTGCGGCAATATGTCATCGGCCATGGGGCCTTTTGCCGTAGACGAAGGACTGATCAAGGTGTCGGGGCGCGAGGCGCTGGTGCGCATTCACAATACCAACACCAAAAAAATCATCCACGCCCTGTTCAGTATTGATGATGGACTGGCTGCGGTGGATGGCGAGCTGGCGATTCCCGGTGTCTCCGGTACTGGCGCACCGGTCAAACTCGAGTTTCGCGATCCCGGTGGTGCTACCACCGGCAAGCTGCTGCCGACCGGCAATGTTGTCGATACGCTGGATGTGCCCGGCGTCGGCAAAATCCGCGCGTCCATGGTGGATGCGGCCAATGCCACGGTGTGGGTCAGTGCCCAGGATATCGGCTTGACCGGTATCGAATTGCCGGAAGCACTGGAGGCCAATGCCGCGATCATGCAAAAACTCGAAGCCATTCGTGTTGCAGCGTCGGTGGCCATGGGCATTACGGCAAATGCTGCAGAGGCGGCGAAAAAGAAATCCGTGCCGTTTATCGGATTCGTGTCTGCGCCGCAGGCAGCAAAAATGTTATCGGGCGAAAGCATCGCTGCCGCAGCCGTCGACCTTACCGGACGCGTGATTTCGAATGGCCAGCCGCACCGGGCGTTGCCGTTGACCGTATCGCTGTGCATGGCGGTGGCGGCACGTCTCACCGGCAGCGTAGTTCATGGGGTGGCGCGCCAGGGTGGTGACCCGGAAGCGGCGATACGCATCGGCATGCCTTCAGGCATTCTGACTGTCGCGGCGACGGTCAACAACAAGGCAGGCAACTGGCATGCGGAGCAGGGCGCGTTTTATCGCACCCAGCGGCGCATGTTCGAGGGGCGGGTGGTGGTACGCGCGTCCAGGGTGCCCGGGCTGGCGGTTGCCGACAAGCGAGAGGCGGCATAAAAGTTATTTAAAATCAATAACTTATGTAGTTTCTTTATGGGCGCCTCGAGGCGCCCATTGTTTTGCAGTCGGTGCCGCCGGTCAGCCGGGTCGTGCCGCGGTGAGCCCGCCATCAACCACCAACTGGGTGGCGGTGATGTAACGCGCTTCATCGGATGCCAGAAACAGCACGGCATGTGCGGAGTCCCAGGCATCGCCCATGCGGCCCATGGGTACCGCTGCGTTCCGCTTCGCAATCAGGTCACTGGCCGCCTGCGCGCCCAGTTGTTTCATCAGGCGTTCTTCAACCAGCGGTGTATGCATGGTGCCGAGTATCACCAGATTGCAGCGGATGCCTTTTTTGACATAGGCGATGGCGGTGGCGCGGGTAAATCCCAGCAGTCCGGACTTGGTTGCGCTGTAGGCGATGTGCACCCGGCCATCGACCTGATGGCTGAAACCGGCAACCGAGGAGACATTGACGATGGCGCCGTTGCCCTGTTTTTCCATGACCGGCAACACATGTTTGCAGCCGAGGAAGGCGCTCTTCAGGTTATGGTCGATCTGGCTATCCCATACTTCTTCACTCATGCTCACCGGATCGCCGGGTGCCGAGCCGCCGACGTTGTTGATCAGGATGTCGATGCGCCCGTATTGTTTGATGCAGGCATCAACGGCCGCTTTTACGGAATCCGTAGCAGTCATGTCGCAGGTGTGCGCCGTGCAGCTGCCGCCTTCCTTGGTGATGATGGCGCAGGTGTCTTCTGCGGCACGGGTATTGATGTCGGTGCAGAACACGTGTGCACCCTGGCGCGCCAGCAGCACGGCAGTGGCTTTGCCATTGCCCCAGCCCGGTCCCACTGTGCTGGCGCCGGTGACGATGGCGACCTTGTCTTTCAGATTCAGCATGCGAGCTCCTTTGAGATATTCCGTTCAGAACCGGATTATCGCCTGCATTTGCGGGCCCGGTGCTGCACGTCAGTTTCCGGAGCTCAGTGGCAAATGCCGTCCGGGGTATGCGCGGTGGCGCTGCGTTGTGCTGCTGGTTTTTTAGCCTGCGCCGGCAGTGCCGCGAGCGCCCGGCTGAGGGTGTCACGTAAATCATGCGCTGCCGATGGTCTGATCCTCAGGGTAAATGCCCCCAGTTCCAGATGCAGGATGTTGCAGTCGGCACAGTGTAAGACCGTGGCGACCAGTCCGGAGGCGATGGGTTTGCCGGCAGATTTATCGTGCATGTTTATTCCTCAGTGGCGATAGGTTTGGGGGGCGCCGCAGGCGATGTCACACCACATCGGCAGCAGCGACGCGGCAAGCCGGCGGATGACCGGCGACAGTTCTGCGGGGGAAGTAGCGGCCAGTCGTCGCAATTGGTCGGCAATCGCATGCGCGATGAGCGGGCAGGGTTGCCGCGCATGTTGCGACATCAGGTAGAGGGCTGCGGCGGTACAAACCGTCGTCAGCGCAGGAACAGTGGTAGGCGTAGTGCTGCCGGTTGCTGCTTCGTGTGTGAGAGGGGTAATCATCGTGGTCTCCAGTGTTAGTCTGAAGTTCCCCGTTCCGATTGCTCGTTTTTGAGCGCCCAAGCCTTACAAATCAATGAGATGAGGAGTTTTTCGAGCGCCAAAGTGTAGGCATGTAATATTATTGACATACTGATGTATATTATCTA
>Ga0209390_10003395_pt1 | contig 25904 bp, 23 predicted proteins | sample BON01_FD_187212 | JGI IMG/M metagenome (GOLD analysis project Ga0209390, IMG submission 187212) | Freshwater microbial communities from Lake Bonney liftoff mats and glacier meltwater in Antarctica - BON-01 (SPAdes) (version 2) | ecosystem: Environmental > Aquatic > Freshwater > Ice > Glacier... | reverse complement strand
CTTGTCGGAGCTTCAGATTGCGTGGTGCGGCCGTTTTGGGTTCCTATCATGGAACGAGTGTTATAGCCTCTTTTGTGGCTGAAAGCGATCTTATGAGTCGGAGCAGGCGACGCCGAGGAAGCCGTCTGATTAAATTAATCTCAACACCGGCGCTCCTGTCCTAAGACGTTTGGCAGAGAATTCAGACCATGGAAGTTTTAGCAATTTTAGCCGTAGTCGCAGGTGCCCTAGTTGCTGGATGGATAGCATGGGTAATCGTAAGATGGGTAATACCGCACATTGTCTGGTTCCTGCTATTTTTCACCGAACTATTCACAATATTTATTCCGATCATCGTTGGCCTTCCTTTGACTGTAATTTTTCTCGTTACATGGAGTGACAATCTTGCCGTGGTAACGGCAATTATCGCGGTCACCCTACAGATCATAGATAGTAAGCTTGGAATCCGCGAGAGCATTCTGCTGTGGCGAGAATGCCCTCATGATTCCACTCCACAACTAAATTTTCATCGTCTCGGATCTGTGTCCATCTGTGTAATCTGTGGTTGAAAATCTTCTGGTTTGGTATTGTCGCTCCAAATGTAGTTGCCCTGGACACCCTCCGAAATTTCCTTCCGTTCCCAACCGACAAATGCTGCCTTCCTCCCGTGAACTTTCATGATCGCATCACAATCAACCCGGCCCATCACCAACCAGTCCGACCCCTTTCCAGTCTCATAACTCTTGATACTGCTCCATTTGTAGCTGGACAGCCTGCCGCGTCCACCCCCAGTCAGACCCGCCCGGGCGGGATTGAGATGAATGTAATCCGCCACAATGCCGAAATAACAAGAATCGTCCCCGTCCGCGTTTACCGGCGCGGATTTATAGCGACATTGGAAGACATGCCCCCGCCGCATCCGCACCCAGATCATCAAACGCTAGGAGCGGCGGAAATTTTCCGCCGCTCCTAGTGTCGTCCTAAAACGCCCAAATTACCGGCACCATACTACACGTGATCACCCATGCCATGAGATTTAGCGGAATGCCTACTTTGACGTAATCAGAGAAACGGTATCCGCCTGGACCGTAAACCATCATGTGGGTCTGGTAGCCCATCGGGAGCGTGAACGCACAGGACGCAGCAATGGTGATCGTAATGATAAATGGCCGTGAATCGACACCGATCTGATCGGCAAGTTTCACGACAATGGGAACAAGCATCACTGCGGTGGCGTTGTTAGAGAGGATTTCCGTGAGCATGGATGTGAAAAGAAACACCAGCCAAAGCATCACATAGGGCAGTAACTCGGGAGAAACAAATCCACTGGTAATATCGACAAGGCCCTTCCCCAGCCACTCTGCCGTGCCGGTGCTCTGCATGGCCATCCCCAAGCCTAACAATCCGTAAAGCATGAGAAGCACCTGCCAGTCAATGCTTGCGTATGCCTCCCGCGGACTGAGGATCCCGATCCAAAGCAGTGCCAATACTCCGACAATCGCGGCATAGTGGATTGGGATTGCTGGGATCGCGGGATTGATTCTGCTGAAAAGATCGGTGAGAGATACCGTGAGCACTACAGCCCCGAGCACTGCCCATGACACGATGATCGGCCAGCGTTTCACCAAAGCTGGAGTATCATCCTCGTTCTTGGACTCCGGTGCATCTGTAAGCACGAAGTCTTTGGTGGCCTTGAGCGCCTTAAGGTTGTTCACAGCGGTGATGACCAGCAGGGTATCGCCGTGATCAAGTGCGACCTCGGACATGCGGCTTGTGATGTTCAGGCCGTTGCGGTGGACGGCGAGCACGACGCAGTTGTAGCGCTGCCGGAAGTCTGCTGCGGCTAGCGTCCGCCCGAGCAGGGAGGATTCGTTGGGCACGACAAGTTCGGAAACAATACCGTCCACAACCGAAAGTTCCTGTGCTCCGATTTCAGAAAAAAGTTCCTCAGCCTTGGAAGCCCCTCCCTTACGACGATGCAGTGCGACGAGGAAGCGATCGTTCTTCTCGATACGGATGTCACTGAGAGGAACCATCAAACGTGTGCCTCGGCGCCGCACTTCCAGCACATGAATCCCCGCTTCCTTGCTGCCGAGTTGGGTGTCGAATAGCTTTTTCCCAATCAGCGTGGACTCCTCGCCGATGAGGAGGTGATGGAGTGGGATGGTGCGGAAATCAATCTCAAGGCTACCGGTAATCGACGAACGCGAAGGCAGAAGCTTGGGGCCGAAAATGACTAGGTAGCCGATTCCGGCGATCGCCAGCGGTATTCCTACCGGGGCGAGAGTGAACATGCTCATCGGCTCGAGGCCCAGTTCTTTGAGACTGCCGTTGACGATGAGATTTGTTGAGGTGCCCATCAGAGTGCAGCAACCGCCCATAATCGAGGAATAGGAGAGCGGAATCAGCAACTTCGAGGCGGGTATTTCTTTTGACCGAGCGAACCCGAGCACCACCGGCATGAGAATAGCTACGATCGCGGTGTTGTTCATCCACGCGCTGAAAAACGCGGCAACGATTGCAAAGGCGAAAATCGATGATCGCACTCCCCCTTTGACGCGCCTTTGAAGGACTCTACCGATCTGGTCAATCGCGCCCGCTTTCTCCAATGCCCCACCGATTACGAACAAAGCTGCAATAGTGAGTGGCGCTTCGTTTTTGAAAACCGAAGACATCTCGCCCATGTCGACAAGCCCCAAAGCCACAAGCAGGCAGAGGATAGTAAGTGCCAAGACATCAGGCGACGCCCATTCGCGGACGAACGCAACTAGCGTAAGGCCAATCACCAGCAGGGTTAATACGATTTCCTGATTCATTTATTACCCAGAGGCAGCGCTCCATTGCACCTCGCGGGCGGAGTTGGCAAGAGCAGGTTTGGACTATACCCAAAGGACATCTTACTCAGCTGACGTCCCATGTAGATCAGTGAGGCGCTTCTTCGCCCTTCTGTTCATCATGCTCGCCATGGGAATCATGATGTTCGTGAAGCCGCTTGGTGCCTTCCGGCCCTTCAAAATCATGTCGCTCACAAGCACCAAGACCAAAACCAATCACAACTAAAAGAAGGGCAAAACGTATCATCAACGCTTCTCTTAAACACTCCGCAGCGAAAGGCAACCCAAGATCGCCTCTCCGACACGACTTTAGCGCTGTAATACCGAAGAAACGATGGGCGATCTTGCTTGAAAGGACCTCTCCGCTGCGGCTTGATAGTCGGCCTCGACCGGCAACCCTGAAAAAACCATCACCATGTCTGAGCCATCGCCCCAAGGAACCTACGAAAACGATCGGCACGAACTCGCGCTGCGGGCTTCAAACGAAGGCATCTGGGATTGGATGGTCGGAGAAAAGAAAATTTACTATTCCAGACGAATTCTCGAATTCCTAGAATGCACCGAATCCGGAGCACCAAACTTTTTCCTCCCCCCTCACCTATCGGTTCATCATCAGGACCGAGCAGCGTTTATTAGCGCCGTCGAGAACGCCGTTGAACCCAGCGGACGGGAGACGCTTGCTGTCGACACGCGAGTCCAGACAGGCAGCAACGAGTGGAGGTGGTTGCGCATTCGCGGCACCGTCGTCCGTAACCGAAGCGGAGAGGCGGTAAGGATCGCTGGCTCGATGATCGACATCAGCCTAAGAAAAAAGGCCGAAGCCCAAATCGAAGAGGAACGGCATCTCCTGCGCACGCTAATCGACCATGTGCCGCTGCAGATTTATTTTAAGGATCTCGATTCAAGAATCGTAATGACTAACCGAGGTATGGCGGAGTATCACGGGTTCGAATCCAGCGAGGAAATGATGGGAAAACACGACCGCGATCTATTTTCCAACACCCATTGGGAGAAAGCCGCCGCCGATGAACTACGCATCATCAAAACAGGTATACCGATGACAGGGCAACTCGAACGAGAAACCTGGCGGCAGGGCGGAGAAACCTTCGTGGTAACCTCAAAATTCCCGTGGAGGGAAAAAAGCGGCAAAATCAAAGGAACCTTCGGGGTTTCAAGTGACGTGACATCGCTTGTCCTAGCCCAACGCCAGGCCACGGAGTTGGCCAATGAATTGCAGCAAAAGAATATCGCCTACGAAGAAGAGGTCAAACTTGCCCGTGAAATCCAGCAGGCACTCTCCACCAACAGCTATCCCACAGCCGTCGCCGAAAACGGCAACGCGCTGGTATTCGGCTCCCGCTATCTTCCCATATCAGGACTCGCAGGGGATTTCTATGATATCATCAGTCTTGGTAATGACCGCTACGGGGTTTTCATCTGCGACGTCATGGGCCACGGAGTGCGCGCCGCACTGGTGGTATCGATGCTGCGCGGGCTGCTTACCACCCAAACCGCCGAAAAACGGAACCCCTCAGAGTTTCTCGGCAAACTCAACCAAGGCCTCACCTCCATCCTCAAGCGTGCGGACGTAACCATGTTTGCGACCGCATTCTACGGAGTGATCGATCTCAACGAACTTTCGATGTCCTACTCCTGTGCAGGCCATCCTGGCCCGATTTTATCTGGAACAGACAGCCGGCAGCTCTGCACCGAACGCGCTGAAAAAGGCCCAGCGTTGGGACTCATTCCCAATGCAACCTACCAGAAAAATAGACTCGATCTCAAAAACGCAGGCCGTCTGCTACTTTTCACCGACGGCGTTCTCGAAGCGGAAAATACGGAAGGAGAACAGTTCCTCGAAAAAAGACTCCTAGATACGGCGGACGATAAATCTGCCGAAAGCATTGACGATTGGTTGGACCGAATAATCGAGACGGTCCTCGATTTCTCCGACGGGCATCACTTCGACGATGATGTCTGCCTGCTGGGAATCCAAATCAGTAAAAAGGCCTGAAAGCTCAATCCGTCTCAATCAATCCGTCAAACGTATCCGGTGTATCGGAAACAGATGAGTCCTCCTCGGCTTTTTCTACCAATGCGGCTTCATCGTATAGCCTCTTGAAATTATCTATCGGTAGAGCACTGGTCCCACCAATCTCTAATTCGAGCCAGCGATATCCCTCCCGGATCGGTCTGAACATCCTGTCGAGCCGATCGTTCTCAGAAGCGATGATCATCGTTTCAGGAACTCCTACTTGAATGGTTCCCGATATCTTTCCAGCTTCACCTCCTTTGATCGAACCACGCAATACCATCTTACCTCGTTGCTCAAAGTTGATCCCGCTAAGCTCGACCTTTTGACCTCGTCTTTGCAATACCATCGTCACATCGCCGTCGAAATTCGGTAGTTCATACCACCCGTCCTCGAGTGTCAGTGCCAATAGCCTCAGAAATTTGAATCCCGAGATGTCGATCCGCGAATCCAGCGCATGACTGAGTGTCAACTCCAGAAACGTTTCCTCTACTGAGTCCGGAGTGAGATTCAGAAAATTAGAATCGGGAACCTCATTGGTGTTGACTCTGCCAATGAAGAAACGACCAAGATCTGCGCCCAACAAATAGGACAACCGGAAAGAATCCACGTTTGCAGTGAGCCTGTGTGTGGTATCTGCATCCAATGGCTTCAGCGTGCCGGTAAAATCAATCGTGCCTTTGTCCGTGTCACGCTGGTCCGAAACTGTCGGAATCGTAAAACGCATACTCTGGATCCGGAGTTCTTTTTCCCGAACCTTGGTGTAAAAACGGTCAAGCGCCATTGGGGGCCAATCCTTGAATCGTAGGAGTCCTCCATTACAGCGGATCTCACCCTGACCGGCCGTAAGACTTGGGAAAAACGAGGCCTCAGTTTTCTCCAACATGTTAGATGAGCTTTTTTCCTTACCGAAATAGACATTGAGCTGAGGTATCGAATAACGGCTAAATTGAATAGGTCGCTTTTCTCCGCTTCCGGAACCATACCCCGAAGCCTCGCCGGCCACAGGAGCCGTGAGAATTATGTCTCCTTTCCTCGCAACAACCTCCTCGCCACTTAAGACATTTCCAAGGAAGCTTGCCGGCGCGATTTTTGCAATTGCGGAAAACATTTCAAGTTTACTAAGTGCATTGCCCGATGGCCATTCCATCGTCAACCTGTCCACGTTTGCGGTGGCCGGGTTCATCCGGAACTGTTTGAAGGCGACCTTGGCACCACTCGCTGACTCTACCTTGGCCACAAGATTCTCGCGGTAGCCCTTGCTATTTGCGTAGATAATTCCAACACCAGCGACTAGAAAAAACAGAACCAGAATCATAACGAAACCAGCAATCTGCAACATCTGCACGCGCTGATTGCGCTTGGTTTCACTGTTAACTGCCTGATTCGAGCGCCGTTTGCGCTTTTTCAATTTAACAACCTGACTGCCATCCGCTCTCGTGACTAGCTCGCCTTGGTCGTCTTCCGAACCGCGCTTTTTAAGCCGATCCATCATTTCATCGATCGAATATTTATCCGGTTCGGTCGTTGGTTCTGGCATTTTAAGAATAGAGAATAGTTTTACAGAGATCAGCGATCTCTGTAAGGACGTCCTGTCGGATCAAGGAGTTCCACGTTTACAAGGAACAGAATTGCCATGGAGGTATGCTTCTTCGCATTGGATTGGAACAGCCTTCCTAGCAAGGGGATATCACCTAGGATTGGAGTCTTGTCATTGACATGGATGACTTCATCTGTCAACAACCCACCAATCACGATAGTCGCACCATCGGCAACCACGAGGTTTGTATTCGCACGCCGAACGCTAAAAACTGGCATAAGAATCGCGTTCTCCGTGAGCACTTTGGTAACTGGTCCGGCTGCACCCTGCGAAGTCGTATTGATAGGACTTCCGTAGTTCACGAATCCGTCGAAATCCGTGATTGAGGGATTGAGGGTGACATCGATATACCGGCGGTTTGCATCAGCGACAGGCAGCACCTCTAGGATAATACCAACATCCCGTTTTTCAAACGCTGTCGGAGTGGCAGGAGTCACAGGAAAGGACGCTGCTGCGGTTTCCGCCCCCGCAAGCGTTCCGTCGTCATTAATGAAGATGGTCGTCGTCCCGCTAACCGAGTTTGGTAATTCAGGCGGTTCGTATTCAGTGGGGTAAATAAACTCATCGACCACATAGATTGATGCAGCCTGACCACTGCGAGTCGTCACCGAAGGTTGTGCCATGAGGTCGACACCTTTTTTCTGATCGAGCCCCCTCATGAGTGCCTGAACCGTTGCACCACCGATGATTCCGTTCATGCCAAAAACACCAGGAGCGCGTTCCATCGCCTGAGATCCACGACTGCTGCCCGCCTGAAGGAGGCTGTTAATCGTCTCACCGGCTATCGCGCCATCTCCACTGCGGTTCCCTGCCGTGATCGGATTTGTAGGGAAAATTGTGCCCGGGGGCTGGACAAGATCTGTAAGAGCCGATCCGTTGCCAGTCGTTCCTCCAGAAAGATTCAATTCACTGGCACCGGGAATCCAGCTGTCAGCTCCGAATTGGAAATTGTTAAGCATCCAATCGAAACTGAGCTCCTCAAGAATATTTTTTTCGACCTTCAGCATCGTCACCCTCACGGCAACCGAGACCGGTTCGGTCTGCGCGATGTTATCGATGATCTGCTGAATGATGTCATGGTTGCCTTCCGTGTTTACAATTCTAAGCGTGTTCGAGGCTGGATTGAATGTGGCCGAAGCACCCCCGGGAAATTGGACGCCTTGCATGGAAAATAACTCCTGCGCACTTCTCCTTCTCGCCAGCAGACCCCTCTCATTTGGTTCCGTATTGAAAATATCACCAGCTTCCCCGTCATCGCCGGCATCTCCAGGCGAAAGATTGCTGAGAAAATCGGGAGGAACTCGATACGTGCGGGAAGTCAGGGCATCACTGCTCGCGCCGATAGGTGAAATCGTTACCGCGTAATCATCAGTCCGGAAAGTCGTCCCGGTGATATCTGCGATGTATTTCAAAATCTTTTCGGCAGGAACGTTGGCGACTTGCAGGTCAAATCTCTTTGCAAGAATTTCCTTTGCAGGAGACATCGTTGGGTCGCCGAGATTAAATGTGATATTGATCCCCTTATCGGCGGGATCCAAGCTGAAGTTGTCATTCTCTAATATGCGGAGCCTCAGTAAATCGATCGCATCCATTAGCATGCCATCTGCAATCTGGAATTTTGGGATAATAATCCGCTTGAGCTTGTTGGAAACCGGCACGAAACCTCCACGGGTGAAATCGTCTCCGATGGTTGGAAGATCGGGCAAAACCAGATCTGGACTTAAAGGAAGCTCCCATTCCGCATCGACCTGAGAGAGCAGTTCAGCGCGGGTCTGATCGAAAGCCGAACCGTAATACACTGACTTCTTCGCAGCGATTTGTTCGAGCCCACGGCGGGCGGCCTTGTTATATGGATCAATCCGGAGAATCTCCATGTGGCTACGACGGGCTTCGTCGTATTTCCCCAAATCGAAAGCTCCCTGAGCCGTGCAGAGCAACCTGCGAACCGCGTCGACCTCCGCCGCATGCTCCTTGGTTAATGCCGGGTTCGTCCGGATCGGATCGTCAAGCTGAGCGCGATAACCTTTTGTCTCGGGATCATCCGCAGCGTCCTCTTCGACCAAGGCCCTATCCACTACACCTTTCGCACCTTGGACATCACCCTTGCGGGAGAGTTCTTTCCCCAGCTCAACAGATGCTTGGGCGTAGCGCTGGGTCGCGGCGCTTCTTAGCTCCGCAGTCGTCGGAGAATCAGGCAATGTCTCACGAGCGCCGGCAAAAGCCTCGATCGCCTCCTCATACTTCCCAGCGTTGTATGCCTCATCACCCTTCAAAAGCAGCATTTGCGCCTCCTGGACCGCTGCCTCCCTCCGTTCCAATTCCCTTTGAGCAAGTGACGATGCCTGATTGGATTCGTCTGCACAAACACTTGAAAGAAGCATCACTGGCATCGAAAGCGCAAGACAGTGACTCGGGAATTTTTTGCTAAAAAGGAAAGGCATGCGGAGGTTTTGAAAATCTATAGTCGCCCAAGGCGGAAAGGGTAAGCGTAAAATCCGGAAAATTTCAACTTTCTTTAGCATCTGGATCCGTTCGAAAAGACAAGCGGAACCCGAATTCCAATTGCTCCTCGCGCCGCTTCCTCACTCTGCGAAACCTACGCCACCTTGCCTGCAGCGATTTTCGGAAATCGATTCTCATCAGTTTCCAACGCATTCTACCGTATTCGAGTCGACCCATGCCGAACACTGTTCATTCAAACAGTATTTAGTCAACAGGAATTTCGCGCGCTGATTTCGCATCCTCCTCGATCTGCTTCCTAAGTTCCTCAACGGAGGAAAATTTCCTTTCACCCCTTAGAAAACGACCGAAACGCACATGTAGAATCTCCCCATATAGATCTCCCGAAAAATCGAAAAGATGCACTTCCAACAGTCTCTCCTCGCCGCCCACCGTTGGTCTCGTGCCAAGATTAGCGACGCCCCGCAGCCCGTTCCGGGCTATCACCGCCCACACTCCGTCCTTAGGAGTTTGCTGATCTCCTAGCCGCAGATTCGCCGTCGGGAAACCGATTTCTCGGCCGAGTTTCCGCCCCTCGATCACCCTTCCGGACACTTCGTATTTCCGCCCCAACATCTCCTCCACGGAGTCAAAATTCCCATCCCTAATCGCCTGGCGAATCCGGGTGCTGCTGATTCTTTCCCCGTCCCACATCACCGGTGCCACCGCCTCCAACCGGAAGCCCAGCTCCTTGCCCATCTTTCTCAGTAAATCCACATCCCCCACCCTCTTGCTTCCGAAACGCCAGTCCTCCCCCACTGCAATCGAGGCAACCTTGCCGACACAGATTTTCCTGACAAAATCTCCCGCCTCAATCTTTGCGAATTCCTCATCGAAATGCACCACCATCAGTCCATCCACGCCCAAGGCCTGCATCACGTCGGCTTTGTCATCGAGAGTTGCCAGCAACGCGCTGGGGGCCTTGTCCGGCGCGATCACCCGAATCGGATGAGGCGAGAAAGTCACGACAAACGCTTGCCCACCCTCCTCACCTGCCGCCCGGACGGCTCTTTGGATCACTTCTCGATGTCCGGCATGGACTCCATCGAACACACCCAAAGCCAGATGCAGCGGCCCTTTCTGAGCCGCAAGTTCCTCAAGTTTATTGAGTCGGATCGGCATAACGGGTCACGCCCCTCTCATCAATGAAATTTCCGCCAGTGAAATCAGCGCCCTAAGAAGAGTCTCTGGATCACCCTCCTTGAGTTGTGCGACCGTCACCGATCGCTCCAACGTAAATTTCCCGGAGTTGGTCCGCCGCAGATCACTGAGATGGGCCCCGCAACCGAGTTTCTCGCCGATGTCGTTCGCATAAGTGCGCACATAAAATCCCTTCGTGCATTCGACGCGGAAATCCACTTCCGGGAGTTCCACTCGCGAGATATTGTATCCGGACACCCGCACCGGCCTGAGCTTCCGCTCAACTTCCTGCCCTTGGCGCGCGAGTTTGTAGAGTGGCACTCCACCCTGCTTGATCGCCGAAACCATCGGCGGGAGTTGCTCGAAATCCCCCGTAAATTCATCAAAAGCTGCTTGGACTTCCTCTTTGGAATAATTCCCCACCTCGCGGGTCTCCAAAACCTCTCCCTCCTTGTCCTGTGTGCTGGTGCGCTGGCCCAAGGTGAGGGTGCCTTCGTAGACCTTGTCTTCACTCATTAACAGGTCTTGGATTTTCGTCGCCTTTCCCACGACCAACATCAACAACCCGGTTGCCATCGGATCGAGAGTTCCGCAATGGCCGATCTTTTTCGTTCTCAATGCGCCACGGGCAATCGCCACCACATCGTGGGAGGTCATGTCCGGCGCTTTGTCCACCAACAGCACCCCGCTCGGGCCTGTGTATTCCTGTACTTTATTTCTCATCTTACTGTTTGAAAATCATTTGCTCTCTGCGAGCACTCTCTCAAGAGCCAATAGCACTCTGTCCTTTGCCACCGCGATCGGACCCGGCATCCGTATTCCGGCTGCCAGCGCGTGCCCGCCACCGCCGAACTCCGTCGCCACGTTGCAGACATTGACAGCTTTGTCCTTGGATCGCATCGAAACCCGAATTTTCCCGTCAGGAAGTTCTTCGAAAAACACTGCGACCAATACTCCTTTGACCGCGCGGATCATATCGATCAGGCCCTCGCTATCGTCTGGCTGAAGTGCGAGCTTCTCCCGAGTCGCCTCGAGCAATTCCCAATGCGCGAGGCGCCCGTCATCTGAAATCTCCAGAGTATTCAGCAACGCCCTCATCAGCTCAAGCCGGCGATACGGATGGTTGTCGTAGGTATCGGCATTGATCTTCCCGACATCCAACCCGCGACGGATCAGGTCCGCTCCCATCTCGTAGGTTTCAGCCGTCGTCGAGCCGTATTGGAACGATCCCGTATCGGTGGAGACCGCCACATAGATCGCATCACGCGTCTCCTCCGGCACAGGGTAGTTCAATGCATTGATCAACTCGTAAATGATCTGTCCGGTGGCTGGTTTTGCCGAATCAATCAGATTCAGGTCGCCGTATTCCGGATTAGAAATGTGATGGTCGATGTTCAACCAAAACTTCGCCTTCGATGCTGCATGCAAGGCTCCATCGCCGAGCCTCGGCTTGGTCGCGGTATCCAAAGCAATCGCCACATCAATATCGAGCGGTGCCGCAGGCGGAGTCGTCACTGCTCCAGCACCCTTCATAAATGCCAAGCTTTCGGGCACCCCATCCTCATTGACCAAGAAGACTTCTTTACCCATCGCCTTTAGAGAGAATCCCAATGCGATCTGCGAACCGATCGCATCGCCGTCCGGTCGAACGTGGCTCATGATGACGAAACTACGGTTCGTAGCGATCACTTCTCCGATCTCCTCGTAGATTTTCTTCAAACTATTCTTATCCATTACGTTAATCGGCACACGTTCGAGAGCCGGGGCGCGGATTCTCCCCAGCCTCCTCTGGTAAGCAAGGACAAAGCTATTCGCACGCCGATTGGGGTTTTTAAAGTAATTACCGGATACCCCTTGTTAGGCAAAAGGTTAGCAGCATAGTTCTCTTCTGGCTCGGGCCATGCTCTATTTCGCTCCGGATACCTATTTTCCTCACACCACACCCATGTCGAAGATCCCATTTCGCTCCCCCGCTCTACCCGTCTTCTTTTTAACCGCGATTCTCTTCTGCACCGCCGCCAAGGTCTGTGCTATCGACGAATACATCCTAGATCAGGACACCCAAATCACGTTGCCTAAAGATTTCGATGCGGAACTCCTCTATACCGTTCCGCCCTCTCAAGGGTCATGGGTCGCCATGGCTTTCGATCCCAAAGGACGCCTCATTGTCTCCGATCAAGACGACAAAGGCGTGTTCCGGGTCAGCCTACCCGAAGAAGGGGAAACTGACTCCACCGTCAAAGTAGAGAGCTTGAAAGGTTTCCCCTACCTACCCATCGATTGGGGCCGCCGCCGAGTCGGGGGGGCGCTCGGTTTCCTCCACGCTTTCGACAGCCTATACATGTCTTCCATGAAAGGCTTCTACCGGATTAGGGATACCGACGGAGACGATACCTACGACGAATTCACCCTGCTCCGAGAACTCCGGCCCGGTTACGAGCACTCGGCACACTCGGTGATCAAATCAGAAGATGGCAAAGCCCTCTATCTGGTAAGTGGAAACTACACTCGCACCCCCGAGGGGACCACCAGCATGCAACCTCCCGTCTGGGAGAAAGATTCTCTCCTGCCGTCCATGCCGGATCCCATGGGTCACGCCGCAAGCATCCTCCCCCCGGGTGGATGGGTCTGCCGGATTTCTCCCGATGGCCAAGATTGGAAAATGATCGCATCCGGTTTCAGAAATCCCGTTGCACTCGCAATCAACCGTGAAGGCGAACTATTCACCTTTGACTCGGACTTGGAGTTCGATATCGGCTCCCCGTGGTATCGCCCGACCCGGGTCAACCACGTGACTTCTGGCGCCGAATTCGGCTGGCGCTCCGGCTCCGCCAAATGGCCGGAATACTTCGCCGACAGCAACGGTGCGGTCCTCAACGTCGGACCCGGCTCCCCGACCGGAATCAGCTTCGGCCACCATTCCGATTTTCCCGCATGGTATCAGGACAAATTGTTCATCTGCGACTGGACCTTCGGGACCATCTACACGGTCGAAATGGAAGAGGACGGCTCAAGCTACACCGGAACAAAAAAGGAATTCCTCCATGGCAACCCGCTGAATATCGCAGCGATGTGCTTCGGGCCTGACGGGAACATGTATTTTGTCATCGGAGGACGCAACACCGAGTCCAAACTCTACCGTATCAGCTATACCGGTGAAAAAACCGCTGCCGAACCAATCACTCTGACTAAGAACCAATCCCTAAGAAATCTGCGGCATTCACTCGAGAAACACCACGGCAATGGCGGTAGCAGTCTCGAAGCGGTCGAAAAAGCATGGCCATACCTGTCTCATTCGGACCGAAACATCCGCTACGCCGCACGCATCGCAATCGAAAACCAAGATCTCAACCTCTGGCAGAAAAAGGTTTTTTCTGAAACGGATCCTCGGAAAATCATCTATGGGATCATCGCACTCTGCCGCCGCGGCGAGCCGTCTTTGTCGGGCCGGGTTTTGGAAAAGCTTGCGGCAATCCCGTTCGATTCCCTCGAACCAACAGATCGGCTCGCGCTGTTGCGGGCCTACTCACTCTGCCTCATCCGGCTCGATCCACCCACCCAATTACAGCGCAACACGATCATCGAAAAAATCGACCCTTTTTATCCAGCTGACGACGATCTCCTCAATACCGAACTCTGCCGGATTCTAAGCTTTCTCGATGCTCCACAGGTGGTCCCAAAAACCATCCGACTGATGAAGGAAACACACGCCAAAACCGTGACTTTCGACACGGAAATGCTTAAACGTCACGAGTATGGTGCGGATATTTTAAGAATGATGGGCAACACGCCGAACAGCCAGAATATCCACTACGCTTATTCGCTCCGACGCGTGCAAAGCGGCTGGAATATCGAAGATCGGAGATTCTATTTCACCTGGCTCAACGACACCCTGACCAAAGACGGTGGACGCAGCTTTGCGGGTTACATCAGGGCCATCCGCGCCGATGCGATCGAGCACCTACCCGAGCAGGATTCGGAGGCCGTCTCATCGCTTCTCGGTGAAATCGATACAGTGGATCTCAGCAAGCTGCCAAGCGCCGAGGGCCCGCCTGTTATGTGGACGGTGGAGACTGCAATGAAACTCTTTGAGAACGACTTGCGCGAAAGAGATTTCGAAAACGGTAAAAAAATGTTCTCCGCCGGTCGCTGCGTCGCTTGCCACCGCTTCGAAGGCTCAGGTGGATACTCTGGCCCGGACTTAGGCTCGGTTGGGAGTCGCTATTCGATCCGCGATATCCTAGTCGCCATTTGCGAACCCAGCCAATCCATCTCTGAGCAATACCAAGCAAGCAGTGTATCGCTGAAAAACGGCAGCTCAATCTATGGTCGGGTGATCTACGAAAATGATAAAGAGATCGCAGTCGCTTCAAATCCCTTCAACTACAGCGAACTCGAAAAGGCAGCGGCCAAGGATGTCAAAAAAGTCGAACTATCACAGATTTCCATGATGCCCGTCGGCACGATCTTCACCATGAATAAAAATGAACTTATGAACCTAATCGCATACCTGATTTCAGCCGGAGACCCAAAACACAAAGCATTCGAATCACGATGACCCTTCTTCATTTTAACCTACAGATCATCATTCTTGGTTTTGGCCTGTCGACCTTCGAAGCTGCCGCGACTCCGGAAAAGGATTTCCTTCCACCGAACATCCTTTTCATCCTCGTCGATGACCAACGCAACGACACCCTCGGCTGCGCCGGCCACCCCGTAATCAAAACTCCTCATATCGATCGCCTCGCAGAGCGGGGAGTTCATTTTGAAAACGCCTACGTCAACACGCCGATCTGCATGTCCAGCCGTGCAACCATTTTTACCGGTATGACAGAAACTGGACACGGCTATACCGGCGGTGGCCCACCTGCAATTCCAGTGCAAACCATGGACGTGGATACCAGCTTCCCACTCCTCTTGCGCAAAGCAGGCTACCGCAGTGGCTTCTACGGCAAACAACACGTGAAATTCGCGGAATCGAATACCACTGCCATGACACGCATGTTTGATGACCATAAAGTTTACAACGGTGGCCCCCACTTTGTGGAAATGCCCGATGGCTCGAAACGACATACCGCCGACCTCATCGCTGACCGCTCGGTGGAATTCATCCGCTCTCAAAATAAAGACCAGCCGTTCTCCCTCTACATGAGCTTCAATATCGCCCACGCCAGAGATGGCGACCACCGCCCCGGAATCGGCCATTTCCCATGGCCGAAAAGCGCAGACGGCCTGTATGACGACATTATCCCAGCGCCGCCCCGCCTTGGCGATCCAAAATACTTCGAGATGCAGCCCGATTTTCTTAAAAAATCTCTGAACCGCGAGCGTTGGTTCTGGCGCTGGGACACCCCGGAAAAATACCAAATCAATATGCGAGCTTACTACCGCATGCTCACCGGAATGGATCAAGTCATCGCCCGCGTCCAAGAAACCCTAATCCAACAAGGTTTCGCAGAGAACACGATCGTGATCTATACCGCCGACAATGGCTACTACATGGGAGACCGCGGCTTCGCTGGAAAATGGACTCACTACGAAGAATCTCTTCGCGTCCCCTTGATCATCTACGATCCACGGCCCGGGAAGATGAAACGCGGAATCACGATTCCCACGCTGGTCACCAATCTCGATCTCCCCCCAACCATGCTGGAACTCGCAGGTATCGATATCCCCGAAAAATATCAGGGAAAAAGCCTCTGCCCGCTACTCCACGGGAAGATTCCGCCCGACTGGCGCGACGAGTTTTTTACCGAACATCATTCCACCAATCCAAAAATTCCCGAATGGAATGGCGTGCATGGCAAGCGATACACCTACGCCCGGTATTATAAACAGGAACCGACCTTTGAAATGCTGCACGATCTAAAAAACGATCCGGATCAACTCATCAATCTCGCCACCGATCCGAATCACACAGACTTACTCAATCGCATGCGTGCGAAAACCGATCATTATGTCTCACAATACAGCCGTCCCGAGATCATTAAACTCAAAGCTGCTTCAGTACGCCGCTGAAACCCCTGTTTCGAACCAAAACAGGCTTGCCCATCTCGCCATCTGAGGCCATCAAACACAGGTGCGCAATCTGCTAGCAAATCCAGCATGGCAAGAGGAAGATCTCGGGATACCCCTACCCGATTCCACTCATGCCTGCTCCGTCTGCCTCCCGACTTGGGATGCCGTCATCGGCTATGAAGAAGGTAGGGAAAAAATCATCCGCCGCCTCCGCACCGGCTACCCACGCTTTTTCAAAAACCCCGCCGTCGAACGTATCTTCGACAACGCCCGCACCGAGCTTGCTTCCGAAGGTGAGGACGTCCTAATCCTCCCTACCAAAGTATCGTCCCAACGCGCCCACCGCTGGTTGGAAAGACTTGCGGAAACCGCGATCCGTGCAACCTCATACAACGGCTTCCAAGCACTGATTTTCCCTGCAAAAGCCACCCCGCTCGCCAACCAATACTGGCGCTTTTCCGGCGAGGGCATTTCTTCCCGAGAAGCCCAGGACTACCTCGATGGAACTCTCCGCGAGGGTTCCAAGTCCCATCTCCTCTCCCGCGCGATCGCCAAACTCAACGGCGGCGAAGAGGAAAATACTTTCATCTTCTCCAGCGGCATCTCCGCTGGTCTCGCCGCCCTCCGTGCCCTACCCGGCCTGCGCGAAAACAAGAAAACCCTCCAAATCGAATTCCCATACGTCGACACCCTGAAAATCCAGGAACGTTTTGGCAACGGCGTGGTCTACCTCAACGAAGCCACCGGCGAATCCTTTGATGAAGCACTCCAGCGAATCAGGGCTGGCGAATTCGCCGGAGTCTTTACGGAGATACCTTCCAACCCCCTGCTCCGCACGCTCAATCTCAAACGTCTTTCCGAAGCCTGCGCATTTTCTCGCACCCCCCTGATCATCGACGATTCTTCCACCGGCCCGCTCAACGTCGACGTCCTCCCCCACTGCGACATCCTTACCTCATCTCTTACCAAATGGGTCTCCGGAGCCGGTGACGTAATGGCTGGCTCTTTGACCATCCGCTCGGATTCCCCCTTGGTTGGAGATCTCAGGGCATCCATTTCCGCAGACTCCGCCGATTGTGCTCCCCTCTACATCGCCGACGCAGAAGTCCTGCTCTCAAATCTCAAGGGCTACGCGAAGCGCAACAACGCGGTCAACGAGAGCGCCCTCAAACTCGTCGAATTTCTAAGCAATCACCCCTCAGTCGCCAAGCTCTGGCATCCCTCAGTCACCCAGACTGAGAACTACGATGTCGTGAAACGCAAAAACGGAGGCTACGGCGGACTCATCTCAATCTCACTCGCAACGCCAAAAAGAACCCCAAAAGTCTACGACGCGTTAAAGCTCTCGAAAGGCCCCTCCTTCGGCACCCCATTTACCCTAGTCTGCCCCTACACCATGCTTGCCCACTATCAGGAGCTCGACTGGTGCGAAGACTGCGGCGTCCCGACCCATCTCCTCAGAATTTCCGTCGGCCAGGAGCCTATCGAGACCATTATCGCTGCCTTCCAAGAGGCCCTCGGCTAACGCTCAGACTCCAGCGAAACCAGCCGCCGCCTTTCCGGCCAACGCCCCAGTTGCGAAGGCACCCTGCAACAGATAGCCACCTGTCGGTGCGTCCCAATCGATCATTTCCCCGCAAACGAAGACACCCGGCATCTTCTCCAACATCAGGTTTTCATCGAGTTCACTCCATTTCACCCCGCCCGCTGAAGAAATCGCTTCCTCGATAGAACGTGGACCTCTCAGATGGATCCGACAGCGCTTCGTTCCCGCCGCTAAGGATCCGACCGAATCGTATTTTCGATTTGATAGAATCGCTGCGGCAGGAGAACTCAGCTTCCACCGCAGAATCGCCGTATTAAAAAAATCTCCGGAACTTTCTCCGATTTTTCCGACAAGCTCTTCCTCACTGAAGGTCGGTTTGAAATCGATCTCAATCACCGGCTCCTCCATCGCCCTCAACTCCCGTCCCAAGGCGTAGATCGCACCACCCTCGAGTCCGTATCGGGTCAGCAACAGCTCGCCGGTGATCTGAGTATCTCCGGCCCTCACCACGATATTCTTGATCGGCATCCCCTCAGCGGCTTCAAGAACATCGTCCGCCCAATCGCATTCCCATCCGCAGTTCGATGAACAAAACGGAGCGACCGCGATACCCATTGTCTCAAATTTCTTCGCCCACCCACCATCCGAGCCCGTCTTCGGCCACGAAGCACCTCCGAGCGCAAATATCACCGCCTTCGCCCGGACCTCGGCACCGTTGGAAAAATGAATCACGTTTCCCGGGAGAATCTCACTCCAAAGGTGGCGAGGTCGGATCTCAACCCCTTGCTCCCTCAGCCGCGCCAACCACGCGCGCAACACCGGCGCTCCCTTTAACGCCCTGGGATACACCCGCCCGCTGCTTGCCTGAAACGTCTCCTGTCCCAGCCCCTCACACCAGCTTCGCAAATCCGACGGAGTAAAATCCTCCAGGATTCTTTCCCAAATCTCACCTCCCGCATACCGCGAAACAAAGCGCTCGAAATCCTCCCCATGCGTGAGATTCAACCCACCTTTTCCCGCCACCAGAAACTTCCGCCCAACCGAAGGTTTGCCGTCGAAAACAACCACGCTTCGACCGGATCGAGCAGCCACCTCAGCAGCACGCAACCCCGCTGGCCCTCCCCCGACAATGGCGATATCGATCTCTTCCATTCAGACGAGTTTGAGCCGTGCCAGATCCTGCGCATCGATCAGGCCCACCGGTTTCCCCTGCGAGTTGATCACCACAATGTCGTCGATCCGTTTCTCTCCGACCTTCTTGACCGCCTCCACAGCGAGTGAGTCTTCGGTCAGGGAAATCGGATCTCGCGTCATCATTTCAGAAACAGGCAACGATCCCAACCCCGGATCCTTCTCATACCCCCGCGCAAAGTCCCCGTGTGTGAAAATTCCGGCTAGTTTGCCGTTGTCATCAAGAATCAGGCACGCACCTGCCCGACTCCGATTCATCTCCGCCACCGCATCGATCACCCTCGCGGTAACCGGCACGGTCGGCATCCTCTCCTCACGCCGCATCACATCACCCACTTTCAGCAACAATGCCCGGCCCAACGAACCTCCGGGATGATAGCGGGCGAAATCATTTTCGGAAAATCCACGCGACTCCAGAAGCACCATCGCCAGAGCATCTCCCATCACCATCATCGCGGTCGAGGACGAGGTCGGAGCAAGATTGAGCGGGCAGGCTTCCCGAGAGACAAACGTATCCAAAGTCACATCCGCAGAACCGGTTAGCGACGAACCCGGCTTTCCGCAAAACGCAACAACCTTCACATCGAAGCTTCTGAGGAACGGCATCAATCCCAACAGCTCCTCAGTCTCACCAGAATACGAAAGTGCCAAAATCACATCGCCATCCGAAAGCAACCCAAGATCGCCGTGCAACGCGTTTTGAGAATTCAGCACCACAGCCGTCGCACCTGTCGAATTCAAAGTCGCGGCAATTTTGTGCCCGACATTCCCGGATTTCCCAACCCCCACGACCACCACCTTACCCCGATTCTCAAGCGAATCCCTGATCAACATCACCGCCTCCCCGAACTCGGTCCCAATCCTCGATGCCATTTCCCGGAGACTATCCGACTCCATCTCGATGACCGCCCGGGCTTTCGCTTTAAAATCCATGGCCGTTAGTTGAAATCAAAAGATTCCGCTTTTCAATGGCAAACTTGCCCTGAATCTTCCACTTCAACCGCTAGAACCAGATTCATATCAACACCAAGGGGGCGGAAATTCTCATCATAGCAGAAGGCTTGAGGCAAAGTTCATACCAGCGGATTTTCACAGGAAAGATCCGGAAAAGCAGAGAAATCGCGATCAGCGGTCCAAAGCTTTTTGACTCCGTGGTGAAGGCAGACCGAGACAATCCGCGCGTCATCAATTCTCGGTCCCTTGATTTTTCCTTTGGTCGCCAGTTTGGAAAGTATTTCGAAGTAACCCAAGCCTTCGCCAAGAAGTCTCAACCCGGGACTTTCCATCCATGCTCGTATCGATCGCTGTCATCAGTAAATCGCGTCCCTGATTTTGTCCCACGATGCGCCTTCAAATTCCCGGGAGAGCCCTTTGCCCTTGAATGTCACCGGAACCACCCGCTTGCTCGGAAGTGGCTGGTCTAGCGTCGGCGCCAAGGACTCCTCAATCAAAGAACGCAGCTTCATTTTTTTCTCGCTCGCCCGGTTCTTTGCCCGGATCAAAAGATTATCTGCCATCTCTATGAATCTTCTCATATAGGTAATCACATTTTATCACCACGCAATCGTCAAGATCCCCTTTCCTCGCTCTGAATGAAATTCCCGCTTCACCTCGCCACGTATCCCTTACACCCTGATTCATCGTTAGCCCATGATCCATTCCTTCCATCCCACCCTAGCCGCCGGATTCTTCGAAACCGGTGCCCTGAAAATCCTCCTCGAAGGCGGTGTATTTATGTGGCCCATCCTCGCTTTGCTGATCCTTGCGATCGCTGTCATCATCGAACGATACCGCAGCCTGAAACTGCTCGAAACCGATGCCAGCGCCCTCCGGCAAGAAGTGGTAGCACTGCTTTCCCAAGATAAAATCGAGGAATCGCTAGAACTCTGCGACAAGGCGCGGGGCCCGGTTCCTGCGATCCTTTCCAACGGTCTACGTAAATTTCTCGTCCTCCGCCGCTTGAATTACGATCCGGCACAGATGGAACAGCAGGTCATCAAGAGCATGGAAACCTACGGGGTGAACATCGTCGCAGCTCTCGAAAGACACCTACCCATCCTCGCGACCATTGCCTCAGTCGCTCCGATGCTCGGCTTTCTCGGAACGGTGCAAGGCATGATCGTCGCCTTCGGAGACATCGAAGCAAACATCGGCCAACAGAACATCGTCCAGGCCGCCGCCTCAGGGATCCGCGTCGCGCTCCTGACTACCGCGTTCGGACTCGTCGTAGGCATTCCCGCTTACATGGCATTCAACTACTTCACCGGTATCATCAACGACTTTGTCCTCCAAGTCGAATCCTCCGCAGCCGAGTTAATCGAAGTCGTCACCCTCCGCATGACTCTCGACAGAGGAAAATCATGAAGCTGCACCGGGGAAAAATGTTGGTCGATCCACCCGCCTGCGCGAGCTCGGACATCGCCTTCACGCTCATCATCTTTTTCCTCGTCTGCGCCGCAGTGCAACCCGAGACCGGCATGTCCCAGGCACTACCGAAAACCGAATCAAAATCAGAAAAACGCGACCAGAGCCAGAACATCGAAGTCTCAATCACGCCCACCAGTATCGTCCTCAACGGCAGCCCCTTGCAGATCGCGGAATTCCGAAAGCGTATCACCTCGGAGCTTTCGAAGAAGAACCGCGAGGCAGACCGCGTCGTCGTCGTAAAAAGCGCACCCGACACTCCCTACCCTCTTTGGCTAAATGTCTCCCAAGCGATCGACCAAGCCGGAGGCATCCTCACCCTCGAACTCGAATCCGAAAAAACCATCAACGTCCGATGAAACTGCAACGCCGGAAATTGACCGCTTCGGTCCCCTCCTTCGCGATGGGAGACATCGGCTTCCTGCTGCTCATTTTTTTCGTGATTCTAGCCCGCGCTCAGGACGACAGCCACATCCAGTGGCAACCCGCCGAAATGCAGGACGTGGAAATGGTCGCCGCTCCACGTGCCACAGTCAGCATTGATACCGGCTTAAAAACTTATCTCGACGGTAAGGAAATCGCTCCCGAAGAACTCGCAGCCGCCTTGACCGAAGTCCTGGGCGACACCCCCGCCGGCCAGCGCAACGTATTCCTGAAAGTCCACCGCGAAGCAAAAGCCACCCACTTCGAGCCGGTCATCGCCGCGATCAGCGAGGCGGGTGGTGACCTCGTCCACATTCTCGAACCCGAAGAGAAAAATTCCGAACAATGAATCTCAAATCCGAATCCAGATCCGAATCCGAATCCGATCAACCAAAACGCACCGCCATGGCCAGCACCAAAGCGGACCTCCGCGAACTGCGTGGGAACTCCCAAGCGACCGTGCAAGAGATCCAGGACTTCCTCCGCGAACTCAAAGGCAAGAGTCCCCAGGAAATGCTCGGGCTCGTAACCGCCAGTGGATTGTTCCGCGCAATCCTGATGTCCACCGCAGTCGTCGCTGGAGCGATCCTCCTGTTCACCGTCATCCCATTTTTCATGGCTGACGAGAAGCCACTGACCAAACCTGAGAATACTGTCAAATCAGTGGAGGAAACCAATCCGGAACCTGACACACCCACCCCACAACCGGAAACCGCCGCAGAGTCCGGACCCGCCGATACCCTCGGCATCGGAGACGAGCTACCCGCTCCTTCTGACGTAAATCCACTAGAGAACAAGAGCGACGACTTCCTCAAAGATCTTGAATAATGGATTGGCTGAAAGTCATCGCCTTCCTGAGACAACACGCCCGCAGGCCGGGCGTGCGCACCATCGCATTCGCCATCCTGTGGTGCTTCACATGGCTCGACGCCCGGATCTGGTTCCGCTTTCCCGCAGCTATCCACTACACCGTCTTCCTAGCCGCCCTTCCCGTCTGTTACTACTGGATCCGCAAGTATGGAGCGCCGACTTCAGTCGGCGGGTCCCCCATCCGCTTCCACGGCGCCCTCACCGTTTCCTACCTCCCCGCATGGCAGCTTGCCGCGCATTTCCCCCTACTTTTTTCCGCCTATTCAGTCTCCTCATCCATCGCTTCCGCCGGCGCATTCGGAGCATTTTTCATCGGGCTAGCATGGGCCGTCTGGTGGATCGATAAAGAAACCAAACGCGCCGTTGAATCTAACAAAAAGAAACGCATCTGGGACCCCCGCCGACTCAGCGCTTGGTATTTTGGCAGCAAAAACCCGAAGCTCAAGCAGTCGATTTTTACTCTCGTCATCTACACCTGCATCTTTGGCTTGATGTTCCTTTTCCTAACCAAACTGACCGGCTGCGCCATCTACGAAGCACCCGTCGGAGGTGGCGAACCGAAACAGCGCCGGCAAGTCGTAAAGATCCAAAAGGTCATCAAAAAGAAATACGTGATCAACCCCTACAGCAGCGTGCTGTTCAATCCCCCGCCCATCGATGATGTCGAACTTCAGGTTCTGGAAGTCACCGAACACCTTTACCAAATCGGCCAAGGCAAGGAGGACGGCTCAGAATACTCGGCGGGAACCACGCGTGGAAAAGTCCGCTTCATCCGCCTCAAATACGAGGGCGGCGACTGGGAACAAGACATGAACCGTGGCTCCGATCTCAACCTCCTCACCGAATACGGAGTCCGCCTCGGCCACAAGGTCAACGACCGGCCGGAACCCATGGAGATCAAACGCCTGAAAGCGTTCCCCCCACGGAAAAGCCCTCCCATGGTTTACATGACCGGACAACAAGGCATCAATGTCAGCGATTCCGAAATCCGCATCCTCCGCGAATATCTGTTAGATAAACATGGCATGCTCTTCGCCGACAACGGCGGCAGCTCCGGCTGGGAAGGCCAGTTCGTCGGCATGATGAAAAAAGTCCTCCCGAAAGTGGAGCCGATCTCCGTGTATCTCGATCATACCATCCACCAAATCCCCTATTCCCTGCCGAAACTTCCCATCGTCGCCCCGCACGGCCGATCCAACGCCCTCGGTTGGGTGGTGGACGGACGCCTCGTCGTCTATTATCATCCCGGAGACATCGGAGACGCATGGGCCGACGGACACTCCGGAGTCCCCCATGAGATCTGGGAAAGCTGCTTCCAACTCGGCGTCAACATCATCTTCTACGCTCACGCCCAATATAACCAATGGCTGGAGAGCACGAAAAAGTGACCCGAAAAAGGAAAGCCTTCCTTCCAGCGGCAGCGGAACCCCGGCACGTTTAGTCCCCTGCAAATCCACACGCCTGCCAAGACGGCTTCTCCGCTAACTCCCGAATACAATATCTCTTTCCTGAACACTGAAAACTAGAAAACTCCTCCCATCTTCCCACTTGCCCCCTCCTCCCAGCGATGATTTTCTCGCCACTTTCTCGCCACTTTCTCGCCATGAACCGTCCGATTCCGATGAAATGGCTCGAACCGTTCCGATTGGTTCCCAGAGTAGTGTGCAGTGGATTACGAGGCCGCTTTCTCTCCGCCCTTACCACGGCGGACTGCGCTGAATCGACTGAACCGTCTGCGCGATGAGCAGTTGATTAGATCGCTTCGGAGAAACCCGCGCCACAGTTTACCATCTCACCGCCGCAGGTCATGCGAAGCTGAATCCTTCACAGCCGCCGCAACCCTCCGGCAAGGAGGAGCAGGACGGCGCACACCTGTCCGCCGCAGCCGAATCCCTACGGAAAAAGCTCCGCCGCCCTGCCTACGAGCGCCTGGCTGTGGGCTATCAACGCTCATTCCTAGAATCCTACAGCCCCAACCAAACCCACTACCTCCAAGAGTCCAACCGCCGTAGGCTTTTCGAGATCGGCAGCCATATCGGCATGGAAGCCGAACCTGCCGGCACTTACGCCCGGCACATCTGCCAGCGCCTGCTCATCGACCTATCGTGGAATTCCAGCCATCTTGAGGGAAACACCTACTCGCTGCTGGAAACCGAGCAACTGTTCCAAGCCGGGCATTCCCCGGACGGACAACTCTCCAACGAGGCGGTCATGATCCTCAACCACAAGGCCGCCATCGAGTTCCTGCTGGAATCCACCACCGAAGCCGATTTCGACCGGCGCACCATCCTCAACCTCCACGCACTCCTCACCGCCGACCTCCTCCGCGATCCCGCCGCAGAAGGCGCTCTCCGCACAGATCCCGTGGGCATCGGCAAATCCTCCTATCTCCCGCCCGCCATCCCCGCGCTGATCGAAACCCTTTTCGAAACCATTCTCGTCAAGGCTCGCGAGATCCGTGATCCCTTCGAGCAAGCATTCTTTGCCATGGTGCATCTGCCCTACCTGCAGCCCTTCATCGACGGCAACAAGCCTATCTCCCGCCTCGCCGCAAATCTCCCGCTCTTCCGGCGAAATCTCGCCCCGCTCTCCTTCGTCGATGTCTCCGAGACCGACTACACCGACGGCATGCTCGCCATCTACGAGCTCAACGACACCCGCATCCTACAGGAAGTCTTCATCCAGGCCTACGAACGCTCCGCCCAACGCTACACCGTCATCCGCGGTACCGTCGGCGATCCCGATCCCTTCCGCATAAGATACCGCCAAGCCATCGCCGAACAGGTCGCGGAAATCATCCGTTCACGCTGCGACCGCCGCGATGCCGTCGCCCGCTTGCGCCGCTGGGCCGAAGAATCCGTGATCGAATCCGACCGCAAACGCTTCGTCTACGCTGCGGAAGAAACCCTCGCCGCCATCCACGAGGGAAACTTCGCCCGATATCGGGTAAGACCATCGGAATACGAAGCATGGAAAGCTGCTTGGCGGTGATGACCGAATCGATCCCCTTCCCTGAAATCCTCTTCCCTGAAAACTGAAAACCAGCAACTTCTTCCGCCAATCCGTCCACTATACTGCCAAAGATCAGCGCGAGAACGCAAAGGAAACGCCTATCACCGCCGCGAAAATGTGTTCCTAAAATGTTGCGATGAAGCACCTGGTATTAGACAACTAGTTATTCTTCGTGACATTGAGCTTGTGACCGCGCCGCGCCTTGAGAGGGTAGTGTAAAGATTCGTCTGTAAAAGGCCGCTACGAAGCAAAGGTCTGCCGCACTGGCAGCCGATGGAGCGTAGCGGAATCGGCTGCCAGTGCGGCGGCGCGCCGACCTCCTCCCAGGACACTGGG
>Ga0209390_10003394_pt1 | contig 25905 bp, 23 predicted proteins | sample BON01_FD_187212 | JGI IMG/M metagenome (GOLD analysis project Ga0209390, IMG submission 187212) | Freshwater microbial communities from Lake Bonney liftoff mats and glacier meltwater in Antarctica - BON-01 (SPAdes) (version 2) | ecosystem: Environmental > Aquatic > Freshwater > Ice > Glacier... | reverse complement strand
AACTATATTCGCTTAGGTCAATATTGCATTGGGTGGGACAGGGCCTTTACAATTATTCGTCGTGATATAGAAATTCACAGGCGAAGAGGAAATGAGCCACATCTCTATTTTTGGATGCTGGCAGTAGAAGATCATACCCATGGAGTGAATACCATTATTGAAATGCGGGAGTATGTATATGGACTTTCAAAGCAGTTAAACCTCCCAATCTTAGCAGAAACCTCCACCCTGCGGACTTTAAACATGTATATCCGCTATGGCTTTCATGTGTATGATGAGTGGGATACTGGCATGGATGGCGTAATACTCTATTTTATTCGTCGATTTCCAGAAAACTAAAAGTTGGATTTGGAATCCTCTAACCTTTGTTTAAACTGATCTACTTCTTCAAAATACTGAGGGTGATTGGTCTTAAAAAGTTGGTCCCACAGATTCAGGTAAATACCAAAATTATAATGAAAGCTTGAATGATGCTGGTGATGATGCACCGAGGTATTGAAGATATAGAGGCCCTTTGCTTTATTGGCTCGGTACTCATAGCCCGAATGGCCATAAACGGACATGAATATCATAAAAGCAGAAAATAGAAAGAAAACACTTAGGTGCAAGGGAACAAAAAAGGCTAAAAGTGGAAGGATGCCAATTTGAATGAGTCCTTCTACGGGATGAAAGGAAAAAGTTGAAAAGACATGTGTATCTGTTGAGTTATGATGGAGATGATGCACCCAGCGATAAACAAGCGGAAGGTGAAGAAAACGGTGGGTGATATAGAAGTAAATATCGTGGAGCAAAACACATAAAAGAAAGCTGAGTACCAAATACATCACCTCTATCAGGCTCCACGTTTCTACCACGTAAAAGCGTAAATATCCCCCTTGATAAAATAGGCCAAGCACAAAAAAAACAAGTCCATATAAAGACACATTGAATAGGGTGGATCTTCGTTCAGTGCGGCTAACTTTCGCAGGACTTGCCTTAATTTTTTTCGGGTTCTGCGCCTTTTCATGAAGCCAATTGAGGCGATGAAAAAAAAGCAAGGCCAAGGCGGAAATGCTGATGATGAAAAGAGGCCAGATTAGAAGCATGAATTTAGGCAGTTATTGCTTTCCCATTATTTTTGAGAAGTTGGAAATGAGAGGAATAGGCATTCAAAAAGCTGTTTTCATGATGGTATGGTAAATTGAATTCTTCCGTAGTTTGCTTTACAATGCGTGTGATAGGCACACAATGGGCATGACAAATTTCAGGAAATAGATGATGGGCGATATGGTGGTTAAACCCACCAAAAAAGAAATTTAGAAAAACATTAGCAGTAGCAAAATCAATAACCGACAATAGCTGATGATGTGACCAAGAATGCGCCATCTTACCGTCTTCATTGGGAAGCAGAAAAAGCGAGTTTTCCGCCACATGCGAAGGAATAAGCGCGAGAGTGATTAGCAGGCTTGCCGCAAAGTTCATCGCCAAAAAGCCAAGAACAAGTTCGCCAGCAGATAAGGGACTATACAAGGCGGGAATTACAAGCAGATAGCTCACATAGAAAAGCTTAAAAAACACCAACTTCATATATTCAGCGAGAGGATGCTTATCGATATTCAAAGACCCGATTTTCTTTTCAGTATAATCTTGCCAATCACGAACAAAAAGCCAATTGATGGTATAAAAGAGGTAGAGAAAAGGGGCGTATAGATATTGATAGCGGTGCGCTTTCTTTAATTCGCTGCCAGGAAAAATTCGGACCATCGGGTTCTGTTTTAAATCAGCATCTTGGTCGAGAATATTGGGAAACTCATGATGAGAAAAAACATGCCTCTTCTTCCACATATAAGAATTAGCGCCTAATAAGTCAAAGAGCAATTGAAAGCTGCTATTAACTATTCGGTGCCTGGAAATATTCCCATGTGCGGCATCATGCGCTACATTAATCCCAATAAGAATTGCCAAGGGTCCCATGAGGATCATTCCTGCTAGAGCCAGTCCTTCGTTTGCAGCAAAAATAAGCATAAGATAGCAACTCAAATACAGGCTAATAAGTAAGGCGGCTTTGATGAAAAAAAAAGGATTTGCAAATCGACCGTACCCTGTGGTATTTAGGTAATCATATACGCGTTTCCTTATGGTTGCATAGAATTGGTCCGGCTCGTCTTGATAGAAAACATCTTGCTTCATCATTCAATTTGAACGCACCTGATGGCTATATTGATCATACAAACGTTTCGAATAACGAGATAACTCTCCCGGGTTTTTAAATTTCTGTAATTCTTTCCTCTGCACTTTTCCAGTATAGGTAGTGGTTGAGGTATAGAACCCTTTGCTCTTTAATACTAAGGTGCGTTTTTCACCTACCTGAACGAGCGGAAGTCCTTTAAAGGCGATAGTTAATATTGGATCCTCCATTTCTAAAGGAAGATATGCTGCATCATTATGAAGAATCAAATCGAGATACTGTGTACCATCTGGCTTAGAAGCTGAGAAAGGAGCAATTTCTTGATAGTGGATGATTTCATTTACAGATGTGTCAAGAGCCGCATAGTCAAGTTCCCAAAACATAAAACCAGATCTTAGTCTGAATTGAGGAGAAGTCGTTTTAATAGAATCTAAAGGAATAATAACGGTGTTATAGGCAATCTCTCCGACAAGCTCAACCTCGTCAATTAATTTCCAACCGGAGGCTGTTTTTTGTTCTACCAGCAGTTTAATTCCTTCTTGACGCATCCAAGCTTCGCGCGCTTCTTTCGGTTTGTCTTTGTTTTTTGCGACCCACTTACTATATGCCTTGCCAAATAGGCCATTGAATTCATTATAGACAGCGCCCGCCCAGTGTGAGTTTTTTAAATGCAGAATCATCTTGGCATCTTTTGGAATAGTACCTAGTTCAAAGGATAAATTTAATTCTGCCAAATCAACCATTTCATCGGGGTTGAATTGGTAGGCATAATCGTCTTTCTGTTTCACGTTTAGGAGCAAGTTATTTCCTGAAGCATCTTGTGCCAGGGTGGGTGCTAATGCTGACGCTTCATTATAGGAATAAAGCTTTCCATTTCTATCGGCTGCAATCTCGGTATTGTCTGGATGAAGGATTGCCAAAAGACCAAGCTCATTGATATACTCCAACTCTTGTTGCTCATTGCGAATTTCCATTTTCAAATCTGAAGAAGTAGAAAAGAAGTCGGGAATAGGCTTATAATCATAGCGCTCCAGCTGTGGTGCCTTTGCCCCAGTAAACAGGGAATTACTCAATACCCAATCTTGTCCATTATGCACGTACATACGGGGGCAATTACATAGAATAAAAAGGATAGCAGCGGAGGTAGCCGCCGTAGCCGTCACGCCTATTAATAAACCCATCAAAATATTTGCTCCAACCGCCTGACTTGACAGATCCACTCGGGTAATTTCATTCAGATTGAAATGCAGCTTTAAGCCGTCGTCATCAAATTCTAAATTTTTAACAAAGAGGTGTACTTGCCGTACTATTGATTTATCATCTTTCGACTTTCTGATGCTAACGCCATCATTATCATCAAGAACTTTGTCATAATAGTAATAGACCCTCCCAGTAAATGGGGCGAAGTAAGCGCTTATTTCTCCTGTACTTGTATCCTGTTTAATCGCAGTGATTTCGTATAGACTATCATTAAAGTGTACGACAACATGATTACGTTCTTCAATTCTAGTCCAATCATCTTTTTTAGCCCCGTTATAGCGCGTTTTTTTCGTGTTTTCATTAAGGCCATAAAAGGAAGTACATCCAGAAAAGAGTATGGCAAACGATAGCAAGTGGAGTATTATTTTGGTCATAAGGGGTTCATTATTATGAGGATTTGCATCGGTTTCCAGTGAAAAGGTATGTAAATCCATTCTTTAAATAGAATTTAATTTGATAACACTGCATGAGTCACCGCTTTCTTACCACCAGCGCATATTTATTTCAGCATAAATCACTGACGCTTTTTTGACGCGGCCTATTTTGCTCGGCTTAAAAAAGGACGGGGAGTCCTCTTTTAGGAACCATGATTTTATTATTTACACTTTACTGAAAACTGGAGCTTGGCTGTACCTCCAAGTCGGTCAGGCGTCTCGCCAACCGACTTGAAGACGCTAGCAATTGTGTTGGCTTTTTAAGTTCCTTATATAGTTGTTGTTCTTGGCCCTGTGCCCTTTGCTCTTTGTCCTCTTCCTTCTGAACACTTAACACTGAAAATTGGCTGTTAGAATGCTACCAGAATCTTCAGTCGGTCAGGCGTCTCGCCAACCGACTTGAAGACGCTAGCAATTGTGTTGGCTTTTTAAGTTCCTTATATAGTTGTTGTTCTTGGCCCTGTGCCCTTTGCTCTTTGTCCTCTTCCTTCTGAACACTTAACACTGAAAATTGGCTGTTAGAATGCTACCAGAATCTTCAGTCGGTTGGCGAGACGCCAAACCGACTTGAAGACGCTAGCAATTGTGTTGACTTTTGGAATTTGGAGCTTGGCTCTTTGCCCGAATTCTATGATTAACCGATATCGCGAGGCCCAGTGCGGCGGGGTGTCCTTTTAGATTATCACGACATTCGTTTCCATCAAGCGGGTTGGCCGAGCGCAGTGGAAAAGCGCCTAGAGGGAAACTGACCTTTTTGGGTTCGTTCTTAGCTCATGTCTAGGTCTGTTTTTCAAAGGTATTCGCTGAATACTTCGTATTTGGACAATCAAAAAGGAACGGAAAACGACCGAATTGAAACGAGATTTTGATTTCTACGAGCAATGGTCGGGAAATAATCGCTCCCTGGAGAGTTAAAAATGAAAACGCCTATTCAATATCTGTACTCAACACATAGCGGCAAATTCTTCCATTGCCTTTATCCGCCACATAAACGATACGCTTCATATAAGCCACGCCACTTGGGTCGCGGAAATTGAAGAGGCCGCTGCCCTCGCCACCAAAGGAAGTGATGATTTGCTTGCTCGCTGGGAAATTGGCTGGTGGAGTAACGCCTTCAAATCCTTGGTTGGTGAACTGATACAGAGAGTCCTTGTCTTGGTCCACCACAAAGAGGTATTCGGTATTGTCTGCCGCCACACAGATATCGGAAATATGTCCGAAGCGGTAAGATTCATACAGGAAACGTGTGGCCTTGGTCGTATCAAAATTTAGGTAAGCGGGTTTTCCATCATAACGCACACCTAAATCAGGATCGAATTGGTATGCGATGCCCAAACAGGCAAATTCCACGGGGTTCAATGAATCGTATTGAGCGAGGAAAAAGTCGCGGGATTGGTTGATGCCGAAGAGGCGTTGTGGCGGACCAGCAAAGCCATTCATCCCCTGAATTTTATAGCTCGATTTTATACTTGGACTATTGGAAGTGAGTCCATTGCTATTGCCTAGATGATTGCCGTCTTGATCATAAAAAAGCACCGTATTATCCGGAAAGGCCACTCCCGTGCTTGAATTGGTTGGTCCGGTGCGGCCAATCATGAGCGTATTATCATGCAAAATGGTCAAGCCGTTGAATTGCACCAAAACATCTGGGTTCCCACGAAACGAAGTAAAAGCCCGACTCAAATCATCAAAAGGCTGTATCAATGTATCGATAAAAAAAGGCCCATCTGCCGTTGCAGTATTTGTTAAATGATAGATGGCGGCTACATTATAGGAGTTGCCGCCTACTGTAATATCAATCCTTCCAGAAACGTAAGTATGAAGGCGTCGATCTTGCACCACTTCTTCCGCCCCAGGAATCGGAATGGTTTTATAGCGACGACCAGCTTGGTCCAATACATGAAGGCCAAAATCGTCCACCACATAAATCATTTCATCATACCCCGCACAAATATCTACAGGATTTGCGAAGCCAGTAAAGAAGGGTTGAATGGGTACATAACCCACACCTGCTGGAATCAGATTAGGATCAATACTTCCTTGAATGAAGATTTCCTTGATGGTATCATCGGTCTTCTCACCAAAGAAGAATTTGCAGGAGCTCAGCGAGAGAATTAGGGAAAGGCATAGAATTAAGTTCTTCATAAAAAGGATAATTGAATGCCTACCCGGTGAATCTGACCGAGGCTTTGTTTCTGACTAAATCCATAATCCACCCGCAACTCCCCAAATTTACGCCGCAGCTTTACGCCCATGCCTAAAGGAGGAAAGCCCCTTACATCCGCGCCAAATTCATATCCAGTGCGAAGCACGAAAACTTTTCTCAATACATATTCAGCCCCAAAAGCGACGGTTTCATTATTGTCGGTCGGATGATTCAACTGACCGCTTATAGTGAGCACATGATTTTCTTGACTAATCGGGTCAAAGGCCGCTCCAATACGAAAAATGGCCGGAACAGAAATACGTTCAAAGCCACTCACTACTTGGTCTCCGGTATGACGAAGGCGGGTTACTTCACCCTTTGGCTCCACATTGATTCCGAAATTGCTCAGCGTCACGGCAAAACGCGCATTTTTGACCCCTACATTATAACGAATGCCCAGGTCGAACATCACATTATTCACCGATACATCCGAATAAGTCTCTCTTCCGAATTTAGCGTTCACTCCAAAAGAAAAGGCGTTGGTTAAGATTCTTGAATAGGTAATTCCAGTAAGGGTGCTCTGACTACGAAAGGTTCTTCCTGTTCCTTCAGGCTGAAATTCAGTAGTCTCCTTCATTTCTGGCGAGGTCAATACATAGGAATAGACTCCCCAAAAGGTAGTTTGTCCCGGGCGATATACCGCTGCGATGGAGCTGAGATTAAACCCAGCGAAATAACGTGTTTGGTCGAATTGTACATGCAAGCGTTCTTTGCCCACTTGGGTAATTCCTGCCGGGTTCCAGAACATGGCCATGGCATCGTCTGCTTGGGCGATATAGCTGCCAGCCAAAGCGTTGCCGCGGGCATCAGGAAGGATTTTCAAAAACTGCATGCCTGCTGTTCCTGTTCGCGAATTGCCAAAAGACGGAAGTATCTGGGCAAAGGAACTAGATGCGTAGAGAAGGAAGAAACAGGTGAGCAAGCGATTCACGGCACAAAATAAAGAAGAAAGCAGCGTATAAATTTGAATTCAGGGTTAATTTTCTGATTTACCTCGCGTTTTTTGCCACCACTCGTTAAAGGATTGGTCTACCGGCTTCGGAAACTCACGGCCTTCTCCCCAATGTTTTTTGAAGAAGCTTTTGAGGGTAAAAGACTTCATGCTCGCACCTTTGTTTAGCCATTTTCGGCTCATCATGGCCGTTTTCCAAGCCTTCCAAGCGAGCGCATCGGAGCGCCCCTCTTGCTTTTGCTGCACCGCCAAATGACGGTTTTCGAGGACAAGTCCTTTTAAGTCGATGGCTACCGGACAGTTATAGGTTGCTAGGCCACTTAGAGGTAGTTTAAAGTTTGCTTCGAAGTACTGTGGCCCCTTAATAAAAGGCGCTTTTATAATGTCGATGACCGATTCAGGGGCTTCGCTGTCATTGGCAAAATTGCTATATTTAGAACAGGCCCCGCAATGAATGCAATACAAGGATTGCCGCTGGGGAATTTCACCAATAATAGTGCTCCGGCCATTGTCAATCAGCACAACAAGGCTCTCTTGCGGTCCCTTGCTTTCTCGACCAAACTTATTGCCTAAACTTATATGGACAGCTGGGAAATCTTTTTTTCCTTCTCCTTGTTTGGCTATGAGATTCATCAGGTTTTCGGCCTCATGCATGCTCGGGCAAGCTTGTTCGATTCCCAGTACATAGATGATTTTCTCACAATTAGCTAAAAGACCGTCTAGCACCGGGTTATTATGATGAAGCATCAACGCCCCATTTTCACTGATATAGAAATCTGGAAATAGGACCGCGCAATTTTTGCCACTAAAGGAAGCCATTTCTCCTTCAGACAAATAGGACCATCCAGCTTGTTTCTGGAGGCCAACTTCATTCAAGAGCCGATGCTGGACAGTGAAAGTAGTATAATTAGCCGTGGCCTGCTTCAGTTCACTTTGTGCATTCTCAGCATTCGGTGCCCAAAGCATTTTGCCTTGATTTCGCGTAAAATGAGTTTCAAAATCGATAAGGTGTTTGTCGAGATGTTCGAGGGTTTTGCTTCGGGTATGAAAGGCCCTGCGTCGTGCCATTTCCCAATCCAATTCCTTTTTATTGCTTTCAACAGCATCAAAGTAGCGGGTCAAGTTGGAGGGTGTGTTCAAATCGGTTGGCTATTGCAGGTGCCCAAAAATAGGTTATTTCAGGAGGAGATTATCAATCAAGCGAACTTCTCCAGCATAAACGGCTGCCAAGGCAACGGGTTCTGCCTGTGAATCGCTGTCTTGCAAGGGCTCTAGGGTTCTTGCATCTGCCAATTGGAAATAGTCTACCTGGAGTCCAGTTTGGTCTTCAATCATAGCTATTCCTTCTTTTTCTATGGAGGATATACTTTGAGTAGAAAGGGCCTTTTTGGCAAAGTTCAAGGCCTTATAGATACGCGGGGCTACATGTCGTTGTTCCGTGCTTAGTTGCATGTTCCTGGAGCTCATAGCAAGGCCATCTAGCTCTCGAAAGGTGGGCTCAAAGTGAAGCTGAATGGGCATATTGAGTTGTTCAACCATGGAACGGATAATCATACATTGTTGGAAATCCTTTAAGCCGAAGAAGGCGTGATCGGGCTTCACACAGTCGAAAAGCAGGCGTACCACACGGCCTACACCTTGGAAATGACCTGGGCGAGAAGCTCCTTCAAAATAGGTAACCAATCCACCAAAATCGAGTGCAATGGGTTTTTCGAGCGCATATAATTCTTCGCTATCGGGTAAAAATAAGATGTCGCAGCCTTCTTTTTCGAGCAAGGAAATGTCGGCGTCCAGTGTGCGTGGGTATTTGGCTAGGTCGTCTGGGTTATTGAATTGGGTGGGATTGACAAAAATGCTGCATACGCTGATATCAGTGCTTTTCTGCGTAGCGTAGAGGAGTGAAGTATGGCCTGAATGCAAGGCGCCCATTGTTGGAAAAAAGCCGATTGACTTTCCTGTATTTTTTAATCGTAACAAATGTTCCGATAATTCGTCTGGATGATGGATGATTAACATGCGTGCTCAATGATGACTTGGCAAAGTTGATTATTTTTTGTAACTTTGCATACCCAAAATACCGCAAACATGAGTAGAAAAAAGGTTCTTTTTATTTCCTCAGAAATGAACCCTTTCTTAGAAGGCTCTACGGTCGCAGAGATTGCACGTCATTTACCACAAGCCATTCAAGAAAAAGACAATGAAATTCGCATTTTGGTGCCTCGTTTTGGGGTTATCAATGAGCGGAGAAATCGTCTCCACGAAGTCGTAAGACTTTCTGGAATCAACATTACCATTGACGATAACGATAACCCGTTGATCATCAAAGTAGCGTCACTTCCTGAAGCAAAAATGCAAGTGTACTTTCTTGATAACGAAGATTACTTTCACAGAAAGTTCGTTTACACTGATGCAAACAATGCCTTTTTTCCAGACAATGATGAAAGAACCATCTTTTTCTGCAAAGGCGCATTAGAAACAGTTAAGAAGCTCGGTTGGGCGCCTGACATAATTCATTGTCATGGATGGATGACCAGCTTAATCCCTCTCTACTTGAGAAGTTTGTATAAAGATGAACCGGTATTCCGCAATTCAAAAGTGGTTTACTCCGTCTTTGAAAATCAATTTGATGAAAATCTTGGAAAAGATTTTGCTCGCAAGGCAAGTTTAAATAATATCGATCAAGAACAATTGGCCGTTTATGATGGCGGTGATTGTAGCAACCTATATATGGGAGCTATCCATCACTCAGACGCAGTAGTTAAGGCAAGCGATCAGATCGATCCTGAAGTAGAACAATTTATTGCGACGCTTTCCACCGACAAGCCTGTACTTCAATATATGGCCGATGGACATGCTGACGTTTATGCTGATTTCTACGACAGTTTGTTAACGAGTTAAAAACAATCCATTGAACAAAACATCTTACGTAACGTGGATGCTGGCCATCATGACCGTCATCCACGTTTCCTGTAAAAAGGAAACAGGCTCTATTGGTTTAGACGCGGGCGACGCGGCGCTAAAGCCATTGGAAATCGACACATTTACTTTACAAACACGAACGGTTTTAGAAGACTCACTTCGCAGTGATGGAACGAGCTATCAAATGCTCGGTGCCACACGCACAAGTGACTTTGGCTTGAATTCGGCCGCCATGACTTTAAGCTTTGCATTGCCTAGCTCAAGCTTTGCTTTCCCGGCTGGTATAGTGATTGATTCTGTGGTTTTTCAGGCAGTATATACAGGTCCTGAACAGTTCGCCGGAAACCTAAACACTCCAATGACCATCAAGGTTAGTGAGGTGAGTAAACGCCTTTATCTAGATTCGACCTATTATTCGAATGGATTTATTCCAACAACGGCTTCAACTCAAACAATCACGGGAGTAACCCATAAGCTAAGTGATTCTGTATATATCATGGAAAACGGCACAGCGAAAGTCCTTGCCCCGCAAATGCGCTTGAAGCTTGGTCAAACAGTCGTAGACAAACTCCTCAATGCGAGTAGTGCCAATTTAGGCTCAAATACCGCCTTCCAGGATTATTTTAATGGATTGAAGTTTGAAGTGGAAACAGGTGCTTTGAATAATGGCGAGGGAAATATTGTCTATTTAAACTTCAATAGTGCAACATCTGGCTTGGCGGTATATTTTAACGATACTGGAAAATATGTTTTTCCTGTCGGACAAAGCGGGGTAAAGATTGGAAGTTTTGCGCATGATTTTTCAGGCGTCACAGCTATCCAAAACCAATTAGCCGACCCAACGGGTAATTTCGATATTACTTATGTGCAGAGCATGGCAGGACTTAAAACCAGAATTGATGTTCCAAACTTGCTAAAGTTAGTGGATGGTGGCGTTTACGGAATTGTGGATGCAAAATTTGTATTCAATTACGATAAGTCTACCACGAGCACCGAATTTCCTGCCTTTAACCGCATGTTATTGCTAAAGAGAGATTCGAATAATCAGAATAATTTTGTTGCCGACCAGATTATTAACTCTACTTTTTATGGTGGTGCAAAACAAGATGTGGGCTATTATGAGTTCCACATAACACGCGAAATTCAAGACATTTTGAACAATTATCGTTTGAATGGGTTAAACTTGAACACGGGCTTCTTTTTAATTACGCCTACCGATAACCCGATCTCGGCAAGCCACTTGCAAATGAATATGCAAAAAGCATTGCCAAAGGGCGTGAAATTTGTTGTGACAGTTGTAAAGACAAAATAGGTGATTCTTGCATTTGCATCGGTATTGGGAAATCAGGAAAGTAAGGCGGTAGCCGACTTTTTACATTCACAAGGCATTGAGTTTAAGGCTGCAGTAAATCAAGGCCGCTCGGTATTTATTACCAAAAAACTGCTCGACCCTTTTCAGAAATCTTCTGTCAATGGATTGCTCTCTGATGTGCAGTTTATTGATCTTGGAACACCCTATCAATTAGCGTCCTCGAAATGGAAGACGAATAAAACGATCATTGATGTTCATGGAGCCAGAATAGGTGGAGACGAAGTCTCCATGATTGCGGGGCCCTGCGCGGTAGAATCGGAAGAGCAGATGTATTCCATAGGTGAATACCTCCAATCCCGAGGCATCCGCTTTATGCGCGGCGGAGCATATAAACCAAGAACGAGCCCCTATGCGTTTCAGGGAATGAAGCTGGAAGGTTTAAAGCTTTTAAAGAAAGTTGCCGATGAACATCATTTACGTGTAGTGACGGAGCTGATGGACCTAAGCTACTTAGAAGAAGTCTATGACTATGCCGACGTGATCCAAATCGGAACACGGAATATGTTCAACTATACGCTCTTGCGTGAATTAGGAAAAATCGACAAGCCCATCATGCTTAAAAGAGGATTCAGCGCCCGAATTGATGAGTGGCTTCAAGCTGCCGAATATGTTTTACTTGGCGGGAATGAAAAGGTCATCTTATGTGAACGTGGCGTACGTAGTTTTGAAACCGAAACACGCAATACCCTCGACTTGGCTTCCTTGTCATTAGTAAAAGAACTTTCTCACTTGCCAATAATCTCAGACCCTAGCCAGGGAACGGGAGTACGTAGCCTAGTGACCCCAATGAGTATGGCGTCAATCGCAGCTGGAGCGGATGGACTGATGATTGAAGTGCATGAACATCCAGAAGAAGCCTTATCAGATGGGCAACAATCGCTGAATTTTAAGGAGTTCGATGAGCTTCTTAAATCATGCAGGAGCCTATTTGATGTGAAATCACGCTCATTTGATTTCGAGAAGAATTCCGTTAATTTTACCCCAATAAAATAATTTACTCAATCTATGTGTGGAATTGTAGGATATATCGGCCAAAAACAGGCTTTTCCGATTTTAATAAAAGGACTTTCTCGTTTAGAATACCGTGGTTATGATAGTGCAGGAGTGGCATTATTAGGCAAAGACCTAGAGGTATTTAAAAAAGCGGGAAAGGTCAGCGTATTGGAAGACTATGTTGCAGAGCAAGGTATGAGCCCAGCTACTTTAGGAATTGGCCATACACGTTGGGCAACCCACGGTGAGCCAAACGACCGAAACGCACATCCACACCTTTCTCAAAATGGCGATATTGCCATCATCCATAATGGAATCATCGAAAACTACAATTCACTCAAAGTAGAGTTGGAGTCGCGCGGTCATGCCTTCAAAAGCGATACGGATACAGAAGTATTGGTTCATTTGATTGAAGACATCTATGAGAATAATGAAGGAGTTGGGTTTGAAGAGTCGGTGAGAATGGCATTAGGACAGGTAATCGGAGCCTATGCTGTGCTTGTTTTGAACAAAAACATGCCTGACTTGCTAATCGGTGCGAGAAAAGGAAGTCCAATGGTTATTGGTATTGGAGATGGCGAACATTATTTCGCTTCTGATGCTGCTCCTTTGGTGGAATATACCCGTAACGTTATCTATCTGAATGATGGAGAAGTTGCCGTAATCGATAAAGGTGAATTGGTGATTAAAACCATCGATAATGATATTAAAACGCCTTATATCCAAGAATTAGAAATTCATCTAGAGAGCATTGAAAAAGGCGGATATGATCACTTTATGATCAAGGAAATCTTCGAACAACCTCGTTCAGTATATGATAGTATTCGTGGAAGAATTAGTTTCCATGACGAGCTCGTTGAAATGGCAGGGATAAACCAATACGAGAGCAAATGGATGAACTTAAAACGCATTCTGATTGTAGGATGTGGAACTTCTTGGCATGCGGCTTTGGTTGGAGAATACCTATTCGAAGACTTGGCGCGTATCCCTGTGGAAGTAGAATATGCTTCTGAATTCCGCTACCGTAATCCGGTGGTAGGGGAGGATGACATGGTTATTGCCATCTCTCAATCTGGAGAAACAGCGGATACCTTAGCAGCGATTGAACTTGCGAAAAGCAGAGGGGCAACCATCTTCGGTATTTGCAACGTAGTCGGAGCCTCTATCCCTAGAGCTTCTGATGCTGGAGCATATACGCATGCAGGACCAGAAATTGGAGTAGCGTCTACCAAGGCGTTTACTGCTCAGGTAACGGCATTGATTCTCATTGCAATCGGAGTAGGCCAACGTAAAGGAACGCTTACCAAAGAACGTGTTAGAATGCTCTTGAATGAATTGGAAACTATTCCAGCGAAAATTGAAAAAACCCTCGAATCGAATGACCTTATCAAGTTTATCGCTGCGGAGTATAAAGATGCACGCAACTTCCTTTACCTAGGGCGTGGATACGGATTTCCAGTAGCCCTTGAAGGTGCCTTGAAATTGAAAGAGATTTCTTATATCCATGCAGAAGGCTACCCGGCAGCAGAAATGAAGCACGGTCCTATTGCTTTGATTGATGAGGAAATGCCAGTGGTCGTGATTGCCACAAACCATAGCAATTACGAAAAGGTAATATCCACTATCCAAGAGGTAAAAGCGAGAAAAGGAAAAGTTATTGCTATCGTAACAGAAGGGGATGCCATCATGAAGAAGATGGCGGACTATGTCATTGAAATTCCTGATTGCGACGAAGTAATGTTGCCCTTGCTTGCTACCGTTCCATTGCAATTACTTTCTTACCACATCGCGGTAATGCGTGGCTGTAATGTGGATCAACCAAGAAACTTAGCGAAGTCAGTTACGGTAGAGTAACATGTCTTCTCACCATGTAATTCGTGATAAACAGGAACCAGCACTCATCATAGCAAATGGTGAGTCTTGTTCTATGGATCTACTCGGCCAATTGCTCGAGTGGAGCCCAACAGTGATTGTATTAGATGGTGCAGCACATCGGGTAGAGCCTTTGGGTATAAAGATGGACGTGCTCTTAGGTGATTTTGATGGCAACCTCAATTTGGAAGAAATTGAACAACGCCAGCAGCCTTTGAAAGTTATCCATACCCCAGATCAAAATGCCACTGACCTAGAAAAGGCCATTCTTTGGCTTATTGAGGAAGGCTATCCTTCTGCGAATATTGCCTGGGCAACAGGCTTAAGGGCAGATCATACAGTGAACAATATGATGAGCCTATTCAAGTTTCAAGACCGCATTGATTTAGTTATGGTCGATGATCATTCGCGCATCTTCTCTTTGCCGAAGAAGTATAAAAAATGGTACCCAGCAGGCACGCACATCTCATTGATTCCTTTTGGATTAGTAGAAGGAATTTCATTAAAAGGATTAAAATATTCTTTGGAGAATGAAAACCTAGAATCAGGAATTCGTTCTGGAAGTAGCAACCTGGTGAGTGAAGATGGCTGGGTAGAAATTGACTACCGAGCAGGGACTATGCTGCTGATGGAATGCTGGGACTAGCGTTCAAAGCGGATGGCTCCTGAATTTTTCATATCAGATTTTAAACGCACTTCTCGGCGTTCATCGCCGAAATAGAGGTGTATCACACAGGTGTTTGGTGGAATTTTTCCTTCATTCAAGGCATGAACAACAAGGGTATTATTGCCGTTTTCAGTCAGGATGATATCAAAGCAATATGCCTCACGTTGAATCATGATATCACGCTGAATAATACGTTGATTAAATTCTATCGCTATGCTGTCGCCGTCAATGGTTTGATCATCTTCTACGCATACATGAATGGTATCAAATGCCGTTTCGATTACAACAGGATCTTTTACATTTCGGTAGGCCAAGAGATCATATTCATCAAATTTGGCGAGCATAAGCTTCTCTTTTAACGGATCACGCTTCTCCTTGAAAAGGTATTTTATTTTGAAATGGAAGGCTGAACCGGTACTTTGAATGGCTATTGGGGTCACATAATCCAAACCCAAATAATAGTGGTCAATCACGTTTTTGAATCCATGGCTATAACCTAGCTCAAATCCAAAAGGGGCGGAAAAGGAATTATGGATAAGTTCCAAGCCCGCATAGAGTTGCGGACTGATAGTGCGTTTTTGGCGGATTTCTATATTTCCTGGTACTCGTTCAGGAATTGAGCTGGCATACATGAATTGCATGCCAATATTTTGGCGGAATGACCAAAAATTCCCTGCAAATGGAGAGAATGAAACATAGATCGGAAGGCTAATGGTTCGGTAACTCACCAGTAAGTCATTGCTAAATTCCGAGTTGATGATATAACCTCTGCCGCCCAATTCAAGGCCACTTACCAAAGCGAAGGTAGGGTTGAAAAAGCGTTCGTATTGAATTCCTAGATGGAGTTTCCTGCCTAAATTTTGTAGCCCGGAATATTGGGGGTTGGGATATCCCCAAAGTGGACTAAACATGGGGTGGATGCTGTGAGACCCAGTAATATCGGGTGCAGTGATGGAAGATTGTCCTCCGGCAAAGGTATTTCCCACAGTTACAGAAGGACCTAAGGTGAAAAACCAACGTGAGCCAGTTTGTGCATATATGCTCAATTGAATCATCATCACACATACTACGAAAGGCCCGCGCATGAGAACAGAACGGGGTTTTAACCCAAGAGGTTTGAATGGATTAATGGGTTTTCTGACATTCTGCATGGAGGAACTCATAAAGAAGGTCTTGAATATTGGTCCGAACGTTGAGTTTGCTTATTTGGTTATTATCGGCACTAGGATTCACGCGGTTACTCAAGAAAATATAAACCAAATCATATTTAGGGTCCACCCAAATATAAGTGCCAGTAAAGCCACTATGCCCAAAGGATAGTGGAGAACAACAGCGTGAGCAAGGTGTTCCCTTATTTGCATTAGGTTCCGGTTTGTCAAAGCCTAGACCACGCCGGCTTTTTGTAATATCGCTATAGCCAATAAAGGTATTCACCGTTTTTTCTGAATAGATACGCGTTTGGTGATAGACCCCACCATTGAGAAGTAGCTGCATTAATATGGCTAAATCATTGGTATTGGTGAACAGGCCTGCATGACCAGCCACTCCCCCCATCATAGCGGCACCTGGATCGTGAACGTATCCATGTATGAGCTGTTTTCTGAATACACTGTCATACTCTGTTGGCACCAAGCGATTGCTGGCAAAGCGCTCTCTTGGTTTATAGCTCGTGTTTGCTAAATCCAAGGGACCATAAATGTATTTATTCAAATAGACCTCAAGCGGCATATCGCTAATATCTTCCACTACTTTTTGCAAGATATAAAAGCCAAGGTCGGAGTATTTATAAATGCCCTTATTCGCAACCGGGCTCTCCAGAATCCAATCCCAAATGGAGTCAGCCAAGGAACTATGCGCAAACATGCCGTTCGCTACGGGCAAGGTATACTCTTCTGTACGGCAGGATAAATACAAGGAGTTATAACTGGTGCTATCGAGTGTGTTCAGATAAAACGGAATCCAACTTTGTAAGCCTGCGGTATGTGTGAGTAAATCGCGGAGAGTTAAATCCTTTTTATTGCTTTTTCGGAGCGACTTACTATAATGAGAGGCTTTTTTGTCGAGTTCAATTTTGCCGTGGTCAAAAAGATGCATTAAAGCCAAAGTAGTTCCCGCCACTTTGCTTACCGAGGCAATATCGTAAATGCTATTTGACTGCACCGGCTGTTTCTTCGAATAATCGAAATAGCCAAAGCTCTTGGAATAGATGATTTCCCCACTTTTGGCCACTAATACTTGGCACCCGGGAAACACTTGTTTATCCAGCGCAAACTGAATGGCGGAATCGATACGCAAGAAATCTTCCGACTTTAGCCCAACACGCTCAGGCAAAGAATAGCGGAGTAGCGTGCTATCAGCATCGAGTAAAACTCCTGTTTGATAGTCCCATTTTTCAGAAACAGTGACGCTTAATTTTCCTTCTAGGGGAATCGCGGAATGCAGTGCTGCTGCTGCCTTTTCCATATTAAGGTCGATGTCTTGGTAAGCCACAAGAATATTTTCTATGCCCTCAAAATACTGAAGGTTATAGGGAATCCCGAAGCTTACGAGTACCACCTCGCTAAAGCGACTTATTTCTTTTACCAACTCAATGCCACGAGTTGAAAGTCCATACTGTTTGCTCTTAAGTCGATTGGTATTATGGAGGCTAATCACCACCACATCATAATCTTCTTGCTTGAGGTAATCGCGAAGCTGTTTGAATTCGAGCTCTTTCGCGTCACGCTGAATCCCTAAATAATCATAGGACCCGTACTGATTCATGCTCAAATGGAAAGGGTTCCAAGTTGCACTGCCAATGGCCACGCAGGCGGTTTTTTTATCACGACGAAGGGGAATGGTTTTTTTCTTTCGCTCTACCAAGGTAAGCTGACGTCCACTCATCTCATCCAAGATATCCAACGCTGCGCCATTATTGAGATCGGTGTTTAAATGGGAGGTGGCTATTGGAGTAAAGGTATTTAGGCCAGCGAAATATTTGGCTGCTAGCACTTTTTTAACGGAGTGTTGAAATTCTAGGCTGTCTAAATAACAACTGTCCAAGGCTTGTTGAATTTTTCGTATGGCCGCAGGAATGTCTTCCGGAAAGAGCAAAACATCATTGCCCGCATAAAGTGCCTTTACTTCCAGCTCGCCAGAATTAAAGTATTTGCTTACGCCTTTCATGTTGAGGGCATCCGTGAATATAAGTCCTTCAAAACCCATAGAATCAATGAGTTTGCTCTTTATAATTCGTCGTGATAATGAGGAGGCTTGCTTAGGCATTGGGTCCAAAGTTGTTACATAAAGATGGGCGGTCATGACACTCATCGCTCCTGAATCTATTAAATAACGGAAGGGATACAGTTCGAGGGTATCCAAGCGCGCATATGGAAAACGAATGACGGGAAGGTCTTGATGAGAATCTGTTTCGGTATCCCCATGACCCGGAAAATGTTTGATGCAAGCAATCACTCCTTCCTCTTGCAAGCCACGCATATAGGCCAACGACTTTCTGGAAACCACATATTTATTTTCCCCGAAACTACGGTCGTTGATAACGGGGTTATTGGGATTATTATTGACGTCTGCCACAGGCGCGAAATTGACATGAATTCCTAAGCGTTTGCATTCACGGGCAATTTCTCTGCCCATTTCATAGATGAGACTGTCGTCATCAAAAGCTGCGAGGGCCATTTGCCGCGGAAACTTGATGGTGCTATCGAGGCGCATATTGAGCCCCCATTCTGCATCAATACCTACCAAAAGAGGAACATTGGAGGCAGCCTGAAGGGTGTTGAGCATTTCTACTTGCCGCTGCGGACTCCCTTTGAAGAAGATGACCCCACCAATTTGGTAGCGCCGAATCATCTCCAATAATTCTGTTTCGTTTACTTGATTTGGGTTGGAGTAGGCGGCGGCCATAATGAGCTGTCCGATACGTTGTTCAGGGCTAAGGCTTCGGTAAACCGAGTCAACCCAAGGATTGCTTGGGAAATGGTAGACTTGTGCCTTGGCGTTTCCTAGGATCAAAAAACAGAGTAATAAAAGGAAGATACGAGGGAGTTTCATGGGCATTCAAGCACGAAAATACAATAAGAATGCCCTATCTTTGAATTTCGAGTCGGAACTTAAAAAATGTTTAAATTTCTATTCAAAATACCAGCACATCGCACCTTCGAACATACCCCGATTTATTATAATCCTGCTAAGGAAGACTTAAAGCGGAGAGTGGTAGGGGTTGAAGAGGAAGGAAAGAGTCATGCCAGCAAAATTGCCCGTGGCAGTTTAAAGGAAAGCTGGGGTCGCTCTGCACGTATATCCAAGGGGAATCGTGCTTCATCGATTCGCTTGGTCACCATCATTTTTATTTTGGCACTCGTTTCCTGGTTATTACTTTTTTATTAGCCCATGGGGAATATTATTTCTGTATTGCCTGACGCCATTGCCAATCAGATTGCGGCTGGTGAGGTGATTCAACGCCCCGCTTCCGTGGTGAAGGAACTCATGGAAAACGGCATCGATGCCGGTGCTGATACCATTGAGCTGATTGTTAAAGAAGCCGGAAGAACCTTGGTTCAGGTAATTGATAATGGCAAGGGAATGAGTCCGCTCGACGCCCGATTATGCTGGGAACGCCACGCCACCTCCAAAATTAAAAAGGCCGAAGACCTCTTTCAAATTCGCTCTTTTGGATTCCGTGGTGAAGCCTTGGCCTCCATCGCCTCTGTGGCGCAGGTAGAAATGAAAACCAGCCAAGAGAAGGATGAGCTCGGAACCCTCCTGCATATTGAAGGTTCAGAGGTAAAGAAACAAGAGAGTTGCGTGAACCCTCGTGGAACCTCTATCTCTGTTAAAAACCTCTTTTATAATATTCCTGCACGTAGGAATTTCTTGAAATCGAATGCCGTAGAATTCAAGCATATCGTTGATGAGTTTGTACGGGTGGCCATGCCCAATCATACCGTAGCATTTAAGCTTTATCATAATGAACACTGCCTCTATGACCTCAAAGCAGCCTCCCCAGAAAGGAGAATTGCAGAACTTTTGGGGGTGAAGGAAGAGGATTTTTTCTTCGGGGAAGAAGAATCACCAGCGGCCAATTACCGCCTTTATCTCGGAAATCCATCCATCGCAAAAAAAACGCGGGGAGAGCAATATTTTATTGTAAACGGGCGCTTTATCAAAGACCCCTACCTGAATCACGCTATTCAGCAAGAATATAAAAATTACCTACCCGAAGGCCAGCATGCCACCTATGTTGCCTTTCTTGATATAGACCCAACACGCATCGACATCAATGTGCATCCCACCAAAACGGAAATTAAGTTTGAGGATGAACGCACCTTATATGCCTTGCTAAAATCGGTGGTGAAAAAAACCTTGGCGGAGCATCATTTAGGGCATAGCGAAGAGAGTTTATTTGATGACCATTCCTTTCATCACCTTTTAAATGCCCAATTGGATAGGCCCGATTTTCCTACGGCACCAAAAACGCAAACCACGCCCGGGTATAATCCTTTCAAAGACGATAACCCACAGCAAAAGAAAAACTTGGGCCATTGGCAAGATCTCTATGAAGGCATGGAGCATATTGACCAAGGAATAAATATGCCTAAGCTCCACCCTGAATTATCCTTCCGACAAGCTGAGTCGAAGTTTCAGGTTCTGGGAATTTTGCAGCTGATGAATACCTATCTGATAATTCAAGGGCCCGAAGAGCTGCTTATTGTGGATCAAGAGCAGGCACATCAAAGGGTGCTTTATGAAAAATTCTTGCAGAGCATCAGCGAGCAGAAAAGCATCTCCCAGCAGCTATTATTTCCACGTGTCATTGAATTTTCTGCCAATGATGCCGCTCTCGTAGAAGATATTTTAGAAGAAATCCGCCATCTTGGCTTTGATATAAATCCATTCGGCTCTGGCAGTTTTATCATCAATGGATTGCCTCCAGAAGCAGATAAAGCAGAAGCAAAGGGGCTTTTGGAAGGATTGATTGAAGAATACAAAGCCTCTTTTCAGGTGGATACGCAAGACAAACAACGCGATGTGGCACGCGCTTTGGCAAAAAGAAGTGCAATTAGAAAGGGTCAGAAATTAGGAAATGCCGAAATGCAACACCTCGTGAATGACCTGCTTCAATGCAGCGAGCCGGCGCTTTCGCCTTTTGGTAAGCACGTTTTTGTTCGCTTTGATGAAGCCCAGTTGAATAAATTATTTCAATAGCATGAATGAACCCCTTCGTTTTGGTCGATTTAATGTGTTGCCCACCGTAGTAAAGAATTTGCTCATTGTTAATGGCTTGTTTTTTCTTGGTTCCCTGATTGTTACGGAGAAATTCGGGCTCAATTTATTCGACCTTTTTGGCTTACATTACTGGACCTCCGATGGCTTTAGGCCTTATCAAATCGTGACGCATATGTTTATGCATGGCGGTTTTGGGCATGTTTTCTTCAATATGTTTTCTCTATGGATGTTTGGGTCGGTATTAGAAAATATTTGGGGCGGTCAGCGCTTTCTCATCTTTTATTTAGTGACCGGTATTGGTGCCGCAGTGATTCATAATATGGCCAAGGCGGTAGATATTTATACTATTTCGCAGCACCTTTCTCCTGAACTTATTTCAGAAGTGAAACGGAATGGTTACGCACTCATCCAAAGCGGAAAAAATTATTCGGATGCTTACTTGGGGGCATTAAACTCCGCAATCAACGCACCAACTGTTGGCGCTTCGGGAGCGGTTTATGGGGTTTTGCTTGGATTTGGAATGCTTTTTCCAAATACGCTTCTCTACCTCTATTTTATGATTCCGGTGAAAGCAAAATATGTAGTAGGTGGACTAATACTCTTTGAATTATTTCAGGGAATTCAAAATAATCCAAGCGATAATATTGCGCATTTCGCTCATTTGGGTGGTGCCTTAATTGGTTTCTTGCTCATCAAGCTCTGGAATAAGGACAACCGTAAATCGTTTTTTTAGCTATGTCTGGGATTATAAACGATATAAAAGCCTCCTTTAATAAAGGAAACAATATGGTTCGCAAACTCATCTTTGCGAATATTGGCGTTTTCTTGCTCATCCATACGGTTAAGTTATTGGCCTATTTTATTACAGCCGACGCAGGCAATGGAGAGGTAATTAACCATTGGATCTATATGCCAGCAGACCCGCTGGTATTTATCACCCGTCCCTGGTCGCTCTTTACCTACATGTTCGTTCATGAAGGAATCTTCCACATTTTATTCAACCTGCTTTGGTTATATATTCTTGGTGGAATATTTCAGGAATATCTAGGAAATAAGAAACTCTTAAAGGCCTATATCTATGGCGGGCTCGCGGGTGGCGTGCTCTACTTTATTGGCATGAATGTATTTCCTGTCCTAAGGAATTCAGCCTATTATCCTTATCCCCTACACGGTGCCTCTGCCGGAGTTATGGCAGTAATCGTGGGTATCGCGACCCTCTTGCCAAATTATGAAATTCGTCTGCTCTTTTTTAATGTCAAGCTGAAGTATATCGCATTATTTATGATTGTTGCTTCCTTTATAGAGATGTACGGAAATAATCCTGGAGGAAATTTAGCTCATGTGGGTGGTGCCATTGTTGGCTATCTGTATATTCGCTATCTGAGTAAACATACGTTTATAGATGGTATAGAAGAATGGGTACTCGGGATTTGGAATCGATTGTTTAATAAAAAAGACGAGCGAAAAATCTTTAAGACCTATACAACCCATATGCGCGTGGATAATCCAGCACGGCCAGATCAAGATGAGGTAGATTCTATTCTCGACAAGATCAGCAAGTCGGGCTATGATAGTTTAACACGGACAGAAAGAGAAACATTGTTTAAAGCGAGCACACAGGATTCATGATCATCGTAAACCGAATCATTTGGGTATTGAACTTATTAGCAGGCATCCTGCTTCTACTTTCATATGCTGCACCCTATGTAAATCCAATGATTTGGTGGATTGCCGCATTTTTTGGCTTGGCCTTTCCTCTGTTCTTCATCATCAATGTATTATTCGGAGTTTATTGGCTCATTATGGGCAAACTTAAGCTCATTTTTCCTGTTACCTGCATCTTATTGGGCTATTCGCATTTTGGAAAAGTGTATAAACTTTCTGGATCGGAAGCCGCCAAAGAAAAAGGAGATATTCAGGTAGTGAGCATGAATGTGAAGTATTTCGGACAAGGCGATGGTAAATTCTTTTTGGATAGTCTGACCCGCTACTTATCAGAAGTAAAGCCAGATATCATTTGCTTTCAGGAATATGTTGAGCATTTAGAGTATCAGGGCCCGAAGAGCTCAAATAAGATAAAAAATGCCTGCGATCTAAAGTACTTTATCGTCAAGGGCAAGCAGGCTGGATTACCCGACAAAGGCACAGTCATATTCTCAAAATACCGCTCCATCAAATCAGGCTATGTAAGCTTTGGTACGGGTAATGTGAATGGCGCTTTATGGGCCGATTTAGTGATTCCTGGTCAGGATACCATTCGTGTTTATAGCTGTCATTTGCAGTCGAATAACTTGGGAAGAAAGGAACAGTTTCATCAAGCAGACGTGCAAAACCAAGAGGTGGCAGTGCAGAAATCAAAAAGCATCATCAAACGCCTGAAAGCAGGTTTTGAAAAACGTTCAGAGCAAGTGTCCTTGGTTACGGAACATATGGCCAACTCGCCGTATCCGGTCATCTTGATGGGAGACATGAACGATACGCAACTTTCTTATACCTACCGGAGAATGTGCGGCGGTAAAAAGGATGCATTTGTAGAAAGTGGCAAAGGCTCAGGAAATACCTACGTAGGTCCATTCCCTTCGTATCGTATTGATTATATCTTCCACGATTCCAGGTTTGAGTCCTTCAACTATCAAAGCGGGCCGCATTTCTATTCGGATCACAAATTGATTCGGGCGCTTATCAAACATTAAAAAACAGGAGTCACTGCTTTCTCTTGAAAAAAGCTATGGCGGACAGTGACGGAGACGCAATAGCGGAGCTGGCGCAAGAGTAGGAGGCGCAAAAAATAGCACGACAGGAATCTCAGTTTTATTGGCAATAAATTTTAAAGATTCAAAGCGTAGTACTCTAGTCGTAACTACTATTCTAAGATAGACCTATAGACCTTCAGGCCATAGAATTCAGGCGTAGTGGCATAATTGCGGTGAGTCATGGTTGGTTTATAAACAAGCGTTTGATTCAAATTATTTGAAGTGTATAAAACAGAGGCAACCAAACCAAAAGCTAAAATTAAAGAAGTTCGGGTAGAAGCCTTAAGAGCGGGCTTTAAACAATGCTACCATGACAAAGATTGCAAAACTAGTGTGCCAATTGGCGATAGAATACCGAATAATCTAGTGGTGGAAGATGAAGTGTTGTTGCAGTTTTATGATATAGCAAGTTCAAGAGTTTAATGAATGACAAATCATTCATAAAATGCTAAAAAGTGCGTTAGTGTATGATTTGTCATTCACAATAATTGGGTATTTAAAATTAATGGTATCTTTGCATGAATAAGCATTCACTAATACACAAAAATTGGCTTTATGACTGATATATCGTTCAGAAACTGGGATTCAATGAGCGATAATGCGTTGGAAGAATACATTGGTACTTTTATCAAACACCATCGCATGGAGCAAAATAAAACGCAAGATGTGCTGGCAAATGCTGCCGGTATTAGTCGTTCTACCTTAAGTTTATTAGAGCGAGGCGAAACAGTAAACTTAGCCACCTTAATTCAAGTGTTGAGAGTATTGAATCAACTGCATATAATGGAAGTCTTTCGTATTCAACAAACCATTAGCCCTATGGCATTGGCAAAAATGGAGCATAATAAACGAAAAAGAGCTAGTGGCAAGGCAGAAGAAACAACAAACGATACGGATTTATAAGCATGAATACAGCATTTGTAAAAATATGGGGTGAGCTTGTTGGAGCAGTGGCTTGGGACGAAAAAGCGGGCTTGGCGAGTTTTGAGTATGATGCCAAATTCAAAAAACGTAAATGGGAACTAGCACCACTAAAACTGCCTATCAACTCAGCAAAGCAAATATCCTCTTTCCCAGAACTACGTAAAAATAAAAATGCAGCGTTTGATACATTTAAAGGCTTACCCGGCTTATTAGCAGACGTACTTCCAGATAAATACGGAAATCAACTCATCAATATGTAGTTAGCCCATCAAGGTAGACCACAGGACAGTATGAATCCAGTAGAAATGCTGTGTTTTATTGGTAGTAGAGGAATGGGTGCTTTAGCGTTTGAGCCAACCACAATTAAAGAAAGTAAAAAAACATTTTCTATTGAAATCGATAGTCTTGTAGATATTGCTCAGAAAATGTTATCCAAAAGAGAATCTTTCACTGCCAATCTACAAAAGGCCGAAGAAAAGGCCGTAATGGAGATTTTAAAGATAGGCACTTCGGCAGGTGGTGCCCGACCAAAAGCTGTAATTGCCTACAATGAAAAAACGGGAGAAGTAAAATCAGGTCAAACCAAAGCACCAAATGGCTATGAACATTGGTTAATAAAACTAGATGGTGTAAGCGATGTGCAATTAGGCGAAAGTAAAGGGTATGGTAGCGTAGAAATGGCCTATTACAACATGGCCAAAGCGTGTGGTATTAAAATGATGCCTTCACGTTTATTAGAAGAAAATGGCAGAGCCCATTTTATGACCAAACGATTTGACAGAGAAGGTGGAGAAACGAAACACCACATTCAAACATTTTGTGCAATGAAACATTTCGATTTCAATTTAGTGAACAGTTTTAGCTATGAACAATTGTTCCAAACTATGCGAGAACTAAAATTATCGTATCAGGATATGGAGCAAATGTTCCGTAGAATGGTATTCAACGTAATTGCCCGAAACTGTGATGATCATACCAAAAACTTTTCATTTCGATTAAAACAAGATGGAAACTGGGAATTGTCCCCGGCCTATCAGGGCAAACGCATTAAAAAAGCTGAGTTTAAATGTGAGTCAAAGATTTCGTAATTCACAAATAGTCAGTTAATTGCACTTGTTTATGTGTATTTATTTGCGTATATTACCGATAGTAATCAGAGTA